>Ga0181535_10000063_pt1 | contig 154371 bp, 125 predicted proteins | sample PEATcosm2014_Bin_44_FD_119774 | JGI IMG/M metagenome (GOLD analysis project Ga0181535, IMG submission 119774) | Peatland microbial communities from MTU Mesocosm Facility, Houghton, MI, USA - PEATcosm2014_Bin17_30_metaG | ecosystem: Environmental > Terrestrial > Soil > Wetlands > Peat | place... | reverse complement strand
CGTACCTTGTTTTTCATGGCCGGTTCCTCTCCGCTTGTGGCTCTGATCTGTGATCCTGCTTGGCTCACAGCTTAACCCACGGCCAGCGCAGGGAACCGGTCACTCCATGATGACTAGTCCCTATTCCCTAGTCCCTGTTCCCTGTTCCCCGCTTCTCCCCCGGATCTCCTTCAAACGCCGGCTCAAATCCCAGCCGCTCCCAGAAATCACGGACCAGCTCTACGGTCTCCGGCGCGGTGCGGCGGGTGGTGCGCAGCAGAATCGCGCCGCCCGCGCCCGCGGCCAGGCTGGAGGCCTCCTGCGCGATGGCGATGCACTTGCCTGCGCGGTAGGTGCAGTTGGCCAAGTCCGCGATCGACAGGCGCATCGTCGGCGTGGCCAGCACCGTGCGCGGCGGAGCCATGCGGTCCAGCAGCCAGAAGATTTCCAGCTTCGATTCCAGTTCGTCGGGAACGCAGTCGATGGCCAGATCGGCCTCGCGCACCGCGTCCTCGATGCTGGAGACGAAGGCTACGTTCGGCAGCGCCTCGGGCCCCAGTTCCCGCCGCAGCGCCTCGCGCGCGTGATGCAGATTGGCCGGCATCACGTCTTCCAGCAGCACGCTGAAGCCGGCCCGGGCCGCGCTCAAGGCCAGCCAGCGGCCCAGCGGGCCGGCTCCGATAATGGCGACGGTAGTGGGCAAAAGAGCCTTACTTGGCGGCCAGGGCCTCGGCCACATCCCCGGCGTTGGGCTTGGCGTTCAGCAGGTGCTCGGCCACGCGGGCGCGCTCCTCGGCGGTGAGTGTGGGGATGGTCGCCAGCACCCGGCGCAGGGTCACGGCAACGTCGTCAATGTAGTTCATCAGGCGGATGGCTTCTCCGGAGAGCGGCATGGTTTTCCTCGAGGTTTGAAGTTCAGGCTCCATTGTAGGCGGTGCGGTTGGGCAGGGGGAAGCGGGAGCGGGCGGTGGTACTTGGTCGAATTTCCCCATGTGCATTCGAAACGGCAATACAATAAGATATTGAATCGATACCGATTGAGGACCAAAAATGCGGATTGATCATCTTGCGATCCAAAACTTCCGTTGCTTTGAGTCCTTCGACCTGAAGCTCAACCCGCACTTCAACCTTTTGGTCGGGGACAACGGGTCCGGGAAGACTTCTATTCTGGATTCTCTTTACATCTCGGCCGGAAGCTGGCTTCTTGGCATCGATGGTCCCAGGAAAGCCCCTCCCATTGATGAAGACGAGGTCAGGCTTTCCGCCTTTGATTATAGGAATGGGAGGTATTCTTTCGAAAAGCAATATCCAGTCTGCATTCGGGCCAAGGGCATAGTGATGGGAGAGTCCATCGAGTGGACGCGAGAAAAGGTCTCCGATCGCAGCACAACGAGATACGGCGGGGCCATTGCGATTCTGGATATTGGCCGCCACACCGTTACATCCATGCGCGCGAATCAGGATGTCATCCTCCCCCTAATCTCGGCATACGGGATCGAGCGACTTTGGATCGAGCCGGACCCGCCAAAGAGGGAGAGGACGGGGGCCAATTTGCGGAATAAGGAGCGGCCGTCGCGTCTGGATGGATATCGCAATATTCAGTTCCTCATTAATGAGGAAGCATTGTTCGATTGGATAGAGACCGAGACGCTTGCCGGACTTCAAAATGGAACGGATTCGCATGCGTACAGGGTTGTAAAAAATGCGATCATAAGCTGTATTGAGGATGCGACGGACCTCTATTTCGACGTGCAACGCCATGAGGTTGTTGTAGTCATGAAGGAGCACGGCGCCCATCCTTACGAACTACTGAGCGATGGCCAGCGCGTAATGCTTACCCTGGTGGGAGATATCGCGAAGAAGGCTATCACGCTCAATCCTCAACTGGGTGTGAGTGTGCTCGACCAAACTCCGGGTATTGTTACCATCGACGAGCTGGATCTTCACCTGGACCCAAAATGGCAACGGCGTGTGATTCGGGACCTGAAGAGAACCTTTCCAGCAATCCAGTTTATTGCGACAACACACTCGCCCCAGCTTATCGGCGAGGCAGAGCCTTGGGAAATTGTTCTTCTGGACGCTCGACAGCCGTCAAGCCCGGCGCAGTCCTTTGGAATGGACTCGAATTGGATCCTTAAGCATGTTATGAGTGCAGGGGAGCGGGACGAAGGAGTCAAGCATAGATTCGAGGAGGTGGACCGGCTCGTCCGCGATCTTAAGTTCGAGGAGGCGCAAGAAGCAATCAATGCGCTCCGTAATGATATTGGCAATCATCCGGACATCGTTCGTCTTTCCGCACGAATCGACCGGCTTGCAGGAACAACGAAATGAGGCAAATCGTGAAAGGCGCGGAACCCGAAGAGCTTCGCAAGTGGAAAGAAGACAACGCCACGGTCCCTGCAAATTTGGCCTACGGCGCGCTGCACGGTACGGAGACACGTGCGATCAGACGGCAAATGCTTGTGGAACAAGGTTACCTTTGCGCATATACGATGCAGCGTATCAGAACCGAGGTCGATTGCCACATTGAACATATTGTGCCGCAGAATCAGCCTCCTAAGTCCTCCATGAGAGACCTTGATTACTCAAATATGATCGCTTGTTTTCCGGGAACGAAGCCGCCACCTGAGTGGAATCCCAAGTATCCGTATGGCGCACAACAAAAGGGCGGGACTTATATTGATGCAACGAATTTCGTCTCACCCCTCAGCACGGATGTTGAGGGCAGATTCCATTACGCCGCAGATGGCTCGGTCCACTCCGATACAAGCGATGCCGCCGCCTTGAACTCAATCGAGATTCTCCGGTTGAATCATGACGCGCTAAGCGAACTCAGGAGGGCCGCCATTGAGGAACGCGTTCTCGATGCGTCCTTGTCCGCCGAGGAAGCTGAGGAGCTTGCTGTGACGATCTTATCTCCCAGTTCCAGCGGAATGCTGCCTGAGTTCTGTACAGCCATTTCCCAGGTCGGCGTGTGGTACGCGAAGACCATGCGAAGCAGGAACAAGCCCAACGCTACTTTCGAATAAGAGGGCTGCGCAGCGTCGTTACAATCTCCCCATGACCGATTCACCCGAATCCGTCGCCCGCACCTTCGTGCGGGCCATCAACCGGCAGGATGTGGACGCGCTGGCGGAGTGGATGGCGCCCGAGCACCGTTTTGTCGATTCGCTGGGCAATGCGGTCGAGGGCCGGGAGAAGATGCGGGCCGCGTGGGCCGCGTACTTCCGCATGGTTCCGGATTACTCCATTGCCGTGGAGGAAACCCTCTGCGACGGCCCTCTGGTGGTGATGCTGGGCGAGGCGCAGGGAACCTACTGTCATCCCATCGACGAAGACCTGCCGATGGGGACCCCGCCCCATGCGTCCGGCGGAAAACTCCGGCCGGAAAACCACTGGAAGACGCCGGCCGCCTTCCGCGTGTTCATCTTGGATGGCAAGGTCGCGGAGTGGCGCGTCTATGCCGATAACGAGCCGATCCGGAGCATCATGCGGTAGCGCAGCTTTCCTCTTCAACTGCGCTCAAACGCAAAAAACTCCTCCACTTTCCCGCCCCGCTCTGGCTATAATCACGCTCACCATGAAAAAAGGTCTGTTGCTGTTATGCCTTGTGCTGGCGGTCCGCGCGGCCGCCGTCGAACCGTGGACATGGAAAGACGCCACCGGGACCGTGCGCTCCCAGGCCGAGCTGGATAGCATCCTGAGCGAAAACACCAAGTGGGTAAACAGCGGTGGCCGCGAAGGAACGCAGGGCGAGCTGACGCATGCGGATCTGCATGGGGCGAGCCTGGCCAATCGAGACCTGCGAGGACTGGACCTGACCCAGGCCAACCTCGACGGCGCGGACCTGACAGCGGCGAACCTGAACAGCCCCGACCAGGGCCAGACCGACCTGACTCAAGCCAGCCTGCGCCGGGCGAATCTGAACGGCGCGCATCTGAAGGGGGTCTACCTGGGTGGGGGCGACATTCACCTCCCCGGCGCGAAGCTGAATGGCGCGCGCATGACCAACGCCGACCTGACGGACGCGGACCTGACCAACGCCAACCTGGCCGGCGCGGACCTTCAGGACGCGGTGCTCACCGGCGCCGAGTTGGAAGGCGCGGAGCTGAAGAATGTCTTGTTTCAACCCTCGGCCGGCCCTGGGCCTTCGCAGATCGGCACGGCACAGCACCTGGCCGACCTTCGCTACGGAAAAGACCCCGAGCCCATTGTGAGCCTCAGAAACGCTCTGCTCGACGCGGGCTTTGAGCAGGCGGGCCGCGAGGTAAACCGCGCCTATCACCGTCATAAGGAAAATGCGGCGCAGCGGCTGCTCTTCGACTGGACCTGCGCATGGGGAGCCGACCCGCTGCGTCCGTTGAAGATCGTTGGGATGTTGTGCGCGCTGTGCACGCTCATCTACTGGGTTGCCATGCACTTTGAGATGAAGAAGGCCGGCCTTTACCTGGTCATGAGCGGCAAGAGCGTTGCAGATGACACGGCCAAGGAGCAGGTCACGCGCATCTCCGTGGTGCCTCCGCGCTCCGCGGCGATAAAAGCAGCTCCGGCGCTGGAGGCAGAGACCTCGCAAGTATGGCATAGCCTCATTCGCCGGCCGGGACTGGAATTGCAAGCGCTCCTGAAAGCCCTCTTCTTCAGCCTCATGAGCATCTTCACCATCGGAGTTGAGGGTTTTGACGGCAGCCAGTGGATGCGCATGATGATGCCGCGCGAATTCGATATCCGCGCCCGCGGCTGGCTCCGCACCGTCTCGGGAATTCAGGCGCTGCTGGGAGCCGGGCTGATCGCGCTCTCGCTGCTCAGCTATTTCGGGCATCCGTTCTGGTAGAGCGCGCGACGCATTCGTGGTTTAACGGTCGCGGCCGGGCTGCAATCCGGCGCGCACGCAACGAAGCGGCCCATCCTCCCACAAGGAATGGACCGCCTCTTTGCATCCCGGACTGATGAACGTTGCCCGCCGGAAATCTTTCTCTTTGGCCCGGAATTGCGCGCGGGCGAAGAGGGACGTTTGACCCTTACTGGCACTCGGAATGGTTGGTGATTCTGGAGGCCAGGAAATCGGCAGCGGTAATTGTCGCATGACGCCAGTCGGGAACGCTGCCGGAGATGGGCTTCTCCATCCCCTCCAATGCTTCGATCCAGTCCTGGGCTGCATGACGCGCTTCTTCGGGACCGTGCATCTCCAATACCGCCTCGTAAAAGGCCGCTAACTCCCTCTCCGCAGTGATATGAAATGCGGAGACGAATGAGCCAGATGCTTGCCGGGCAGGAAGAGACGAGTTCGGCCGATTGTCGGGCTCGCCAATGGATGGCTCATTCATTGCATGGGACAAGTAACAGTCGTGGAGCAGCGATCCACTTCTTCTGCTACGGCGTCTCGAACCGTGGAAGAGCACGGAGAGGAAGCATTTGTGGGAAGACTCCGAGTGGCAGCATCCATTTTTTGACCAATTCACAGTGAAACCCTTACCTTTCCTGCAAAAACGGGTAATCGAACAGATATCTAGAGCGTCCGCTTGAAGAGCGGCGTGGCAATGAGCAACGTGCCGATGCCAAAGACCAGGAGAAAGAGCAGGTCGAATCGGATAGCTTCGAAGCCCCCGTCTTTCAACAGAATGGCCTTGAAGCCGTGGATGCAATACGTGAATGGGTCCACGATCGCGATGGCCCGGAGCCACTTGGGAAACGCGGCGATGGGATACATGGCGCCGGAGGGATAAAAGAGCAGCGTGTTGAGCACGCCGAACATGGCGCGCGGAACCAGCGGATCGTCGACGCGGACCATCAAGAGAAACATCATCCCGTTGAAGGCAATGGAGGTGACCAGGATCAGGGCGAGCAATTCCAGGTCGGTCTTGAGGCTGAAGATAACCCCCAGGCCGGCCGTAAGCGAGCCGATCACGGTCAGCGAGATGCCGGCCAGCGTGGCCTTGATGGCGCCGGCCGTGTTGAGCCCGAAGACTAACTCAAGCCGTGTAATGGGAGTTACAAGATAGCCCTCGTGCACGCCGCGCGCCTTGTCGTCGATGTATAACATGCCGCCGCCGATCATCACCGAGATATACATGGCCAAAGCTATCGTGGCGGGCAGCAGAAACTTCATGTAATTGACGTAAGGATACAGTTCGACGATTCCCAGGGCGATCGAGTTGGCCAGCCGCGGCTGAATCGCGGGAGCGGTGAGCGCGTCGACCACCAGTTGCATCTCGGCTTCGAGCGAGGCGGAAGTGAACTGGTCGGAGTTATCCACCACAAAGCCAATGCGCGGCGCGTCCTGCGCGTAGACGCGGCGCGAATATTGCGCGGGAATTACGACGGCGGCGTCGATCTTGCCGGTGCGCACGTCTTCGCGCGCCAGCCGCTCGTCGGTGTAGTTCACCGTGGTGAAGGTCTTGATGTTGACGGCGATCGAGTCGAAGGCCTCGCGAATCTTCACCGCCTGCGGACCGTGATCGTAATCGACCACGGCCACGCGGGCGCCGACGATCTTGCCGCCGAAGGCATTCCCCATGATGACCAGCTGCAAAAGCGGCATCATCAGCGACATAATCATGAGCGTGGGCGAGCGGAAGAACTTGCGCATTTCGCGCTCGACAATGGCGAGCATTCTGTTCATGGCTGGGCTCCCGGACGCGGCGGCATGGTGAAGACTGGAGGCTTGACCTGCTCATCGCGGAGTTGGCGGCCCGTGTAGTGGACAAAGACATCGTCGAGCGTGGTGTTCTGAACGCTGAGCGAAGTAAGCGTCTCGCCCAGCGCCGCGGCCATCTCGACCAGTTGCATGGTGGTCTTCGAGCCGCTCGACGTGAGCACGCGATAGAAGCCGGCGCTCTCGGCCTGCACGCTGGTGACGCCGTCGAGGCCTTCCAGCCGCGCTTGCCACTCGACCGTTTCGCGGTCGAAGTGCACCTCCACCACGTTGGCGCCGGGCACGCTGTGCTTCAGCTCGATGGGCGTGCCGAGAGCCACCAGTGTGCCGTGATCCACAATGGCGATGCGGTCGCAGAGCTTGTCGGCCTCTTCCATGTAGTGGGTGGTCAGCAGCATGGTCAGATGACGCGTTTCCCTCAAGTTGTTCAGCATCTCCCACACGGCGATGCGCGAGACCGGATCGAGTCCCGTGGTGGGCTCGTCGAGAAAGAAGATGTGCGGATTGTGCACCAGCCCGCGCGCAATCTCGACCCGGCGGCGCATTCCGCCGGAAAGCGTCTTCACCTGCGCCCCGCGCCACTTGGTCAGGTCCACGGCTTCCAGCACCTCGGCAATGTTCTTTTCCCGCTCTGACCTGGGCACGCTGTAGAGCTTGGCGTAGATGCTCAGGTTCTCTTCCACGGTAAGGTCTGGGTCGCTCGTCAGCGCCTGCGGAATCACGCCGATCCTGCGGCGAACCGCATCGGGCTCCTTGGCCACGTCGTGGCCGTCGACGATCGCCCGGCCGCCGGTGATCGGAACCAGCGTGGTCATCATGCGGATAAGAGTGCTCTTGCCCGCGCCGTTGGGGCCGAGAAGACCGAAGATTTCGCCATCGCCCACGGAGAAGCTCACGTCCTTCACCGCTTCAAAGTCGCCGTATTTCTTCACAATGTGCTCCACGGCGATCGCAGCGGTGAGCCGTGGGTCCTCCTGCGTTTCGGCTGAGTTTGTGGCTGGGGAAGTCATTGCTTCACCAGCTTGTTTTTCGGAATGTAGACCTCCGCGGTCATGCCGGGAACAAAACGCTCGCCGGGATTGTCGATGAGCAGCTTCAACTGCACGGTCTTGATGTCGCGCTTGCGGGCGCTCACGTCGCGCTGGGTGGCAAAGTCGGCCTCGGCCGATTTCACAATCACCTTGCCCTGCAGCGTCGTGCCCGAAGGCATCACCACGCGCAGCGAATCGCCGAGTTGGACCGCGTCGGCCTGCGTCTCCGGCAGCGGCGCGTAGATCCAGGTCTGCGTCAGGTCCATAATGGTGACGATGGGCGCGCCCGCGGCCACCACCTCGCCCTGGCGTGCGGCGCGGACGTTCACCTTGCCCGTCACCGGAGCAAAGACCTGCGAGTAGCCCACCTCGACTTTGGCCTGTTCGGCCAGGGCGCGGGCGTTGGCCACTTCGTCGCGGGTCGAATCCACCGTGCGGGCCGCAACCGTGGTCAGCAGCTCATGGGCGCGTGCCTGGCGCAACGAAGCCTCCGCCGCCACCACGTTTTCCCGCGCCGTATCCACTGCGGCTTTGGCGGCCTGCAGGCTGGTGGACGCCTCGTCCTTCGACTGCTGGCTCATGATGCCCTGCTGGGCCAGCGCGACGGTGCGGCTGGTGTCGGCCTGCTGATGGTCGTAGTTGGCCTGCGCCTGGGCCAGCGCGGCTTTGGCGGCGCGTAATTGGGCATCGGCGTTAGCTGCCGCGCTCCCGGTTTCGCCGCGGGTCTGGCGCTCGGTCTCCACCGACTCGCCCAGCTTCCACTTCTGGCTGCTGGCCGTGGCCTCGGCGGCCTTGCGCGCGGCTTGCAGGTCGTCGCTCTCGATGATCGCGATCAGTTGCCCGGCTTTCACGTCCTGGCCTTCGTCCACCAGCAGCCTCTGGATGCGCCCCGGAATCTTGGCGCTCACCAGCACCTCGTTGGCGTCCACGGTGCCGATCAGTTGCAGATCGCCCGTCGGCCGCACCGTAACGAAGTACCAGATCAGCGACCCCACGGTGAGCAGAGCCAGGATGATAAAAACCCGATTGCGTGCGTTCACTTGTACCTCACTTCTTGCTTCTCGATTCGGCGGAACGTTATGGTCGTAATCGTTGTAGGAGAAAACGAATCGCTTCTTGCTTCTCTTGCTTCTCGATTGGGCGGAGCTCCGGCGTTGCCTGCGGCAGAATGCCGCTGTTTTTGGGCGCGGGCGCGGCCGTCAGAACGCGCGCGGCCACCCGCGCCCCATGCTCGCGGTCGATAAACAGGGCTTGTCCCAGGTATTCGATCGCGGCTGTTCTTCGAAACTCCAATGCGCCGCTCTCCAGCGGGTCGGCGCCCTGAATCATCTTCATGAGCGGCGCGGAGAGAAAGTAGAAGACATTGGCGCCCAGCGCCGCATAGCGGATTTGCGAGGGATCGGCCGGAATCAGCTCGCCCGAGGCGATGCCCTCTTCCAACACCTCGTTCATCCGCGCCATCAGCGGCCGAAAAACCTTGTCCACCAGCGGCGTCAGGGCGTTGTCCTCGCCGCGATGCAGCCGAATCATCTCCTGCTGCATCAGGCTCTGGAACCCCGGATTGGTGTGAATGCGGTCGAAATGGGTCAGTACCGACGTCAGAAAGCGTTCACCGGCCGAGGCCTTCCCGTCCAGCACCGCCATGTTCGTCGCCCGCACACCCTCGGCCACCAACTCCAAAGCGGCCTCGTAGAGCGCCTCTTTCCCCTTGAAGTAGTAGTAGAGCAACGCCTTGTTTACGCCCGCGGCTTCGGCAATCTGCTCCGTGCGCGCTCCGGCCAGTCCGTTCGAGCTGAACTCGCGGACCGCGGCATCCAGAATCCGCGCTCGCGTCTGGTCGGCGCGCTCCGTCTGCGTTCGGGTTGAAAGGTTCTCTGTCATGTTTTAACTAACTAGTTAGTAAATTAGGTCATGCGCGTAGAATTTGCAAGGCTCCTTGGGTAAAACCTTCATGAATATTATATAAGTTACATAGAATCAACGAAGTGCGAAAGCTAAGTTGCGGCCCGTTGCCCGAGATCCGGACTTCCACGCCGCCTCTAAACCTCGGTCACTGCGACAGATTGCCCCCGCAAGCCGTGCTTCCGTCTCGAGTTCTCACGCGAAAAAGCTGATCTGCTGGTCCTGGCCCTTCGCGGCAGGCTGCGCGGCGAATTGAACCTCGCCTTCATCGCCGGCTTGCTCTTCGAACTCGTCTTCCGGCTCGCCGTCGGAGCCGCCCGCGGATTTGCCCCCGCTGGGAGAGTAGGATTCGTCGCCGCTTCTTGCCGAGTTCTCCACCCTGGCCATCGGAGGCAGCGCAAAATCCGCCTGGACGGTTTGGCTGGCCGGCAACGGAATCAGAGGGATCACTGGGCCGATTCCCATCTTCGCTCCTTGTTCAAAGACTGCTCCTGATCCGAAGATCGACCGAACCGGCTGGAAGTTCAATGTTTTTTTCGGTTTCTTTATCTTATTTGTCAGTACACTTGGGCCAGGCACGCGCTTTTTTGTGCCTGCTCCCGAGCGGCCCGCTGTTCTTTCGTTCCCCTCCCGCCTGGGACGATCGCCGAAGACGGCCGGTTACCGGTCCAGTGCAAGCGGCTCCAAAGAAAGGCTTCCGCATCCTGCGCAAAGTCGAACGTGGAGGCTCCCCCCATGCCTGGCGAAGACGAGAGCGACTTCCAATTTCTGGCGGAAAACAGCGCCGACATGATCTGCCGTTCCGGAATGGACCGGCGAATCCGCTATATCTCCCCCTCCTGCCTTCGCATCCTTGGCTGGACGCAGCAGGAGATGCTCGGCAAAGGGCCTGAAGACTTCGTCCTGCCTGAAGATCTTCCCCTCCTCGATGCCGCGGCGAAAGAGATCCAGGCGCCGGAAGCGCAAAACGTAACCGCGACGGTCAGGATGCGCAAGAAGGACGGCTCCGCGGCGTGGGTGGAGATGAACGCGCGCCTGGTGCGCGATTCCGCCACCGGCGAGCCACGCGAGTATGTCCTCGTGATGCGCGACATTACAGGACGCAAGCGGGAGGAGGAAAAGCTGGCCGCACAGGCGCTGACCGGCCCTCCCTCCGGGCTCTCCATGCGCCGCGTTTCCGTCAAGTCTGTTGAAGACGAAAACTATTTCCAATACCTCGCCGAACACAGCGTCGACGTCATCATGCGCGTAAGCCTCGAGCGCGTGGTCCTGTATATGTCTCCCTCCTGCATCCACCTGCTTGGCTGGAAGCCGGAGGAATTGGTGGGCAAAGGACTGGATTTCTACATCCTGGCCGAAGACATGCCCCATGTTGAGGCGAAAATTGCCCAGATTCTTGCCTCAAAAAACCAAAGCAGCATCGGAACGGCGCGGGTGCGCAGGAAAGACAAGTCGATACGGTGGGTAGAGGCTAGCATCCGCCTGGTGCGCGATTCCGTCACCGGCGAACCAGAAGAGTTCGTCAACATTCTGCGCGACATTACGGAACGCAAAAAAGAAGAGGTCAAGCTGACCGCTCTGGCGCTCACCGACGGCCTGACCGGACTCGCCAATCGCCGCGCCTTCGACCGGACCTTGGACCGCGAATGGAGGCGCACCCTGCGGGCGGGTTCGCAGATGTCCCTGTTGCTGCTCGATGTGGACCGCTTCAAGAGATTCAACGACCGCTACGGGCATCAGGCCGGAGACGACTGCCTGCGCGCCATCGCGGCCGCCGTAAGCCTGTCTGTGCGCGCCTCCGATTTCGCTGCCCGCTATGGCGGTGAGGAGATCGCCGTCATCCTCCCCTCCGCCGATACCGCCGGCGCGGTCAAGGTGGCTGAAAAGATCCGCTCAGCCATTGAATCTCTGCGCCTCTCGCACGAAGGCAACCCGGAACATGGCGGCTGGGTTACCGCCAGCCTCGGCGTCGCGACCGCCCTCGCCCGTCAGGGTGGAAGCATCAAGATGCCCGAAAGCCTGCTTCTGGCGGCGGACAAGGCCTTGTACGAGGCCAAGCACGAGGGGCGAAATCGCGTGGCGACGGCCTTGGTGGTCGCCTCGAGGCGCGGCTAGCCAACTCTACCGGCGCACGGCAAAGGCGGTGCGCGCCACGCTTCCGTTGCTGGCCTCTGTCCGCTCCAGCAGCGCCATTCCCTGGGCCAGGTTCATCGCCGCGGGCACCGGAACAAACCCGCCCCGTTCCTCGCTGGTGTCGCGCGCAAAGCTCTTCACCAGCAGCGCCCGGCCGCACATATGCACTTCAAGCCGCTCGGTCTTCCAGTCTGTCGGGCTCACCTGGATGCGCTGCAGTTGGAACCAGCCGTCCTTGTAAAGGCGGCCCAGAATCCCGTATCCAAAATCGACATTGTCCACCACATGGCCGTCCAGCCGCGCCAGCCGCTTGTAGCGCGCATTCACCCACAAAGTCCCGCTCATGGCGTGAAAGATGCGCGCTTCAATCGAGTGCGCGGGATACGCCGGGTTGGGCCGAAAGCGCAGCCGGTGGCAGCCGTTCTCTTCGCCGTCGTATTCGTAGAGGAATGCCTCCGGCAACAGCGCCAGAATCCGGCCGATGCGCTTTTCGTCCTCTTCATACTCCTGGCGATGCCGTGCCTGCTCGGCGGGCGAGGTGAGCAGATGCTCGAGGCGCTCCCGCTCCTGCTGTTGGCCTTCCGCGCTGAGCGGGCGTCCATTGGCGAACGAGAGCCGAGTAATAGGCCCGTCGGCGGTCTCGATTTGATCCTCAACCCGCGTCTCCTTGGGAGTTCTGCGCTCGATCCAGTAGCGCCAGTAGCCGTGCCCTTGGTGGTCGTTCAGCTCGTTGTAGACCACCTCGCGCACCAGTTGCCGGGCGGGCATCGGCTGCTGAACCGGCGCACAACTGGTCCCTTGCACGACCCCCAGAATCCCCGCGATCATCCACAGCACACGCATTCCGTTGCCCTCCCGGCTCAGGATTCAAGCGCAGTATGACGGCGTACCAGTGAAGAGGCTGCAAGTTTCCGGTGAAAAGGCGGAGAAAACCCGTGCGATCTCCTCAACAACAGGGAAAAATGCCGAAATCCAGGGCCGCCACGCCGCGACGCGAAGAGAATTGCTACACTGGGGCCATGTTGGACGAATTGGAGTTCCGCAGTCTGGTCGAAACGGCTCTCGACTCGCTGATGCAGCATCTCATCGTGCGCGAGGAAGCCGACGACGCCGGTTTCGAAGTCGAAGGACAAGGCGGCGTGCTGAATGTCCTCTTTGAGGAGCCGCCGGGCAAGTTTGTCATCACGCCCAATGCGCCCATGTGCCAGATTTGGATTTCCGCGCTCTCCACCAGCTTCAAGCTGGACTGGGAGCCTGCGGCCAGGGCTTTCCTGCTGCCGCGCACCGGCGAGCCTCTCGAGCCGCTGGTGGATCGGCTGATCGGGGAACACTTGGCGGGCTAGCGCCCCCGCATCCGGCCCGTGGCTTTACTGCTTCACAAACTCAAAGGTGCAGGTGCGGCCGACGATGCCGAGGCCTTCGCTCTTTGTGCGTGTGCCTTCAGTTTCCTTGAATTGAGCCTTGACGTCGTAGCTGTAATCCTCGCCCTTGTGTGCGAAGACGCCGCGGGCATATTGCCGGGAAGCGACGATGCCCGAGGCAGAGAGCTTGGCCGTGCCGTCGTCCGCGATCGGGCCTTCGATCAGCAGGTAGCCGGGCTGCCCCGCTGTGCCGTGCTCTCCGTGAAAGTTGCCGCCGGCCACCACGCTGGGAAACTGCCAGCTGTAGCCCTCGGTCTTCCCTTTTGCCGGGCAGCTCATCTTGGTGAGCCACTTGCCGTCGAAACGTTCTCCTGCAATCGAACGCCCCGGCAACAGCACCAGGGCGCAAACCACCGCCAGCCGGACCGCTTTCCACATACCAGTCCCTCCGTTGGGCAATCATCCTAGCACAGCTTTCGCGCCACGGTCCACGCCTGCGGGCCGTCTGCGGCTGCGGACGGCCCGGCGCTACAACCGGGCCGCCCGCCAGCTTCTACTGCAGCGAATAGACGGTCTTCAGCACCTTTTGCGCCACACTCTTCGGCAGCGGCGCATAGGAGAAAGCCGAGACTTCGTTCTCGCCGGAGTTGACGATCCAGCTCAGCAGGTCCTTGATGACCTTGCCCTTGGCGGGATCGGCGGCATGAACGGGAATCAGCAGGTAGGTAAAGCTGGAGATGGGATACGCGTCCTTGCCGGGCGCGTTGGTGATCGAAATGCGGTAGTCGGCGGGAAGCACCTTGATGCTGGCCGCGGCCTCCGTCACGCCCTCGATCGAAGCCTTCAGCCAGTTTCCGGACTGATTCTTCACTTCGCCGTAGCTGATCTTGTTCTGCAAGGCATAGATCAGTTCGACGTAGCCCACGGCGCCGGGCAGTTGGCGCACCAGGCCGGCCACACCCTCATTGCCCTTGCCGCCCACGCCCACCGGCCAGCTGGGCGAGGTGCCCTTGCCGGGGCCGTTCTCCCATTCCTTGCTCACCTTGCTCAGGTAGTCGGTCCAGATGAAGCTGGTGCCGCTGCCATCCGAACGGTGCACCACGATGATCTTCTGATTCGGCAGCTTCACGCCGGGATTGTCTTTGGCGATCCGCGCATCGTTCCAGAGGGAAATCTTGCCCAGGTAGATGTCGGCCAGTACGTCGCCGCTGAACTTGATGTCGCCCACGCCGGGAACGTTGAAGATCGGCACAACCGCGCCCAACACGGTGGGAATGTGAATCAGCTTGACCTTTGAAGCGGCCAGCGCGTCGTCGGTCATCGGCATGTCGGAGGCGCCAAAGTCCACCAGGCCCGCTGTAACCTGGCGGATTCCGCCGCCCGAGCCGATCGACTGGTAGTTGATCTCGACGCCGGGATGAGCCGCACTGTACTCGCTAAACCATTTCGAATAAATCGGATAGGGGAAGGTAGCGCCCGCCCCTGTCAGCTTCTGCGCCTGAGCCGTGCTCAGCGCCAGCATCAACAACATAACGGCAACCAAAGACTTTTTCACAAAGATCTCCCTTGCAGATGAACTGCCGTAGTCGATTCTCTACCGGCAATGTTACGGGCATTTGAATTGACCGAGAGTTTCTATCGCTCCAGGCGGCGCCTCAATCGGAGCCTCCTAGAGGCCAGGCGTGAGCGGATGCTGCGGTCCCGGCGCCAGGGGCAGCGTGAAGTGGAAGGCAGCGCCGGCGCCCAGTTCGCTTTCGGCCCAGATGCGTCCGCCATGGGCCTGCACGATGTGCTTCACAATGGCCAGCCCTAGGCCGGTGCCGCCCGACTCCCGCGAGCGCGCCTTGTCAACCCGGTAGAAGCGCTCGAAGATCCGGCCCAGATGCTCCGATGCAATGCCCGGTCCGAAGTCCTGGACGCTGAATTCCACTTCGTTTTCCAGCAGCCGCGCGCCCACGCGAATCCGCTTGCCGTCTTTGGCATATTTCAGCGCATTCTCGACCAGATTGCCGAAAACCTGGTTCATGGCGTCCGGATCGGCCATCACCGTCGAGTCCGGCGCGCCGGCCGATTCCAGCTCGACCCCGGAGTCCACCACGATTCCGCCCAGCGAATCGATGGCGTCCTCCACCAGCGCGCTGGCCCGTGCGGGTTGCAGCGCCAGCTTGTAGTCCGGGCTCTCCACGCTGGCCAGAGCCAGCAGATCCTCGGTGAGCCGGTTCATGCGGGTGGCGTTTTTCAGAATCACGCCGAGGAACTCCCGCGTGGTTTCGGGGCGGGAATCGGGGTCCTCGATGATCGTCTCCACGTAGCCCTGAATGGAAGTGAGCGGAGTGCGCAGTTCGTGGCTCACGTTGGCGATGAAGTCGCGGCGGGACTTCTCCGCGGCCTCGACGGCGGTCACATCGTGGAGCACCGCCAGCGCCCCGCCGCTGGGCAACGGCGCCGCGTTGATCTCGAAGATCCGTCCCGGCGCCAGCGAACTGGCGCGGCCAAACCGCACCTCGTGCCGATCGAGGGCTCCGCGCACGCAGGCCAGAACCTCGGGATCGCGCACCGAGAGCACCAGCGGCCGGCCGGCGCGAATCTGCGTCCCGGCAATGCGCTGCATCACGGCATTGGACCAGCGCACAAATCCCTCGGGAGTAATGGCGACCACCGCCTCCTGCATCGAATCGAGCATGGCGGCCAGCTCCTGCCGCCGGCTCTCGATCTCGGCAAAGTTCTCGCCCAGCCGCTCGGCCGTCTGGTTCAGCGCCGCTTCCATGGCGGAAACTTCATCCTTGCCGGTCAGTTCGAGACGCGCGCTCAGGTCTCCGTCCGCGATGCGCCGGGCAAAGGCCATTACCCGGTCCAGCCGCGCCGAGATGCCGCCCGCCACCCAGGCCGCCACCGGCAGCGCCACCGCCAGCGCGATCAGGCCCGCCCACAGCGCCTCGCGGCCCAGCAGGCGCAGCGTCCCGCCCGCCGTCTGCTCCATCATGCTGCGAAAGACGAACTCCATCACTACGGTGTAGAAGACCAGCAGCAGGACGAAGAGCCCGAGCAGCTTGGTAAATACTTTATGCGTCAATCCGCGACGCTCCCATCCGGCATAGGCCGGTTCGTTATTCGCTCTTGGGGATCTCGAAGCGATATCCGGCGCCGCGCACAGTCTTCAAATAGCGCGGGTTTTCCGGATCGACCTCGATCTTCTCGCGGATGCGCCGCACATAAACATCCACCGAGCGCGGGGTGACGAAGCGCGCATCGCCCCAGACCGCGTCCAGCAGGTGGTCGCGGCTGAAAACCCGGCCCGGATGCCGCGCCAGATAATCCAGCAGGCGGAACTCGGTGGCCGTGGTCGTGGTCAGCTCGCCGCGCACCTTCAACTGCATGGCGTTGGCGTCGATCATCACCTCTTCAAAGCTGATGATCGAGGGCGAGGTGGGCCGCTCGAAGCGGCGCAGCACCGCTTTGACGCGGGCGATCAGTTCCCTCGTGGCGAAAGGCTTGGTGATGTAGTCGTCCGCGCCCAGTTCCAGACCCAGCACGCGATCATTCTCGCCGGCGCGGGCGGTCAGGAAAATGATGGGAATGGTGGACAGCGCGGGATTCGCGCGCAACCTGCGGCATACGTCCAGCCCGTCTCCGCCGGGAACCATGATATCCAGCAGAAACAGGGCCGGCGCCTGGCGCTCGGCGTCCGGAATCAGATTGGTGGGAGTGTGAAACAGGCGTGCGGCAAATCCGGCAGCTTCCAGATGATGCTGCACCAGCCGCGCAATATCGGTGTCGTCTTCCAGTACAAATACGGTTTGGCTCAACCGGTCAGCCCTCGTCCTGCGGCCGTTGAACTCAAAATGCGGAGGCCGCACGGAACCATTAACAGAGTAATTCAGCCAGGCAAAGAGATTGCAAACGTTGTGTGAATTTGGCCCGGCCATCCGCGGCCGCCGGGGCCTTACTGGCGCGGAAAAAGGACTTCGGAGCCGCCTGAAATGATTAGGGCAGGGCTCCGCAGCCTGCGAAAAAACCCATTTGTTGCCGCAAAACTCTCCAGGCTCGACGGCAACCGTGCCGCAAACACAACCCAAAAACACGCGTTTCAGCTCCGGAGGCCTGTCTTTTCCGGTTTCGCGCGCCGGATTTCCGCGCGGCTGAGATCGCCCCGGCCAGAAACCGGCTAATCCTTCCCGGTCGCCTCCAGCCGCCTCCACTTCGTCAGGAAGTGAATGGCAAGCACCAGCAACACCACCTGCACCCCGATGCACGCAAAACCCAGAATCCGGGGGCCATGACTCATCAACACCGCGGGAAAAACGGCCATTGTCGCGGTCAACGATCCGAACATCACGGACAATTTGCGGCAGCGCGCGGCTTCGTCGGTCTGTTTCATCTCCCCAGATATACGCCAGAAGGCGCGCATAACTCAAGAAGGGAATGCAGGATTCCCGCCGTCGCCATTTTCTTCCATCGATCGCAGGCCTTGTCTCCCGTGTAACTCGGAGGTTGCGGCGGCCGGATTTTGTCTTGACTCCGCTCGGCGGCCTCTGCAACACTGCGTGCGCGTACCCAATCACCCTTCTGGCTTCCATTCGATCCCGCGGCAGACTCTTCGCCTTCCCCCGTCGCTGCTTCGCTGGAATGCGGAAGGGCCTGTGTCGCGCTGGACTCCGGCTCGCGCGAGCCGGATAACTCAACCAACCTGATAGGAGAGATCGTGAAGAGATACTTCGCTGAGCTTGTGGGAACTTTCATTCTGGTGCTCTTCGGGTGCGGCACGGCCGTGGTTGCCGGCGACAAGGTGGGCATTCTGGGCATCGCCTTCGCCTTCGGCCTCGGGCTCATCGCCGCGGCCTACGCCATCGGTCCCATCTCCGGCTGCCACATCAACCCGGCCGTCAGCCTGGGCGTGTGGGTTGCGGGACGCATGACGGCCGCGGAGATGTTCGGCTACTGGATCGGTCAGTTCCTGGGCGCCATCCTGGCCGCTTGGGTGATCTTCCTCATCGCCAGCGGTGTGGAGGGCGGCTACAACCTTGCCGTAAACGGCCTTGGCCAGGACGGCTGGGGGCCCGGTTACCAGGGCGGCTACACCGTCCTTTCCGCCATCGTCTTTGAGTTCATAGCCACGTTGATCTTCGTAACCGTCGTCCTCGGCTCCACGCAGAAGAGCGCGCCGGCCGGCTTTGCCGGCTTGGCCATCGGCATCGCCCTGGTCGCGATTCACATCTTCGGCATTCACATCACCGGCGTCAGCGTAAACCCGGCCCGCAGCCTGGGCCCCGCTCTGCTGGTGGGCGGCAAGGCGCTGGCGCAGCTCTGGCTTTTCCTGCTCGTGCCCAGCCTGGGCGGCGCCGCTGCCGGTCTGCTCTTCCGCTTCAAAGCTCTCGAAGCGAACGAATAAAAGCCCCTGTCCAAAAACCGCCGGGGAGCTGTCGCAAACGCGAGCGGCTCCCCGGTTTTTTGTTGCGAATGGCTTTGGAATTTTCCGGCGTTGGCCATGAAGCCGCGTGGACCATTCACGGCTCGGCGGCACTCGCAGGCCATGATTTACGCTGGAAACGCGGGCCCGGCCTCCGCTCTTTGCCGCGCCCATGGAGAGTTCTCATGACTTGGATGATGCTGCTGGTTGGGGTAGTGGTCGGAATGGTTTCCGGCGTGGTGGGCATTGGCGGCGGCATCCTGTTTGTGCCCGCGCTGGTCTGGCTGCTCGGCATGGACCAGCACAAGGCCCAGGGCACCTCGCTGGGCGCTCTGCTCTTGCCCGTCGGCGCGTTTGCCTTCTTCGAGTACTACCGCAAGGGCAATGCCGACATTCGCGTTGCGCTGCTACTGGCCGCCGGCTTTCTGGTGGGCGGATACTTCGGCGCCGCCGGCGCGCAATTCATTCCCGAGCTTTGGCTGCGGCGCATCTTCGCGCTCACGCTGATCGCCGTCGGCGGGCGCATGTGGTTCAGCCGCTGAGCCTCAGGCCGTAGCGATAAAGCGCAGGCGCACGTAGTCGGCAACCCAGTTTCCGTCTTCATCGCGCAGCGCCGGCGCTAGCAGCGCCGCCGTCTCCTCCACCACCGTCTCCCTGATCCCCTCCGGCAATCCTTCCAGAACCCCGCGGCGAAAGGTCTTGAGCCAGCCGGTCATTCCGCCGGCCGCGAGCGGCGTCGGCCGCGGAATCAATTCCATCCGCTTCACCTTGAAGCCATGCCCTTCCAGCCGCCGCGCGTAGCCCTCCGGCGTGGGATAGTAATTCACGCCGTCCTCGCGATCGGCGTAGCCATGGCGCGCCAGAACAGCCATGAGCGCAACGCGGATGGCGGCGATGTTTCCATGGCCGCCCATCTCGGCCACGAATCGGCCGCCCGGCTTGAGCACCCGCCGCACCTCGGCAAGCATGGCGTCCTGATCGCGCACCCAATGCAGAGCTGCATTGGAAAAGACCGCGTCGAAGAGGCCGCTGCAGCAGGGCAGCGATTCGGCGCTGGCTTCCATGGCGGCCATCCCGCGCGACCGCGCCGATGCGACCATCTCCGGCGAGGCATCCGCGCCCATCACGCGCGCGCCGGTGGCCCCGATGCGCCGGGTCAGTTGGCCGTCGCCGCAGCCCAAGTCGAGGATGGATTCACCCGGCTTGGCCGCCAGCCACTCCAGCACTCCGCCGGCCAATCCATGCACAAATGCACCGTTCCGGGCATAGGCCTGAGGGTCCCACGTCTGCGTCATTGCGCCGCCTCCTATCTCAGTGTGGCGGAAGCGGAAGCATAAGGCAAAGTGATTCTGTTTTCACTTTCGATAAGGAATTGTGATGCCGCGAAATTGATCGCTCCGGCCGTTACCGAACGCCTCAGATCGACTGCACCGGAACCAGCGTCAGATCGTCCACCAGCCCTACTTCCTTCTGCACAAAGGGCTCGCCGTAGCGCACGCCGGCCAGCAGCCCGTAGTGCCGGGCCTCCGCAAAGGTGCGCTCGCGAATCTCTTCTTCGGGAACGAAGAGCCCGCCGCCGGCAGCCTGGTTGGCATACTGCGAGCGGTAAGCCATCAGCGCGGCGTGGCGCTGCTCGATAAAGGGGGTAATGTCCACGATGAAGCTGGGGCGCACGTCGGCATACAGGCTGGCGTAAACGATCTTGAAAGGCCGGTGCGGTTGAAGCTCCGCCTCCTCGTGCTCCAGACCCGCACGCGCCGAAGGCGCAGTTGGCCGCACCGCAGGTGCCGACGCTGGCCGCACCGCAGGTGCCGACGCTGGCCGCACCGCAGGCGCCTTCCCCAGGCCGGAGAGGAAGCAGGCTTCATAGCCAAGAGTGGCCACCGCGGCGTGGTCCGGATGCCGCGCCTGCCAGTAAGGCAGAATCACCACGCGAGGACGAACAAGCCGCAGCACGCGAACGATCTTGAGCCTGTTTTCCAGGGTGTTTTCGACCGCGCCGTCGGGCAGATCGAGAGCTTGCCGCCAGTTGACGCCCAGGATGCGCGCCGCCTCGGCCGCTTCCTGCGCGCGTTTTTCCGCGCTGCCGCGGGTTCCGGCTTCGCCCTGGGTCAGATCCAGAATCGCGGTGCGCAGCCCGCGCGAGGCCATGCGCAGCAGCGTTCCGCCGCACGTCTGTTCCACATCGTCGCGGTGGGCGGCAATGGCCAGAACATCGGCTGTGGGGGAATCGGCTGCGGCTGCGGCGCACATGGGCGATTGCTCCTCAAGAAGGGACGGCGCTTGAGGTTCGTGGGGCTCCATCCTTTGCGCATCCTTGCTCGGAAATCCGCGCAAAGGATGGGGCGCCCGCAACGTTTAGTAAACGGTGTTGTTCCCGTCCGTGAGCCCATCCATATAGGCCACGTCGTAGGCCGTGCCGGTCACGGTCACATACTGGTTGTCGATCGACGTGCCGTCCGTGGTCGAGAAGATATACACCTGTCCGCCCTGCGCGACATAGATCTTGTGCAGGCCGGTCACACCGGCAATGCCCGTCAGGTCGCCCAGATAAGGCTCCAGCAGCGTGACCGTGTTGGTGGTGGTGTTGACCATGGTCAGGCAGCCGTTGGGCAGCCCCGTGGCAGCGCGCACGCCGTTATTGCACTTGGTCATGCCGATCCACAGCGTGTTGTCGTCGGCCAGCAACATGCGGCTGACCGCGCCGGGCGCTCCGTCGCTGATCGCCACCGGGCTTGAGGCGGTGTTGTTGGTCAGATTCACAACCGTCATATTGCCGGCAAAGAGCGTTTGTCCCTGCACCTGTTGCGGCTGTTGGCCCACCACGTAGAGCGTCGAGGTATCAACCAGTGCATTGCTCGCGCCGCCGGGGATGGCGATGGTGGCGCTGGCCAGAGCGCTGTTGGTGGGCAGCGTGCCCGACTGCTGGCCGACAAGGAAGATAAACGGCGCCACCGGCAGCGGCGTGATCGAAGCCTTCGAGCCGCCGCACTCCGGACCGCAATTGAGCACGTACGCCGTTCCGCCGTCGGCGGAGAAGACGGCCTTCACCGGACGGTCGAAGACCAGAGGAGCGCCATAGGGGTTGCCGGTTGCATCCACGTTGTCCGGGCTCTGCGCCTGGAAAAGGCACCATCCCGGCGCGTTCTGCGGCTCGCAGTCCACCGCGGCCTTGGGCCAGGTGCCAGGACCGCCGGCGTACGAAATGGTTTGCGCTGCGGTCAGTTTGCGCGGGTAGTAGGCGTAATTCGAGTTCTGGACGAAGACCAGAGCCACCGAGCCGCCGGAATTCACGCTGACACGGTAGACGCCGGGAAGGCTCAGCGGATACGAACCGCCGTTCGTCTGGTCCACCACCGTAAACACCTCAGCCGTTTGGCTGGCGGCGAACACGTAAGACATATTCCGGGTGATGTAAATGCTGGAGGATAAGCCGTTCAGCCCTTTGATGCTGCTGGTAATGGACTCCTTGGCATAGCTGGCGATCGTCAGAGAGCCATCGCCCGAGCCGTACACCGCGCCGTACTGCTCTTCCGGCATGTTCTGGATGGTGATGGGCAGCGCGCCGGAATAGCCGCTGATGGAAAACATCGAGATCTTGTCGTTATAACTGGACCGGATGTCGTAGTAGGCGTCCACAAACTGCAGCGCGCCCTTGGTGAACGCGCCCGGGTTCTGGATCGCGATCAGGACACGGTTGGTCAGCCCGCTGGGGGGCAGATTCCTGCCTGCAAAATAAGTAGTGCCACCACAACCTGCCAGCGCGACTGCAAACCCCAGAGCCGCGGCGGCGCTCATGCAAAGACTTCTCTTCTTCAAAATCCCTTACCTCGACGAAAGGCGCGGAGCGTACCGCGGATTATGCCCGCGGCCGCGGCCGCAGCGTGAACGACATTGATGGCGGTTGCCGGCCGATCGGAGAAATCCCATCCACTTAAGATGGAAAACTCCCTGGACCCGGAACCAGTTCCTGCCCGGCTGATGACTCCCGAAGTATAACAAAGCGGGCCGGTCGGCTGGCGCGCCAGACCCGCGTGGCTTAGCATGACAAAAGAATGACCCAGTTCTCCGACATCTTCGCCAGCCGCCCCGTGCTCGCCGACGGCGCCATGGGAACCGTGCTCTATGCCCGCGGCATCTTCATCAACCGCTGCTACGACGAGCTGAACCTCTCCGACCCCGGCTTGATCCTCGCGGTTCATGAGGAGTACCTGCAGGCCGGCGCCGAGATTCTTGAGAGCAATACCTTTGGCGCCAACCGCTTTCGTCTGGCGCGGCACGGGCTGGCCGGCAAAGTGCGCGAGATCAACGCTGCCGGCGTGCGTGTGGCGCGCCAGGCCGTCGATCGGCTCAAAGAGAAACAGGGCGGCGAAGCCTGGGTGGCCGGTTCGGTCGGCCCGCTCGGAGTCCGCCTCGAGCCCCTGGGCAAGACCGGCCTCGATGAGGCCCGCGCCGCCTTTGCCGAACAGATTGGCGCCCTCGCCGAAGCCGGCGTGGACATGCTCATTCTCGAAACCATGCCCGCCCTCAACGAAGCCCGCCAGGCCCTGGAAGCCGCCCGCGAGACCGCGCCCGAACTGCCCGTGCTGGTCATGGTCACGGTGGACGTCGACAGCAACTGCCTCGACGGCTCCTCGTCCCAGCAGGCCGCGGCTCTGCTCACCGAGTGGGGCGCCGGAGCCGTTGGCGTCAACTGCTCCACCGGCCCCTCCACGGTGCTCACCGCCATCGAGGCCATGCGCTCGGCCACTTCGCTGCCCCTGGCCGGCTTTCCCAACGCCGGCATGCCGCGCGCCGTCGAGGGCCGCAACATCTACCTCTGCTCGCCCGAATACATGGCCAACTTCGCCCGCAAGGCCATCGCCGCCGGAGCCCAGTTCGTGGGCGGCTGCTGCGGCACCACCCCCAACCACATCCGCGCCATGCGCTCGGCCATGCGCGCCCTCGACGAACAAGCCAGTGCCGCGGTGGCGGGCTCGGCTCCCGCGCTCAACGCCGAAACCCCGCCCGCGCCCCTGGCCGCGCGCTCCCGCATCGGCTCCCTGGTGGCCGAAGGCAAGTTCATCACCCTGGTTGAGATCGTTCCGCCCCGCGGCATCGACTGCGCCCAGGAGATCGAGGGCGCGCAACTGCTGGCCCAGCTCGGCGTCCACGCCATCAACGTGCCCGACTCGCCCAGCGCCTCGGCCCGCATGAGCGCGCAAAGCCTCTGCATCCAGATTCAGCAGCACACCAGCATCGAAACGATTCTCCATTACACCTGCCGCGACCGGAACATTCTGAGCATTCAGTCGGATCTGCTGGGAGCTTCGTCCATCGGCCTGCACAACATCCTGTGCCTCACCGGCGATCCGCCCAGGCTGGGCAACTACCCCGACGCCACCGCAGTGTTTGACGTGGACTCCATCGGTCTGGTCAACATGCTGCAGCGTCTGAACCGCGGCCTCGACATCGGATCGAACGCCATCGGCGTCAGCACCAACTTCACCATCGGCGTCGCCGCCAACCCCGGCGTGCCCGACCTCGAGCAGGAACTGCGCCGCTTTGCCTACAAAGTCGAGGCCGGCGCCGAGTACGCCATCACCCAGCCGGTCTTCGACCTGCGCCTGCTGGAGAACTTCCTTGAGCGCATCAAGAACTTCCGCATTCCGATCATCGCCGGCATCCTGCCGCTCACCAGCCTGCGCAATGCCGAGTACATGAAGAACGATCTGCGCGTCTACATGCCCGAAGAGATCATGCTGCGCATGGCCCAGGCTTCCTCGCCCGAGGCCGCCCGCCGCGAAGGCATCCTCATCGCCCAGGAGATGCTCGCCGCCGTGCGGCCCCTGGTCGAAGGCGTCCAGGTGACCGCTCCCTTCGGCAACTACATCGCCGCCGCCGAGGTCGTCGCCAGCGTGCTGCCCAAAGGCACTAACCCCATGGAGTAAAAGCTCATGCCGTCCTTTGAAGAATCGCTCAAAAAGCTCGAAACCATCGTCGATCGACTGGAAAAAGGCGACCTGGCCCTGGAGGATTCCCTCAAGCTCTTCGAAGAGGGCGTCGGCCTCTCCGCCGCCTGCAAGCAGGAGCTGGATGCCGCCGAAGGCAAGGTCCAGATGCTGGTCAAGCAGCGCGACGGCTCGCTCAAGACCGAGCCCTTCCTGTCGGAAAAGCCGTTTTAGGGGTCGGGGATCGGCGGCCGGCTTGCGAAAACTCCTCGTGCAATCGGCCCTTGGCTTGCAATTCTGAGAATTCCCCGCGTCTTTCCAATCCAAAAAACTCCATACTTTACATAATCCGTCCCCACGGCCTCTGAAGACCCCATTATGAGGACGTTCTAATCCTGGCCCCTCCGGAATTGGCGCTCTACCTGCTCCCCTGTTGGAGAGATTCTCACCCCACGGCCACCCTTCCCGCCGCCAGGAGTTCCTGCTTGCCCCCCATCCAGGCCCCTTCGCACCTCGGCGAGCAGGCCGCGCGCCAGCACCCGGACGCCGAATTCGAAGCCACCCTCGAAAAAATTGCTGGCGAACGGCATGGCCTCCAGCAGGTGGGGAAACTCACTGGCCGGCAAGTGCCGCAACAGGACTTCGATCTGCGCGAAAGCGGGCTGGCCGGCGCCTTGCGGAGCGTGTCCCATCCCCACCGCGCCGCGCACCGCGGCCGCGATCAGTTGCATTCCCGCGAATGCCTGGGCCGGCGGCAGGCCGGCGTCGCGCAGAATCCCGATGAGCAGTTCCACCGGCCGCATGGCCGCGGGTGTGGCCGGGCCGTGGGCCAGCAGGATGGGCAGCGCATTGACGTGAGCCAGCATGGCGTCCCGGTAGGCGCGCGCCGCACCCAGGATGCGCTCCTCGGGAGCATCGGCCGGGTGGTCGATGGAAAGGTCGATGCCGGCCATGACCGCCTCGACAATGGCATCGAGCAGCGCCTGTTTGTTCGGAATGTGATAGTAGACCGCCATCGGATCCACGCCGAGTTCCGCGCCGAGCCCGCGCATGGAGAGAGCCTTGAGGCCGCCGCGGTCCACCAGCGCCAGGGCCGTCGAGACGATGTGCTCGCGCTTGAGCGGCAGCACCGGACCGACTCGGCGCTTGAGGCGCGGCCCAGCGAGCTTGTTGCGTGCGGCGGCATCAGCCGGCTTCTTCTTTTCTGACATCCTGGTCCTCTCTCAGCCTGCTCCGGACAGATCGATTATACGTCGTAGAACCGGCAAGTCGCTATGGAAAAAGGAGATAGCTACCTTCCGTAGCCAGCGTAACGGCGTCATTGCTCCGTCTGGTTGACAAATTGATTCTACGATGTAGAATAAGAACCGCCGCTAAATTCTACGACGTAGAAACAGCTCCCCATAGAAAGGAATCGCTCATGCGCATCACCATCCTCAACGGCGAGCCCGTTCCGGCAACGCCCTTCCAGCAGTACGTCCTCGATGTGGCCAGGCAGTTGGCGGCCTCGGGCCATACCGTCACCACCCTCGATCTGCGCGAGCTCGATCTAAAAGGCTGCTCCGGCTGCTTTGGTTGCTGGGTAAAAACGCCCGGCGAGTGCGTCAAGCGAGACGGCAGCGCGCAGCTCTGCCGTGCCGTCATCCGCGCCGACCTGGCGGTGCTGGCTTCCCCGGTCACGATGGGATATACCTCCACCTTGCTCAAGCGCGCCACCGACCAGATGATCCCGCTCATTCACCCCTTTTTCGTCATCGAGGGGGGCGAGGTGCATCATCGCGCGCGCTATGCCAGCTACCCGCGGTTCGGGCTGCTGCTCGGCGCGGAGGGCGGCGCAGATGCCGAAGACATTGAGATCACCACGGCGTTGTGGAAGCGGACGGCGCGCAATCTGAAGTTCCGCCTCGTTCTCACCGCTGTCTCCAACCGCCCTGCCCAGGAGGTGGCCCATGAACTCACTGCTGCTGCTTAACGGCTCGCCGCGAGGCGAACGCTCGAACTCGATGAAAATGCTGACCCGCGTGGCCGAGGGTTGGCAGCGGGGTGGAGGCCAGGCGCCGCCGGTTCTCCATCTGGCGCAGGCGGCTGGCTTCAATCGCGCCGTGAAAGCCTTTCCCGAGGCGGACGTGGTGCTGCTCGGGATGCCGCTCTACACCGACGCCATGCCGGGCATCGTGAAATCCTACATCGAGACCCTCGCACCGCGTGTGCAAGCCGCGGCCGCGGGAGGCGTAAACCCCGCGCTTGGTTTCCTGGTGCAGTCCGGTTTCCCTGAGGCGCTGCATTCCCGCCCGCTCCAGCGCTATCTGGAAAAGCTCGCCCGGCGTCTCGGTTCGCCCTACGCCGGCGTCATTGTGCGCGGCGCAGGCTGGACGATGGAGGCAATGCCGGAGCAGGCAAACAGAAAACTGTCCGAGCGTCTGCGCGCCCTGGGCGAGCAGTTGGCCCGGGACGGCCGCTTCGGCGAAGCGGAACTGAAAGCGGTGGCCGGCGTGGAGCGGTTTTCGGCCCTGACTGCGGCGCTCCTTTCGGTGGCGCTCCGGCTGCCGGTTATGCAGTTTGCCTGGAACGGCCAACTCAGGAAGAACGGGGTCTGGGAACGGCGGTTCGCTGCGCCCTACGGGCCGGCCGCAAGGCGCGGGAATGGCGATCGGCGAACGCCGGGCTTTGAAGCCGATTTGAACCGAGGGTGCTGAGCAAGCGTCCGGCATTCGAGAGAATCTCCTCCATTTGCCGCACAAATCCTCAGTAGGAGACCCTCTCATCCCACCAACGGGCCAGAGTGGCGCGCAACGTGCTGCATTCCCTCGTGCATCTCGCCTCGGAATGAGAGCGCGATGTGCAGTCCCATGCCAAGGAGCGCCGATTGCCCACCAGACCGGCCCACCCTCCCTACGCCGATTCCTTTCGCTGCGTCGGCTCCGCCTGTGAAGACACCTGCTGCCGCGGATGGAGCGTCCCCATCGACCGTGCGGCCTATGCCAAGGTCCAGTCCCTCCCCGCCGGCCCGCTGCGCACCCTCATCGACGCCAGCATCCTTCTGGCGCCGCCCGATGCCAAGGCGTCGGATGGCTTTGGCAAGGGTGGCTTCGCCAAGCTGCGCATGACCGCGCAGAACCAGTGCCCGCTGCTCACCGCGGATCGCCTCTGCAGCATCCAGGCCGAGTGCGGCGAGGGTTTTCTCCCCTCCACCTGCGCCACCTATCCGCGCATCGTCCACTCCATCGGCGGATTCGACGAAAAAGCCCTCGCGCTCTCCTGTCCCGAGGCCGCGCGCCATGTGCTGCTCGATCCTGACCTCCAGGCGCCCACTCAGAAGCACGCCCTCGCCGCGCGCTGCGCCGATGCGCGCGCAACCGCATCCTGGCTTCCGCCTCACTTCTGGCCCATCCGCGAATCCGTCCTGAAGCTGGTTCGCAATCGCGCTTATCCGGTGTGGCAACGGCTCTTTCTGTTGGGCGTTTTCTGCCGCCGCCTCGACGCCATCGCCCACGGCGAGCTCGACCGCGCCATTCCCGCCTTTCTCCGCGAGTTCGATGCCACCGTCGCCTCCGGAACTCTGCGCCCGGCGATGGAAACGCTCCCCGCCGATCTGCCCGCCCAATTGGATGTGGTGCTGCTCCTGGCTGGCCTCATGTTGAACCGTTCCAACGTCACCCCGCGCTTCGGCGAATGCATTCACGCCTTCGCCACCGGCATCGGCAACGGACCCGGCGTCACCTTCGAGAGCCTCACCGAGCGCTACGCCCTGGTCCATGACCTCGATTACATCCCCTTCCTGCGCCGCCATCCCTATATCCTGGAGAACTACCTGATCAACACCATCCTGCGCTGTCAGTTCCCTTTCGGCCGCGACGGGATGAAGCAGGACGAGCCGTTCTCCATGACGCGGGAGTTTGTCCAGTTGACGGCTCAGTTCGCGCTGATGAAGGGGCTGTTGATCGGCGTGGCCGGCTTCCATGGCGAGGGCTTCTCCACCGCGCACGTCGTCCATACCGTGCAAGCCGCCGGCAAGCACTTCGAGCATCATCCGGAGTTTCTCGATCTGGCATATGCGCTGTTGACCGAAAAAGGCATGGGCGGAGCGCGCGGACTGGCCATCCTGCTCAGAAACACCGAGCCCGCCGCCGTCCGGAAGCAGGCTGCGGCAAAATCCATCCCCGCGCGCCCAGGCGGAAGACCGGCTCCGGCTTCTCCCTCCTCCAGGCCCGCGGCCGGCTGAGAACAGGCGCAGAATGCAAAGGCCCGGCAGAGCGTCTCTGCCGGGCCTTTGTTCCATCAACCGCTCCAACTACTGCACCGGAGCCCACGCCGTCAGGAAATCCTTGAACGGCTTCACGTAATAGCTGTCGGCGCCGGCCTCCAGTTCACCCGAGCTTTGCGCTTTCAGCAGCTTCCCGTCCGCATCCAGAACGAAGAAATACGGGTAAGCCGGAATCTTGGGGAAATGCAGCAGAAATGCCGTGTTTTCGTTCAATGAACTCATGTTGACTTTCAACACCAGATAGTTCGCATCGCGCAGCGCCAACACATCCGCGTGCTCGGTATAGAACTTCTCCAGATTCTTGCACCACGCGCACCAGTCGCCGCCCACCACCATCAGAATCCGCTTGTGCGCCTGTTTCGCCTGCACCTCGGCCATCGCCAGATCCTTTTCCGGGTCCCGCTTGGGGTCGTAGGCGCTGGAGAAGTCCTCCGGCTTGGTCACCACCGGCGCGGCCTTGGGCCGCTGATAGGAGGGCACAAACGGCTTTCCGTCGGCTACATACTGGATGTTGGTTTCCACCTCGACCGCCTGCCCGTCCACCAGATACGGCTTGTACTTCCATTTCTTCACCGCATCCACCACCGCATCGTACTGCGCCGCGGGCCAGCCCTCGTGGGGAATCACCTTGACGCTGCCGTCCTTCTGCACCACCACCGGAACCTCGATGGTTCCCATGAACAGGGTGTGCTGGGCCGTCAGAGGCATCGCCGCCGCTTCCTCATACACCGACTCCAGCGGCGGATCGCCGGCCTCCAGCGTCAGCGGTTGCAGCACCGCGTTCTTGCCCGGCTTCACGATCTCCGCATCCTTTTCGGCCAACGGCTCCAGCAGCGTCACCTTCAGCTCTGCGATCAGGTCGCCCTTCAGCAGAATCTTCACATTCTTGGCCACCGCGCGGTTCTGAAAGATCTGCAAATCGCCGAACTGCACCACCGTCCCGCCCGACGAAGCCACCCGTAGGTGCGAGTCGGCGTCGAAGCACAGCGTGGGGAACAGAACGTCCGGATTCGTGTCCGGCGGAGCGTATTGCGCGGGATTCGCCACCATCACGCAGTTCAGCATCGTCCCGCCGGCGTTGAAGCGCTTCACTTCCATCTCGTAATCGGGCTTGATGTTGGCCGCCTGATACAGGGGGTCGATCACCGGCCGCGCCACGCGCAGGTTGAGCTTGGCGTGGTCGAAGGGATCCTTCGACTTGGGCTGGTAGCGTTCGATCCGCGAGACATTCCACTCCGTGCCGCTGTATCCGGTGGCCGGGCTGGTATAGGTGCGCCGCCACTGGTGCCGTCCCGCCGACCACTCTTCCAGGGAGCCGCTGGTCGGCTTGGTCTGGCCGGGGTCCAGAACCTGGAAATCCAGCTTCAAGTGCCAGGGCGCCACGCCGTCTCCGGTCAGCGCATTGGCCTTCACCCCGGCATCCAGAATCCGGTGGGCCAGCGCACTGAGAGAAGGAGGAGCGGCCGGAGCCGCTTGCGCTTGCGCGGAAGGTGCCAGAGCCACTCCTGCGAGCAAAGAGAAAAAAGCAAGAATCCCGATCGTCCGGGAAAAGAAAACAGAGTGCATGGTTAGAAGCTTCCTTTCAAACTCACCCATAGTAAACGATTTTTCCCGGCTTAATCGATTTTCCTCGCCCGGTTCCGCTGAGTGTGCGGTGCGGAAATCGAGCCGCCCACGGATCAGGAACGCAAAGCCGGACCCAGCCTCAGCCGCAGCCAAGCCACCATCTCCGCCGACACCTGCTCCAAAGCCGCAAGATCGAAGATCGGCATTGGCTCCTGGCCCGCCAGACACAGCCCGTCCGCAATCGTCCCATCCGCGCTGGCATGTGCCACCATCGCATCCGCATGGCGGAGCGCAGAGGCAAAGGAAGGCTTATGCCGCGCGTGGTGCGAAGCCGGGCTGGAGCCTTCATGCACCATGAGGCACAAATCGAACCGCAGGTGGTCCAGGATGCTGTTCGACTCGAAGAGGACGTTTGCGTCGGGTCCGATCTTGGACCAGAGGTCGTTGAGCAGCGCCGCAAAATCGGGCGTAGGCGTATGGCCGTGCACAGGCGGCGTAGCCAGCAGCGCCCGCGCGGCTCCGGCAGCCAGGTAGCGTGCGGTATCGCTTCCCCGCCCCGCGGTTGTTTCCTCCCAAATCGGTTTGGTTTGCCCGTGATCGTCAGTCGTGATTTTGACCGCCGTCCATCGTAACTCCGGCAGCGCGGCGATCAGCCCGCAGACCAGCGCGGTCTTGCCCACACCCCGTCCGCTCCCGCCCACGACGACGATCGCCATCGCCCCTACTCCCTATTCCCTATTCCCTTAGTCCCCATTCCCTTCTTCGCCATCCTGGCCAGCACCGCCTGCTCGCGCAGAACCTGCTTGAGCGGACGCGCCGGCGTGCCCCACAGCACCGTTCCCGGTTTCAAACCCGCATTGGTGACCTTTGCCCCGCTGAAGACGCCTGCCTGCCCGCCCAGAATCACGCCCGGCCCAATCTGTGCGTGGTCGCCGATGCCCACCTGGCCCGCGATCACCGCGCCGTTGCCCACCCTGCACGAGCCGGAGATGCCGGTCAGCGCCACGACGATCACGTCCTCGCCGATCTCGCAGTTGTGGCCAATGTGGACCAGATTGTCGATCTTCGTTCCGCGGCCGATTCGTGTCTTTTTCAGCGCGCCGCGGTCGATCGTCGTATTGGCCCCGATCTCCACGTCGTCCTCGATCGTGAGCGTGCCCTGCTGCGGAAACTGCGTATAGGCGCCCGTGGCCGCGTCGCGCACGTAGCCGAAGCCGTCCGCGCCCAGCACCGCTCCCGCGTGCACCACGACGCGCTCGCCCAGCGTGGTTCCGGGGTAAAGCGTGACGCGCGGATAGATGTGGCAATGCGCGCCGATGCGCACGCCTGCGCCCACCACCGCGCCGGCTTCAATCCGGCTTCCCGCGCCAATGCACGCGTCTTCGCCGATCGCCGCGCCCGCGCCGATGGTCACATCCTCGCCCAATTCCACCTGCGCGCCGACCGTCGCGGTTGGATGCACGCCCGCCGGAGGGGGCGCCGGCCTCAGCAGTTGGGCCGCGCGGGTAAACCAGAGGCGCGGCTGAGGGGTTTCAACCACGCCCATCGCCGGGTTGTGCAGGTAGCTCTCCACGCACCCGGCCTTCAGAACCACCGCCGCCGCAAAGCTGGCCAGCGCCTTCGCCGCGGCAACGGCATCTTCGGCAAAGACCAGGTCGAGCAGCCCCGCCGACTCGGAGTTCTCGACGCCGGCTAACTGGATTTCAGGGCTTCCCTGCGCCAGTTCGCCGCCCAGTTGTTCCACCAGTTCGCCCAGCGTCATGGTTTCTCCTCAGTAGAGCCCCGGTTCGCCCGCCGGCCGCGTCTTCCAGCGGCGGTGAATCCACAGCCACTGGTCAGGATAGCGCCGAATCCACTCTTCGATGGCCTGCGTGCAGAGTTGCGTGCCGGCCAGGATGTCGGCCTGCGGATCGGCGCTATGCGGAATCTCGATCTCCGGGCCGAAGTGCAGCACATATTGCCGCTCGGCCGGCTCCCACAGCGCAAACCCCGGCAGAACGGCCGCGCCGGTCTTGCGCGCCACGTGCGCCAGGCCGGTCGCGGTGCAGGCCTCCACGCCGAAGAACTTCACAAACGCGCCCTGCGGCGGAGTCATGTTGGTGTCCATCAGAATGCCCACCGTCTTGCCGGCGCGCATTGAGGTCAACAGGCCGCGGCCGAAGTCGTCTTTGTGCAGCACGCGGTTGCCGTGCATGCAGCGGATGCCGTTGACGAATGCGTCCAGCCGCCGGTTATCCAGCCGCCGGATGACCATCCCCATCGGATGCCCCATCAGCGAGTGGTAAAAGCTCGAAAGTTCCCACGCGCCCAGGTGCCCGGTGACCACCAGAACGCCCTTGCCGCGCGCCTGCGCCGCCAGGTAGTGCTCCAGCCCCTCGGTGTGCATCCAGCCGCGGGTGTTTTCCTGGGTATAGCGCGGCATCCGGCAGAACTCCACCAGTTGCCAGCCCAGATGCCGGTAGACCCCGCGCAAGATGCGGTTCTTTTCCTCGGGAGAAACTTCGGGCAGAGCGAGATCCAGGTTGCGCGCGCCCACCCGCCTCAGCCGTCCTAGCGACAGGTAGACGCCCCAGGCCAGCCCGCCGGCCAGCAGGCGCGCCACCCCGCGCGGCATGGCGCCCAGAGTGCGCGCCACGGCCAGAACCAGCCAGTACTCGATGTTTTCCCGCATCGTCGAAGACAAACAACAGTGTAGCCTCTCGGCGCGGCGGCGAATCCTCAACAAGTTGCAACCGGTCGAGCAATTCGATCGCAGCGGAGGATCGCGAAAGGGCGCGGCTTCAGCCGCGCCCCTTCAAGGCAATTCCATCCTTCGCGCTGCTACTGCCGGTTCTTGGCTTCGACAAAGTAATGTGCCGTGGCGCGTACGAACGGCACGGCTCCCGCGGGAACCGCGACCTCGCCCTTCAGAATGGACTCGAAGGTGTGCGTGCCGCCGAAGTAGATCTCGGTGTCCTCGGAGTTCTGGCTCACGCTGGTCCCGTCCAGGCTGACCCCGGCAAAGAGGCCCTTGTTGCGCGAGTAGCTGAGCAGTTCGGCGCTCATCTTCCAGTCGGTGGCGGCCTGTCCGCTGCGGCCCACGGGTCCGGCCGCGGCGGAGGCATCTCCGCCGATCTTGAACTTGTTCTTCAACAGGTCCTGGAAGCCGCGTTCATTCACCGCCACCAGCACCAGGTCGGTGGATTGGCCGCCGATCTGGAAGCCGAACGAACCGCCGGCCATGCGAATGAAGACCGGCGCGCTCCAGCCGTGTCCGGTGCGGCAGGTGACCACGCCCTGCCCATACTGCCCGCCCCAAATCAAGGCGCCCTTCTTCATGCCCGGCACCACGCCCACGCACGTGGCCTGTTCCAGGATGTTCATAGGAATGCTGTTATCCTGGGCGGCCATGATCTCGTCCAGAACCACCTTGGCCGCGTCGATGCGGGCCTGCAAATCCGCCCGCGTTGAGCCCGCATAAGCGGTGCATGTAAGCGTGAAGCAGAGGCAGATGGAAGCAGCAATTTTTTTCATAGGTCAGGTCCTTTTCACTCCGCTGCCCTTCGGGACGCGGATTGTTGAAGGTTGAATCGCGGGAAAGCAGCCCGGCTGCCGCGGAACTCGAGCCGCGCGGCTCGCGGGGAAGCACCGGTTCTCTCCCGGCCGGCAATGCCAGAACGTCCTGAAACAGCCTACCGCATCCGCGTCCGGATGCACACCCTGCTCCTGTTCCGCTCCGCACTGAGACGCGGGAGGGCCGCTGCGCATTCTTCCGCGGTGGATAGGCACACCAGGACCGGCTTGCCGGTCTCGGCTTGCTTGTTTTGAATGGACGTTGGGGAGGGCTGAATGGAGCACACAGATCGAAATTCTTCGCGGCGAACCGCGAAAAATGAAAAAGAGGAGTTCCCAGGCCTCATGCGAAACATGCTGCCTGGGAACTCCTTTCCCCAGATCTGCGTTGTTTCTGGAAACAAGTCTGTGGAAAACTAATAATTCGCACAAGAGTACGGAAGGAGTGTGGATTTTAGTAACCACCAGCTGCCTGAGAACACGCGCAGTTTACTCTGGCGTAACAGGTGAGGATAATCTCCCGCTCTGGCGCCGCTCGCCCCGCCGCCGCTCCACTACTCCGGCGTCCGGAACCATCGAGCGATTCAGTGCGCGGATCGAGAGTTCAATCCGGTTGTCCGCGCCCGTCTTGCGCATCAGCCGGCCCACGTGGGCCTTCACCGTTCGCTCCTCGATGCCCAACTGCCGGGCGATCTCGCGATTCGAGCGCGCCATCAGGATCAGTTCCAGCACCTGGCGCTCGCGCGCCGTCAAATGCGGGTCGGCGCCGGTGAGGGTGCTGTCGTGGACCGCCAGCAGCCGGTCGATGAGCTTGGCCAGCAACTGGCGCGGCGCCCAGATCGAGCCGCTGGTGACCACCTCGATCGCCTGCCGCACCACCTCCGGTCCGGCGCTCGAGTCCAGATAGGCCCTGGCCCCCGCAACGATCGAATCCAGAACCAGTTTGTCGTTCTTCGGCGGCCCGATCACGATCAGCCGAATCTCGGGCCGCGCGCGGCGAATCGCCTCCAGCGTTCGCAAGCCGCCGGACGAGGAATTCAGGTCCAGAACCAGATACTCCAGCGTGGGAACGGCCAGTAACTCCTCGATGCTCCCCGGAAGCGGAAGCAGGGGAACATGGCCCTCCTGAACGCACTGCTCAAATATACTGGCGAGGCCCGCAAGCCGGATCGGCTCATCTGCGATCAGGCCGACTCGGATCGGAGTAGGATTGCTCGTCGCGGACATTCGATTTCCCCCGTCTTCCCTGCAACAGCGCTGCGCCATACGCGGCGATGCGGAGGGCGCTTCCGCTATTGTTTCGCGAAATCTCCGCCCATCGAACGCGCCCGGCCGGTTTGCCTCGGCGAGGAGCCTACAGCTTGGGAAGTACAATCCCCTGCTGCTTCTGGTATTTGCCGTTGCGATCTGCGTAGCTGACCTCGCAGGCCTCGTCGGAACGGAAGAACAGGATTTGGCACAGCCCTTCGTTGGCGTAGACCTTGGCCGGTAGTGGGGTGGTGTTGGAGATTTCCAGCGTCACAAACCCCTCCCACTCCGGCTCGAATGGCGTCACGTTCACTAGGATTCCGCAACGCGCATAGGTCGATTTTCCAACGCAGATCGTCAGTACATCCCTGGGGATACGAAAATATTCGATGGATCGCGCCAAGGCGAACGAATTGGGCGGCACAATCACCGACTCCGCCTGAACTGAGACAAAAGAACGCTCGTCGAAGGCCTTGGGATCGATGAGGACGCTGTTCACATTGGTGAAAATCTTGAACTCGTCGGAGACCCGCAGATCGTAGCCATAGGAGGAAAGGCCGTAGGAGATCACTCCAGCGCGCACCTGCTTCTCGCTGAAGGGTTCGATCATGCGGTGTTTGAGGGCCTGTTCCCTGATCCAGCGGTCGCTTTGAATCGACATGCATCTCCCGTTCCGGACGCCATCTTCCGCTCCGGAAACGCCCACGTTATCTCAAACTTGAAGTATTCATCTTACGAAAGGCATTCTTGGTTGACAATGGCAATCGCCGCAAATTCCCCCGCCGCACCCGGTTGAACACCGCTCCGCGGTTTCTCTCCCGACAAAAAAATCGTCCGCCGCCCTTTCCGCTGTTCCACTATCGCCACAAAACCTGTAGCATCAACTTCATAGGGCGTAGTACAGTCATTCCAGACGCACCAGCGAGGTTACCCCTTTGATTAAGCAGGACATCGTCCATCATGTAATCGAGCGCACGGGCCTGCCGCGCACCAAGGCAGAAGCCGCGGTGGATACCGTCTTCGAAGGCCTCAAGCAGGCTCTCGCGGCCGGTGAGCGAATCGAACTGCGCGGATTTGGCGTCTTCAGCGTCCGCGCCCGCAAAACCGGCATCGGCCGCAATCCCCGCACCGGTACCGAAGTCAGCATCACACCCGGCAAGGCTGTGCGTTTCAAGCCGGGCAAGGAACTGCATTCGCTGGATGCGGACGGTGCCACGGGCAAATAGAGCGCACCGGGTCCGGCAATCGGCTATCCACCGCGCAGATCGGGGCCCAGCGGCCAGGCGATCCGCTTTTCCGGAGATCTGTGGACTTTACTGTTCCGGGAACCGGTCTGGCATTCTCCAGTCGCTTTGAGCACGCAAGAGGAGTCCGGTGCGATCTTTTTTTCGGGAGTATTGCCTTCCCCTGCTGCTCCTCGCGGCCAGTGTGGTCACCACCACCGCCAATGGTGCCCGCTTCATGCAGAACTTCATGGAAGGCATGCCGCCGGTGGTCCGCGACAGCGACCTTTGGCCCTGGGGCTGGCTGGCCGATCATCCCGATCTCTTCAAGACCGGCTGGAGCTTTTCCCTGGCTCTGCTCGGCATCCTGCTCATCCATGAGTTCGGCCACTATTTCGCCTGCCGCGCGCACGGCATTCGCGCCACGCTGCCCTGGGTGCTGCCGGCTCCCACACTCGGCGGCACCGCCGGCGCAGTCATCCAGATCCGCTCCCGCATTCCTAGCCGCGACGCCCTGATGGACGTGGGCGTCTTGGGCCCATTGGCCGGTTATGTCGCCTCCGCCGTGGCCGTGGCCGTGGGCTTTGCCCTCAGCTTTCACGCGCCCGCCGACGCGCCCGCCGCCTTTGTCCGCTTTGGCGGCGAACCCCTCACCATCCGCTTCCTCCACGCCCTCCTCGTCCACTGGGACCCCACCATCCCCTCCTTCGATCACATCGCGCCCCACCCCGTGCTGGTGGCCGGCTGGATCGGCCTCTTCATCACCTCGCTCAATCTCATTCCCGGCGGCCAGCTCGACGGCGGACACGTCCTCTACGCCCTCTCTCCCCGGCTCCACAAAATCTCCACCAACGTGCTGCCCTTCCTGCTCTTCATCGCCGGAACGCTCTTCTGGGTCGGCTGGATTCTCTGGGGCCTCTTCCTCATGATTCCCGCCATGCGCCACCCCAAGATTCCCCTCGAGTCCAAACTCAGCCGCAGTCGCCTCATCCTCGGCATCGTGGGCATGATCCTCTTCCTGCTCACCGTCACCTTCACCCCCTTCTACGACAAATCCCTCATGCACTTCCTCAACATCGATCCCTTCCGCACGGCGGGCTTGTAGCGAGTCAGCGCGGAATCAAATCGCTAACTTGCTGCCCTGCTATTGATCCGGCGGGAAAGTACTGCGGCTGAGTGCCCTACCCTCGTCGCGTCGTTGCTTTTTCGTCCAAGAGGAAAGCCAATGCCGCTTGCCCGCCGTGCCGAAGACCGCTGGCCCCACCGCAGGGGTTTACATCAGCCGCAGCGCATCCACATCCACCACCAGATTCCGCCGCGGCACTCCGGCCGCATCGGCATGGCTCAGCATCCCGCGCAACGCCGCATTGAGCGCTTTGCGCGAGCCAGCTTTGAGAATCATGTGAAAGCGGTACGTGCCCTTGATGCGGGCGATGGGCGCGGTGCAGGGTCCCAGCACGCGCACAGCTCCGCTGTTCTGGTTTTGGACGAGGTATTTGCCCAGCACCGCCGACCACCCCGCCGCCTCTTCCAGCTTGGCCGACTGCACCAGCACGTTGGCCAGCACGCCGAAGGGCGGGTAATGCATCCAGCGCCGGTATTTCAACTCCCGCTCCACAAAGCTCGCGTAGTCGTGAGTGCTGGCGGCAACAATCGCGTAGTGGTCGGGGTAGTAAGTCTGCACCACCACGCGCCCCGGCAACTCGCCCCGCCCGGCGCGGCCCGAGACCTGCGTCATCAACTGAAAGACCCGCTCGGCGGCGCGAAAATCGGGCATCGAGAGCGCGTGATCGCAGCCCACCACGCCCACCAGCGTGACGCCGTGAATGTCGTGGCCCTTGGCGATCATCTGCGTGCCCACCAGCAGGTTGATCTCGCCCGAGTGCAGCCGCGCCAGCAGCCGTTCCAGGTCGTACCGGCCGCGCACCGTGTCGCGATCCATCCGGCCGATCCTGGCACCAGGAAAAATCTCCGCCAGCCGCTCTTCGCCCTGCTCCGAGCCCGCGCCCAAATAGTAGAGATGCTCGCTCTGGCACTTCGGGCAGCGCGCCGGAACCGTCCGCTGGTAGCCGCAATAGTGGCACTCCAGCCGCTGCCCCGCGCGCGCCAGGCCAGCGTCCTCGGCCGGCGGCTTGTGGTGCGTCAGCGAGATCGCGCAGTTCTCGCATTCCAGCTTTTCGCCGCAGGCCCGGCAGATCACGGCGAACGAGTAGCCGCGCCGGTTGAGCAGGATCAGCGCCTGCTCGCCGCGATCCAGAGCCTCGCGCGTCTGCTCCACCAGCGCGCGCGAAAAGAGCTGGTCCTGCCCGGTCTCCTGGAACTCGCGCCGCATGTCCACCAGTTCCACCGCGGGCAGCGGCCGGTTCATCACCCGGTCGCTCATCTCGATGCGCGTGTACTTCCCTTGCGCCGAGTTCTGCCAGCTCTCCAGCGACGGCGTGGCCGAGCCCATCACCACCACCGCGCCCTCCAGCTTGGCCCGCATCACGGCCACGTCGCGGGCGTTGTAGCGCGGCGTCTCCTCCTGCTTGTAGCTCTGGTCGTGCTCCTCGTCTACCAGGATCAATCCGAGATTGGGCGCCGGCGCAAAGATCGCCGAGCGCGTGCCCACCACGATCGGCGCATCGCCCCGCCGGATGCGCCGCCACTGCTCGCTGCGCTCCTCCGGCGTCAGCGCGGAGTGCAGCAGCGCCACCTTCTGCCCGAAGGCCGCGTCCAGCAGGCCCACGGTCTGCGGCGTCAAGCCGATCTCGGGAACCAGCAGGATCGACGACAGCCCTTTGTCCAGCGCCCGCTGCATCGCCGCCAGATAAACCGCCGTCTTCCCCGAGCCGGTCACTCCGTGCAGTAAAAAGGGCTTGAATCCCCCCAGCGCCGGAACCAGCGCGGCCAGCGCCTCCATCTGCGGCTCGTTCAGCCGATAGGGCTCCGCATCCTGCTTCAATCCGCCCAGGTGGAAGGCCGCCGCCCGCTCCTCGATCCGCACCAGCCCGCGCCGTACCAGCGTTTGCAGCGTCGAGGAAGGCAAATCCCGCTTGCGCAGTTCGGCCAGCGCCAGTTCGCCGCCGCAGGCCGCCAGCTCGGCCAGAATCGCCTGCTGCTTCTGCGTCAGCGCCGGCAACCGCGCCTCGGGAATCAGCACGGCAAACCGTTCCGTGCGCCGCGCGTCGCGCTCCACGGCCGCCGTCTCGCGCGCAATCCATTTCTTGCGCACCAGCCCGGCCAGCACCGGCAGCGTGGCCGCCGTCGCCGTGCGCAAGGTCGAGACCTTCACCGGCTCGCCCTCCGCCAGCCGGATCAGCACCCGGTGCTCCATATCCTGCTCTTCGGCCGAGAGCTTCCCGCGCCGTTTCGCGCCACCTCGATCCCCGAAACCAGGACCGGGTGCGCCAGGCCCGGATCTTCGGACCTGGGAGTCTGCGGAATCCCACGGATTCCCGGGTGCCCCAGGTCTCGATGTTGAGACCTGGGAATCTCCATCCACACTCCCCGCCAGCACATCCCGTCCCAGATCGGTGATCCGGTAATAGACCGTCCGCCGCACCTCGGCCATCAGCGGCAGCATCCCGCGCAGCACCTCGCCCAGCGGCGCCAGATAGTACTGCGCCATCCACTCGGCCAGTTCCAGCAGACGGTCGCTCAGCAGCGGCTCCTCGTCCAGCACGGTCTCGAGATACCGCGCCTCGAAATCCGCCGGCGCCTCACCGCTCAGCGCGGTCACCACCCCGATCAGCTTTTCGTTGCGGAAGGGCGCAATCACCCGCGCTCCCCGCTGCGGAAGCTGGCCCTCCCGCACCGCGTAGGTGAATACGCGATCCAGCGGGACGGGCAGCGCGACTTCGCAGTAGGCGGGCATGAGAGGCAAGACTCAGTGTAGGCGATGGAACGTGACGCTTCATGATCGATCCGGGCCGAACCATCGCAAAACGAAAGAAAGCAGTCATCTTGAGCAGCGAGACAAGCCGCGCCGAGCTACAGCCAGCAATGAACCGGCTCCGATCTCTCAAAATGCCCCGTGCCCCACTATCGCGGCGTCTTTATTTTTGCCCCGTGCCCCATCCTTTCGTCTTCTTTCTGGCGAAAGGGTGGGAAGCCACGACCCTCATCCGGCTCCGTTTATCCCGAGCAACGGACGCGCGGTGCGAGTAGGCCGGGAAGGAACCGGCCACGCAACAGCAGCCCCGGAGGGGCGGCAGGAAAATAGCCCAGGACAAGCGAAGCGCAGTCCTGGGAAAGAGGCCAAAAGCAATTCCGCGCCCCGTAGGCGGCGCGGCGAAACGCACAGCATAAGCCCCGTTCATCTTGAGCGAAGGAGGGCGCGTGGCCGGGGACCCCGGCGGCAGGCCTTTGTCGCTGGGTGGCTGGGCGCCATGCGCAGTCGAAGAACCTGCTTTTCCCCTCAGGTTTCGCCTCCACTGCCAAACCGGGCCAGATCGCTATCATGCGACCGGCGAACCTTCGACGGAGAAAGGGATGTCGAAAGAAAAGAGCGGCAGCCTGCGAAACTTGCGTTTTCCTTCAATTCAGTTGGAGAAGATGCGGGAAAGATTTCCTTGGCGCGTCGGCGCCATTGCACTCCTCGCCGGATTCGGAATCATGGGGCTTGACTACCTCATTCATCCGCAGGCCGCCCGGTTTCAGAATCAAGTTGTACAGGAATTGAGGTCGCTGCCCCTTCCCTCGGACGCAACCGAGCAAGGATTCACTTCCGGATACCAACCGGAGAAGGGCCGCGCGTCCAGAACAATTGCTTTCGGGAGATCCGCGAAGGATCTATGCGCCTTTTACTCGGATATCATGACCGAATCTGGATGGCAGTTGGTCCAGGAAGAATGCTACCCATCCTCCGCAGGGCACGCGTTGATCGTCTTTCGCAGGGGCCAGGTAACCTTTAAGATCGTCTCTGGCAAGCAGGATATTTAAGGGACAAAATACGTCTTTGTCTCTACATGGCCACGTTGACCGGCTGCATCCTTGCTTCCAGGCGCGCGTACGCGGGCGACGGTTGTCCCGGCAAAGGAAATGCTCTTTTTCGGGAGCTTCCACAGTCCCCCTTGCAAACCAGGCCGCAGGCAGTACAATTCCTGCTGATGACACCCAAGACATCTTCGACCGCTCTTCCTGCGCCCAACGCCGCCTCCGCCGCCCTTTCGCCCGTCACCCTCTCCATCGACATTGGCGGTTCCGGGCTGAAGGCCATGCTGCTGGACCCCGAAGGCAGGCCGGTCAGCGAGCGCCAGCGCGTAACGACCCCGGCCGTGCCCACCCCGGAGCTGGTGCTCAACGGCCTCGACGATTTGCGCAGGCTGCTGCCCAAGTTCGACCGCGTCTCGGTCGGCTTCCCCGGCGTCATCAAGCGCGGCGTCACCCTGGGAGCCTTCAATCTCAATCCCAAGTGGGCGGGTTTCCCGCTCCAGGGCGAACTGGAACTGCGCTGGAAGAAGCCGGTGCGCGTCTGCAACGACGCCGCCGTGCAGGGCTATGGGGCCATCCAGGGCAAAGGCGTTGAAATGGCGATCACCCTGGGCACTGGCATGGGCTCTTCGCTCTTCTCCGACGGCCACCTCTGCCCCGGCCTCGAGCTGGCCCACCACCCCTGGCGCAAGAAGGGCATGACCTACGAGGACTACCTCGGCCGCCGCGGCCTCGACAAGTTTGGCAAGAAGGAATGGAACAAGCTGCTGCTGGAGGCGATTGCCCAGACCCTGGCCACCTTCAACTGGGATCACCTCTACATCGGCGGCGGCAATACCAAAAAGATCGACGTTGAACTTCCCAAGGACGTCAGCATTGTGCCGAATGAGACCGGGCTGCTCGGCGGCGTGGCGTTATGGCGGTTCGACGGATGAGCGAGGGGAACGGAACCAGCGGAGTGAGCATCGCTCAGGTCGCAGAGAGCGAACCCTCCGCGGTCCCGTACAGGCTCTCGATTCTTCGCCTCCGGCGCATCGTGCGAGTTTGTTTTGGAAAGTGCCTACGATGAAGAAAACCGTGTACGTTTGTTGCTTCTGCGGTCACGAAATCGACGCCTGTCATCTCGATCCTTGCCTGCTCGATCTGCGCTCCAATCGAGACCGGGACGAAGTGCAGGAACTGGCCTGTCACGCCGCCTGCCTCGACAAAGCGGTCCACCAGGACATTGCGCTCCTCACCCAGACCTAGGGTGCGGGCCAACGGGCCTGAAGAGAATGCTCGCCGCCAGCAAGCCCGGATCGCCGGGCACAGCGGAGGAGTGTCGCCATCTTGCGAGTGAGAGCAGGCGAGCATCGAACCAACTGGGCTGCGATCCAGCTCCCGCCTTTGGAACCTGGGAGTTCCACTCGACACGCAGTCCTGCGCTTTGCAGAATATATCCCTCCGTTGGCGCACACTGGTAGATAGAAGACAGGGCAGCATCCGCTCAACTCGCCGGCCAGCAGCCCCGCCAGGCGCTGACCTGCTGACTCGCTCCCCCGCAAGCCATGAAAAACTTTGCCCCCGTTTTTTGCCTGTGAAACTGTGAAACGGCACTTAAGTCATTCAATCCAAACGCGCTTTTTAGAAAATCTCACGGAAACACAGAACCGGTGAATCTGTGTTTCTGCGCGGCTCCGGGCCGGCGGCTCATCCGCGGCTGGGCGGCTTCAGTCCCAGTTCGCGCATGGCGATCTGCAGATCGGCCCACGCTTCCTTCTTCTGCCGCGGGTCGCGCAGCAGGTACGCGGGATGGTAGGTGACGATCAGTTGCGTGCCGCGGAAGGCATGGACCCGGCCGCGCAGCCCGGCCAGCGGCTGCCGCGAGCCCAGCAGATACGTGGCCGCCGTGGCTCCCAGCGCCACCAGCACCTGGGGCCGCACCACGTCGATCTGGCGGAAGAGAAACGGCGAACAGGTGTTTCCCTCCTCCGGCTCCGGCGTGCGGTTGCCCGGCGGACGGCACTTGACCACGTTGGCGATGTAGACCTGCTCGCGCTTCAGCCCCATGGCCGCGATCATGTTGTTCAGCAGTTGCCCGGCCCGGCCCACAAAGGGCAGTCCCTGCGCGTCCTCGTCGGCGCCCGGACCCTCGCCCACAAACATCAGCCGCGCGGCCGCGTCGCCGTCGCCGAAGACCAGCTTGTGGCGGCCTGTGTGCAGTGCGCAGCGGGTGCAGTCGCCGATCTCGTCGCGAATGACTTGGAGGGCGGCGGCGCGTTCCGCGGCGGGAACCGCGGCGGCTGCCTGCGGTGGTGCTTGGATTGGCTTGCGGGGCGGAATCGGCTGATCCTCCTGGAAAAAGTCGGGCTGGGCAGGTGCGTGCTGAGGAACGGGTTGGTCTCCCGTCCGTTCCGCGGAAAGATGCGGAGCGGATGGGCCATGGGACGCTTGTGCATCCGCTGGAACGGGCTCGGCCTGCGTTGTCGGCTGGGGCAGCTCCGGCTCGGCGGCCAGTTGCGCCATCAGCGCGGGGTCCACGGGCCGGCGGTAAAACTCGGTGAGGCCCAGGTCGCGGTAGAAGCGGACGCGATCCAGCAGGGCTGCTTTCGTCGATGGGTCGAGCGTTCGCGCCACTTGGCTTACTCCACGATCAGTTGCCGGCGGGCGGCGGCGGGCGCGGCTTCTCTCAGGACCCGGTCCTGTCTCGCCTTCTGGTCCTCGTCGTCGTCCAGCTCCAGCACCACCGAGCGGGGCCGGCGCAGAGTGAGAATCTCGTCCAGAATGCGGTCGGCCAACTGCCGTTTGGGCATCTCCGGCATCTCGATGGACGTGGACAGGGTCAGGAAGGTCGCGGCGTTCACGTCCGCGTCGATGCCCACGCCCTCGCCCGAAACATCGTTGACCACGATGGCGTCGGCGCCCTTGCGCAGCAGCTTGGCGCGGCCGTTTTCCATGCGGTTCTCGGTCTCCGCGGCAAAGCCCACGATGAGTTGCCCCGGACGCCGCCGCCGCACGACTTCGGCCAGAATGTCTTCCGTGGGTTCCAGCTCCAGCGTAAGCGGCCCGGTGCGTTTCAACTTCTGTTCCGAGATCGAGACGGGCTTATAGTCGGCCACCGCGGCGGCTTTCACCACCAGAGTGGCTTCAACCATGCGCTCCAGCACCGCGGTGCGCATCTGGTCGGCCGTCGTCACCTTCACCAGTTCGCAGTGCGCCGGCGGATGCAAGGCCGAAGGCCCGCTGACCAGAATCACCTTTGCGCCCCGGCTCTGCGCGGCCTCGGCCAGCGCGTAGCCCATCTTGCCGCTGGAGCGGTTGCCCAGAAAGCGGACCGGGTCCAGCGCCTCGCGCGTGCCGCCCGCGGTCACTAGCACGATTTCGCCGGCCAGGTCGCGGCGACGGCCCAGCACGCTCAGCACGGCATCGGCGATCTCTTCCGGCTCGGCCATCCGTCCCGCGCCCACCATGCCGCAGGCCAGCTCGCCCGTGCCCGGTTCCACCACGCGCACGCCGCGCTGGCGCAGCAGATCGAGATTCGCCTGGGTCGCCGGATGCTCCCACATGTTCACGTTCATCGCCGGAGCCACCAGCACCGGCGCCTGCGTGGCCAGGTACATGGTCGTCAGAAAATCGTCGGCGATCCCGTGGGCAAATTTGGCCAGGATGTTGGCCGTGGCCGGCGCAATCACCAGCGCCTCGGCCCACTGCGCCTCGCCGATGTGCTCGATGGAAGAGTCGTACGCGGCGACGGCCGAGCCGGTGTCGTCAAAGAGCCCGGTAATGACCTTGTGCCCGGTCAGCGCGGCAAAGGTGAGCGGCTGGATGAACTTGCCCGCCGCCTCGGTCATGACCACATGGACTTCAAGGGCCTGCCGTTGCAGGGCGCGCACCAGTTCCGCCGCCTTGTACGCGGCAATTCCGCCGCAGACGCCCACGGTTACTCTCATAGCTCGATTGTAGAACGTTTCCGCTGTGGAACGCGCCCGGATCGGGGCGGTTGCGGTCGGTGCAGGTTCATGGTTTCCCCCTCCCTGCGCGGGGACACAGGACCAGGGCGCATGGAGGGGGCGCAGCGTTCGATGCGGAGCGTGCGTTGGGGAAGCTAGCTCAGCAGGATGGGGACGGCAGGACCTTCCACCAGCGGCTTCACCACCGGCAATTCGGTCTTGACGTACGCGATCTTGCCGGCGTCGATCTCTTCCTGCGCGATGCGGCAGGGCTTGGTGGACTGGCTGGAAATCAGGGCGTGAGAACCGCTCTGCAACTGGCGGGCGCGGCGGGCGGCTACGAGAACCTTGCGGTAGTTCGAGTCGAAGCCGGTCTCAATCGTCATGGGAGTCCTCCTTGGGTTCGTCGGAGTCTTCCTCGCCGGAATCCTCCTCGAAGTTGAGTTGTTGCTGACCGTTGCAGCCGAGAATGCCAAACGCCTCCAGCACCGGTCTGAGCCGCTCCTGCGAGTTGATCTGCAGGCAGGCCGCGGCGACCTCCAACACCCGTCGCGAACGGTAGGCGATGGTTTCGCCATTGCGATAGAACCGCTCGGCCAAGACAATGGCCTCCAGTTGCGCTACCGCCCGGTCCAGGATGTCGTTGACCAGAATATAGCCGTACTCGCGATAATTCTCAATCTCCTTGCTCGCCGCGTTCAGCCGCCGGTAGACTTCCTCCTCGTTCACAATGCCTTCGGCGCGGCTGCGATTGCGCAGGCGAGTGCGCAGAACCCTGGGATTGGGCGGCATGACAAAGATGCTCACCGCTTCGGGCATGTTGGCCCGCACCTGCGCCGCGCCTTGCACGTCGATATCCAGCAGCAGATCGTGGCCGGCCGTGCGCGCCTCTTCCAGAGACGTGCGCGCGGTGCCGTAGAAGTTGCCGAAGACCTCGGCGTGCTCCAGGAAGACGCCCGCGTCGATCATCCGCTGGAACTCCTCGCGAGTGGTGAAGTTGTATTCCCGCCCGTGCTCCTCTGAGCCGCGCGGCTGCCGCGTGGTCCACGAAACCGCGAACTCCACGCCGCTGACCTGCTTGCGCAATTCGCTGACCAGCGTGCTTTTGCCCGAGCCCGAGGGCGCCGAAATGATGAAAAGAATTCCTGCCACAGTTCGATTATCCTTCAATTGCCTTTGTCGGGTTTTATTCCACGTTCTGAATCTGTTCGCGGGCCTTTTCGATCTCGGCCTTCATGGCCAGTCCCAATTCTGTGATGCGCGTTCCCTTGCCGCCTACGCCGCCGGTCTTTGAGAGCAGCGTATTGGCCTCGCGGTTCATCTCCTGCAGCAGAAAGTCGAGCTTCTTGCCCGCTTCGCCGCCCGCGGTCAGCAATTCGCGAAAGTGCCCGATGTGGGTAGCCATGCGCGTCAGTTCCTCGGCGATGCCGCTGCGCTCCACCAGCACCGCGACCTCTTCCAGCAGGCGCTGACGATTGAACTCCGGTCCGGTGGCGGCCAGCAGCCGCTGGGTCAGCCGTTCCTGGTAGCGCTCCTCCACCTCGGGACGCAGCGCCGCCACGCCCTCGGTGGCTTCGGCCAGCCGGTCCAGCGTGGCGCGCAGGATGGCTTCAAGCGACTCGCCCTCGCGCGCCCGCATGGCGTTCAACTGCGCGATCAGCGGCCCAATCTGCTCCATCGCGCTCTCCGCCAGCGCCGCCGCGTCTTCGTCGCCGTCGCCGCGATTGTCGTTTTGCAGCGCGCCCGGCAGGCGCAGTATCGCATTCAGATCCGGTTGGCCGCCGAGTCCGTGCTCCTCCCGCGCCGCGGCGAATGCGGCCAGATAACTGGCCACCAGTTCGCGGTTGTAGCCGGCTTTCTGCTGGCTGCCGCGATCCACTGAGAGCGTCAGATCCACGTGGCCGCGGATCAGGTTCTCCTTGAGCGCCCGGCGCAACTCCATCTCCAGCGCGTCCAGGCCCGAAGGCAGGCGCAACTGCACGTCGAGAAAGCGGTGATTCACGCTCTTCACGCTCAGCGTGTAGCTGAGTTGATCGTTCACGCGCACCTGCGCGCGGGCATACCCGGTCATCGAGTTAATCGGCATTTCCTGCTACTCCTGTGACCCGAGCGCCAATTGCATTTGAGACGGGTCCTTTTCCAACGGCTCCGATGCTTGCGGTTCGGGAGCGTCCATGAACTGCAATTGATAAAGCCGCTGGTACGTGGGCGAGATGGTGAGCAGCTCCTCATGCGAACCGATCGCGGTGATGCGCCCGTCTTCGAGCACGGCGATGCGGTTGGCGCGGCGAATGGTGGAAAGCCGGTGGGCGATCACCATCACCGTGCGGCCCTGCATCAGGTTGCCCAGCGCGGCCTGCACCAGCGACTCGCTCTCGGCATCCAGCGCCGATGTGGCCTCGTCCAGAATCAGAATCGGCGAGTTCTTTAGGATGGCGCGGGCAATGGCCATGCGCTGGCGCTCGCCGCCGGAGAGCCGGAAGCCTTTTTCGCCGATCGCCGTGTCGTAGCCCTGCGGCATGTGCAAAATGAAGTCGTGGGCCAGGGCGTTGCGCGCGGCCTGCTCCACCACGGCCGCTTTCACGTCCGGCTGCCCGTAGGCAATGTTGTTGCGCACCGTGTCGTTGAAGAGGATGGTCTCCTGCGTCACTTGCGCAACCTGGCGGCGCAGAGAACCCAGCGTCAATTCGCGGATGTCGTGTCCGTCGATGAGAATGCGGCCCGAAGTCACGTCGAAGAAACGCGGAATCAGGTTCACCAGAGTCGACTTCCCCGCGCCGCTGGGACCCACCAGCGCCAGCACCTCGCCGGCCCGCAAATCGAGATCGACATGGTGCAGAATCTGGTGCTCGCCCTCCTCGGTCGAATAGGAAAAGCCGACGTTCTCAAACTGGATGGACTGCTTGAAGCCCTTGAATGCCACGGCGTGCGGCCGCTCCTTCACGTCGTCCTCGGCATCGAAAAAACTGAAGATCGACGACGAGGCGCCCATGGCCTGCTGGAAGCTGTTGTAGAAATAGGCGAACTTGCGCACCGGGTCGTAGAGCTTGAAGAGCAGGATGATGAATGCGCCGAAGATGCCCATGGTCATGTTGCCATGCAGAATCTCGTTGCGGCCGATGAACAGGAACATGGCGATGGCCACCGCGCCGATCGAGTCCATCAAGGGCGAACTGATGGACTGGATGCGCACGTTGCGCAGGTTGGCGCGGAACAGGCGGCGCGCCGCGGTCTTGAAGCGCAGAATCTCCCACAGTTCGGTATTGAAAGCCTTGACGATGCGGTTGCCGGTAACCGTTTCATGCAGGATGTTCTGAATCTCGGCCAGCTTGTCCTGCCCGGTGCGCGTGCGGGTGCGGACTTCCCTGCCGATCTTGCGCGCGGAGGTAACCACAACCGGAACAAAGAGCAGCAGCGCCCAGCTGAGGTGTCCTCCGAGCTTGATGACGAAGACCAGTCCCACAACGAAGGTGAAGAACTGCTGCAGAAACTCGCCGATGACCGAGCTGAGGGCAAACTGCACGCGGTCCACATCGTTGATGAGCGTGGAGAGAATGGTGCCGGTGGCGTGCTTGTGAAAAAAGCTCGACGAGCGGCGCATCGTGGCTTCATAAAGGTGGTTGCGCAGATCGGTGATGGTGCCGAATCCGGCGTAGTTCACCAGGTAAGTGCCCGCGTAGTCGCAGATGCCCTTCGCCAGGGTCGAGACCACCAGCGCGAAGGCCACCACATTCCACGCGTTGTGCATGTGCATAAAAGGAGGAACCAGGAGCCTCAGGTCGAAATGCCATTGGCTCCTGGGAAGACCGAGCAGGATGGGACCCTCGGGCGCGTCGGGCCTTAGAACCTGATCGAAGATGGGCTGGAAGAGCAGTACGCGGAAGGTGTCGAGCGCGCCGACCATGGCCAGCAGCAATACGCCGGGCAGCCATTGCAACGTGTAAGGCAACCCATAGCGCAGGAGGCGCAAAAATCGTTTCATGCCGGTTGACCCGCCTGCTCCCTGAGCCGCTGGGAGCTCCGGGGGCTGAAAATCGCCGGGACAAAACACGGGCGCTGGATGCAAAACTCCATCCCCGTATTGTATCCGGCTCCCGCTGCCCACGTATCCGCGCTGCCTGCCCGCGTCTTTCTCGATCGACCGGGTGGTGGAGAGGCCTTCGGCAATGGGCACGATCTTCGCCCGCCCGTGCCGCGGCAGCCAGGCATGAGTCGCGCGGTTGCTATCATAGCGGGGTGGACAACCCCCAAATCAGCTCTCTCACCCGCGTCCTGCGCACGATTTTCATGGACCGCGACGGCGTAGTGAACCAGAAGATGCCGGAAGGCCGCTATGTCGCCTCCTGGGCCGATTTTCATCTGTTGCCCGGCGTGGCGGAGGCCATTGCCCGGCTCAACCAGGCGGGATTGCGCGTGGTGGTGGTCTCCAACCAGCGCGGCGTCGCCCTTGGACTGTACACAACCCCGGATGTTGAAGCCATTCACGCCCGCTTGCAGGAAATCCTGAAGAGCCGCGGCGCTCATGTGGACGCGTTCTATTTCTGCCCGCACGGCAAAGGCCAGTGCAACTGCCGCAAGCCCCTGCCGGGCCTCTTCGAACAGGCCGTGGCCGAGTTCCCTCAGATCGAGCCTGAAACCAGCGCTATGATCGGCGACTCGTTCTCGGATATCGAGTTTGGCCGCCGGCTGGGAATGGCGACCGTCTTCATCGACGGCGATCCCGAGCACCAGAAACCCGGCGCCCAGGCAGCCGGCGAACTGGCCGATCTGCGCTTCCCGTCCCTGCCCGAGGCTGTGAACGCTCTGCTGGAAAAACGCTAGTACGCTTTCAGGTCCACGATGGCCTTCAGAATGCTCTCCGGCTGCGGCAGGATGGCGTCTTCGAGGATGGGCTGGTAGGCCACAAACGTATCCATGGAACCGATGCGCCTCACGGGAGCGTCCAGCTCCTCGAAAAGTTCATCGCCAATGCGCGCCGCAATCTCGGCGCCGTAGCCCCAACTCAGCATGTCTTCGTGGGCCACGATCGCCCGGCTGGTTTTGCGGATCGACGTGGCGATCGCCTCCCAGTCGTAGGGATTGAGGGTGCGCAGGTCGATGACCTCCACGTCGATGCCGTGCTGCCGTTGCGCCCGCTCGGCTGCCTGCAATGCCCTGGGCACCACCGCGCCGTACGTGATCAGCGTGATCTGCGTGCCGGGCCGGACGATCTTGGCCTTGCCGAAAGGAATGGCGAACTCCGGCCCCGGATAGGGTGCGCGGCCGTAGGTCTCGCGGTAGAGCCGCTTGTGCTCAAGAAACAACACCGGGTCGTCGCAGCGGATGGCCGTGCGCAGCAGCCCGTTGGCGTCCAGGGCGTTGGAGGGAAAGACCACGCGCAGGCCGGGTATGTGCGTAAAGATGCTTTCGCCGGAGCCGGAGTGGTAGATGGAGCCGCCTTTGAGATAGCCGCCGATGGGCACCCGGATCACCGCCGGCGAGGCCCACACGCCGTTCGAGCGCCAGCGCATCAGCGCCAGCTCATTGCGAATCTGGTGCATGGCGGGCCAGATATAGTCGAAGAACTGGATTTCGACCACCGGCTTCATGCCTCGGGTCGCGTAGCCCACGGCCCGGCCCACGATGTTTGCCTCGGCCAGGGGCGAGTTGAAGACGCGGTCCGATCCGAATTCGGTTTGCAGGCCCGCGGTGAGCTTGAAGACGCCGCCTTTGCCCTCGACTTCATTGAGCGCTTCCTCGCGGCTGGCGTCGGCCACGTCCTCGCCATAGATCACGATGCGCGGATCGCGGCGCATCTCGTCGTGCAGGCAGGCATTGATGAGGTCGGCCATGGTGCGCGGGCCGCTGCCCTTGGCGCCGCCGGCCTTGCCTCCGCCCGCATCGCCCGGCGCGTGCGCCTGTTCGCTGGCAAAGGTCGAACTGGTGGGGTCCAGGTCCTCGCTGTAAACGTGCTTGGTAATCTCCGCCACCAGCGGCAGCGGAGCCTCCAGCGCGCGCTCGCCGGCCTCGGCAACCTCGTGGTCCACCGACTGTTCCAGTTCGTTGATCTGCTCCTCGGTCAGGATGCCTTCGCGCAGCAGGCGCATCTGCATCCTGGTCAGCGGATCGCGCAGGGCGTCGGCCTCGCGCTCGGCCGCCACACGGTAGTGCTTGTCGTCGTCCGACAGCGCATGCGAGTACGGCCGCACCACCTGGCCATGCACAAAGGCCGGCCCCAGCCCGGCGCGGCAGTGCGCCACGGCGCCCTCGAAGGCCCGCAGGCTGGCCACCGGATCGGTGCCGTCCACCTCGGCAAAGTGAAAGTTGGGAAAGTTGGCCACCAGCTTTGAAATATTCCCGCCCGGCGTGTTCACCTCCACCGGCACGCTGATGGCATAGCCGTTGTCTTCCACGCAGAAGATCACCGGGAGCTTCTGGTTGGAAGCGGTGTTGAGCGCCTCCCAGAACTCGCCCTGCGAGGTGGAACCCTCGCCCAGCGCGGTGAAAACCACCTCGTCGCCGTGAAACTCGACATCGCGGAAGGCGCGATAGTCGCCTTCGCCCTTCGCTGCCGCCTCGGGATGGCGGCTGAAGTAGCGGCCCGCCTCCGCGCAGCCCACGGCATGAAGCAGTTGTGTGGTCGTCGACGAAGAAGAGCTCACGATGTTGAGCGCGCGGCTGCTCCAGTGGGTCGGCATCTGCCGGCCGCCGCTGGCCGGATCGGTGGCCGCGCCCACGGCTTGCAACATCATGTCGGCTACCGGCACGCCCAGCGCCAGGCACAGCGCGCGGTCACGATAGTAGGGGAAAAACCAGTCGTAGCCGGGGCGCATGGCCAGCGCTGCGCCCACTTGCAGCGCCTCGTGGCCCGCGCCGGAGATTTGGAAGAATACCTTCTGCTGCCGCTTGAGCAGGATTTCGCGATCGTCCACGCGGCGCGAGAGGTACATCAGCCGGTAGATCTCGATCGTCTGCTGGGGGCTGAGGCCGCCAAAGCCGGCAGCCGACTCGGGCAGGCGAGCGCTGGAAACTGCCAGTTCCATGTCTTTTGACTCCTCAAATAGGGAAGTGGGGAGATTTGACGAAAGCCAACCTGATTGTACCAACCCGGAGGATTGCAGAACAGAGGCGAATGCGCCAACGGAGCGCATCCTGGGACGGTGCGCTCGGCTGGCCCATGTGTAGGAAGGGGAGAAACGCGGCTAGGGTTGCCTGACCTGCTCCTGCGGTTCCGGCGCCAACGGCAAGGCGATCTCCAGGTTGCCGATGCGCCCCGTGGCCACGTCGCGCACGGCAACAGCGATCGAAGTAGCGCCCGCCGGCGCCTCGAAAGACTGCCGCGCCTGGTAAAAGCTCGTTTTTCCCTTGGTCGTTGAGGTCGCGTGATCGATGGTTCCGTTCAGCAGATATCCATCGGCGTTGTAGGCCGCCGCAGCGAACTCCAGCGTGTCCTGCTCCGCGTTTTTCATCCCCGGCTGCAACCGGAACTGCCGCGACGGAACCGAGTAGTCGAGCACGTAGCTTTGCAGCGGGACGGGCGGCAATGGCTTAAGCGGCCGGTTCTTCTTCCGCTTGCGAAAATAGGCCGGCTCGTCCGACAGATTCGCCATCTGCTCGGCCGTGGCTAGCTTGGGCGACCCGACAGCCCGCGCATGAGCCGTGAAAATCACTTCGTGGCTCATCGGCATCCCGTGCCGCACATAGGTAAAGAGCGTGTCGGGCGGCGGAATGTTCGTGGGGCGCTTCTTGCCGAAGAGCGGATGGTCGTCCGGCGAATCTTCCAATGAGCCCTCGTCGTCGGCATAATATTGACGGCGATAGGACAACTGGTAGCCTTTCTTGGCGAGCTTCACCTCGATATGGCGAAGATTCCCTTTGTAGACCGTATTGCTTGGCGAATAACTCAGCGTGTAATAGCTCGCTCCGTCGTCGGTGGCCTGCCTCAGTAAGTCTTCAAGATCGTTCGAACTGGCAAAATACCGGCCCCCGGTCAGGCGGGCTGCGTCCTCTGCGATGTAATCGTAACCATGCGTTAGACCGGCATCGAATACGGGATAGATAGCGATCTGGTGGCCCGCCAGGAAGGCAAATTCCCGATTTGCGGCTTCGCCATACCCAAAAACGAACCGGGCCGATACCCAAATCACGTTCTTGCGACCTGGCAGGCCGTCCAGGTATTCGGCAATTCGCCTCAGCGCCCACGGATAGCTCATGCCATAATTGGCGGCATAAAGAAAGATCATCGGCACATGGGGTGTCTTGCCGTAAAGGTCCAAGGCTTTGAGCACCAGGTCCCTGTCGTCGGTGAATCCCTGGATCAGGTGCAAGCCGTCCGAGATGACCATAACGGCAAAGCGTGTGCCGGCTGGTTTGCTGGCGAGAAACTTCACTAACTGATGCCTGGCAAAGATCTGGTCGTCCATGTTGCTCGCGCCCATATCGTAGACCAGCAGATAAAGGGGGCCGCGCTCCTGCTGCGCGGCGAGATTCGAGAACGTGTTGGCGGGCAATTTGAGCTGCGAAGCGAACGGCCGCGCGTCCATATCGTGCCTTTCGAAGCTGAGAACCTTCTGCGGTTCACCATCCTCGGCGACCGAAAAGTCCCTACGGTTGAGCCCGCGTACTGGTCGTCCCATCTCATCGGTCACCACCACATCGACAACGACGCTGCGGGCAGTCACTCTGAGGGTCGGGGCTGGAACACCGGAGTCCGTTGCCACGCCGGTCTGCGCAAAAACACCGACGGAAGAAAATACGTAAAGGGCGAAAGGTAGCAGACAATAGAAACGATACGGCATACCATGTCTCCTCGAACGTGCAACTTTATTGCGCAGGCCTCGGGTACACTTCGCTGTGGAAAGAAGGAATTGGATTTGGCGGCATTTGCATATTGCCTGAGTTCTCCGGCTCCGGCGCCAACGGCAAGGCGATCTCCAGGTTGCCGATGCGCCCCGTGGCCACGTCGCGCACGGCGACGGCGATCGATGTCGCACCCGCCGGCACCTCAAAGGGTTGCCGCGCTTGGTAAAAGCTCGTTTTTCCCTTGGTCGTTGAGGTCGCGTGATCGATGGTTCCGTTCAACAGATATCCATCGGCGTTGTACGCCGCCGCGGCGAACTCCAGCGTGTCCTGCTCCGCGTTTTTCATCCCCGGCTGCAACCGGAACTGCCGCGAGGGAACGGAATAGTCAATTGCATAGCTTTGTAGCGGAACGGAAGGCAGCGGCTTGAGAGGCCGGTTCTTCTTCCGTTTGCGAAAATAGGCCGGCTCGTCCGACAGATTCGCCATCTGCTCGGCCGTGGCCAGCTTGGGCGACCCGACAGCCTGCGCATGAGCCGTGAAAATCACTTCGTGGCTCATCGGCATCCCGTGCCGCATATAGACAGCTAAAGTATCGGGTGGAGGGGCGGCGGCAGGCCGCTTCCCAAAGATGGGCGGCGGGCTGGTCACTATCTCCTCCGCCGTTTTTGCTTCATCGGCGTAATATTCGCGCCGGTAGAAAAGTTCATAACCCTTCTTGGAGAGATTGACCTGGATATGACGTAGCGTGCCGTCGTCCTTGTTATTGCTTGGAGAGTAACTCAAGGTATAGTAGCTCGCGCCGTCGTCCGTGGCCTTCATGAGCGTATCCACTAGATCGTTCGTACCAGGCAGCGCGCGGCCTCCAGTCAGCCGGGCGATTTGTTCCCGAGTGTCGGAATATGCCGCGAGACCGCCCGCAACAATCGGATAGACCGCTATCTGCTGACCCGCGAGGGAGGTCAGCTCTCTCTTGTTTGTCTCAATTATGTCGAGAGGAGTAGGCGGGCTGAAGGAAAGGGGGAAACAGTCCGAAAGCCAAACTAGATTCTTGCGTCCAGGCAGTCCTTCCACGTATTCTGCGATCCCTTTCAACACCGCGGGATAGTCCATCGGATAATTCCCGCCATACAGAAATACCATCGGCACATGCGGCGTCTTGCCGTTGAGGTCCAGGGCTTTGAGCAGCAGTTCTCTGTCGTCGGTAAAGCCTTGCACAAGATGCAGCCCATCGGAAATCACCAGAACAGCAAAGCGCGTGCCGGCTGGCTTGCTGTCAATGAACTTCACCAATTGGTGCCGGGCGAACATTTGGTCATCCATCCCGGTACATCCCATGTCATAGAGCAGCACGTAGAGCGGCCCCCGTTCTGGTTTGGTGGGAAGATTCGTGAAAACGTTGGCGGGCAGTTTGGCCGGCTGCAACGCCGCCCCGGTGTCCATATCGTGCCGGTCGAAGCTGAGAATCCTTTGCGGCTGGCCATCCTCGGCGACCGAAAACTCCTTACGGCTGAGGCCGCGGACCGGCCGGCCTTGCTCGTCTCTTACCAACACATCGATGAGCACATTCCGCGTTGTCGTCCTAAGAACGACGCCACTCGGTGCGGGCTCTGCAGACGGTATCGAGCCCTCTTGCGCCAAAAGCCGTTGCTGGCTCGCAATCGCTCCGAACACAAACAAGACTGCGCATCCATGGCTCAACACTTTCTGCATCGTGGACCCCTCTCGTTTTGCATTCGGGCCGTTCTCCCGCCGTCCCGAAAGTCTTATACCGCCGTTCTCCCACGCTGCGAAAATCCCGCCCCGTGGCCTCGTCGCAGACGCCCTTTAAGGTTCATGAGAGACCGCCGGAGGAACGGGAGCGGCCGGATTCGTGTCCTGTTCGTCCTTGCCTTGGGGCAATATCCGCATATCTCCGCGGAATAGATGATATTCGTTGAAGACCACTTCGTTGATCGACGTGGTGGGCGGCTCAAGATCGACGAATTTGCCTTTCCCCGAAGTGTCGGCCATCGAACTCATGGTCTTCGATAGGGAGACGCTCTTGACCGGGCATAGATAGGTTTCGCCGCCGATCGCCACCAGGCCATATTCCACCATCGTGTCGGCCCTCGAAATGGGAAGACCGGGCTGCAAATCCGTCCTGATCGTCAACCGCAGCACAGCGCCGCTCCCCGGATCAATCGCCAGTTCGCCATGGTAGGCGGGAACTCCGTTGAAGGGGACGGGCGCCATAATGTGCGCTCCCTGGCTGTCGCTGCCCATGGTGTTAGCGGGGATCACGCAACAAAACCCTACCTGGTAATGCGATTTCTCCTCCGGAACCTCGTAGCGAAAGACCGCCACGGAACCGGAAGAGCCCTGCTCCCAGCCGCTCCAGAACACCTTGCCCCCCAAGGCGTCCTTCATCACCGTGCCCAGCAGCGGCCCGAAAACGCCCCAGGTGGCCAAGCCCATCGGCGCGGGCTGAGGGCTCTCGTTTGGCGCTTCCCCTGCCGGCGCCACCACTTCCCTGCCGGCGCGATAAAGTACCCTGGCGCTGGAACTGTCAATCAAACGAAAGCGCGCGTCGGTGTAGAGCATCGCCCTTGTTCCGACCCGTATCTGGGAAACATCCTCAAATCTGCTCAGATTGCGCGTCGCAAAGAAACTCGGCAGCTTGGGAAGTGCTTGAACAAGGTAGTTCACGGCGAGCGCAAGAATCTTGCGCTGCGCTGCCAGATCCGGCCTATCGGTAACAGAAGTCTCTACGGCAGGACGATCGAGGAATGCCGACGCATCGGCTAACACGATCAAAGCCTGCCGGGCCTTGTCGCCGGGAAGGTCGGCTTCCCAACTCGTCAACTTCGCCGTGCTCAACCGCTCGGTGAGCTCCAATTCAGAGAGTCGCTTGGCCACTTGCGCATCCGGCTGCCCGCGCGTTTCATCGAGCAACACTCTCAAATCTGTGACGGAGATCTTTGCCAGCTCCGCGGGCTTCGCCTCGACACTGTGAGCTCCGGCCACCGCAAGCGAAGCCAGGAACATCGCAAACGGAGCGCAAAGACTTCGTTTCATCGGGACCTCTTTCTTGTCGATTAGAGCCGGGTTGTTCCCCCGAGTTATCTCTAAATTCAGGAGAATCGGCAATCTGCACCGTAGAAAAGTGCGACCCGATCGTGCGCCCTTGAGCCAGTCCTCCGCTCAGCCCGCATAGGAATTGCAATAAGCGGTGGTGCAATCGTTAGTTTTTGGCAGCAGGAGGCGAACCGAGGATCGAGTTTTCCCGTCCAGACTGCCAGCGAGACCGGCTCGATGTTTGGCTGCAAGTATAACTTCCACGTCTCCGGCGACAAGATAACTTCAGTAGCGGAGTAGCATTGGACCTTTGCGTAGCGGAATGGAAAAGGAGTTTTCCTGCAATTTACGTTATATAGCATGAACAGAGTGCATCGAACAGCTCCCCGCGCGCCTCCCAATAGCATGGAAGGGTAGAGCAACTCTTTGTGCGGGAGACGATGGGATAACTCACCTCTTCCCACGAATTCATCGCGTGGTCTGCGCCCAAACGGCGCAATCCGCCGCTATCGCATCCCCGGATGCGGCGTCTGCAGGAAGACCGGCGTTGTACGCACTGAGGTGCTCATCTTCTCTTTCACGTTGTGCGCCAGCTTCTCGATCTCGCCTGCCTTGCGCAATTGCTCCGGCGTCAGCGTGCCGGGTGCGGCGCCATTCACATCGGAATTCAGCTCCCCGGCCAGCTTCAACAGCTTGGCGGCATCCGCGACCATCGATTTCTGCCGCTCTGCGTTGAGCGCGCGCAGCCGCTTCTCCTCTTCCGCGGAGCCGGTATCGTCGAAGGGGCCGAATCCGCTCGGACGCTGATACGACGGCCCCGTAACCGGCGGGGCTCCGCCGTTCGGGTTCTGCGCGCCGCCCGGCAGAGCCAGCAGCAGAACCAGTCCCAGCGCCTGGAGCGCGGCATAAGGCCCCAGGCGGCTGAAAGTGCGAACCGAGGCTGCGAATCGAAAGTCGCGCATGGTCATTGATCCCGAAGTCGGTGATTGCCCGGTAACTCCGTACCCTTCTCAGCTTGCTCCCACCGTGAGCTTCATCTTTTCCTTCACGTCGTGGGCCAGCTTCTCAATTTCGTTGGCCTTGCGAATCACGTTCAGCGAAAGCGTGTCCTTGGTGGTCTTATCCACCTCGGCCTTCAGATCGGCGGCCAGCTTGAGCAGCTTTGCGCTCTCGTCGGCGATCTGTTTTTTTCGTTCGGCGTTGGCCGCCTCGAATTTCTGTTGCTGCGTCTCTTGCCCGTTGATCTGGTTCTGTGCGTTGGCGTCGGGCACGCGGGTGATGGAGGCGGGATAGCGGAAGCCTGGATCCTTCTCCTGCGCTCCCTCGCCGGCCACCGGTACAAGGACCATGGCGGCCAGACCGGCCAGAATCGCAATCCGTAGCGCTCTGGCTCCCGGCGGACGCGGGATCTCGGTACCATGCACTTGTTTGATCTTCATCGGACGACCTCCTGCTTTGCACCTGAGCAGGCCGGGAAGGACGGTTCGATCGGAGGGGATAAAGGGACGGCCTTCCCGATCCTGCCGCCCCAGCGACAAAGACCTGTCGCCGGGGCCCCGGGGAATTTCACCCGGGATTGCCTGCGCACAGTCTAGTCTAGAAAGAGGAGTCTTTGCGATGCATCCTTTTTTCTTGGCGGCAAGAACGGGTTGGTTTGCCGAGGGCCGTTTTCTGGGCCGGGTGCTGGACGAGTGGGCCGTCGATGCCCAGGAGTTCGTTCGCCTCAAGCTGCCGCACCTGCTGTTGGTCGCGGTTATCGCATTTCTGCTCAACAGGTTGCTGCGGCTCATCACCTCTCACATGACGCGCCTGGCGGAGCGGAACGCAACCAGCCCGGCGCACGTCGCGCAGGTCAAAACGCTGGCCGGTGTCATTCGCACCACCGGCCTGGCCATTATCTGGCTGATCGCCGGATTGCAGTTTCTGGCCATCTTGGACTTCAATCTCGCGCCCCTTCTGGCCTCCGCCGGCGTGGCCGGCATCGCCATCGGCCTGGCCGCGCAGAACATTGTGAAAGACATGCTCAACGGCGTGATGATCCTCATCGAAGACCAGTTCAACGTGGGCGATACGGTGCGTCTGGCCGGCGTGTCGGGCACCGTCGAGGCGATGACCCTGCGCCGGACCACCGTCCGCGACGCGGACGGAACCCTCTATGTGATTCCCAATTCGCAGATCGCCACCGTGGCCAACATGAACGCCGGCTACACGCTGGCGACGGTCAACGTCAGCGTGGACTTCGGCGCCAACCCCGACGAGGTGCTGGAACTGTTGAAGAGCATCGCGATGGAGATTCGTACCAGCGTGGAGTTTCGCGGCCTCTTTGTCGACGATCCGCAGGTCCTGGGCGTCGATCAGGTGAAAGGCTCCGAGATCATCTTCCCGGTCGTCTTCAAGACCCTGGCAACCAAACAATACGCGCCGGTGCGGGAGTTCCGCCGCCGGGTCCGCCTGGCCTTGGAAGAGCATCACCTGCTTCCCGGCGATCCCAACCGGGTCTTTCATACCTTCACGGATCAGGGCGCGGACACGCCCAGCCGGCCGGCCGCTGAAGCGGCTGCGCAACACGACCCGACCCTGCTCAAGCCGCAGAATGGGAATCCGTTTTCAGGCGAATAGAAGATCCCGGCCGAATCGGTGGCTGAAAGATCCGCACCGCGAAGAGGAATGAGAAGTTAAGCTCCCGACTCCATCGCTTCCACTAGGGCTTCAGCGCTGGTGATGGGCGGCAGGCAGGTGCGGCCGCGGCAGACGAGCGCCCACGCTTCGGCTCGGGCGGGAGCAGGAACCCGCAGCAGCGTCTCCGCTAGCCCCTCGGGAATTCCCCCTGGAACCAGCCGGAAAGGCGCAATGCGCATCACCGTCTTGTTGACGGCGAAGCGGGCGATGGCCGTCGCCTCAAGGCGCACGGCCTCGGGACCTGAGCCCACGACGACCACCTGCACCGGATCGAGCAGCAGCCGTTCCAGCGCCAGACCGTAGCTGCCGGCATAGAGGCCAAAGTGCCCGACGATGCCGGCAAAGCAGGCCAGCGTATCCTCGGCGATCTCGCGAAACTCCTCGCGCCCGCTCAGGCTCTCAAGCCGCAGCAGCGCCGAGGCCGCGGTGGGATTGCCGGCCGGAGTCGGCGTGTCCTGTAACGGCTTGCGCCGCGCCGCCAGAGCGCCCAGCGAAGCCGCTCTGTCATTGGGCGCCGCCGCGTCGTAAAAGGCTCCCGCCGTCCGGTCGTGAAAGCGGTCGATCATGGCGTCGGCCAGCTTGACGGCCGCGCGATAGAAGATCATGTTTCCGCTGGCTACCCAGGCGTCGATGCAGGCGTGCACGGTAAAGGCGTAGTCGTCGAGCGTGCCGGGCACGCGCTCTGTCAACGGTGCTCCCGCGGAAAGTGAAACGCCGCCGTAGGCGATCGTGTGAACCAGCGATTCGGCGCCGTCCCAGGCCTCGCCCAGCAGACGGTTCATCGTGCGCAGCGCAAAATCCTGCGCCGAATCCATGCGCAGCACCCGCGCGGCTTCCAGGTATGCCGTCACCGCCATGGCGTTCCAGCCGGTATACAGCGTCTGGTCGATGAACGGCGTGCGCCGCCTTCCGCGCGCCGCCAACAGCTTGCTCCGCGCCGAGTAGAGCAGCCGGCCCAGTTGTCCTGCGGTCTGCTCTGTCTGCGCGGCGAGCTCGGCCAGCGTCCGCTCCCGGTGGAGCACGTTCTTGGCCGGATTGTGGTGCATGTCGCCCAGCTCGCGAATCTCCCAATAACGCGCCGCAGCGTCGAATTCGGCAGGATCGAGCACGGCGCGCGCCTCGGCCAGCGTCCAGGTAAAGTAGTCGCCGTCGTCGTCCAGCCCCACGTCGGCGTCCTGCGAGGCATAAAAGCCGCCGTGTTCGCGGTCCGTCATCGTGGCGTCCATCCACGCCACAATCTCTTGGGCCGTCTCCTGAAAATCCGCGCGGACAAAACTCTGAAAGCCGTGCACGTAATTGCGCAACAGCTCGGTGTTGTCGTAGAGCATCTTCTCGAAGTGCGGCACCACCCAGCGCTCATCCACGCTGTAGCGGTGGAAGCCGCCGGCCAACTGGTCGTAGACGCCGCCGCTGGCCATCTTCTCCAAAGTGGTGGTGAACGCCTCGCGGGCCTGGTCGTTGTCGCGGTTCATGGCCACTTCCAGCAGCAGGTCGAGCGCCGAGGGATGAGGAAACTTGGGCTGCGAGCCGAATCCGCCGTTGCGCGGGTCGAACTGCGAAAGCGCCGAGCCGGCGATCTTGTCCACCAGGGCCAGATTCAAATCCCCGTTGCCGCCGGAAAAGTTCTCGTTGTGCTCGATGGCGGCCATCACGCTCGCCGCCGTCTCCAGCGCTTCCTCGCGCCGCTCCCGCCATACTTGCGACATGGCCAGCAGAACCCGCCCGAAGCCCGGCCGCCCATAGCGGTCGTCGGGAGGAATATATGTGCCGCCGAAGTAGGGCCGGCCGTCGGGCGTGAGAAAGGCCGTCAGCGGCCAGCCGCCCTGCCCGGTGATGGCCGAAACCGCCGCCTGGTAGCGCGCGTCCACGTCGGGCCGCTCGTCGCGATCCACCTTCACGGCCACAAACAGCTCGTTGATGAGCCGGGCGAGCTCCGGATTCTCATACGACTCCCGGTCCATCACGTGGCACCAGTGGCACCACACCGCGCCAATGTCGAGCAGGACGGGCTTGTCTTCAGCCTGCGCGCGGGCAAAGGCCGCCTCGCCCCAGGGATGCCAGCGGACCGGCTGATGGCGCGCCGAGCGCAAATAGGAGGATGCCGCGTATTCCAGCAGATTGGCATTGCCAGGCGGGGGTGAGGAGACCTCGGACATGGGCTGAGGATACATCTCCGCACTCCGGCCGGCTAGCTTGTTCTGATAGCATGAACCACTCTTTACAACGCGACTATCGGGCTTTTTCCTTGAGCTATAAGACGGAGAGGTCCAGGTCTCGCTTCGGAGACCTGGAATCGAGCATTCAACCTCCCGCTCCCAACTAACTCTTGGCCAGTTCCGCCTCGATGGCCGCCACCAATTCAGGCGCATCCGGCTGGGTGTCTGGCGCGAACCGTTGCACCACTTCGCCCGACCGGCTGACAAGGAACTTCTCGAAGTTCCAAAGCACTTCCGGCTCCGGATTGGCTTCAATTCCGTAGCCCTTCAACTTGTCGCGCCACGAAACCTCGGAGAGGCTGACGGCCTTGGGCTGCGCGGCGATCAAGGCCGCATAGAGCGGATGCTTGCCCTCGCCGACAACCGCGATCTTTTCAAACAGGGGAAACTTGACGCCGAAGTTCAGCGTGCAGAAAGATTGGATCTCTTCGTTCGTGCCCGGCTCCTGGGCCTTGAAGTCGTTGGCCGGAAAGCCCGCAACCACCAGCCCCTGGCCCTTGTATTGCTCGTAGACCTTCTCCAGCCCCTCATACTGCGGCGTCAGCCCGCACTTCGAGGCCACGTTGACCACCAGCAGGACATGGCCCTTGAATTCGGCCAGCGATGTTTCCTCGCCGCCGATCTTGCGGACCGGAATCTCATAGATCGATGCGCTCATGATTTCTCCCTCAGCTCTTTCCATTCATTCGTTGTAAACCGGAACCTGTTTCTATAGATGCGCTTCGGAGCTTGCCGATGCAGGCTGGAAAATAAACTTCGCGGCGGCAAGAGCGGCCGAGTGCGGTTGTAACTTGCTGTTCCTTCATCCCGCTATGGTTTGGTGGCCAGGATCAGCGGCGACGGCCCATGCGTGTGGATGGTGCGCGCATCGATGAATCCGGCCTCGCTGAGCCAGTCCGAGATTTCTTCAAACGAGAAGGTATCTCCGCGATCCGTATTCACCAGCATGTTGACGGCAAAGAAAAGCCCGTTCAACGGTCCGGTTCTCTCCGCGTTCACCAGAAACTCCGCAATGACAATCGTTCCGCCCGAGGCCAGCGCGGCGAAGCTCTTCTTGAGCAGCGCCTTGCTGCGTTCGATGCCCTCGCTGTGCAGGATGTGCCCCAGCGTCGCTACGTTGTGGCCGCTGCCGAACTTCGCCTCGAAGAGGTCGCCTTCGGCGAACGAGAAGCGGTCCGTGAGGCCAAACAGTTCGACGGTGTCGCGCGTGATGGGAAGCACTCCCGGCCAGTCGACGGCGGTCACGCGGACCCGCTCCGAGCTCTGCGCCAGCGCAATGCCCCAGACTCCCGACCCGGCGGCAAGGTCCAGAACACGCACCGGGCCGTCCGCGCCGCTCAGCTCAAGGTGCCGCGCAAGCTCCTGCGCTACGTGATAACTCATGGGGAAGATGTCGCTGACAAACTGCTCGAAGAACTCGCTGCCCGCTCCCTGCTGATTGACCGCCGCGACGGGCAGGCCGGTGGCGACAACCTCGTTCAGGTTGAGCCATCGGGGCAGCAGGTCCTCGCTGGTATGGCGAATGAGCCCGCCCTGAAACTCCGGCTTGGTGCTCACCAGAAAGGTGGCGCTTTCGGGCGTCAGGCTATAACTTCCCTGCCCGTCCTTGGCCAGAAAATCCATGCCCACAAGAGCGTTCAGAATCGCCGCCAGGCCGCGCTCCGAGGCGCCTGTCGCCGCGCCGATCTCGCCCAGCTTCTTTGGACCTTTGTCCAAAACGTCAAAAACATGGTGGCGGATGGCCGCCTCGAGAATCAGAGGCGGCGCATAGCCGAAGGCAAACTGATAGATGCGCTCCGGCGTGACGGGAACAGTCACTGCTGTTGTCATTTCGACCTCGCTGCGGGGGGATCGGCTTTGGGGAAACCGCAGCGAAATCATAGCAGAGCGAGGATTCTCGATGGCGTGAATTCTTGCGCTCCGCCTGTCAGCCCAGCAGTTGCTTTGCCACCTTGATGTATAGCTCGACCGCTTCCAGCAGTTCCTTCTTGGCGATCTTCTCCTGCGGTGTGTGGGCCACGTGAATCGACCCCGGACCCAGCAGCAGCGGCTCGCCCCAGTTGCTCAACTGCGGAATGTCGGTGGCGAACTTGGCGACCATGGTGGGCAGGCCCTCGACGGCGCGCAGGCGCACAAATGGCGTGTCGAGCGTGAACTCGACCTCGGCCAGATCGCCCGCCGCCTCAGTCAGTTGTGCGCGCACCAGCGACGAATCCGTGACCGTGCGCACCAGCACCTGCGCCTCGGCCTTGTCGGCGATCACGTTGGGCGCATGGCCGCCGTGAATCTGGCCGATATTGAGCGTGCTGGGGCCAATGCCCTCCAGCTCCGGCAGCGGCAGCGTAAGCAGCTTGGCCATGACCTCCACCAGCTTGTGCACGGCGCTGTCGCCCAGTTCGGGATAGGCCGAGTGGGCCATCTTGCCGGTGCACTTGAAGGCCGCGCGCAAGGCGCCCTTCGAAGCCAGCGCCAGACGGTTGTCGGTCGGCTCGCCGTTGATGAGGAAACGGTTGCCCTTGGGCGTGAGGTTGGCGGCGTTTGCGCCGGCCGAGTCCCGCTCTTCGCCGCTCACAAACAAGAGGCCAATCCGAAATCCCGCCGCGCGCAGCGCTTCGGCTGCGGCGATCTGCGCGGCCAGGATGCCCTTGGCGTCGCAGACGCCGCGGCCGTAGAGGAATTCCGCGTCCTCGCTGAAAGGGATATAGGGCGGAACGGTATCCATGTGCGTGGAAAAAACCAGGTCGGGCGTCTCGCCGGCCGTTCCGGCGTAGACATTCCAGCGCGCGCCGCCGCCGGCGTTCTCAGTGGGCTGCTCGACCGGAGTCTTTTCCACTTCCCAGCCCCGCCCGGCAAGAAAATCGGCTAGAAAATCCCCCACCGCGCCCTCGTGGTAGGTGGTGGACTCGATTTCGCACAATTGTCGGGTAAACAGGATGGGATCGATAGAATCAGCCGGCAAACGTTCGTTCATGATGCTGCCAGAATACCTTATGGGGCGTTTTCCTTTCGATTTCGCCCCCGCTGGCGGCTTCGCGGTCTGGATTTCCGCAACCGTGGAAACCACGGACGCCGATCACTTGCCTGACCCGCGACAGGGCGTAGAATGTAGCGTGGGATGAACTCCACAATTGCCCCCATCCAACCGGGACCGGCTTCAGAGCGTGCCACGCTGCCGAGCCCGAGTTTGCGCAGTATCGACCTGGCCGGTCCCTCGGGCAGGTTGGAAGCGCTGGTGAACAAAGGCGCGCCCGATGCGCCGTTTGCGGCGCTGGTCTGTCATCCCCATCCGCTCGGCGGCGGCACCATGAACAACAAAGTGGTCTACAACGCCATGAAGGTGCTGAACGATCCCGCGTGGGGATTCGCCTGGCCGGTGCTGCGCTTCAACTTCCGCGGCACGGGCTTGAGCCAGGGCGCGCACGACGGCGAGACGGAGAGCGAGGATGTGGCGGCGGCGCTCGACTGGCTTGTAAACGAATACAAGCGTCCCCTTGTCGTAGCCGGATTCAGCTTTGGCGCGGCCATGGCGCTCAAGGCCTGCTGCGGCGGTGACCGGACCCGTCCCGAGCTCCGCGCGTTCATCGCCCTCGGGCTGCCCACGCAATCTGAAGACCGCAGCTACCGCTATCCCTTCCTGGCCGGTTGCGCCGTTCCCAAACTTTTTCTCAGCGGAGACCGCGACCAGTACGCGCCTGCCGCGCAGTTGACGCAGGTGGTTGAGTCCGCCGCCGAACCCAAACGGCTGCTGCTCCTTGCCGGCGCAGATCACTTTTTTACGGGTCACCTGGCGCCGATGCAGCGGTCGCTCGCCGGTTGGCTGAAGGAGCAATTGTCATGACACCAGTCAGCGATGCCGTAATGGAAGATTTGCACGCCACGGCCACCGGAATCTTTACCGGCGCCCTCAAGGCCTGTAGCGTGGGCTCCGCCTTCGACCGGCGCATCCGCTTCGAGGGCAACACGCTCCATCGCCTTCTGCCCGACGGCAGCGGCCCGGCCAGCATCAATCTCTCCTGCTACAAGCGCATCTTCGTCATCGCGCTGGGCAAGGTTGCCGGCCCCATGCTCGATACCCTGCTGGAGCGCATGAAGCGCCGCCAGGGCCTGCGCGGCATCTGCTGCTCCAACCAGTTGCCCAAGTCCCGCAACTGGCGCTTCCGTTACTTCGAGGGCGGCCACCCGCTGCCCAACGAGGACTCCTTCGCCGCGGCCCGCGCCACGCTGGCCATGCTCAAGAAGGCCAAAAAAGACACGCTGATCTTCTTTCTCATCTCCGGCGGCGGCTCGGCCATGTTCGACCTTCCCCTGGACCCGCAGATTTCGCTCGACAACACCATCGCCTTCCATCAGTTGCTGCTGGCCTCGGGCGCGCCGATCGGCGAAGTCAATACGCTGCGCAAGCACTTTTCCGCGGTGAAGGGCGGCCGGCTGGCCATGGCCGCGCCGGACGCCGCCAAGGTGAGTCTGCTGGTGCCCGACGTGCCTCTGCGCTCGCTCGACGCGCTCTCCTCCGGCCCCACTTCGCCCGATCATTCAACGGTCGCCGAAGTGCGCGAACTGCTGGCCAAATACGATCTGGGGCCCAAGTTGCCCGCCTCCATCCGCGCCTTCTTCGAGCGCGAAGACCTGCCCGAGTCGCCGGGCAACAAGGGCTGGCGTCCGCCCTTCTTTCCCCGCATGCCCTGGACCGAGGCAGTTTTCGCCCGCCGCGTGACCGCTGCCGCCGCCATGAGCGGCGAAGACACGCCCTTCCGCGATTCGGTCTTCGAGATTCTGCTCTCCAGCCACGACCTGGTCGAGAACGCCCGCGCCCTGGCCGAAAAGGCCGGCTACTACGCCGCGGTCGACAACAGTTGCGACGACTGGGACTACACCGACGCCGCCCGCTATCTGCTGGAGCGCTTTCACGCCCTGCGCGCCGTCCATCCCCGCCTGTGCCTGATCTCCGTCGGCGAGGTCACGGTCACGCTCGATCGCATCCCCGGCGCCGGAGGCCGCAACCAGCAGTTTGCCATGGCCTGCGCGCTGGAGTTGGAGAACCATCCGGGCGAACGGCTGACCGTGCTCAGCGCCGGCTCCGACGGCATCGACGGCAATACCCAGTCCGCCGGAGCCATCGCCGACCCCACCACCGTGGCCCGCGCCCACGCCTTCGGATTCCACCTGAAGGAATCGCTGGCCGCCTTCAATGCCTGTCCCATGTTCACCGCGCTGGGCGACGCCGTGGTCACCGGCCCCACCGGCCAGAACCTGCGCGATCTGCGGCTGCTGATTGCCGAGAAGTCTTAGCCACGGCCTGATTCCTCCGCGCGGCGGTCTGCGCCGTCCTGTCTGCCGGCGCGCTCGTTCGGAACCTGTTTTTGGCGGCTGCATTGGGCGTATTTCCGCTTCAAGGAGCAGCCAAAAAATTGCCGCTTTCCCGAATCGGCCATATCATCCCCGCAAAGTCCCACATATGCTATAACATTGTCTTCATCATCGTTTCATCTGCACGAGGACTGGTTCGTGGCTCAAAAGGGAACGCGTAAGACAGCCGTGAAGACGCCCGATATCCGCACCGTCGCAGCCTTGGCGAAGGTCTCCATCGCCACTGTCTCCCGGACCATCAACGGATCTTCGGCGGTGAGCGATCGCCTGTCAAAGCGCGTCTGGCAAGCCATCGAGCAGTTGAATTACTTTCCCAACACCCACGCCCGTACCCTGGTTTCAGGCCGCAGCCGCCTCTTCGGCATCATTGTCGAAAACATGACCAACCCCTTCTTCCCCGAGCTCATTCAGAGCTTCGAAGAGGTCGCGGTCGCGCACGGATACGAGATCCTCGTCAGCTCCTCGAACAGCGATCCGGTGATTCTGGCCACCTGCGTCCGGCGCATGTTGGAGCGCAAGGTGGAGGGCGTGGCCGTGCTCAGCTTCGGCGCGGAAGAGCCGGTCCTGGACCAGCTCATGCACCACGACGTGCCCATCGTGCTCGCCGAGTTCCATCTCGAAGACCCCAAGATCAGCACCATCCTGATGGACTACTCCACCGGCATCCATGAGGCCGTGAACCACCTGGCCGCGTTGGGCCACCGCGGCATCGCCTTCCTGGCCGGACCGCACACCCTGCACTCGGCCATCACACGTGAAAACGATTTCCGCACCGCCATGCGCGAGGCCGGCCTGCCCATCCAGAAAAAGTGGATCATCGAGTGCGATCACATGCTCAAAGGCGGCGTGGTCGGCTACGGCAAGCTGCAGAAGCTCCCCACTCGCCCCACGGCCATCCTCTGCTCCAACGACATGACCGCCATCGGCGTGCTCCGCGCCGCCTACATGGAAGGCCTGCGCGTGCCCGACGACCTCTCGGTCATCGGCCTCGACGACATCGACTTCGCCGAGTTCACGCTGCCGCCGCTGACCACCATCCGCCTCTCCCGCATCGATCTGGCCCGCGCCGCCTTCGAGGCTCTTCGCCAACAGGCCGAGGACCCCGGCAACCCCCGCATGCAGCGCGAATTCCTGGTCTCCACCAGCCTCGTGGTGCGCGGCTCAACGGCCGCGCCGCGCGCCGCCCGCGCTTAACAGCCGCCCTCCATCCAGCCGCCCCTATTGAATGCTCGGTTTCCGGTTTGCCGCCTGCACGGTCGTATCTCCGAGAAGCGGAGCGCCTCATCGGCGTTGATTCGTCAGGTAGCCTTTCAGCCCTCTCTTGCTGGTCCGGCCCCCAAGGATTGCGCCACCGCAAAGTTGTCGCTGAGCGGAGCGCAGCGAAGTCGAAGGATCAACTGTCGATTTAGGGTGAATCGCATTGCGCGGGCGAGCAACTACAGCCAGCCGCGGGCCCGTGCGATTCTGGCGGCATCGATGCGATTGGCGGCGCCAAGCTTGGCGATCGATTCAGAAAAATAGTTGCGCACGGTGCCTTCGGAGAGGTGTAGCTCGGCGGCAATCTCCGCCGTAGAGCGACCTTCACCGGCACGCTGCAGCACCTGGCGCTCGCGGTCCGAGAGAGGGTCGTCGCCGCCGCTCCAGGCTTCGGCGGCAAGCTCGGGATCGATGGCGCGCAGTCCTGCATGGACGCGCCGCACAGCCTCGGCAAGTTCGCTGGCTGGCCGGTCCTTGAGCATGTAGCCGCGTGCGCCGGCATCGAGTGCTCGGCGCAGATATCCGGGACGCGCAAAGGTGGTGAGAATAATGACATGAGGACTGGAGGCGGACTGCTTCAGGTCGTCTGCCAGTTCCAGGCCGCTGCGCTGGGGCATTTCGATGTCGGTGATAACCACGTCGGGCGAGTGAAGCCGGGCGAGCTTGAGAGCCTCGTGGCCGTTGGCGGCCTGGGCAACTACGGTAATGTCGGGCTCAAGGTCCAGCAGTGCGGCCAGCGCGCCGCGCAGCATGGTCTGATCTTCGGCGAGCAGAACGCGGATTGGAGCGGCGGTCATGATGAGGCGGCCTCGCGATGCGGAAGATCGAGAGTCAAGCGGGTTCCGTGGTTGTGCTCGATGCCGCATTCGAAAGAGAAACGGCCGCCGAGAGACTCGATGCGTTCGCGCATGCCACGCAGGCCGTTGCCCTCGCACACTGTCGCGTGCTGCCCGTCGTCTTCGACTACCAGGCTGCGCTGGCCGTCCTTAGTGATGAAGCGCAGGCGGCAGGTGGTGGCGCGGGCGTGGCGGACGATGTTGGTGACCGCCTCGCGCAGCGCCAGCGCCAGCGCAGTCTCCTCCTCGGGAGTGAGAGTGTTGCGGTCTGGATTGCATTCGGCAACCAGTGTGACGCTGGCAGCATCCAGCGTGCGGCGCGCGGCGGCGATCTCGGCTGTCAGGCCAAGCAAGCGGTAGCCGCCGATGGCTTCGCGGATCTCAGCCAGTGCGGCGCGCGAGGTTCGTTCCACGTCAGCCATCTCTGCTATGGCGCGGGCGGGATCGAGCGGGACCAGACGCCCCGCCAGTTCCGCCTTGAGCACGATCACCGAGAGCGTGTGGCCGAGAACATCGTGCAGGTCGCGCGCGATGCGTTCGCGCTCGGCGACGGCGGCCAAAGTGACGTTCTCTTCGAGCGCTGCTCTGAGCTTGTCATCGGCACGCCTCTGTTGGGCAAAGTAGATATTGCCGCCGCCGACAACGATGGTGATAAAGACGGCAACGCAGGCATTCGGCCAGTCGATATGAAACGGGCCGTGTGGTACGACAACGTTGAACACCGTGCACTCGCCCAGAATCAGCAGGCATTCGGCAACCAGCAGCGCAACCACCCGGCGCGCCGAATGAATGACAAAAGGAAGATACGCCCCGGTATACGCAAAGAAAGTGGAGGCCCCCTGGTTCCACGGAAAAGTTACCAGACCGAGAACGAAGGTGGCGGCGACCAGCCAATAGCGCGTGGACGACGGTTTCCTGATGGCGCGAAACAGATTCCAGAAGATGGCCAAAAAGACGATGAGGCAGGAGATGGTGCCGAGCCAGAGACTGCGGCTCGGCTCCATCAGCGGCTGGATGAAGATGAAACCGGTGTAAGCGAGCCACATCCAGGCCCATCTTCCATGCCTGCGCTCCGAGTTGAGGTCGGTAATGGACATGGCTTCCTTCTTCGTCAGGAGTTTCGCTCCAGGCGGCGTAAGGCGATGGCGGCGACGCCCAGCATCACCAGTGTAAAGCCGAGCAGCCCATACCAGTGACTTAGAGTGCTGCCCATGCTCGCGTAGCCGAATGCGCCAAGCATCAGTTGGCTGAGGTGATAGGTGGGCATAAGCACAGCAAATGTCTGCATGAAGTGCGGCAGAAAGATCAATGGGACCCAGAGTCCGCCGCAGAAGCTCATCGGCAGATAAATCATGTTGGTGATGCCCGGTACGGCGCTGAAAGGCGCCAACAGAGCAAGCGCCAGCCCCATGCAGACGAAGGGAATCACGCCGGCGACCGTCAGCGCAACCATGCGGGCGTATTCGACAAATGTCAGTGAAACGTTTCCCAGCGTAATGCCCATCAGAGCCAGAAGGCTCACGATCAGAATCCCGAAGAAGACCGCCGAGCAGCACTTGGCGAGGACGTAGGCCAGCGGCGGCATGGGGCTGGCGCGCTTCAGATCGAGCCATCCTGCGGCCAAGTCGGCAGACAGGCCCACGCCAATGCCGAACAGCGCTGCGCCCACCATGCCGAATACCGCATAGCTCGCCAGGACGTACTTTGCGACGGAGATGGCGCCGATCTGCTGTCCCCGGTTCATGATGACCCCGAAGAAGAGATAGAAGACCACGGGGAAACCGACGACAGACAGTGAGAAGCTGCGCGTGCGCGTGAGGCGAATAAACTCGTAGCGGGCTTCGCGCAAAAAAATTGCCAGGTTGCGCGCCAGAGGGCTGATGCGAGGCAGGTCCAACGTTGCTGTAGACATAAATCGCTCCTTCTCGAGTGGTGAAAAGTTGTGTGTCGGCGCATTCGCTTGAGGCATGAGGCGTCTCAGGCGCTTATTCGTGGTCGCCGGTCAGAGCGAGAAAGGCGTCTTCGAGCTTGGGACTCTGCACATCGATCGAGTGCAGCGAGAGATCGAGCGCCAGAATCTCACGCAAGGTAGACTCCGCCTGACTGGTGAGGATCGTGGTAATCTCGCCGTTCACCGTTGCCCCGGTGACGCCGGGAATCTTCTCTAGAGCATGTGTCGAAATGCTGGTCGCGCAGCGAATGATTTTGATACTGCGACTGCTCTGCTCGCCCGCACGGTTCGAGCCATGCGACTTGACCTCGGCCGGCGTACCCTCGCTGACGATACGGCCCTTGTCGATGACCACGATGCGCTGCGCCAGAGAATCGGCCTCCTCAAGGTAGTGCGTGGTCAGCAGTACGGTCTTGCCCCGCGTGGCCAGCAACTCAATCTGCGCCCACATGCCGCGGCGGGATTTGATGTCCAGGCCCACGGTCGGCTCATCGAGGAAGATCAGATCCGGGTCGCCTGCCAGTGCAAGCGCAAAGAGAACCCGCTGCTTCTGCCCACCGGAGAGCTGGCCAAGCAAGCGCGATTCGATGCCCTCCAGTCCGGCAACCTGGATAATCTCGGCGTAGGCCATGGGGGTCGGGTAATAGCCTCGAAACAGATCGATCAGTTCGCGCACGCGCAGCATCTCCGGGGCTCTGCCCACCTGCAGCATCGCGCCCGTGCGCATGCGCGCAGCGTGATTGCGCGGGTCGGCTCCAAAAATGTTGACGCTGCCGGACGTGGGCGAACTGAGGCCCATCAGAAGCTTGACCGCGGTGGATTTTCCGGCTCCGTTGGGACCGAGCAGCGCAAGCACTTCGCCACGGCGGAGGGTGAGAGAGAGATTGTCGAGAGCGACGACACCGTTGGGAAATCGTTTGGTGACGTGGTTGAGTGAAGCCACAGCTTCAGTGGACGGGCATGGGCGGGGCGCTCGGTCGGCTTCGGGAACTTCGGCAACTGCACTCATGGCTCGCTCCTTGGTGAAGGTGTACGACAGAATCGAGTATGGAAGCAGTCGGCCTGCGATTGCAGTGCAGAGTGTAAGGAAGAATTGGTGACATTTGTCATGCGGCATATTCGATAGGTAAAAGGCTGGGGCGTATCTTTCGATTCCGGGTATTTTCCTGTCATCGATACGGATTTGGTATTCGTCAAGCCCAAATTGCTCTTATGAACTGCACTTGGGTTGCGGAGAGGGTGGAGCAAGCGCCCGATGAAATGCCACGCCAACCATATTCAGGCAGCCGGATTCGATTCGAAAAAACCTTCGGTTCTTATCGGGACTGCCCCGGCGCGTCGAGTGCAGCTTGGCCCAAGAGCTTGTGTCGGGCAGCTTTGAAAGGCCGGTTTGTAGTAAGTCGCTGGCATCTGCGGCGCTCGCGGCTGCAACCTCAACCTGACGAAGCAGGCTCACAATCTGCTCCGGCGTGTTCTTCTTCCCTCGTGTCATTCAAGGCTCCTCTCATACCGGTTTCTCGCTTTGCTGCTGGTACAAAAGTTGCCGGGCACTCCAGTGAAACATACCATCCGTGTGAGCTTCATCGTCAGGTTCTCTCGCTTATCGGCGCCATAACCCGACAACAGACCCGGCAACAGATTTTAAGTTGTTTATTTGCAATACGCGGAGGAGAGTCCCTTACTCTCAGCCATTAATCTTTGAGAGTAAATATTCCCTGGCAGAACCGGGAACTTTAGGATGGGTGGCCCCTCAAAGGGGCCTTGTAGAAGCGCTCCAGTCGGCAGCAGCCCGTCGTCCGCGCTGTAGGCGCGGTGGTTGTTAGCCCCGCGCTTCAGCGTGGGGATGGCGAAACCAACAATTTATCCGCAGTCCCGTAGGGACGGCGCTCATGCTCCGCGCCATTCTCACGATTTTGCACGAAGAAGGTAAACACACAAACCGGGAGCGACTCCCGGAACTGTCAAACATCGACTGTCGCCCCGGCAGAACCGGGGGATCTCCCGTTTGTTATAAACAGATACCTCAGATCAGAAATAGCGCGGCCACCCCAAAGGGTGGCCCATTTATTGCCGGTTGCTGTTGGCAAGCGATGTGGCTGAAAACATCGAGCATCCACGCCAAGGCGCGTAGTGCCGCGTAAGGGACGAACCCTTTGACCTCCGTCGCAAAACGGTACCGATTTCAACAAGTTCCCAGGACCTACTCAGAGTAAGGGCTGCCCAATTGCTCTGCATGACAAGGCGTAAGGGGAAGCGCACTCTCTTCTTGGACTGGCGCATCTCCGCTCTTGCTTTCGTCTGGTTTGGCTTTGAGCGCCTGCTGCTCGCCGAGGCCCATTGTCAGTGCAGTCAAGCCAGCCAAGCCGCCCAACTGCATCGATTCGACCGCAGTGCTGGGGACAATCACGATCGTTGAATTCTGCTTCAAGCCTTCGTAAAGCATGTTCATGGCTCTGAGATGCAGCGCGACTGGATTGTTCGCATAGGTCTTGGCGGCCTCGCCGAACTTCTCCGCGACCTGGCGTTCGGAGTCGCCAAGAATCACGCGGGCCTGGCGCTCTCTTTCTGCCTGGGCCTGCATCGACATCGCATCTTCCAGAGCCGATGGAATCAACACGTCCTTGACCTCGACAGAGATGACGTTAATGCCCCATGGTTCGGTACGCACATCGATAATCTTCTGCAAGTCCACACTGATCTTGTCCCTGCCTTCGAGCATGTCTGAAAGCATCGTCTTGCCGATCACATCGCGCAATGCCGTTTGCGAGGCCCAGTTGATCGCGCTTTGGTAGTCTGCTACATCCAAAGCGGCTTTCTTGGGATCGATAATCTTCCAGAAAAGCACGGCATCCACATCGACCGGGACCGTATCTTTTGTTAAAGTCTTTTCCGCCTTGAAAGAACTTGTCAGGACACGTGTGTCGATCCAATAAGGGATGGACTCAACGATTGGGATGATCAGGAACAGCCCTGGGCCCTCAAGCGAACGGAACTTTCCCAGCCGCAGAACTACAGCCTTGTTCCACTGATCTGCGACCTGAATCGCTGAGGCGACAATGTAGGCGAGAACAACCGACACACCCAAGATGGAGATAGCCGCGACGTCAGCTGACAGCCGATGCAGCGCAAAGGCAACGGCGGCGCCTGCGGCCAGAACTACGGCGAAAACCAGCGCCTGGAACGAACTGCTCTGTTTCATAAGGATGGCCTCTTGCACCACGGTCCGAACTGATCGATTTGAGACCTTGCCCTGAATCGTTCAGCTCGCAACCGATTGCGAACAGTTATCGGGCGAAAACGGTCTCGCCATGAACGGTGTAATAACTATGCTCGGTCCCCGCGATAATGTCCCTGGCCTTGGCTACAGCGTCAGGCGTACCGTGGACGATCAGCAGAAACTTGTCGGTCTTCAGGGCCACTTCGTACTTGAGAACGCTATCCTTCGGAATGCCAATACTCACCAGGGCAGCCCCCACCGCGCTTACGCCCCCGACCACCGCTGCTCCTTCGAGACCGGCGATGATCCAGGCTACAAGCGGACCAGCCACGAGAATCGGCCCAAGACCGGGTATGGCGAATGCCGCGGACCCAAAGAGAAGTCCCCAGAATCCACCCCAGAACGCTCCTACCGTGCCCCAGTACTTCATGCGGTCACCGGCGTTGTAGTAGCCGACGACATGTTCGTCCGTGTGTGCGTCTCTGCCGGCGATCGAGAGGCTCTTCATGTCGACACCGGCCTCTTGCAGTTCCTTGATGGCGTGTTCCGCCCGTTCGTGGGTGTCATAGATGGCTACCACAGAATTTGTAGCGTTCATTGTGTTCTCCATGTTCCTGGGCTGACTGACAATATCCTCTGCAAACTTTTCGGTTGACACGGTTGCGGCGGTATCGCCCGCAGAGTGAGTCTTTCACTTTGTCCCAATGGGTACTGAGCAGTTTGGTACATGAAGCAGAGGCGAGAATTCGCGCCTCCGCGTGGCGCATCTGGCCATTGCGTTTTTGTTGGTGCGCACGTCTGCGAAACGGGTGTTCAAAACAGCACAGCCCTTGTTCATGCGATTGGAGAAGAATCGAGCTCCAGTTGCTTTCACGAATCGCCGAGAAGGACGTCAAGCTCGTGCAATGCCCACTCCTCTTTCTGCACTCAGCCAAGACCGAGACCGCCGCGATGAATCCTTTAGACCGCGCAATGGAATGGCGGCGGCGAGAGTAGCGGTAAAGGTGGCCCATTGTGAGCGCGAGTAGCGTTGTCCCTCCCGTATCGGACAGTCAGGCCGTGAAGCCGGCTCAGGCCACCGCCTCGAAGGGGCTCACCAGCGATGAGGCCCGCGTTCGTCTTGAAAGAGACGGCCCCAATGCAATGCCGGACACATCGGCCCATCCCCTGCGCAATGCATTGGCCAAATTCTGGGCGCCCGTTCCATGGCTGCTGGAAGCCTCCATTGTGCTGGAGGTCGTCCTCCACAAGGACTACGAGGCTGCGGTCATTGCGGGTCTTCTGGTCTTCAATGCCGCGCTTGCCTACTTTCAGGAGGGCCGCGCCCAGGCCACCTTGGCGGCTCTCAAGTCCCGGCTCGCACTCAACGCCTCGGTTCAGCGCGACGATGCGTGGAAGACTGTGCCGTCGGCGGAGTTGGTATGCGGCGACCTGGTGAAGCTGTCGCTTGGTGGCGTGGTCGCCGCCGATGTGCATCTGACCGGTGGATCGGTGCAACTCGATCAATCGATGCTCACCGGCGAATCCCTGCCCATTGAAGCCGGCCCAGGCGTAGACACTTATGCGGGTGCGCTCGTCCGCCGCGGCGAAGCAACAGCCGTGGTGACCGCCACCGGCGCCCGCACCAAATTCGGCCGCACGGCGGAACTCGTTCGCACCGCGCATGTAGTGAGCACACAACAGAAGGCAGTGCTCAAGATCGTGCGCAACCTGGCTATCTTCAATAGCGCCGTAATCCTTGCCATGGGAGCCTATGCCTATACCCATGCCATGCCCTGGAGTGAGATCGTTCCCTTGTTGCTCACGTCGGTTCTTGCGGCGATCCCAGTCGCATTGCCTGCAACCTTCACGCTTGCCGCGGCCGTCGGAGCCCGTGCTCTGGCAAAACTGGGCGTACTGCCGACACGGCTTACTGCCGTGGATGAAGCAGGATCGATCGATGTCTTGTGCTCGGATAAAACGGGAACGCTCACCCGCAACGAGCTTTCAGTCACCAGCGTTCGTCCCATGCCGGGGTTTGATGAAGCACAAGTTCTCGGTATGGCATCCCTGGCCAGCTCTGAAGGCGGTCAGGACCCCGTCGATGCCGCGATTCGCGCTGCCGCCTCGCACAAACCGGCATCCGGCTTGCCGAAGCTGAAGACGTTTCTTCCCTTCGATCCGGTCAAGAGAACCTCGGAGGCAACCGCGATAGATGCAAAGGATGGTTCGGAGCGAATCGTCAAAGGCGCGTTTACCGCGGTTGTTGCCCTCACTGCTCCCTCTCCCGCCGCGGCGGCGATCGTTGAAGAGCTCGAGAAACAAGGCTTCAGAGTTCTGGCGGTTGCCGCGGGCCTCCCGGCAGCCGTGCAGATCGTTGGACTTATCGCCCTCAGCGACCCGCCGCGATCCGACTCGAGTTCCCTCATTTCGGAATTGCATGCCCTCGGTGTGCGCATGGTGATGGTCACAGGCGATGCTCCGGTTACCGCGGCAATCGTGGCTCATGCCGTTGGATTGAACGGCGCCGTCTGCCCGCCAGGGAAAATTCCCGATCCCGTCAAGCCGGAGGATTTCGCGGTCTTCGCCGGCATTCTTCCGGAAGGCAAGTATGACCTCGTCAAAGCCTTTCAAAAGAGCGGGTCTACGGTTGGGATGTGCGGGGATGGCGCCAACGACGCTCCTGCGCTTCGCCAGGCCCAGATCGGTATTGCCGTTTCGACCGCAACCGATGTGGCCAAATCGGCTGCCGGTGTCGTTCTCACCGAAGCAGGCCTGGGCGGAATCGTGTCCGCGGTAAAAGAGGGCCGAGTCGCATTTCAACGCATCCTTACTTACACGTTGAATTCTGTTCAGAAGAAGATATTCCAGGTTCTCCTTCTCGCGGTTGGTCTGGCCATGACCGGGCACGCGGTCCTGACGCCCATGCTGATGGTTATTGTGATGATCACCGGCGACTTCCTCGCCATGTCGCTGACTACCGACAGAGTGCGGCCATCCAAGATGCCGAACTCGTGGCAGATCGGCAGAATTACAGGCGCAGGCATCATTCTGGGGATCTGCTTCCTTGCATTCTCTACCGCGCTCCTTGCATACGGAAAGTTCGAGATGCATCTCGGAATCCAGGCGCTTCAAACGCTGACCGTGGTCAGTATTGTGTTTGGCAGCCAGGTTACAACGTACGTAATTCGCGGGCGCCAGCATCTTTGGGGACTGCGCCCCAGCGTTTTGCTTGTGCTTTCTTCAGTTGCCGACGTTCTTATCATTGCAACGCTGGCGGTTCGCGGAATCGCCATGGCGCCGTTGCCCATTGCAGTCATCGCTTGTGAGTTTGCCGCAGCGGTCGCCTTCGGTGCGGTGCTCGACGTGGTCAAGATCCCGATTTTTGCTCGCCTCCGCATCTCTTGACGATCCATGTCCAGTTGGAAAAGCCGCCATTCCGGGCGCACCGATCGTTGGCCCGGCGAAGCGCGCGTAGAGGTGCGTTGAGCGGCGTGTTGCGGCATTTGGCCTTCTGCGCGGCCCCAATGACCATCCCGCAACCGGAGCCCAAGTCGCCCTTCTTCTGAACTGAAGAAGACCGGCCCGGAATGACTCTCCATGATCGGGCGAGGGGAGCAAAACTGACCAGAACTTGATGGGGGGCACGGTTCATCGTGATCACAGGAGCGATCGGCAATGGCGGAACAATTTGAGAATCCGGAAGTGACAAAAATAGAAAACGGGACGGTCTCGGACGCACCGGCACAGAAGCGGATTGAGCTCGTTGCCGAAAAGGCGGCGGAGAAGCCTTCGCACACAGAGCGAAGCTACGACCGGGATCACGACATCTTTTCAAAATAGGAGGACGTCGGGGTCTTCAATATCCGGCGACATCGCTTTCCCGAGCAACATTCCTCGGCCCCGCCATCCGTCGCCGTCGCATATCGGTGTGCATTTGCGCGTGACCGGAAGGCCCTCCAAGAGAAGCAATGATCTGGCGTCCTGCTCTTCACTGGCTGGCGCCTGAACACCGGGATGAAGACTGGTTTGGGTGTTGTTTCGAGCATTGCAGCAATACCCCTGGGGCACTGAGCAAGAACAGGAGAACAATCTCAAATGGATTCCGACACAGAGAAGCCCGAGCCCAAGGATGACAAGGATTCCCTGAAGACGCTCGCCATGCCTGAGTTGATGAAAAAGCTTGGCGCATCGGCTGACGGACTCACCCAGGCCGAGGCTGTGAAGCGCCAGGCGCAGTATGGGCCCAACCAGATCGAGGAAAAGAAGACCAACGAATACCTGAAGTTCCTCTCCTACTTCTGGGGTCCTATTCCGTGGATGATTGAAGCTGCCGTAATCCTCTCCGGGATTGTCCAACACTGGCTCGACTTCTTCGTCATCCTTGTGCTGCTTTTGTCCAACGCTCTGGTCGGATTCTGGGAAGAACACCAGGCGGGGAATGCCATTGCCGCCCTCAAAGCCCGTCTGGCGATCAAGGCCAAGGTCAAGCGGGATGGCAAGTGGGAGGATCCCAAAGCGAGCGAGTTGGTCCCTGGCGACGTCATTCGTCTCCGGCTGGGAGACATCGTTCCCGCAGATGCGCGGCTGCTCGACGGGGATTCCATCGAGGTAGATCAGTCCGCCCTGACCGGCGAGTCGCTGCCCGTCAGCGCCAAGCCCGGCGGCGCTGTGTACTCCGGCTCCATCGTCCGCCAGGGTGAGATTGACGCCATCGTCTATGCCACCGGTTCGAACACTTACTTTGGCAAGACAGCGCAGCTCGTCGAGCAAGCTCATACAGTCAGTCACTTCCAAAAGGCTGTGATGAAGATCGGCGACTACCTGATCGTTTTGGCGATAGCGCTGGTCGCCTTGATTCTTGTCTTCGCCCTCTTTCGCGGAGACAAGGTCCTCACCACTCTGGAATTCTGCCTGGTGCTTCTGGTTGCTGCCATCCCCGTCGCCATGCCGACCGTCCTTTCGGTGACCATGGCCGTCGGTGCGCGCTTGCTCGCCAAGAAGGAAGCGATCGTAACCCGCCTGTCGGCCATTGAGGAATTGGCTGGCGTAGATGTCCTCTGCTCCGACAAGACCGGCACCCTCACTCAAAACAAACTCACATTGGGCGATCCCTTCTGCGTAGACGGAATCTCCGCAGAGAACATCGTTCTCTGGGCTGCGCTTGCCTCCCGCGCGGAAGACAAAGACACCATCGATCTGGCGGTGATTGGCGGCGTGAAGGATGACAAGGAACTGAAGAGTTGCCAGGTGCTTCACTTCATGCCCTTCGATCCGGTGCACAAACGCACGGAAGCCACCGTCAAAGGGGCGGACGGGAAACAGTTCTTTGTGGCCAAGGGAGCTCCGCAGGTCATCCTGCAGATGGCGGCCAATTCTGCTGATGTCAAGACAGCGGTAGACAAGGCCATTCTTGACTTTGCCGGCCGCGGCTTCCGCTCTCTGGGTGTGGCCAGAGCCGATGAGCAAGGCAAATGGAAGTTCGTCGGCATGTTGCCCTTGTCCGACCCGCCACGCGCGGATGCCAAAGAGACCATCGTCAACGCTGTGCAAATGGGCGTCAAGATCAAGATGGTGACGGGCGATCAAATTGCCATTGCCAGGGAAACATCGAAAGAACTTGGCCTGGGCGTCAATATCCTGGACGCCAACGCGCTTGGCGACACAAAGAAGAAGGAGTCTCCGCAGGTCGTTGAGGAGATCGAGAAGGCAGACGGCTTTGCGCAGGTGTTCCCCGAGCACAAGTTTCATATCGTGGACGTGTTGCAGACCTGCGGCCACATTGTCGGCATGACCGGCGATGGAGTGAACGACGCGCCCGCGTTGAAGAAGGCCGACTGCGGCATTGCCGTCTCCGGCGCAACCGACGCGGCCCGGGCGGCAGCCTCCATCGTCCTTCTCACCTCCGGTCTCTCCGTAATCATCGATGCAATTAAAGAGAGCCGCCGCATCTTCCAGCGCATGAACAGCTACGCCATCTATCGCATCGCGGAGACGCTGCGCGTGCTGTTCTTTATGACGTTGGCCATCCTGGTCTTCAATTTCTATCCCGTCACTGCTGTCATGATCGTGATGATCGCGCTGCTCAACGACGGGGCGATTCTGTCGATCGCCTATGACAACGTCTTGTATAGAAACAAGCCCGAAGCCTGGAACATGCGGCTTGTGCTCTCCATCTCCACCGTGCTCGGCGTGATGGGCGTTGTCTCTGCGTTTCTCTTGTTCTATCTGGGCGAGCGCATCTTCCACATGGACCGCTTGACCGTTCAGACACTCATATACCTCAAGCTTTCCGTGGCTGGCCATTTAACCATCTTCTTGACGCGGACTCGCGGGCCATTCTGGTCGATACGCCCCGCTCGGATTCTCCTGATTGCCGTCGTGGGCACGCAGACCATCGCGACACTGATTGCAGTCTATGGGGTGTTCATGGCGCCGCTTGGCTGGAAATGGGCGGGATTTGTGTGGGCATACGCTCTGATCTGGGCTCTCATCAACGACCGCGTGAAGCTTCTTGCCTATCGCATCTTCGATCCGATCAGGAAGCCATCCGTGCGAGCCAACGTTCCAAACGATGAAATGCTGGAAATCGCCGCAAGAGCCTACGCGATTTACCAGCAGCGGGTCCTCGGCCAGAGCCAGCAGGATCAGGACTGGCTTGAAGCGGAGCGGGAAACCCACCTCGAAGAGGCGGCAAAGAAGTAGCCCGCCGCATAGGCAACATTGAAGGGACACGATGACGATTGATTCCAAGAGCTATCGCGTGCCGCCAGGCAAGAAGCTGGACCTGAGCCAGTGGCCGGCGGCCGGACCGGCACTGACCAAGTCGAAGAAGCACTATCTCCAGTTGCTTGAAGAGCACGTGAAGGAACTCAGCGCGTTGCAGCACCTTCATTACGCGTCCAACCGCCATGCGCTTCTGCTGATCTTCCAGGGCATGGACGCGGCCGGCAAGGACGGCGCCATCCGGCACGTCATGTCCGGGATCAATCCGCAGGGATGCGAGGTTTTCAGCTTCAAGCAGCCCAGCGCCGAAGAGTTGGAACATGATTTTCTATGGCGCACCACGTGCCGCCTTCCCGAGCGCGGACGGATCGGCATCTTCAATCGCTCCTATTACGAGGAGGTGCTGGTCGTTCGCGTCCATCCGGAACAGTTGCGCAACGAAGGACTCTCAAGCCAGCTGCAGGACGATAAGTCGAAATGGGAGGATCGGTATCGCTCCATTGTGGATTTCGAGAAGCATCTTGATCGAAACAGCACGCGCATCGTCAAGGTCTTCCTGCACCTCTCCAAGGATGAGCAGCGCAAGCGGTTTCTGGCGCGCATCGACGATCCCGAAAAGAACTGGAAGTTGAGTCTCGCAGACATTCACGAGAGAAAGTTCTGGAAGGACTACGTGAAGGCTTATGAGGAGTGCCTCAGCGCAACCAGCACGCATCGCGCTCCCTGGTATGTTGTCCCCGCCGACGACAAGGACGACGCCCGCCTGATCGTCTCGCAGATCGTTCTCGACGCGCTGAAGGGATTGAATATGTCGTACCCCGCAACAAGTGCAAAGCACCGGGCCGAACTGAAATCGATCCGCAACATGCTTTCCAAATGACGCGGGGCCGTTGCACGGGCCAAGCCAAACAATCTGAGGTCTGAAAGCCGCTGCCAGGATGTGAGCAGTTGCGGAGAAAGAGAAAGGATGCGTTACGATGGCCACCACCGATCTTCCCCTCAAAGTTGAGAAGAATGACACGCCTCAACCCTTCGCCAAGAACTTCGATCAGTTTGGCAATTCGTCCGGGTTCATCTTCGACGTGAGTCTGTCGACCGCGGTTGCGGCCGACGGCAAAATCGAAGCAAGAGCCCCAAAGCCCAAGGGACCGCTCTCGCCTGAAATGCTGGACAAGATGAATCGCTACTGGCGGGCGGCAAACTATCTTTGCATCGGCCAGATCTACTTGTTTGACAATCCCCTGCTCCGCTCGCCGCTCAAGGCGGAACAGATCAAGCCAAGGCTGCTCGGTCACTGGGGAACCTCCCCTGGACAGAACTTCATCTACATTCATTTGAACCGGCTCATCAAAGAGCACGATGCGGACATCATTTACATTTCGGGTCCGGGACACGGTGGTCCTTCGCTGAATGCCTGTTCTTATCTGGAAGGCACGTACACCGAGGTTCACCCTGAGATCACACACAATGAAGACGGCCTGCGGCTGATGTTCCGAAAGTTCTCGACGCCTGGCGGCGTGCCCAGCCACTGCGGACCGCACGTCCCGAATTCGATGCACGAGGGAGGAGAGCTTGGCTACTCCCTGGTTCATGCATTCGGCGCGGCATTCGACAATCCGGACCTGATTGTCGCCTGCGTCATCGGCGATGGCGAGTCCGAAACCTGCCCGCTGGAAGGAAGCTGGAAGTCGGTCAACTTCGTCAATCCGGTGCGAGACGGCGCGGTCCTGCCGATCCTTCATCTCAATGGATACAAAATCTCGGGGCCGACCGCCCAGGGACGCACCAGCGATGCAGACTTGAAGGCTCTTTATGTAGGACGGGGTTACAAGCCCTACTTTGTCGAGGGCGACGACCCGGAGGTCGTGCATCAACTGTTGGCTCAAACGCTCGACGATTGTTATGCCGAGATTCGGGCAATTCAACAAGAGGCGCGCAAGAACGGATTCAAGAAGCAGCCCGTCTGGCCCATGATCATCTTTCGCACGCCCAAGGGATGGACTTGCCCGAAGGAAGTGGATGGAATCCCCATCGAAGGCACATTCCGCGCGCACCAGGTCCCGCTCGCAACAGTCCGCGAGAACCCCGAGCACCTCAAGATTCTTGAAGCCTGGATGAAAAGTTACAAGCCTGAGGAACTCTTCGATGCGAACGGAGCCTTCATCGAAGAACTGGCGGCCCTCGCCCCTGAGGGGAACCGGCGCATGGGAGGCAATCCGCATGTGAATGGGGGACGCGAGTTGATCACCTTGGCGTTGCCCGACTTTACCGGCTATGCGCTCGAAATTCCTGGGCCCGGTCAGGTTCTGGCTGAGGCGCCGCGCAAACTTGGAGATTTCTTCCGCGACATCTTCAGAATGAACCTGACGAACTTTCGCATGTTCTGTCCCGATGAATCGAATTCCAATCGCCTGAACTCCATCTTCGAGGCCACAAAGCGGTGCTCGATGGCCGAAATTGTCTCGATCGACGACGAGCTGGGCCCGGATGGCCGCGTCATGGAAGTGCTGAGCGAGCATCTCTGCCAGGGATGGCTCGAAGGCTACCTGCTCACGGGGCGCCATGGCATGTGGTCCTCCTACGAGGCTTTCGCGCAGGTGGTCGATTCGATGACCACCCAACATGCCAAGTGGCTTGAGCAATGCCGCGAATTCCCGTGGCGCAGGCCGCTCGCGTCCCTCAATGTTCTGCTCACAAGTCATGCCTGGCGCAACGACCACAATGGCTTCAGTCACCAGGCAACCGGGTACGTAGACAATGCGCTGGCGCGTAGGAGTGAAGTGATCCGCGTGTATTATCCACCGGACTCCAACTGCCTGCTGAGCGTCTTCGACCATTGCCTGCGCAGCCGCAACTACGTGAATGTCGTCACCTGCGGCAAACAGCCGCAGCTCCAGTGGTTGAACATGGACGAGGCTCTCGAGCACTGCTCGCGCGGCGCCTCCACATGGAAGTTTGCAACCAACGATGAAGGCGGGGAGCCGGATGTTGTGCTGGCCTGCGCCGGCGATGTGCCCACCATCGAGATCTGCGCGGCCTCGTGGCTGCTGCAGAAATACGTGCCGGGCATCAAGGTGCGCGTCGTCAACGTTGTGGACCTGATGACTCTGATGTTCCCTGACAAGCATACGCACGGGATGGACGAAATGTCGTTCAACGCGCTGTTCACTGAGAAGGCGCCGGTGATCTTCGCCTTCCACAACAATCGCTGGCTCATTCATACCCTGGTTCACGGGCGTTCCAATGAAGGCCGCTTCCATGTGCACGGCTATATGGATCAGGGAACGACCACCACGCCCTTCGACATGGTGGTTCTAAATGAAATGAGCCGGTTCCACCTTGCGCTGGATGCACTGAAACATATTCCTCGCCTTCGTTTGCAGGCTGAGAATGCAATCAACTTCTTCAATCAGGAATTGCAGCGCCACCACGACTATATCCGCGAGCATCTGGAGGATATGCCGGAGATCAGGAACTGGCAGTGGACGAAGGACTTCAGCGATTCCACCGCCCCGGCTCCATTGGCCAAGGGACATCCTCAGAAGGCGATGTTCACAGACAGTTAGGACGACTGTGTTAGAAGTGAGCGTGCAACAAGAGCATCTGGGGCGATGCGGGCTGCCAGAGCCAATCGGCGGCCATCCATGCCGCCGCTCCAGAAGCGCAGGATACGACATCGCGGCGTGCAAAACACAAGAGCGGCGTGGGTGAGCGGGAGCGGCGCGAGAACCGCACCAAGGCCACAGTGCGCTCCAGGGCGGCGTGGCCATCTCGCATTCTGAAACGTGTCTCGGATATACCAAGGTTCGCGATCGCGGCCTGAAGAAGAATCGTGAGTGGCTGCTGGCCGCTTTTGCGCTGGTCAATCTCAATCGGCGCCGCAAACGCTTGGCCCCGCTGGGAGCGTAGTGCCTCTGGGGCCGGAATTCGGCCCCGGAGACACTAAACAAACCCGTAAAACACGTGTCTCGCTGCGATTTGTCCCGCAATTTCGACTGGCGCGGCTGCTGAACTTCATCGCATCGCATTTGCATCGCAGAATCGTGAGCTGTGCCGAGGCTCCCTGGGGAGGCCGCCTGTTCCTTTCTGCCCCGCCTTCTGCCTCCTCAAGCCCGCTCGCCGCGTCCGTTTTGGCCTTCTCGCCGCAAAACCTGTAGACACAACCCGTTCCGCCTCTGCTCGTTCTCAACCCATGGTCGAATCGTCTCGATTTCTGGCGAATCTCTTGAAATTCTGGCAGGTATTTTCCGAAAAAGAAGAATGATGTATATCACTTGAAGGGGAAGGCTGTATCTTGAGGTGTTCCGCATTGGAGGCCAGGTTGGCCTTCGCTTGTTCCGGTTCACCCTTGGGCAGCGGACTCCCTGTTGAAGTAGCGGAAGTTCGTCAGGATCGGAAGGGCCACGATGCGCAACCAAGATCTCGCAAATTTCTCGGCATTGATCGAAAGTACTGAGGACCTGATCTGGTCCGTGGATCTTGATTGGCGTCTCCTCGCGTTCAATACTGCATTTAAGGAGGGTCTGAAACGCAATTTTGACGCTCAGGCCGCTGCGGGAGCAAGACCGCAGGATTTGCTTCCGCCAGAGAGAGCCGCGTTTTGGCCTCCGCTCTATGAGCGGGCGCTGCGGGAGGGTCCTTTCCGGGTCGAATATCCGCTGCCCGACGGCCGCACCCTGGAGTTGGCGCTGAACCCTATCGAGGCGCGCGGGAAAACGGTCGGAATTTCGGTCTTCGGCAAAGACGTCACCCAGCGCTGCGCGGCCGAGAAGGCGCTTAAAGAGAGCGAGAAGAAGTATCGGGAGATCTTCGATGGCGCGCTGGAAGGAATCTTCCAAACCTCGGTCGAAGGCAGAATCCTGACCGCGAACCGGGCCCTCGCAAAGATACTGGGCTACGATTCGCCGGAAGAGATCGTCGCCGCAATCAAGGATCTCGCCCGGGAGCTTTGGGTAGACCCGGATCGGCGCGCCACCTTCATCCGCCAAACCGAAGAGTATGGGTTCATTCGCAACTTCGAGTGCCAGCTCAAGCGCAAGGACGGCGCCATCATCTGGGTCGCGGTGAATGCCGGCAAACTCTGCGGGCCCGACGGACGGATGCAGGGCCTTGAAGGCTTCCTCGAAGACATCACCGAACGCAAACAGGCCGCGCAGGGGCTTGAAGAGAGCGAAGCGCGGTCCCGCAGGTTCTTCGAGCTGAACGGCTCCGTGATGCTGATAATCGACCCCGCCCGCCGGGATATTGTCAACGTCAGCCAGGCCGCCGCGGCCTTTTACGGATACCCGCGGGAACAGTTGATCGGCATGTCCATCGACCGCATCAACACCCTCCCCCCGGAAGAGCTTGCCCAGCAGTGCCAGCGCGTTCTCCGCGACGAACGCACCCGTTTCGAATTTCGCCATCGGCTGGCAAGCGGGGAAGAACGGGATGTCGAGGTCTATTCCTCGCCCATAAATATGGACGGCAGGCAGTTGCTCTTCTCCATCGTCCATGACATCAGCGAACGCAAGCGGGTTGAAGAAGCGCTGCGCGAAAGCCTGGATTCCCTTGAAGAAGCGCAGCGGATTGGCGCGCTCGGCAGCTATGTTCTGGATATTTCCGCCGGTGTGTGGAGGGGTTCGGATGTCCTGGATGCAATCTTCGGAATCGGCAAGGATTATGGGCACACGGTGGAGGGATGGATCGCCCTGATTCATCCCCGGGACCGCGCCGCAATGGCCGCATATTTCGCCGGCGAAGTGGTCGGAATGGGCAAGGCCTTCAATCGGGAATACCGCATCGTACGCCAGGCGGACCAGGCGGAGCGCTGGGTGCATGGGCTCGGCAAGCTCGAATTCGACGGCCACGGCAAGCCGCTGAAGATGCGCGGCGTCATCAAGGACATCACCGAGCAAAAGCGCGCTGAGATGCAAATCCGCGAAAGCGAGGAACGCTACCGCGCCACCTTCGAGCAGGCTGCCGTAGGCATCATTCACACCTCGCTCGACGGCCGAATCCTGCGCTGCAATGCCCGATTCGCCGAGATCGTCGGCTATCCCATGGAGGAGATTCCTGGCATCGCCTTCCAGCAGATCACGCTGCCCGAGGATATAGGCGAAAGCGACAAAATGCTCCGCCGCCTAGCGGAAGGCAAGGCCGGCAAAGTTAGTTGGGAGAAACGCTATATCCGCAAGGACGGCAGCCTCACCTGGGTAAAGTTGACCGTATCGATTCAGCGCGACGATGCGGGACGGTTCCTCCACTTTATCGTCCTCGCCGAAGACATCAACGCCCGCAAGGCAGCCGAGCAGCGCCTCGCCGCGGTGCAGAAAGCGCTACGTGCCAGCGAGGAGCACTACCGCACCGCATTCCAGACCAGCCACGACGGCATCTCGATCACCCGCCTCGAAAGTGGTCTGTATATCGATATCAATCAGGCCTTCCTCCACACCTTTGGATACACACGCGAGGAAGTCATCGGACGAACCTCCCTCGACCTGCACATATGGGCGGACCCCGAAGATCGCCGCAAGATGGTCGAAGTACTGCACAAGAAATCCATCTGTCAGGAGATGGAGGTCCGTTTTCAACGCAAGAACGGGCAGATCTTCTGGGTGCTGGTCTCAGCCTCGGTCATTCAGTTGGAAGGCGTTCCCTGCGTGCTCTTCGTCATTCGCGATATCTCCGCGGCCAAGGCCGCGTCCGAGCGGCTGGACGCGACTCGGGAAGAGCTGCGCAAGAGCGAGGAGCGCTACCGCACCGCATTCCAGACCAGCCTCGATTCCATCACCATCACCCGCTTGAGCGATGGAATGTATATCGACGTCAACAAGGCATTCCTCGATGTCACTGGCTACCGGTTGGACGAAGTCATCGGGCGAACCTCCTTGGAACTGGACTTCTGGGGCGACCCGCGCGACCGCAAGAAACTGCTCGAAGTCCTGCGCGCCAACCCGGTCTGCCGGAATCTCGAGGCCCAGTTCCGGACCAAGAGCGGAGAGCTGTTCTGGGGCCTGATGTCGGCATCGATCATCGAGCTCGACGGCGTTGCCTGCATGCTTTCCATCACGCGGGACATCTCGGACGCCAAACTCGCCGAGGACGAAATCAGGAATCTCGCTTTCTACGACCCGCTGACGGGCCTGCCCAACCGCCGCCTGCTCATGGAGCGGCTGCACCAGACCCTGGTCTCCGGCGCGCGCACCAGCCACAAGCGCGCCCTGATGTTCGTCGATCTCGATAACTTCAAGAATCTGAACGATACCCTCGGCCATCAGGCCGGCGATCTTCTGCTCCAGAAAGTCGCCGGCCGTCTCAGCTCCTGCATCCGCGATGCCGACACCGTGGCCCGCTTGGGCGGAGATGAGTTCGTGGTCATGCTCGAGGGACTCAGCGAATGTGCCGAGGATGCCGCTTCCCAGGCAAGAGCCGTGGCCGAGAAAATCCTCGCCGCCATTCGCCAGCCCTGCCTCCTCGATGGCCACGAGGTCTTCAGCACCTCCAGCGTCGGCATCACCGTCTTCGGTGAGCAGCGCCAAAGCATGAATGAGGTCATGCAACAGGCTGACATCGCGATGTATCAGGCCAAGGCCGCCGGACGCAATACCATGCGCTTCTTCGCCCCGGCCCTGCAAGCTGCCGTCAATTCCCGCGCCGCGCTGGAAGAAGACCTCCGCCACGCCATCAAGACCCGCCAGTTCGAGCTCTACTACCAGCCGCAGGTCGAGTCCGGCCAGTTGATCGGGGCCGAGGCGCTCATCCGCTGGAATCATCCCGCGCTCGGCATCCTGTTCCCCGGAAAATTCATCGCTCTGGCTGAAGAGACGGCGCTGATCCTGCCTCTGGGAAACTGGGTTCTTGAAACCGCCTGCCGGCAGATCGCTGCCTGGGCCGAGCGGAAAGAGTCGGCCCACATCGTGGTCGCGGTCAACATCAGCGCGCGCCAGTTCCGTCAGCCCGACTTTGTCGAACACGTTCTCGCAGTGCTCGATCGCACCGGCGCCAATCCCCACAACCTCAAGCTCGAACTCACCGAGAGCATGTTGGTCGAGAATATCGAAGACGTCATCGGCATCATGGCGGATCTCAAATCCCATGGCGTCCGCTTCTCGCTCGACGATTTCGGCACCGGATATTCGTCGCTTTCCTATCTCAAGCGCCTGCCCCTTGACCAGTTGAAGATCGACCGCGCCTTCGTCCGCGACATGCTCACCGATGCCACCAGCGGAGCCATTGCGGGGACTCTCATCTCCCTGGGCCGCGCAATGGGCCTCTCCGTGATCGCCGAGGGCGTTGAAACCGAAGAGCAGCGCGACTTCCTCACCCGCATGGGCTGCCATTCCTTCCAGGGCTTTCTCTTCAGCCGCCCCCTCGAGTTGGAGCAGTTCCACCGCCTCTGGCTCGACCCCGAAGAGGCCGCCGATCCCGTCCTTCAGTAACCCCGCGCCTAACTCGATGTTTTGAATGGGCACGGCTGTAAATATCCCCGCTGCAGAGCCGGGGGTTTTACGTTTTGTGGCCCTTCAAAGGGGCCTGGCTACGCGCAATACCAGGAAAAGCGTATTGCTCGTGCCAACCTGAAATCCGCGCCGTAGGCGCAATGTTGGTTAGCCCCGCGCTTCAGCGTGGGGTAAGCGGCCCCACCATCACTGTGCCGGAGTCCCGGAGGGACGGCGCATTCTCGTCGCACACATCTTTTGACTCTTTTTGCAAATTGAATAGAAAAACACAAACCGGGGCGACTCCCGTAAATGTCAAACTCCGGCCGTCGCCCCGGCAAAGCCCGGGGGTTTCCCGTTTGTAATCGTACGCAATCCTCGGCTCCGGTAAGCGGGTGTCTCCGTGCGGGATCGATAGGTTTACAAGGCAACTTTTCCGAGCCGCAACGCGCGATTGACGGCGCACAAAATCGCATTCAGTGACGCCTTCACAATACTGGGATCCATTCCCACGCCGAATACCGATTCCGATTCCCCGAATTGCAATCCGATATAGGCCATCGCGGTGCCGGAGGCGCCATCGGTGATCGATTGCTCCTGAAAATCGACAACCCGGATGGCAAAGCCAAACTCCCGGTTCATCGCATCGACAAAGGCGTCGATGGGGCCATTTCCGTTTCCGGCGATCGCGTGCTCCACGCCGTCTGCTTTCACCGTAGCCGAGATATTCGTGGTTTCCGCGCTCAAGATCTCGGAACAGCGGATGAAGGAAAACGGGCTTTGCTGGTCGAGATATTCCGCCTGGAACGCATTCCATATCTCCGCCGGGCGTATCTCGCGGCTTGTCTTGTCGCCGATCTGCTGGATCACGCGGCTGAACTCGATCTGCAGTTTGCGCGGCAACAGGACGTTGTAGTCGCGCTCCAATATAAACGCCACTCCGCCCTTGCCCGACTGGCTATTGACTCGCACCACCTCTTCGTAGCTCCGGCCAATATCGTTCGGATCCAAAGGCAGATAGGGAACCTGCCATAAGGTTTTACCGGCCCGTGCGGCGAATCCCTTCTTGATTGCATCCTGATGCGAACCCGAAAATGCGGTAAATACCAGTTCGCCCGCATACGGCTGCCGCGGCGGCACGGTCAGCTGGGTGCAAGACTCGGCGCACCGGATCACGCCCGGCATGTCGGAAAAGTCCAACCCCGGATCGATGCCCTGGGTGTACATATTCAGGGCCAGGGTAACAAGATCGACATTGCCCGTGCGCTCTCCATTCCCGAAAAGCGTTCCCTCCACTCGATCGGCGCCCGCCATCATCGCCAATTCCGCCGCTGCAACCGCGGTGCCCCGGTCATTGTGCGGATGCGCGCTCAGGATGATCGCTTCCCTGTTCTTGACGTTTCGGCCGAACCACTCGATCTGGTCCGCATAGACATTGGGCGTCGAATTCTCGACCGTGGACGGCAGATTGATGATGGCCCGATGCTCCGGCGTCGGCTTCCAAACAGCCAGCACCGCCTCGCAAACCTCCAGCGCGTAGTCAAGCTCCGTTCCCGTAAAACTCTCCGGAGAATACTCGAAGATCCACTCTGTCCCAGGGAATGATGCCGCATGATGCTGAAGCATCTTCGCTCCATCGACGGCGAGTTGTTTCACTCCCGCGCGATCCATTTTGAAGACCACTTCGCGCTGCACGGTCGATGTCGAATTGTAGACGTGGACAATGGCGCGATGCACGCCGCGCAATGCCTCGAAGGTGCGCTGAATCAATTCCTCGCGAGCCTGCGTAAGAACCTGCACCGTCACATCCGGCGGAATGCGGCCCTCTTCAATCAGTCCCCGGCAAAAATCGAATTCCGTTTGCGATGCGGCGGGAAAGCCCACTTCGATTTCCTTGAAGCCCAGGCTGACCAGCAGATCGAACATCTTGTTTTTGCGGTCCAGATCCATCGGATCGATCAGCGCTTGATTCCCGTCGCGCAAGTCGACACTGCACCATATGGGCGCCTTGTCGATGATTTTGCCTGTCCACGTGCGATCGTTCAACTGGACAGTGCGCGTCGGTGAGTACTTGGATGCCGGACTTTTCAACTCGAGTTCCTTTCGCTTCCTCGCCGACGCCCTGCAAATGCCATTCTCAGCCGCGAGGGTCCCGCGCTGGCCAAATCAAGAGAGGCGTGAGGAATACTGCCGTCTCATCGAAAACAGAATTGTCAGTCTTTGCAATCAGGCGCTTGAAGAGCAAACGTGGTTCACGCTCGAACAGCGTCAAGGCGAATATGAAGCAATTCTAGAAGAACCAGGTGCCTAAATCCAACCCTGCACCAATCGAACTCCACTCAAGCCGGCTGTTTGCCATGATCTTGCGGCTTGTGATCGCTGAGCGCTGCGGGAATGTTGCAGCCTGCCCGCCATAACTCCTGGTGGGTCGCCAAATTGTCAGCCACGGTTTGATTGCCCCTGCCAGGATGCTCGAATTCTGTTGCCCCGGCTTGGCAGCCCAGCCCCATTCGCTTCGGGGGATAGCGGTGGATTTGGAATCCTCCCATGGCTGGCATTCCGTTCGATGGGGCGGCGGCAAAGCGCCGCATCTCGCCTGACTGCAGGCGAGATGCGGCGCTTCGAAAACAAAAAGAGATCTTTGCTTGGAGGCGCAGGTCTGAGGAAGAAAGGATTTGCGTGCCCCAGAACCCGCCCTGAGCCTGTCGAAGGGGCCCGCTTCTGAGACCTGGAATCTCGCGCGTCAATCCATCGACATGCTCAACTGGTGCCGCACATCCGCGCCGCGAATCCAGAAAATCACGTCGGTGGCGATATTCGAGGCATGGTCGGCGATCCGCTCCAGGTTCTTCGAGACCAGGATGCCGTTCATCGCCTGCTGGGTAAACTTCGGCCTTTCCTCGATGAGCCTCAGCAGGTCGGCGTGGGCCCGGCGATTCATGCGGTCGATCTCGTCGTCCATCTCCCGAACCGAGTCGGCCAGCCGCGCGTCGCCCTCCAGCAGCGCCTGCACCGCCGACCGGATCATGCGCCCGGCAAACTCGCCCATCGCGGCAAAATCCACCGGCAGATCCACCTCTTCGGCGGCAAGAATCTCTTTGGTCCGCCGGGCGATGCCCATGGATTGGTCGCCGATCCGCTCCAGGTCGCCGTTGATCTTGATCACCGCCAGAATAAAGCGCAGATCGATGGCCATGGGCTGTTCCTTGGCCAGCAGTTCATAGGCCATCTCGTCCAGTTCCCGCTGCGCGGTGTTGATGGCGGTCTCGTTCTGCTTGACGTACTTGCACAGGCCCCTGTCGCGCTGCAGGTAGGCGTCTACCGCGGACTCGACGGCCTGCTGCGCCAACGCAGCCATGGCAAGGAGCTTGTCCTTGAGCTCGGCGAGCTGTTGCTGAAAGTGAATACGCGGCACGACGATTTCTCCCTTATGAACGATTGTGCATCATGCAGTGTTACCGGAAGACGAATTTCCGCCCCCGTATCACAACTGTCACGCCCCCTGGGCTCAACTTCTTTGATGCAAACCGCATCCGCCGCGCGCCAAAAAGATGTTCTAGTCTATCGTTATGAACGCCGCAAGCTCCAGCAACAGCCCCATGCTCAGCATCAACCCCGCCAACTGTGAACTCCGCCAGATTTACAAGTTGATGACCAGCATCGTCGTGCCCCGGCCGGTGGCGCTGGTTTCCACCATGGACCGGAACGGCGTGGCCAACCTGGCCCCGTTTAGCGCCTTCTCCACGGCCGGCTCCAATCCGCCCGCGGTGCTTTTCTGTCCTGGGCTGCGCGCCGTCGAGGGCGCGCAGCTCGACCTGCGTCCCGACCTGCGCAAGGATACCCTCCGCAATATCGAGGAAACCGGTGAGTTTGTCGTGAATACGGTCACCGAGGCCATCGCCGCGGCCGCCAACGCCACGGCGGCCGAAGTTCCGCCCGGCGTGAACGAGTTCCAACTGGGCCGCCTCACGCCGGTCGCCAGCGAGGCCGTGCGCCCTCCGCGGGTGGCCGAGTCCCCCGCGCAGATGGAGTGCAAGCTGCTCCAGGTCATCTACGTCGGCCGCGAGCCGGGCGCCGGCGTCATCGTGCTGGGAGAGGTGGTCCGCTTTCACGTGCGCGAGGATTTGCTCCAGGATTTCCGCGTCGATCCGGCCGGCCTGGATGCCGTGGGCCGCATGGCCGGCAACACCTGGGTCCGCACCTGCGACCGCATCGAACTGGTCCGGCCCAAATAGGATTTGTGGCGTCTTGTGGGAGGAATCCTGCCACAGACACGACCGGAGTCGCCACTTTTGCCGCGCAGCCGTTACTTTTTCTTGTACTGACCCCGCCATGACGGCAGAATCTGCACTTCGTCGTATGCATCCCGGCGATCGCGGTGGCCTGCGGCGTCGTTCTGCCACAGATTTTCCTTCTCGGCTTTTTCGGCCTTTGGGCCGGGCGGAAGAAATTCGGGAGCTGCGGTCACATGCGGCGAAGAAGTGCGGGCCGCCCGGTTCCTGGCGCCGGCCGCCGGAGCGGATGCATACGCATGGACAAAGGCGGGACGTTCGCTCACCCGCTCGGGTTCCGGCAGCGCCTCGGCCTCCGGCTCCTGCGGCTCTTCACCCTTGTGCAGATCTTTCAGGCCGAGAACGAAAAGCAGGTTCTTCAAACCGCTGAGTCGCGATGCCGCATTTGTCGCGTCCTCTTCCGCTTCTGCTTGGTTCACTTCCTCGACAGCGGCCTTGGGCTTGATCTCGCTCAAGATGGATGGCGCCCGCTCCCAGCTCTGGGCCGGAGGCGTAACGGGGCGCGTAACGGGAGGCGTCGCAGCTTCGATTTCTGTCTCTTTAAGTTTCTGCTCTGGAATGCTGCGCTCCGGAAGATCGTGCCGGAACGTTGCGGCCACTGGAGGCTCGAAAAGCTCCTGCGCTCGCTCGGGCTCTGGCTGCGGACGCACTGGCCGCTGTGGCTCCGCTTCCGTGGGCTGGGCGAGACCGGGTCCGCTGACCGCCGGGAGCAGATCGGCCAGCCACCAGGGAACAGCCTCTGTCGAGGGACGCGCCGGACGGACACGTACTTCCTCAGCTTCTTCCATTTCGTCTGCCTCCGCTTGTTGAACCGTCTCCGGCTTCGGCTCACGCGCCGCGGGCCGCTCTGGCTCTGCCAGCACAGCCAGCAGCTCCGGCGAGACCGGCGATGCGGGAAGGGCCGTCGCCGCGGTTGCAGGCTTCGGCTTCTCGGCATCCGCCTGCGTCTGCACCGGGAGTTCCTCTGGATAGGACCGTTCGGCAGGTGAAGATTCGGTCCCAAAGGGCCGGCTTCGTACCGTTCGTCTGGCGTAGGACCGGTTCTGGCTGTGAAGATGGGTCTCCATTTCAGTCACCGAACGGCGGAAAGATGCATCGGCCTTTTGCAGTCCCACGCGGTTCAACACAAACCCGACCGCCGACACGCCGAGCCGCTCCAGGGCGCTGGCCGCTTCCTCGAGCTGCGCGCGCGTGGTCACGCCGGACTCGATCACCACGATGGCGCAATCCACAAAGCGCGCCAGATACTCCGTCTCCGCGGAGATCGTCAGCGGCGCCGTATCGGTAAGCACCAGGCTCTCATCCTGCGTCTCCGTCTCTTCGGCCATCTGCTGCAGCAGGGCGGTCGAGCGGCTGCCGCGCTGGGTGGTTAGTTGGCTTGAAGCCTCGTGCGACCCACTCCCGCCGTTTGCGCGCGCTGGGCGCGGAGTGCCGGAAGCGTCCACCAGCACGGTCGCCCGGCCCATGGTCTCCAGCATCTCTCTCACCCGCGTCGCCACTGTGGTCACGCCCGCCCCAGGTCCGGTTCCGGTAATGATGCAGCTCTTCAGGTTGCCCTGTTTGCGGGCGTACTCGATGGCCGCCGAAAGCCGCAGCAGGTGCTCCTCGGCCACGCTGTCTGAGATCTCGTCGAAATCCGGCAGCACGGCCAAGGGCCCAAAGCCCAGAATCTGTTCGACATCGGCGGCAATATAAACCTTGGGGTCCAGTTTGTGAGCGATCACCGCGGCCAGCAGCCCCAGAAACAGCCCGGCAAAAATAATGACCATGGTGTTGCGCACTACGCCAAAGTTGGTCGGATGCAGCGGAACCACCGCGGCGGTGCTCAGAAACTCGGCGCCGGGCGCGCCATTGTCGAGCGTCAGGTTGCGCCACTGCTCGTCCACTACGGTGTAACGATTCTGCAGCCTCAGAATGTCGGTAGCCAGGTCGTTGGATCGCTGCAACTTGTTCGTTGCGCTGCCCGCGGCTCCGGCCTGTTGTCCCAGTTGCGCGTTCAACTGCGCTTCCACCCCGGCAGTCCGCTGCAGATCGGTGCGCAACCGCTGCTGAATCCGCGCGGACGCCTTGGCGCGCAAATCCTTCATCATCGAGTCCAGTGAAGCGTCGATCTGCGCCAGTTCCGCCGCGTCCTGCTTATACAGGGAGTGATTCGGCGTCAGGTTGGCCATCTGCGTGATCAGGATCGCGCGCCGCTGGTTGAGAGAGGTCTTCATGCTCACCAGACCTGGATCGGCAGCCACGATTTCGTCGGCCTCTGCATTCAGCGCCGCGGAAGAGGGCGCATGTTCGGCGCCCATCGCGATCAGCCGCGCCGCCGCCTCCGCATGGTCGGCGCGCGCCTTCACCAGTTCCTGGCGAATCCGGCCGATATCGTCGTCGTACACATCCGGGGCCGCAATGCCGATGGCCGCCATGCCCAATTGCTTGTTGAGCGCTTCCTGCTCGGTGCGGTCCGCGGTCAGTTCTTTCTGGATGCGGTCTCGCTCCTCGCCCAGCATCGCCATCCGCTGGCCTTCCCCCGCCTTGTCCTCGCGGGATGCGCTCTCGATGAAGCTGGCTGCCACCGCGTTGGAAACTTCTGCGGCCATGGCGGCATTGGACGAACTGGCCGTGATCGATATCTGATAGCTGGTCCCCACGCGCTTGACTTCGATCGCGTGCTTCAGCCGCTCAATGGCGGCCTGTTCGGTTTCGCCGCTCTTCTGCCAGCCCGCGGACTGCAGTCTGTTGAGCGCCCCGGCCAGCACGTCATACCGGGTCACGCTGAGAAGCTGTTGCTGGATGTACGACTCGTAGGAGTTGGCGTCGTAGGGCCAGCGCGCCGCCGCGCCCTGATCGAGCACCTTGGCGGGCGCCGGCTGCACATACACCAGGCTCTGCGCCATATAAACCGGCCAACGCAGCAGGAAATAAGTCACGGCCAGCAACAGTCCCGCCGCCATGATTCCCAGCGCCAGTCTGCGATGCAGTTGCAGGCTGCGCAGCAAATCCAGCCGGAGAATCGGCTGCTCGCCGCCTTCGGACGTGAGATGCCTGCCTGCGGGGGACGGCGTTCCGAGAGCGCCGTCGCCGGGACGGACCTGCTCCAGAGATGCGGATCGATCTTGCATAGGACTCATAGGACCCCATCCACGATTGCCATCGTGGCCAGAGACATCAGCGGGCTCAACCGCTCGATAAAGTAGGTTGCATGGTAGAAACCGCTTTGCGGCACATAAAGAATCTCGCCCGGTTTCAGCGTCACCTCCAGCGTCTTCCTCGGATCGATGACATCGGAGAACGAAAGCGTGCGCGAGGTGCCCGTGGCCGGATCCACGATCTGGATGTGCGGCTTGCTGCCCGCCTTGTCCGTGAAGCCGCCGGCTCCGGCCAGAACGCTGGCCAAAGTCGAGTTGTGGGTCAGCGGAACCGCGCCTGGATGCTGCACTTCGCCGAGAACCGAGACAAAGCGCTCCGACATGCTGGGCACATAGATCACGTCGTCGCGGCGCAGGCGCAGGTCCGCCAGGGCGTTGCCGGACTCGATCAGAGCCTTCAGTTCAACCCAGACCACCTGGTTCTGGCCGCGATAGATGGCGCAGCGCTCGGGAATCTCGCCAACCTTGTTGGGACCTGTCGTCACTCCGCCGCGGGCCAGCGCCTCCAGCAGCGTTGGCGTGCCGTCGAAAGTGATCATCCCCGGATGATCGACCTCGCCGAGCAGCAGAACGCGGTTGGCGGTGTACTTGGTGACGGTGACCATCACCTCGAGGTTGGAATAGTAGCTCGCCAGCGCGGTTTCGATCGCCTTGGCCGCCTCGGCGCGCGTGAGGCCGGCCATCATCAGGTCGCCCGCCTGCGGCAGCGAAATCCGCCCATCCGGCCCGATGATGAGCTTGGCCTGAATCTCCGGGCGTCCGGAAAAATCCACCGTAATCTCGTCGCCTTTGCCCAGCCGGTACACTTCATCCGCCGCCGGCTCGAAATCCTTCAGCGTCTGCAGCGGATTCGGCTTCAAGGCCGGACCGGACACATGCTGGCTTGTATCTTTGGCGCGAATCTGGGCTTCGATTGCAGCTTGAACCTGCGCAGGCTCCTGAGCCGGAAGCCGCACGGCTCCAGACAAAACCAGAAGGATGCACGTGATGCCGATTCGTTCCTTCATCCCGTTGCCTCTCCGCGGTGGAAAACCCCAAGTCTCCCCAGGATCGTCCCGCGTCCCCTTTGTCTTTCGGCGTCCGCCAACACCCGCCGCCGTACGCCTGCCCAAGCGGCTGCTGCGCAAATCCTGCCCGGAAAGGCGGTTCCACCGTGAAAACGCCCTTCGTTCGACGCGCTGCCAAGCCGGCGTTGGTCAGGGAAAACGCCGCACCGAACCCGAAAACTTCCAGCGTGCCTCTATCCAGCCAACCGCAGGCAGCGTCGGAGCCGGCGCAGGTCGAGAATCGAACAGCCACACGGCTCTCAGACTCGGCCCATCTTCCGGAGAATCGAAGCGCCCGGTCCTCTCAGCATAGGGAGTTGGAGGGGGAATCTAAATACCACGAACAGGGTGACTAGCGTATCCCTCATTGGTAACGTCGAATCTGACCTAACGTGCACATGACCCGCGCTTCGGCCGGGCGTCGCCGCCAAAAACACTCCGCTGACCAGCCGGAACGGAACAAACTGGTGAAACGGAGCCCGCGCAAGCCGCTCCGGCGCACCTCGGTTCCCAGCAGTGCTCTGAATGCCGCCTTCCGGCCAGGCGAGCAACGTCAATTTCACGCCGCGTCCGCGCCCTCGTGGCCCATCCTTTCGGTCATTCTGAGCGGAGCGCAGCGGAGTCGAAGAACCTGCCTTTCGGTTTCCTGGCGAAAGGGCAAGAATCCATGAACCTCTGCCGGCGGCGTTTCATGCAATCTCTGCTGCATCCAGGGCCCTGCCGATGTATACTCCACCCGTTATGCAAGTATTCGCGATTCTCCCCGCAGCGGGGCTGGGAACCCGGATGGCCGGCCCGCAGCCCAAGCAGTTTCTCGCCCTCAACGGCCTTCCCATCCTCATTCATTCCTTGCGCGCCTTTGCCTCGGTGAAGCGGGTCACGGCAATCTACGTCGCCGTGCGCAAGCCCGAGATCGAGCGCGTCCAGGCGCAGGTAACCGAATACGGCTTTGCTGGCCTGGTGAAAGTGGTCGAGGGCGGCGACAACCGTCAGGAATCGGTCTCCCACGCGCTGGCCGCCCTGCCCGCCGAGCCGGACGACATCGTCCTGGTCCATGACGCGGTGCGCCCGCTCATCGACGCCACCACCATCGACCGCACCATCGACGCGGTCGCCCAGTTCGGTGCCGCCATCGTTGGCCTGCCCGCCGTGGACACCATCAAGCAGGTCGAGCGCACCGCTCACGGCGCCCTCATCACATCGACCATCCCCAGGGAGTTCGTGGTCCTGGCGCAGACACCGCAGGGCTTCCGCTACGGACTCCTCCAGCGCGCCTTTGCCGAGGCCCTCGCGGACGGCTTTGTAGGCACCGATGAAGCCTCGCTCGTCGAGCGCGCCGGCCTCCCGGTAGCCGTGGTCCACGGCTCTCAGGTTAATCTGAAGATTACCCAGCCGGGCGACCTGGAGTTGGCCGAGTTCTACCTCCGCCAGCGCGCCCGCTGAGCTGAACTGGAATGCTGTCATCCTGAGCGGCCCAGCCCCTGGGCTTTGCGAAGGGGCCGGGGAGTCGAAGGACCTGCGGTTGCTTTTTTTCTTCTTGTTTCACTCCTTATCGGGACGGAATCCTGCCCGCCACTGGTAGGGTCTGAAAGAACAGGCACGGTACCCATGGATACACGCATCGGATTTGGCTATGACTCGCACGTCTTCAAACCCGGCGTGCCGCTGCGCATCGGCGGGCTCTCGCTCAACCACCCCGAGGGCCTCGCCGGCCACTCCGACGGCGACGTGCTCCTGCACGCCATCACCGACGCCCTGCTGGGCGCCGTGGCCGCCGGCGACATCGGCAGCTTCTTCCCTCCCGGCGACCCGCGCTGGAAAGACGCCGACTCGGCCATTTTTCTCAACCTGGCCATGGAAGAGCTGCAACACGCCGGCTATCGCATCGTCAACCTCGACACCACGCTGATTCTGGCCGCGCCCAAAATCGGTCCCGTTTCCGGGGAGATGCGCGCCCGCGTCGCCGACCTGCTCGCCATCGACATTGACCAGGTCAGCATCAAGGCCAAGACCCCCGAGGGACTCAACCTCGACCATGTCGCCCAGTGCCATGCCGTCGTCCTCATCGAGCGCGTCCCCGAGCCCGATGAGTTGCGCAGCATGACCGCCGTCATCGAAAACCAGCGCCAGCTCGAAGACGTCGTCGAAGACCTCCTCAGCTCCGTCCACGGCGTGCCCAAAAAGCGCATCAACCCGGTCTACGACACCGAGGACATCACGTAGGGCGCGGAACAGATGAATCAACGCTGTCATCCTGAGCGGAGCCCAGCGAAGTCGAAGCACATGCGGTTGTTTTTTGAGTTCTCTGTCGCAACCCAATCGGGCCGGATCGATAGTATCGTGGGCCGCTTCGTCCATTTGGTCAAGTTGGTCAAGAATGATTCAAATCAGTTTCATTCACCGGTTGTATTATGATGGCTCATCGAAAATTTTCATCTCGGGAGATGACTTTATGGGTGACCTGTTTCAGCCTTGGCACTTCGTCGTTATCGGCTTCCTTCTTGGCCCCATCGTCGCTGTCTTCCTGCCCCCCTTCTGGGTGATCTTCAAGAAGGCCGGCTTTCAGCCCATTCTCTCCGTGCTGATGCTGGTTCCCCTGGTCAACCTGGTCGTGCTCTATGTCGTTGCCTTCTCCGAGTGGAAGGTTGCGCCAGGGCAAAAATCGTAGCCCACGATTTCTCTTGCGGACGGACGCGTTTGGCCTTACCTTTGCTCCGGGTTCCAATCCCACTCCGGAGCGTTCTGAATGCATACCCTCGCGCTTCTTCTGCAAAACCAGCCCGATCCCGAGGCCTTCAAGCACGCGATCGTGATGATGATGGCCATCATCCCCATCCTTATCCTCATTGGCCTGGCCATCGTCATGGTGCCCTTCTGGTTCATCCTCAAGAAGGCCGGCTTCTCGCCCTGGCTCACCTTCGTCAACGTCATTCCCCTGGGCAACCTGGTGCTCATTTACGTGCTCGCCTTCTCCGATTGGAACGTGGTGCCCGCACCCCAGGGGTACTGGCCTCCGCAGCCGCCGTACCCGCCCCAGCCGCCCATTCCGCCCCAGGAATGAGCCGGATCGCGGAACCCGGTCGAGGCAGGCAATGCTAGCATCGTGAATGGAAAGAAAATTACACGATGCCCGATTTGACCCCCTCTTCTGAAAAATCTCCTCGCGTCCGTTTCGCCCCCTCGCCCACCGGCTTCCTCCACGTCGGCAGCGCGCGCACCTTTATCTTTAATTGGCTCTTTGCCCGCCACACCGGTGGAACTCTCGTGCTGCGCCTGGACGACACCGATGTCGAGCGCAACACCGAGGCCAGCGTCCAGTCCATCTTCGAGGGACTGCGCTGGCTGGGCCTCGACTGGGACGAAGAGTACAAGCAATCCGAACGCCTGGCTCTGCACCGCCAGGCCGCCGAGAACCTCTTCGCCAAGGGCCTTGCCTATCGCGACTTCACCCCCGCCCACGCGGGCGACGACAACCAGTCCTCCGCGCAAGGCGCCTGGCTCTTCAACCCCGGTATGCGCGAAATGTCCCGCGAGGAATCCGACCGCCGCGCCGCCGCGGGCGAGCCCTTCGCCCTCCGCTATCGCGTCCCCCGCGGCGAGGACCGCATCCTGCGCTTCACCGACGCCGTTTACGGCGAGCAGTCCAAAGCAGCCGACGAAGTCGAAGACTTCGCTCTGCTGCGCTCAGACGGCTTTCCCACCTACCATCTAGCCTCCTGCGTCGACGACGCCGATCTCCGCATCACCCACATCGTCCGCGGCCAGGATCACCTCACCAACACCTTCAAGCACCTGCTGATCTTCGAGGCCCTTGGCGCCGCCGCGCCTACGTTCGCGCATCTCCCGTTGCTCGTCGCCCCCGATGGCGCCAAGCTCTCCAAGCGCAAGCACGGCCCCGTCGTCAGCGTCACCACCTACCGCGATGCCGGGTTTCTCGCGGACGCCTTCATCAACTTCCTCTGCCTCCTCGGCTGGTCGCCCAAAGACGACCGCGAGTTCATGGCGCTCGACGAGCTCAAAGCCGCCTTCACCCTGGAAAACGTCAACCGCGCCAACGCCGTCGTCAACTTTTCTGAAGAGGACCCCTTCGACCCCAAGGCCGTCTGGCTCAACGCCGAGCACATCCGCGCCCTGCCCGTCGCCGAGCTCGCTTCTTCGCTTGCGCCTTTCTTCACGCGTGCAGGCTTCGATCCAAAACCGGAAAAAATCCTCGCCGTCGCTCCCCTCATCCGTGAGCGCATCAAGCTCCTGCGCGATGCCCCCTCCGCGGCCGACTTCTTCTTTGTCGAAGAACTCGCGCCCTACGACCAGGCGGAGTTGATTCCAGCCAAGGGCGGCGATGCGGCCATGGCCCTCCGCGTCCTCCAGCACGCCCTGGAAATCCTGCCCGCCGTCAACTTCGATCACGATTCCCTCGACCAGGCCCTGCGAGCGGCAGCCTCGCACCTGGGTTTAAAGGCCGGCCAGGCATTCCAGCCCATCCGCGTCGCCGTCTGCGGACGCAAAAACGCGCCCCCGCTCTTTGAGACCATGGCCGTCCTCGGCCGCGAACTCTGCCTCGCCCGCATCCGCCAGGCCGAAACCAGCCTTCAATCGCACGTTTGAGCTGCGCCTCCCGGCATCACTTGCTAACAACCACAACGCGTAAAATCGGCTAGAGGTCTCAGATGAACGACGAATCATTCGTTTTGTACAAATTCAGGGCGATCAATAAACACCTGATCGAATCTTTGGTTAGCCAAAGCCTATACTTCGCCAGACCCGACGCCCTGAACGACCCGTTCGACTGCCAAATTGATCTAAAAGCTGCCCTCAAACGTGCCGAATCGTCCGCCGCAGGCGGCCGAAAGAGTCTTCTCTCGTCATTTTTACGCAATCAGAAATTTTTCGATAATTGGAAATCTGTAGTCGATAATTTCGGCGTGTGTTCGTTCTCAAGAGAGAATCGGGATACACTGCTCTGGTCACGTTATGCCGACGAGCACAGGGGCGTGTGCCTAAAATACCAATTCCGAGAGTCCTATTTCTTAACTGACGAATTCCAGTTTGCTGCTGCGGGCGACGTTGAGTACCTCGATGAGCCACTGACGGAGTGGTTGAAAAGCGCGCCTGCAGATATGGATGAGTTCGTTAAAGGACTTATTCATAAGTACCTTAAAACAAAAAGTCTTGCTTGGAAATACGAAAAGGAATCGAGAATAATTCGACGCAAACATGGCGCTTTCAAATTCAGCGAGCCAGTCTTGAATCAGGTCTGTTTCGGCTTACAAACGCCGGACGACGACATTAAACTCATTACAGATTTGGCTCGGACGTACGCCGGTTGCACTATGTTCAGTAAGATGTTCCGCGACGAAACAGAATTCGGATTTACGGAGAAAGCGCTATAAGCACGAATAGGGTCGGCTGGTGGGCCAGCGCTTGGCCGACCAAGGCCGGCGGAGACGCCGGCCCCTAGCCGAGGGGAGATTCCAGGTGAGACTTTCCATTGAGCAACTTCTCTACGATCCCTGCGAGGGTCTCAACGACGACCCAGCACCGCCTACTCACGCACGTGAGTGTTACGAAATCCTCGCGGGCCCCATGGTAAATCTTCCAATTCAAATCCAATGGAACAATGAGAGAATGGCTAAGGCCAAAGATATAATAGCTAGAGCCAATGAGAGAGCAGCTAAAGCCAGTGGAAGAACAGCTAATACGAATGGGAAAGTGCCTAAAGCCAGTCAGAGGGTAGTCAAGGCCCATGAGAGGATAGCTGAAGCGAACAAGAGAATAGCTGAGGCCAAAGCTTGTCTTTGCGTCGCCGTCGAACGGTGCAAAGCCACATATGGCGAAGCTGATACTGCCGTCGCCTTTGAAGCTCTTGTTGAAAAGCTGGGTGCTCCGCCCGTGGCCCGCCGAGAAAGCGGGGTTCCCCATCCGCCCGCGGCCTTATCGGCGGGTGGCCTAGGCCCGACCATCCTAAACGAACGGGCGCCCAGATCCGGGTTTTTGGGCCTGGGGAGTACGAATCCCATGCGCTGCCGATATTGAGCGCAGCCGTCACGTGGAATAATGTATCGTAGCTATGACCAACTCAAATCCAGAAAGCCCAGCCGCCGTTCCCCCCTCCAACTTCCTCCGCGACATCATCGCCGAGGATGTGCGCACCAAAAAGTACGGCGACGCCGTCATCCAGACCCGCTTTCCTCCCGAGCCCAACGGCTACCTCCACATTGGCCACGCCAAGGCCATCTGCATCGACTTCGGCCTCGCCGACGAGTTCGGCGGCAAGACCAACCTGCGCTTCGACGACACCAATCCAGAAAAGGAAGAGCAGGAGTACGTCGATTCCATCATGGAGGACGTACGCTGGCTCGGCTTCGACTGGGAGCGCCTCTGCTACGCCTCCGACTACTTCCCCCAGCTCTACGAGTGGGCTTTGCAGCTCATCCGCGCCGGCAAGGCCTACGTCGATGACCTCACCGCCGACGAGATTCGCCAGCGCCGCGGCACCCTCACCGAACCCGGCACAGACAGCCCCTATCGCAGCCGCTCCATCGAAGAAAATCTCGACCTCTTCACCCGCATGAAGGCCGGCGAGTTCCCCGACGGCTCGCGCGTCCTCCGCGCCAAAATCGACATGGCCTCGCCCAACCTCAACATGCGCGATCCGGTCATGTATCGTATCCTCCACGCCACCCACCACCGCACCGGCGACGAGTGGTGCATCTACCCCATGTACGACTACGCCCACGGCCAGTCGGATTCGCTTGAGTGCGTCACCCATTCCATGTGCACCCTCGAGTTCACTGACCACCAGCCCCTCTACAAGTGGTATATTGCCCAGCTCGGCATCTTTCCCACCGAGCAGATCGAGTTCGACCGGCTTAACCTCACCTACACCCTGCTCAGCAAGCGCAAGCTCCTCCAGCTCGTGCAGGAAAAACGCGTGAGCGCCTGGGACGATCCCCGCATGCCCACCCTCTGCGGCATCCGCCGCCGCGGCTTCACCCCCGAAGCCCTCCGCGCCTTCTGCGCCGCCATCGGCGCCACGCGCACCAACGGCAGCACCGACATCGAAATGCTCGAGCACTTCCAGCGCGGCGACCTCAACCGCCGCGCCTCCCGCGCCATGGCCGTCCTGCATCCCCTCAAGCTGGTCATCGACAACTACCCTGCCGGTCAGGTCGAGTACGTCGAAGTCCAGAACAATCCGGAGGATCCTTCCGCCGGCGCTCGCCAGGTGCCCTTTTCCGGCGAAATCTATATCGAACAGGATGACTTCCGCGAGATTCCTCCGCCCAAGTACTACCGCCTCTCGCCCGGCAAGGAGGTCCGCCTGCGCAACGCCTACTTCATCACCGCCCGGCAGGTAGTAAAAGACGCCGCCGGCAACATCGTCGAGGTGCACTGTACATACGATCCGGCAAGCCGCGGCGGCAACTCTCCCGACGGCCGCAAGGTCAAGGCCACCATGCACTGGGTCTCGACCGCCCACGCCATCTCCGCCGAGATTCGTCTCTACGACAAGCTCTTCTCCAAGCCCGATCCCTACGACCTTGAAGAAGGTCAGGATGTCCTCGACAACCTCAACCCCAACTCCCTCGAGATCCTCACCGGCGCCAAGCTGGAGCCCTCTCTCGCCCATGCGAAGCTGGAAGACCGCTTCCAGTTCGAGCGCGTGGGATATTTCTGTTTGGATCCGGACTCAACCAACGAGAAAAAAATCTTCAACCGCACCCTCCCGCTCAAAGACTCCTGGGCCAAGATCGAGAAGAAATCCGGAGCGTAGCCACCTGCGGTGGGGCCGACGCCCGGCGCTTGCGGGGCGACCATTGCTCGCTGTTCGCTTGCTTAGAGCATCTCTCCCGTAGGTATAGAGTTTTGGGTGCCCCACCCTCGCCGCTGTCATCCTGAGCGAGCGCAGCGAGTCGAAGGACCTGCGTTTGACTTTCGTAGTTTTGAAAGGGCACGACTTCAGTCGTGCCGAAAAGGCCCGTAAAACAACGGGCTTCAGCCCCTGAGGCACAGATCCCGGAGGGAGCAGGGGCCTTCAGGCTCCTGAATTGAGCCTGTAAAAAAACGCGGCTTTAGCCACGGGCCTTTCATTCAACCTGCCGAGGTGCAGTTTGCATTGTGTGCCCCACCCTCGCATCTGTCATCCTGAGCGAGCGCAGCGAGTCGAAGGACCTGCGGTTGCCTTTCGGGTTCTTCCAACCAACAACCCGGGCCTCCATCGATCTTCAAATTCTTTCCCATGCGTTGCAGATTATTTCGGCGAATTCGCTAAACTGGATTTGAAGAGTGGAGAAGGGGCGCCTCTTTTTCTTTGGGTGAACTGACTCTGAGGTCGAATGGAGGAGCGATTCGGGCGCTAACTCCTTTGTGGAGAGGATTCTGCAAATAAGTCTTTCATTATGAGGATTTTGCGGCGAAGCCGTGTCCGTATCTCCATGAAAACAAATAATTTGTTTACAGAATACGGAGGGGGGAGGGGGGTACCAAAGAATACCGGCGTCCATTTGGCTCCTGACTCCTCGGTAGCTCGCTCAGCGCTCCCTATTCCCTACTCCCTAACCCCTAACCCCTAACCCCTACTCCCTACTCCCTACTTCCCGATCACGTCAATCGCCACGGGAATCGTCTTCGGCGGCATGCAGGCGCTTTTGTCGCAGGCCTGGAAGCGTAGTTTGGCCTCCACCAGGTGATTGCCCGGCGCAGCCACGATGCGCGCCTGGAGGATGAATTCGCCGGTATAGACGCTCAGCTTGGTGCTGGGGTCGATCGGCAGCGTGATCTCCGTGCCGGCCGGATAGCTCGTTCCATCCAGGCGCACCTCGGCACCCTCGGGAATCGAGAACGTGGTCGGGATGAGATAGTCTTCTCTGGGCGTGTGCGAGTTGATATGCAGCCCCGGCGCGATGCGAAAATGAAGCGCCACCGTACTCGGCTTGCCGGCCGCTACGGTCACCTGCTCGGGAAACAGATACTCGACCGCCGCGCCTTTCAAAATCGACCGTCCCGCCGAATCCGCCTGCCCCTGGGCCAGCAAAAACGCCATGCCAAAAGTCACGGCAATCGCCACGCGAATCTTCGTTTTCATTTCAAACATCCGTCACTACCCTTCTCGCATCTCAACCGCTGACTCGCTGACTCGCTGACTCGCTGACTCGCTAATTTCCCAGCGCCTTCTTGATATTGGCCTCGATATCGTTTTTCGAGGTCAATCCCAGTTGCGCGGCGACCACCGTCCCTTTGCGGTCCACAAAAAAGGAAGTCGGCAGTTCGTCCAGGCCGCCGTAGGGCTTGCTCACCGCGTCGCCGTCGATCAACACCGGGTAGGGCATATGCATCTGCTCGACGAAGCGCGCGATCTCCTTCTTCTCGTCGCTCAGCTTCTGCGGATCGCCGCGGTCGATGTCGTCCGCCGAGATGCCAAGAATCTCAAATCCCTGCGCCGCGTATTGATTGCGCAGCTCGATCAGCCACGGCGTCTCGATCTTGCACGGAGCGCACCAGGTGGCCCAGAAGTTGATCAGCACGGCCTTGCCCTTGTAGCTCGCCAGCGAAACCTTCTTGCCGCTGAGGTCTTCCAGCGCGAAAGCCGGCGCGGGTTTGCCCTTCAGCGGCGAAATGTACTGTGGCGCGCCGCCTGCCGCATCGGGCACCAGTACGCCCTGCGCGGCCGAGGCCGCCAGCCGCTCGGCGGCCTGCTTGCGGTACTCGTAGTTGGCCCACCCGGCCCAGGCAAAAATGGCCAGAATGAAGAGAACGGCGGTAATCACCAGCGTGTTGCGCTTCAAAGGGAATGACCTCTCCGCCTTATTGTACGAGCCGCCTGCCACCTGCCGTGGGGCTAACTCCCTTTCTGCAGTAGGGAACACAATGCAAATACCGCGCCTTTTTCCTGGCGCGGACGAGCCGAAGGCGATTGGCCCCACCGCAGGTGGCGACTGGCCCCACCGCAGGTGGCGATGGCCTCACCGCAGGTGACCGCAGGGGGTGATACCATCAGAAACCGATGAACGCCACTCCTGAAAAAGGCTGTCTGGAGCCAGCAGCGCTGGTCCGCACCGAGGCCGCGGCCCTCGAGGCCCTGGCCACGCGCCTTGAAGGGTCGATGGCTGAGCCCTTCCGCCACGCCGTCGAGCTGATCCTTCGCTGCGGCCAGGGCAACGGCCGCGTGGTGGTCACTGGCATGGGCAAAAGCGGCATCATTGCCCAGAAGATCGCCGCCACGCTCAGCTCCACCGGCTCTCCGGCCCTGTTTCTGCACCCCGCCGAGGCCGTCCACGGCGACTTGGGCGTGCTCATGCCCGGCGATGTCGTCGTGGCGCTCTCCGCCAGCGGCGAAACCGAGGAGATTCTGCGTCTGCTGGCCACGCTCAAGCGCAAAGGCGACGGGCTGGTCAGCTTCTGCTGCAATTTGAACTCGACCCTGGCCCTGGCCAGCGATGTGGCTCTCGACTGCGGCGTCGAGCGCGAGGCCTGCGGCCTGAATCTCGCGCCCACCGCCTCCACCACCGCCATGCTGGCCCTGGGCGATGCCCTGGCCATCGCCGTGAGCCTGCGCAAGGGTTTCCGCGCCGAGGATTTTGCCGAGTTGCATCCCGGCGGCAAGCTGGGCAAGCGTCTGGCCAAGGTCCGCGATCTGATGCACTCCGGCGACGAGGTGCCCGTCGTGGCGCCTATCACGCCCATGACCGACGTGATCTACGAAATGTCCTCAAAAAAGCTGGGCATGACCACCGTGCAGGACGAGGGCCGACTGCGCGGCGTCATCAGCGACGGCGACCTGCGGCGGCTCTTGGAGCGCGAAGGCGGCGCGGCCCTCAGCCGCAAGGCCGGCGAAGCCATGAATGCCCATCCCCGCACCATTTCCGCGGGAGAACTCGCCGCCACGGCGCTGGCCATTCTGGAAGAGCGCAAGATCACCTCGCTGGTCGTCGTAGACGCCAACCAGAAGGTCGAAGGCGTCCTCCATCTGCACGACCTCTGGGGCGTGGAACTCATCTGAAATCGCCGCGAAAGCCGCCCGCCAACCCGCGCACGCGGCGGTCAAACTCCTGGAACATTTAGAATGGAGACTACCTCATATCGACTTGCGCCGGCCGCCGGCGGGAAAGCACGTTCACTCATCGCTATGCATCGTTGGTCCAAGCTCTTCATCCCGACTCTCCGCGAGGCCCCGGCAGACGCCGAAGTGGCCAGCCACAAGTTCCTGCTCCGCTCCGGTTACATCCGCCAGCTCGGCGCGGGACTCTACAGCTACCTCTTCCTCGGCCAGCGCTCGGTGAACAAGATCGTCGCCGTCGTGCGCGAAGAGATGGACAAGATCGGCCAGGAATTCTTCCTGCCCGCCCTGTTGCCCAAGGAGCCGTGGGTCGAGAGCGGACGCTGGACCGGCATGGGCGACAACATGTTCCGCCTCAAGGACCGCAAGGGCGCCGAGCTCTGCCTGGGCATGACCCACGAAGAGATCATGACCACCATCGCCCGCAGCGAACTGCGCAGTTACAAGCAGTTGCCGCAGATTTGGTACCAGATTCAGACCAAGTTCCGCGACGAGCCGCGCCCTAAGTCGGGCCTGCTGCGCGTGCGCCAATTCATCATGAAGGACGCCTACTCCTTCGACATCGACAAGGCTGGCCTGGACAAGAGCTTCGATCTGCACGATGCCGTCTACCGCAAGATCTTCACCCGCTGCGGCCTCAAATTCGTCGCCGTCGAGGCCGATTCCGGCTCCATGGGCGGCTCGCAGTCGCAGGAGTTCATGGTCTACACCGATGCCGGCGAGGACCTCATCGCAAGCTGTCCCGTCTGCGGCTACGCAGCCAATACCGAGAAGGCGATTTCAAAGCTCGACGCGGTCAAAGAGCTTGAACCCACCGGCGACGGCCTGCCGGAGCTGATTCATACGCCCGGCATGGGTGCCATCGCCGATATCGCCGCCTTTCTCAAGATGTCCGAAGCCAACGACATCAAGTGCGTGGCCTACATGGCGCTGAAGCGTGGCGCGGCCGGCAAGGCAGGCGTCACGCACGACACCTGGCACGGCGTTGCGGCCTTCCTGCGCGGCGACCACCAGGTCAATGAGACGAAACTCCTCGGCGTCTTGGGCGCGGCCGACCTCCGCACCATGCAGGCCGAAGAGCTCGCGCAATACTTCAGCGGTCCGGCCGGTTTCCTCGGCCCGGTCGGTCTCAAGCCGAACGCCAAGCCCCTCGAAGACGGCCTGACCGTGGTCGTCGACAAATCGCTCGAAGGCCGCAAAAATCTCGTCGCCGGCGCCAACAAGCTCGACTACCACTTGCGCAACGTCGTTCCCGGCCGCGATTTCAGCTGGACGCAGATGGCCGACATCCGCACCGTCAACGAAGGCGAATCCTGCCCCAAGGAAGGTTGCGCGGGCAAGCTGGTGGTGGGCAAGGCGGTCGAAATCGGTCACATATTCAAACTGGGCGACAAATACACCGAATCCATGGGTGCGCGTGTGCTCGACCCCAACGGCAAGGAAGTGACGCCCATCATGGGCTGCTACGGCATCGGCATCGAGCGCATCCTCACCGCGGCCATCGAGCAGTCGAACGACAAGAACGGCTTCTGGCTCCCCGCCTCCATCGCTCCTTTCACTGTGGTGGTCACAGTTACCAACATGGGAGATGCGCTGCTCAAGGAGACGGGCGAAAAGCTCGCCGCGGAACTGGAAGCTGCCGGCCTCGACGTGCTCCTCGACGACCGCGACGAGCGCGCCGGCGTCAAATTCAAGGATGCCGACCTGGTTGGCATTCCCTACCGCATCAATGTCGGCAAAAAAGCCGCCGGCGGCCAGGTCGAACTGGTGACGCGCGCCACGGCAGCCAGCGCGGATGTGGCGTTGAATGAAGTGGTGGCCCTGCTCAAGGAACGCGTCGCGGAAGATGTACTGCTCACCGCGGTCCAGGCGTAGGACCGGAAGGCTTACATGTTTGGTACTGCAAAACTTAAAGGAGCGGCAATGGCGTTGAGGATCAGGCTGGCAAAACCCACCGGGCGGCATCCCTGGGCCACGCTGGCGCTGCGCATTGCGCTGTTGACGGTTGCGGCCGCCGTACTGCTCTTCCTGCTTCTCTTCAGCTGGTACTACTTCAAATATCAGCACATCGTCGACGAGCGTCTGAAACAGCCGATCTTCGCCAACACCGCCAAGATCTTCGCCGCGCCGCGCGAGGTCCGTCCCGGACAAAAGCTCTCCGTCGGCCTCATCGCCAATGAACTGCGCGAAGCCGGCTACTCCGCCGATGGCGCTTCGCAGATGTCGCCGTTGGGAACCTACTCGGAGGGCGTGCAGACCATCGCCGTGCGCCCCGGCCCGCAGTCCTATCACTCGCAGGACGGCGCCACCATCCGCATCGGCTCGGGCGTGGTGGAGTCGATCGCCGACGATCACGGTCAGCCGCTGGCCAGCTATGAGCTGGAGCCGCTGCTCATCACCGGCCTCAGCGAAGACGCCAACCGCACCAAGCGCCGCCTGCTCACCTACGAAGAGATTCCGCAAAACGTGGTGCAGGCGGTGCTGGCCATTGAAGACCGCCGCTTCTTTGAGCACAGCGGCGTCAATTACTTCAGCATGGTCAGTTGGGCCTGGCACGATCTCATCGGCGACCGCAAGCATCGTGGCGGAGCCTCTACCCTCACCATGCAGTTGGCCAAGCTGCTCTTCCTCTCCGACAACGGAACCATCAAGTACAAGCTGCTTCAGATCATGGTTTCCTTCCAGCTCGAACATCGCTTCAACAAGCAGCAGATCTTCGAGATGTACGCCAACCAGATCCCCCTCGGCCAGCATGGCAGTTTCTCCATCGACGGTTTCGGCGAGGCCTCGCAGGTCTACTTCGGCAAGGATGTGAGCCAGCTCGATCTGGCGGAGTGCGCTTTCCTGGCCGGCATCATCCAGCGGCCCAGCTACTTCAACCCCTTCCACCATCCCGAGCGCACCATCGAGCGGCGCAACCTGGTGCTCGATTCGATGGTTGAAACCGGCGCCATCACCAAGGACCAGGCCGAGCGCGCCAAGGAAGAACCGCTGCATCTCTCCCCGGCCAACGTTGACGCCAGCGAAGCGCCGTACTTCGTCGATCTGGTGCACGAGCAGTTGATGCAAAAGCTGGGCGAGCGCGACTTCAACCGCGAAGGCCTGCGTATCTACACCTCGCTCGATCCCGACTTGCAGCGAGTGGCCACGGCCGCGGTCGATTCCACCATGCACATAGTGGACGAGCAGGTGGACAAGCTGCACGCGCGAGAAAAAAAACTCGGCCAATCGTATATCTATCCGCAGGTGGCGCTGGTCGCGCTCAATCCCCACACCGGCCAGGTGCTGGCGCTGGTGGGCGGGCGCAGCTACGGCGCATCGCAGTTGAATCACGCCGTGGCCAAGCGCCCCACCGGCTCCATTTTCAAGCCCTTCGTCTATGCCACGGCCTTTCAAACGGCCGCCGAAGGCACCATGCTGCCGGGGCAAACCAAACTCTTTTCGCCGGTCACCATTCTCAGCGACGAACCAACCACCTACGACCTCGGCACCGCTCAGGAACACACGCTGCACAACTTTGAAGGCGAGTATCACGAACAAGTGACGGCGCGCTACGCCCTGATGCGCTCGCTCAACAACGCCACCACCGGCTTGGCAGCCATGGTGGGTTTTGACCGCGTGGCCGCGCTGGCTCGCGACGCCGGCATCAAAAGCGCGCGCGGAACTCCCTCGGTGGCCATCGGCTCCTATGACGCCGCGCCCCTCGACATGGCCGGCGCTTACACGATCTTCGCCAACAATGGCCTGCACCTGGACCCATGGATGCTGGCCAGCGTGCGCACGCCCACCGGCGACATCATCTCCGACTACGCGCCCACCTCGAAGCAGATCCTCGACGGTCGCGTGGCTTACCTCACAACCAGCATGATGGAGAACGTGCTGCGCGGAGAAGGCACGGGCGCCGGAGTGCGCAACATGGGCTTCACCGCGCCCGCCGCGGGCAAGACCGGAACCAGCCACGACGCATGGTTCGCCGGCTTCACCTCCAACCTGCTCTGCATCGTCTGGGTCGGCAATGACGACTATACCGACGTGAAGATTGAAGGCGCCCACGCAGCCGCGCCCATCTGGGCCGAGTTCATGAAGAGGGCCGTCCTGCTGCCGCAGTACTCCGACGTGCATGAATTCAGCGCGCCCGACGGTGTCGAGGTGGTGAAGATCGACAAGGTCAGCAACCTGCTCAGCGACGACTCGTGCCCGGACGGCTACGACGCCGCCTTCCTTGCCGGCACTGCGCCTATCGAAACCTGCGACCACCCCGCCGAACGCCGCAACCTGATCCAGAAAATCTTCGGCCTGGGCAAACCGGCGAACTAACGATCTTAAGTGCTCCGTGCCCCATCCTTGCGCCTTTTTTCTGGCGCAAGGGTGGGATGCCGATAAAATTCGCGTCGATACAATTTCCAAAACTGCTCTAACGATCTTACTGATCCGGCTCCAAAGGATTGCACCGCCACAAAGTTGTCATCCTGAGAGGAGCGCAGCGCAGTCGAAGGACCTGCGGTTGTTTTTTTGAGTTCTCTGCCGTAACCCAATCGGGCCGGATCAATCAGTGCTCCGTGCCCCATCCTTGCGCTTTTTTTCTGGTGCAAGGGTGGGAAACCACGAACCCCAACCAGCCTTCGTCCATCCCCTGCAAACTAACCGTCGACATCCGTGCCGTCGGGCATCGGTTGGCAGTGCGCGCACCAGAAGGTCACCCGCGCATCCGGCCCCTGGATGCGCCGGCGGATCGTCTCGCCGCAGCGCCGGCAGGGCTCGCCCTTGCGGCCGTAAACCCACAAACTCGCGCTCGGATCGGTCTCGTGCGTCGTGCGCCGCTTCCGCCCGCCATAGGTCACAATCGCGTCGCCGGAATCCTCCAGCACATTGGCCGCGACCAGCCTCTGCGCGGCCGCAACCAAAGCGGAAATCTTCTCCTCATCCAGCGCGTCCACCTTGCAGAACGGGTTGATCCCGGTCACGAAACAAATCTCCGACTTGAAGACGTTGCCCACCCCGGCCAGCACCTCCTGACGCAGCAGCACATCTGCAATCTCTTCCTTGCCATGCGCCATGACCCGCCGCGCCGCTGCCTCTGCGTCGAATTCCGCGCTGAGCACATCGATCTCCGGGCGCGGAATCCTGGGATGCCGGGCCAGCGACTGCGCCGTGTGCATCTCGGCCACCGGCACGCGAAAACCCACCGCAACATACTCGCTGTTTTCGATCGCAATGCGCATCTGGCTGCGCGGCTTCTGCCACATCTCCCCGTGCCGGTAGATATGCCAACTCCCGCTCATCAGCATGTGAGTCGCCAGCGTGCCGCCGCCGGAAAAGTGAATCAGCAGCCATTTGCCGCGCGACTCCACGCGCTCGACCGTCTGTCCCGCCAGCGGCGTGTCGTCGTCGAAGCGCGTGAGCTTCGGATAGGTGGATCGGAATTCCGTGATTTGTCTGCCCACAAGCGCGCGGCCCAGCGCCCGTGCGGTGCGAAAGATCGTGTCGCCCTCGGGCATCGCTTACTGCACCTCGCCCGCTTGCGGCTCATGAGCGAGTTGCGCAACCGCCAGCGGAATCCGCCGCAGGTGCATCCCCAGCGGGCCGGGATGAAAGCCGGCATCCATGAGGAAGCGCGCCATGGGATGCGCCGCCACCGGCTGACCGTTGATGGTGGTGATGAGCACGCCCTCATGGCTGTTGCCGCGCATCCGCTCCTGGCCGCGCGCGCAGAGAAAATGCGCCAGCCCCGCGGCCGTTTGCGAGCGCTCCGGCTCCTCGGCAGGCAAAAAGATCAGCAGGTTCGGATTGCCGCGCCTGAGCCACGCCACCAACTGGCCGTTGCGCAAAATCACTTCTGCATAAGCGGCTCGGGTGAGCAGACGAGGCGCACTCTCTGCGTCCTCTTCGGCAACGGGAAGCTCTGGCCAGCGCAACACCGAACCATACGGATTGGCGGGATCGGCGGCGGCCAACTGCACAAACTCCGGTCTCTCCGCATCGGGCGCGTTGCGCAACTGGCGCAGCAGGTCCACAGCGGCCGGCAGCGCAAACTGCGTGGCGCCCAGCCCGGCCACAAAGTACCCGCGGCGAATCCGCCCGCTCTCTTCCAATGCTTTCAGCACGTCGTACACCGCGCTGAATCCGCCCGGAACGTTCTCCGCCGCCACCGACTCTCTCAGCAGCACGCCGTAGCGATTCAGCAGTTGCAGCGCCAGCGCGTGGCTGGCCTCGGTGGCTGTGTGCGCGCCGCTATCTGCCTTGGAGTCTGCCGCACGCAGTGCCGACCAGCGCCCCTGCGCCGTCGGCGGCGTGGTTCTGCGCGAACGAAACACGACTCCCGTTTGCAATCGCCTCGGCGCACGCGCGCTCTCCGGCCGGGCGATGTAGGCCCGCAGGGCGTGAAGCGAATCGTTGCTGACCAATCCGCGCCAAACCAGACTCCATAACGCCTCGATCGTTTCGCCGGGATAGCCGCCGCCCACGGCCTGATGCAGCGAATCGAAAAAGCTCGCGCCCGTTGACTCCAGCACGGCAAGCAGTTTTTCTTCCCGTTCCGTGAGCGGTTCAACGATGGGCCTTTGCTGCGCCAGCAGCGGCAGCTTGTCCGCAAGAAACAGCGCGATGCGCCCGTCGCGCTCGCCCATCGGCTCCACGCCTGCCCATGCCACCTCGCCCGCCGCAATCAGCGTATCCAATCCGGCCGGCGCGTATTCCGCGATCCTCGCCGGCAAGATCGCACTCTCCACCAGCGACGCGGGCATCGGCGCACCTTGCAGGTTCTCGATCGCGTCCAGCAGTGCGTCGAGATGCGCGGGAGAACTGCGCCGCGGCGCCAGCAACCCTTGCCAATGCGTAAGAAAGCGCGCCAGCGTGTGCTGCTCCACCGGCTCCACCTCGCGGCGCAGCTTCGCCAGCGATTTGCGGCGAATCCGCCGCAGCATCTCCGCGTCGCACCACTCGCGATGCAACCCGCCGGGCCGGAATCCGCCCTCCAGCACGCGCCCCTCTTGCGCCAGCAGCCGCAGCGCATCCTCAACCGCCGTGGCGTCCAGCGCAAACCGCTCCGCCGCCTCGCGAAGCGTGAACGGCCCATGCGTGCGCGCATAGCGGCGCACCAATTCGAGCACCGGATGCGCCACCGGCTCCAGCAGCGCCGCCGCCAGCCCCGGCGGCAATGGAATCCCCAGCCCGTCGCGATAGCGCGCGGCGTCTTCGGCGGCAATCAGGCGCCGTTCCCCTGCGATGCGCACTTCCACCAAGCGCCGCGAGCGCACCAGCCGGTCCACATGCGCCAATAAATCCGCTGAAACTACGCGCCGCGCCAGTTCTTCGCGCGAAAGATCGCCCAGCCGCAAACACAAATCATGAATGCCATCCGCCGAGTGCGCGCGATAGCTCTCGGCCAGGCATTGCGCAATCTCCTCCACCTCGGCGATCGCATCCGCGTCGAGCAGTTCGCGCAGATCGGCCTCGCCCAGCAACTCGCGCAGTTGATCCTGATCGATGGTCAACGCCTGGGCGCGTCGCTCGGCCAGCGGCGCATCGCCGTCATAAAGAAAGTTGGCCACATAGCTGAACAGCAGCGACGCGGCAAAGGGCGAAGGCTTCTTCGTCTCCACCACGTGCACGCGCAACTGCCGCTGCTCGATGGCGCGCAGCGTCTCGATCAGCGCGGGCATATCGAAGACATCGCGCAAGCACTCGCGATACGACTCCAGCAGCAGCGGAAAGCTCGGATAGCGCGAAGCCACGCTCAGCAGGTCGTAGGATCGTTTGCGCAACTGCCACAACGGCGAACGGGCATCGGCGCGGCGGCGCGGCAACAGCAGCGCCCTGCCCGCGGCCTCGCGAAAGCGCCCGGCAAACAGCGCCGTCGATCCGAGTTGCCGCAGCACCAGTTGCATGGCTTCGGCCGACTCCACCAGAAACCAGTCCGGATCGGGCGGTTCGTCGGTGTCGGGAAAGCGCAGCACAAATCCGTCGTCGCCCCACAGCGTCTCCACCTCCGGCCCGCCGGCGGCGCGGATGCGCGCGCTCACCGCCATCGCCCAGGGAATGTGAATCCGGCTGCCGAAGGGCGTCAGCACGCAAACCCTCCAATCGCCCAACTCGTCGCGGCAGCGTTCGATCACCACCGTGCGATCGTCGGGCACCGAGCCCGTCGCGTCCTCCTGGTCGGCAAGAAACTGCATCAGATTCTCCGCGGCGCCGGGATCGAGATCGTGCTCGGCCACCAAACGCGTAAGCGCCGCCGCCTTGGGTAGCGCGCGCAACTCCCTCACCAGCGCGCCGATCCGCCTGCCAAATTCGAGCGGCCTCCCCGGGCCATCCCCCTTCCAGAACGGCATCTTGCCTGGCTCGCCTGGAGCGGGCTCAACCAACACGCGATCGTGCGTGATCTCCGCGATGCGCCACGTGGATGCGCCCAGGATGAATGTCTCGCCGGGATGGCTCTCGAAGACCATCTCCTCGTCCAGTTCGCCCACGCGCACCGCCTTGCCCTCGCTGTGCGCCAGAAAAACTCCATACAGGCCGCGGTCGGGAATGGTGCCCGCGTTCAGGATGGCCAGCCGCGCCGCGCCATCGCGGGCCGTCACCACGTTGCGGATGCGGTCCCAGGTCAGCCGTGGCCGCAACTCCGCAAACTCGTCGGAGGGGTAGCGGCCGCTGAGCAGATCGAGCACGCCCTCGAAGGCCGCTCGGCTCAGCCCTCCAAAAGGCGCTGCGTGACGCACCAGCTCGAAGAGCGCATCCACGCTGACTTCGGGAGCAGCGGAGTTATCCGAGTCAGCGGAGCTAGCGGAGTCCGTCGTGCCCGGCCGCTTCCGGTTCCCTGATCCCTGATCCCTGATCCCTGCCTTTACCGGCGGATGCGCCACAATCGCCACCAGTTGCTGCGCCAGCACATCCAGCGGATTGCGCGGGAACCGTGTCGATTCGATATGCCCCTCGTGCATCGCGCGCGTGACGGCGGCGCAGGCCACCAGATCGGCGCGGTACTTGGGAAAGAGAATCCCCTCGCTCACCGCGTCCACGTGATGCCCGGCGCGGCCGATGCGCTGCATCCCGCTGGCCACCGAGGGCGGCGCCTCGATTTGAATCACCAGGTCCACCGCGCCCATATCGATGCCCAGTTCCAAGGTCGAGGTGGCGCACAGCGCGCGAATCTGGCCCGCCTTCAACTGCTCTTCGATGATCGACCGTTGCGCGGCGGCCAGCGAACCGTGATGGGCGCGGGCGATGGGCTCTCCGGCCAGTTCGTTCAGCGCCCCAGCCAGCCGTTCGGCCACCTGGCGGCTGTTCACAAACAGAATGGTCGAGTTGCGCTCGCGGATGATCTCCAGCAGGCGCGGATGAATGGCGTTCCAGATCGAAACCCTCTTCGGCGCCTGCGAGGCCGGCCCGCTGGGCGCCTCCTGCTGCTCGCCCAGCCGCGCCATATCTTCAACCGGAACTTCAATGCGCAGCTTCAACTGCTTGGGAGCGCTGGCGTTGACGATGGTGACCGGCCGGTAGCGCAGCGGCGCCGCATCCGCTGTCTCCGAGGACCAGCCCGCATCGGCGCTTTGATCGTCGCTAAGCTGTAATCCTGACGTGTCAGAATCCGCGCTCTCCGCCGCTGATCCCTGGTCCCTGATCCCTGGTCCCTGTTCTTCCACCCCGCCCAAAAACCGCGCCACCTCTTCCAGCGGCCTCTGCGTGGCGGAAAGCCCGATCCGCTGCAGCCGTCGCTGCGTCAACGCCTCCAGCCGCTCCAGCGAGAGCGTCAGATGTGCGCCGCGTTTGGTTGGAACCAGCGCGTGAATCTCATCCACAATCACCGTATCCACCGTGCGCAGCACCTCGGATGCCTGCGATGTCAGCAGCAGGTAGAGCGACTCCGGCGTGGTGATGAGAATCTCCGCCGGATGGCGCTGGAAGCGCGCCCGCTCCCGCTGCGGCGTGTCTCCGCTGCGCACATGGATCAGCGGCTCGCGAAAAGCCACGCCCATGCGCCGCGCCATATTCGCTATGCCGGCAAGCGGCGAGCGCAGATTCCGCTCCACATCCACGGCCAGCGCCTTCAACGGCGATACATAAACAATCCGGCAACCGCGCGGATGAGCCCCGAGTCCCTCAGTCCCGAGTCCCTCAGTCCCCAGTCCCTCAGTCCCCAGTCCCTGATCCCTGCCTCCAAGCATCAACCGGTCCAGGCACCAGAGGAAGGCGGCCAGCGTTTTGCCCGTTCCGGTGGGCGCCAGAATCAGCGCACTCTCTCCGCGCGCAATCGCCGGCCAGCCCATCCGCTGCGGCGCGGTCGGCGCATCGAAGACGGCGCGGAACCACGCCGCCGTCACCGGATGAAAACAGGCGAGAGGGTCGGAAGCCGGAGCCGGCTCGGGGGGCTGCTCCGGGTTGGGCCGGTCGGGAGACATGCAGCTTTGAGAATAGCGCGACAAGGCGGCGAAGAGGAAGCGAAAATACAACGGCCGACGTTTATGGAATGCGCTCACACAACCCGGCGCAGTCTCCCGCCCTGGATACGAATCTGCATCCTGTCTTCAAGGTCTTTTTGCCAGCGCTCCAGACACAAGCGGCTATAAATCAAGCAACTGCGTTGAAAGAACATTGAAACGCCGCGCTGAATGGCCGATAGTTCCTGCAGAGAACAACGGCCTTTTACCAAAGTCGCGATATCGGGTATCTGAGGTGTGAGGAGCAGCTCACCCTACCGGATCGAAGCGGACGGTTTGATGCAGATGGACTCAGGTCGATGGAGCTAGAACTGTGCTCAGCATCCTGAACAATATCGCGTCACTCACTGCGGAGAGCTCTCTGGCACAGACCCAGGCGAATCTGCAGAAGACGCTGACGCAGCTCTCGACAGGCCTCAGGATCAATTCCGGGTCGGACGACGCGGCTGGGCTATCGATCGCGAATGGACTCCAGGCCAATATCCTGGCCCTCACCCAGTCGAATCAAAACGCAGCGAACGGAATTGGCCTGTTGCAAACTGCCGACGGCGCGCTCTCGCAAGTGACCACTCTGCTCAACCGCGCGGTAACGCTGGCGACTGAAGCGTCCACCAGCGGCCTCACATCCGACCAGTCCTCCGCGCTGAACACCGAGTTTCAATCGATTCTGTCGGAGATCGACCAGATCGGCTCCTCCACCAACTTCAACGGGCTCGGCGTCTTCACCGGCATGGCGGGCACATCGACCGATCTGACCGCCAGCGCATTCTCCGGGGGCAACGGCGGCGACAGCAGCTCGATCGTGTTTGGCGGCGGCGGATCCACACCCATTGTCTTCACCGGCGGCGGCGCAGACACTCCTCTCACCTTCAGCGTCGGAGACGTAAACAACACGCTGAGCGATGTCCCCATCGATATTACTTCCGCGGGCGGCACGCACGGCGCGTCGGTAACCCTCAGTGGGTACAACGGCCTCGCCAGTTCCAGCCAGGCTACGGAGACGGCGACGGCAGCCACGCTGCAGACCTATCTGGATACGAAGCTTGAGCCTCACACCGGCTCGACGTACACCGTAACGGATACGCTGGGCAATGTGTCGATTTCGAGCAGCAATGCCGCTGAATCGCTCACCGTCACGGATAAGACAAACCCGATGGCTGAGCCATACGTGGTGAGCCCCTCCACCGCAACTCTCACTCTCGGGGACCCGCTGAGCGGCACGCTGACCTTCACCAGCAACAGCCCCGGCGACGGTTTGGCCAGCCAGACCATCAACCTCGCCAGCTACTCCGGGCTCGACAGCACCAGCCAGGCTACGGAGACGGCCGCGGCCAATTCCCTGGCGTCTGCGCTGGACGAAAACCTCGGCGGAGCGGAAAGCACCTCTTACACGGTCGACGATACGAACGGCGCCCTGTGGATCGAGACCAACGGCTACGACGCGATGAGTGTCACATCCAACGCCAGCGAAGGAACCGTGGCCAAGCCATTGACGTTTTCCCTCACCCAGGGCGACACCCTGAGCGGCTCTATCACCATCTCGTCGACCGGCGGGACCGGCCCAGGTTCGCAAACCATCGACATGTCGAGCTTCGCTGGCCTCGCCAGCAGCAGCCAGGCCACGGAGACGGCCGCGGCCGCCAGCCTGACCACCGCCTTAAATACCACGCTGGGCGCGGAGACAGGTTCCACCTACGCGGTCTCCGACACGGCGGGAGCGGTGAGCGTCACCACCAGCGGCGGCGGCAGCGCGACTGAGGTGTATTCGGTCACAGCCAGTTCCCTGGTCGAAACAGCTCCGGGCGTCGCCGGCGCGGGCGGCAATGTCTTCACCAGCGACGGCACCTCGGGCGGCTCAACGGAGCTCAATACGCAAATCGCCGCTCTCTCCTCCGGCGTCCTCGGCATCGGATCGGACACCCTCGGCAGCACCAGCGCGGCCACCACGGCCCTGTCCCATGTCACTGCGGCAGTCAATACTGTCTCTGCCTCGCGCGGCTCCATCGGTGCCTCGATCAATCGGCTCACGGCCGATACCAGCCTGATGACAGAGGAAGTTCAGAACCTGACCAGCGCTCAAAACAACCTTCAGAACGCCGACATCGGCCAGACCGTGGCCAACATGACGCAATATAACGTTCTTCAGTCCACTGGAATGGCGGCTTTGCAGCAGGCGAACAAGTCGCAGCAAGCCGTATTGAATCTCCTCCAGTAAGCGGCAAGCCGGCTGCGCGCGGTTCAGAAAGACGCCCATCCAGGCCTTGTTTACGCCAAAGCCATTCGATGGCTTACCATGGTCCCGATGGAGTTAATTTGCGAGACCATCTAGCTACGCTCCTTGACGATTTCCGCCGCTTCGACCGCCAGCTTGCGGTTGTGCGCCACCAGGGCAACCGCCGCCGCGTAACCACCTATGCGGAGCTTGCGCGCCTGGCCGGCCGTTTTGCCGCTTTGCTCGACCAGCGGGGCATTGGACTGGGCGACCGGGTCCTGATTTGGGCTGAAAACAGCGCGGAGTGGATCGCCGCCTTCCACGGCTGTCTGCTGCGCGGCGTCCTGGCCGTTCCTCTGGATGCCTTTGGATCTGCGGACTTTGCCGCGCGGGTCACGGCCGACGTAGCTCCCAAGCTGGCCGTGGGCGACGCGCTGCTGCTCGGCCAATTGCCTCCCGAGTGGCCCCGGTTGACCTTCGAGGACTGGCTCGATGTGCTGCCCGCGGAAGAAGCCGGCCCCGTTGCGGGGCTCTCCAGGGATACCCCGCTTGAGATCCTCTTTACCTCCGGCACCACCGGCGATCCCAAGGGTGTCGTGCTCACCCACGGTAACGTCCTGGCCAGCGTGGGCCCCATCGAGGACGGGGCGAAGCCCTACATGCGCTACGAGCGGCTCATCCATCCCCTGCGCATTCTGCATACGCTGCCGCTCAGCCACGTCTTCGGCCAGACCATGGGCCTATGGGTTCCACCCATCTTCTGCGCCGAGCTTCATTTCGAAAGCCGGCTGGTGGCGCCGCGCATCGTCGAAACCATCCGCCGCGAACGGATTTCCGTGCTGGCCGCCGTGCCGCGTATCCATGCGCTGCTCAAAATGCATCTGGAAGCAACCCTCCCCGGACTCGCCGAACGCGCCGCCGGCCCCAAAGGCACGGCAACGGGTGTGCCCGTCTGGCTGCGCTGGTGGCGCTTCCGCGACGTCCACTCCGCCTTCGGCCTCAAGTTCTGGGCGCTCATCTCCGGCGGAGGAGCCCTGCCCGGCCCGCTGGAAAAGTTCTGGAATGCGGTGGGCTTTGTGCTGGTGCAGGGCTACGGGATGACCGAAACCACCGCGCTTATTACGCTCAACCACCCCTTCCATGTGGCCAGGGGAACCATTGGCAAGCCCATGGCGGGGCGCGAGGTCAAGCTCGGTCCGGACGGCGAGGTGCTGGTCCGCGGCGCATCCATCTCTGGCGCCACCTGGTCCGGCGGCGCATTGCATCCGCGCGCGGACGAGTGGCTGGCCACCGGCGACCTGGCGGAAACCGAACCCACCGGCGAACTGCGCTTCCTCGGCCGCAAAAGCGAGGTCATTGTGACAGCGGCGGGAGTAAACCTGCACCCGGAGGATCTGGAGACGGCCATCGAGCAGGAGCCCGGCGTCACGGCCTGCGCGGTGGTGGCGATAGAGACGGCGGCCGGCCCGGAACCCTGCGCCGTGCTCGCATTTCGAGGAACCGGAGAACAGGCGGCATCGGCCATCGAGCGCGCCAACGCGAAGCTGGCGGAGTTTCAGCGCTTGCGCCGCTGGGTGCTGTGGCCCGAGCCGGACCTGCCCCGCACCTCGACCGGAAAGGTCAGGCGCAAGGTCGTGGCTGCCTGGCTGGCAAGAATCCAGACCGCTGCCAGCACCGCGGGCACGGGCGCCAATGCGGCTTCGGCAGACTGGCTGCTGACGCTGATCGCACACATCTCGGGCGAGACTCCGCCGGGCATCGGCGACGAACTGCGCCTCACCGAAGACCTGCATCTCGACAGCCTTGGCCGGGTGCAGTTGGCTGCGGCCATCGAGGAGCGGCTGGGAACGCTTCCCGAGAGCGGCTTCATGGAGCAGATGCAGACGCTGGGAGAGTTGCGCCGCTTGCTTTCCGTGCAACTCGAGGGTGAACCCGCCGCAACCGAACCGGCAGGCGGCTCAACCCAAAGCGGAGTGGGCGCTGAAACTGGCCTCGAGCCTCAGTTCGTGCCGGATGCTTCCACTCCGGCGCAGTATGTCTACCCCCACTGGCCCTGGCTCAAACCCTTCCAATGGCTGCGCACGGCCTTTATTGAGGCGGCAATGCGCCCGCTGGTCTGGCTGCTGGCCAATCCTCGGGTTGTCGCGCCAGAAATGCCGGTCGCCGCGGCGCCCATGCTGATCGTCGCCAATCACGTGACCGCCTACGACGGGCCGCTCGTCCAATACGCCCTGCCAGGCCCGATACGCCGGCGGTTGGCTGTCGCCATGTCCGGAGAAATGCTGGAGGACTATCGCCACTTTCGCAACCCCGAGCCTCTCCATCCAAATGGACGGTTCTTTCTGCCAGGTCCTTTGTACTACCTGCTGCTCACCGCGCTCTTCAACGTCTTTCCCCTGCCCCGGCTGCGCAACTTCCAATCCAGCTTTGCCCATGCCGGCGAAGCGATGGACCGGGGTTTCAACGTGCTGGTCTTTCCCGAGGGCACCCGCTCGGCGGAGGGCTATCTGGCCCGCTTCCGGCCGGGAATTGGTCTGCTGGTCAAGCAATCCGGAGCCGCGGTGCTGCCCATCGCCATGCGCGGCCTGGGCGAACTGAAAACCGGCCGCCAGCGCTGGTTCCGCTCCGGCGCCATCGAAGTGCGCGTGGGCCAGCCCATCCGCTTTTCGCCCGGCGAGACCGAGTCTGCCATCACCGCCCGCCTGCATGCCGAGGTGCAAAAGCTGCTGGAAGAGTAAGTATCCTCCGGTAGAGCCGGGGGCTTTATGATGGGTGGCCCCTCAAAGGGGCCTGGCTACACGCAATACCAGGAAATGCGTATGGCTCGTGCCAACCTGAAATCCGCGCCGTAGGCGCAATGTTGGTTAGCCCCGCGCTTCAGCGTGGGGTTGGCGAAACCAGCAACTTATCCGGAGTCCCGTAGGGACGGCGCTCATGCTCCGCGCCCATCCAACGTGTTCGCCGGAAGAAGGTAAAAAACAAATCGGGGGAGACTCCCGCAAATGTCAAACTTCTACTGCCTCCCCGGCAAAGCCGGAGGTTCTCCCAACCGAATAGGGATTCGGGGATAGTGAGTAGGGAGTAGGCCTTGCCTGCAGCCAAATATAAACCCAGGGGAACGCCATCGAAACCGTTGTTCGATTGGTTCGGTGCGGCCTTTGCTGGCTGTTGCATGTTGACTGGGCGACATGGACGCCAGGTTTTGGCACGGAACAATTGCGCCGCCTCGCAGATGGCCTTTCCGGCGAGGTCAGCAAGATGCTCGTCGCCATGATGAATAAACTGCAGAAATGAGCGCAGGTTCCCTGTTCCCTGTTCCCTGTCTTCTCAACTCGCCCGTCTCGGCCTGAAGTAGCACGTGCCGCCCGCCAGCACCGGCGTCCAGATCGAAGGCTCGGCGGGCTGTTCCGTCGAGCCGAAAAAAAGAACGCCGTCGTGCGCCAGCAGCCGGTGAATCGAGTCCAGCAGCGTGCGCCGCGTCTCCTGCGAAAAGTAGAGCATCACGTTCCGCAGCAAGATAACGTCGAATCGGTCGTTCGCGCGGCGGAAGGGCAGTTGCGGCCCGCACAGGTTGCCTTGGCGGAAGGTGCACATCTTCCGCACCTCCGGCTTGACGACCCAGTCCTCGCCCACGCGATCGAAGTAGCGCACGACAAAGCGGGCGGGCAGTCCGCGGTTCATCTCGATGCGGTGATAGCGGCCTGCCTGGGCCCGCTCCACCACCTCGGCGCAGATGTCGGTGCCATCGATCCGGATATCCCACCCGGTGAGCAGGGAGAAGTGCTCCTGCATCAGCATGGCCAGGCTGTAGGCCTCCTGGCCGGTCGAACAGGCCGCGCTCCAGAAGCGCAAGCTGCGCGCGTGCCGCCGGGCTTCAATCAGACTGGGCAGAAGCTCTGTGCGCAGCAGCTCGAAGGGGCGGCTATCGCGAAAAAAGCTGGTCTCGTTGATGGTCATGGCCTCGGCGATGGCGTGTTCAAGCGCCGGGTTCTTCCGGATGCGCAGGTGCTGCACCAGTTCTTCCAGGCGGCTCATGCCCTGGTTGCGCAACAGTTTTTGCAGGCGCGTCTCAAACAGATAATCGCGCGCGGGGTCCAGCACGTTTTGCGACAGCGAGAAAACGAGCTGGCGCAGGTAACCGTAGTCGACCCCGGAGTCTGTCTGCATCCTCAAACCGCCGATTTCAGTACTTCGCGTGCTTCGCTGTGCCTCCGGCTGGCAAGCCGGAGAATTTCGGGAACGAGGCCGTCGAGGGGAAGCACCTTGTGCGCCAGGCCGGCATGGGCTACCGCGCCGGGCATTCCCCACACGGTGCTGGTGGCCTGGTCCTGAACCAGCACGCTACCGCCGTGGTCGCGAACGGCGCGGCAGCCAATCAATCCGTCCGACCCCATACCGGTCAGCACCACCGCCAGCGCTCCCGCCCCGTAGACCGCGGCCACCGAGCGAAACAGCGCGTCCACGGCGGGGCGGCAGTGATTTTCGGGCGGGTCCTGGTTCAGGTGCAGCGTGGGTGACGAGCCGGCAAGCAATGCCGCCAGCACCTCCATGTGCCAGTTGCCGCGAGCGATAGAAACGGTTCCGGCGCACACCGGATCGCCCTCGGCCACCTCACGCACGCGCAAGCGGCAGCGGCCGTCCAGGCGCTCGGCAAACAGCCGCGTAAACAGCTCCGGCATGTGCTGCACGATCAGGACCGGAAGCGGAAACTCCGCGGGCAAAGCGGGAAGAAAATCGTCAAGCGCCGCCGGGCCGCCCGTGGAGACGCCGATAGCCAGCACCGTCGGATTCGATGAAATCGGCTGCGGAGCCAGATGCGCCAGGTTTGGCGCGCGCGGTCCGCCAAAGAGAGGAGGCTGCGGTTGCGCCTGACTCACAATCGCGTGAATCTTGGGAATCAGGTCCTGTGCCAGCGTCTCGAGAGCCGCCTCGCGGCTGGTTTGCCCGGCTGGCTTGGCCACATAGTCTGAGGCCCCTGCGGCCAGCGCCTCGATGGTCACCCTGGCCCCGCGCCGGGTGAGCGAACTGCACATGATCACCGGGGTTTTGTCGCCGCGCGCGCGCAGCTCTCTCAGCGTGGCCAATCCATCCATCACCGGCATCTCCACATCCAGCAGGATCAGGTCGGGATGGAAGGTTTCAATGGTCCGCAAGGCCGATTCGCCGTCGGCCGCGCTTCCCGCTACCTCCAGGCCGGTGTCGGCGTAAATCGCCGAGCGCAGCAGGCTTCGCATCACCACCGAGTCGTCGACAATCAGGATTCGGGTCCGGCGCGCCGTGTTCATGCTCAGGCCTCCACCAGACCCAGCAGGACGAGCTTTTCGTCCAGCGCCTCTTGGTCGAACGGCTTCATCAGGTATTCGTCGGCCCCGGCATCCAGCGCGCGGACGATGAAGTCGTTCTCCGCCTCGGTGGTCACCATGATCACCCTCGTGCCATCGAATCCCTGTGCGCGCAATTGCTTCAGCATCTCCAGCCCGTTCATCACCGGCATATTCCAGTCCACCAGCGCAACGTCGAAGGGTAGGCCGCCATGCAGCCGGTCGATGCCGTCTTGGCCGTCCCCCGCCTCCTCGCACTCGATGCCCCGCTCCTCGAGCAAGCCGCGCAGATAGCCCCTCACATAACGCGAATCGTCCACAATCAGTGCCCGCATGGTCGCCTCCAGGCAGAGTAGGGTCACGCGGTCTGAGAGCCGCTCAGCCGCATCGGATCGAGCCGCTCCGGGTCCAGCATCACCAACAGGCCGCTCTTCAGCTTGTATGCGCCGGCAAACAAGGCCCTCCGGCGCTCTTCCAGAGTCGAGGGGTTCGGCTCGTAATCGGCCGGCGAAACCGTCAGCACCTCGCCCACCGAATCGACCAGCAGTCCGAAGCATCCGCCCGCGCTCTCCAGCACCAGGATGTCCTGCGATCCTTCCCGCGGCGGCAACTCCAGTAGGCTGCGCAGACTCACCGTGGTCAGCACATCGCCGCGGTAGTGAACCAGCCCTCCCACAAAACCGGGCGCCAGCGGAATCGGTTGCGGCCGGGCCGATCCCACAATCTCCAGAATGTGGGGGATGGGCACGCCAAACAGCGCCTGTCCCAGCCGCACCGAGCACATCTCCACCAGCTTCGCCGCCCCTTTTTCCTCGCGCGCCAATGCAGTTCCTGCGGTACTCATCTCGCCGCCTCCGCAAACTCGTCCGCTTCGCCGGGCGAACTCTCCGCCACCGCCAGCGGAGCCACGCCGCCCAGGTCGACCAGCCCGGTCACACGCTGCTTCAGCAGCGTCACGCCCTCAGCGCGCTGGCCGCTCCCAGCCTGGAACAGACCGGCTCCGGCCGCCACATCCAGCACATGCGAAACCGCAATGCCCACCTGCCGGTCGCTCTCGCGGCAGACGACCACAATGATCTGCGCTGCGGGATTGCCCTGAGCCGCTTCCAGAACCCCGCCCGAATCCTCCACCGGCAGCAGTTGCCCCTCGAAGTTGAGCACCGGCCGGCAACCGATGGATTCGATGCGCGAAATGGGCAGTTGCTCGATGCGCAGCACGGCGGCCAGCGGCACCGCGGCCTGTCGCCCGGCAATCTCCACCAGCAAATACTCCAGGTCCATGCAGTCTTCTTCCGTTTCCACCGCTTTCGCGGCCTCTTCCTCCTCGTTTGCCGTCACCCCGGCCCGCATGGCGATCGCTCCCGGATCCAGAATCAGCGCCAGATCGGCGCTGCCCAGCACCGTCGCGCCCGAATACAGGCCGATACCCTTGAGCACCGCGCTCAGCGGCTTCACCACCACCTCTTCGGGATCGGCCAGCCCATCCACCACCAGCCCGAAATGGCGTCCGTCGGCATCGAGAACGGCGATGAAGTTCTCCCGTCCGGCAGCCGGCCTGGCCTCGCCCTCGGGCATCAGCAGCCGGTCGAGAAACACCAGCGGCAGCAGCTTGCCGCGCAGCCGGTAAAGCGGCGCGCCTTCCATCCACTCGATGGCCGTCGCTGCCTGCTCCGCCGCAATGTGCACCAGTTCGGAGAGCGCCCCCTGGGGCAGCGCAAAACTCTGGTCCACGCTGCGCACAATCAGCGCCGGAATAATGGCCAGCGTCAGTGGAATCCGCAGCCGCAGCGTCGTTCCCTTGCCGGCGCGCGATTCGATCTCCACCTTGCCGCCGATCCTCTCCACGTTGGTGCGCACCACGTCCATGCCTACGCCGCGCCCGCTCACCGTGGTCACCGCGGCAGCCGTCGAAAAGCCGGGTACGAAGATCATTTGCAGCAGTTCGCGATCCGTCTGTTGCGCCGCGCGCTTCGCCGTGATCAGCCCGCGCTCGATCGCCTTCTGGCGAATCTTCTCCACGGCAATACCTGCGCCGTCGTCGGAGATTTCGATCACCACATGGCTGCCCTCCTGGCTGGCGCGCAGCTTGAGCATCCCTTCCGGGTCCTTGCCCGCTGTCTGCCGCACATCCGGCGGCTCGATGCCGTGATCCATCGCATTCCTCACGGCATGGGTCAGCGGATCCTTGATGGCCTCCAGCAGACTCTTGTCCAGTTCCGTCTCCTGGCCCTCCATCTCCAGCCGGACCCGGCGGCCGAGCGCCTGCGACAGGTCCCGCACCATCCGCGGCATCTTCGAAAAGATATTCGAGACCGGCTGCATCCGCGCCTTCATCACGCTTTCGCGCAGATCGGCCGTCACCATGTCCAGGCGGCGGCTGAGCAGTGTCATGTTGGGGTCGGAAGCGGTGGCCTGCAACACCTGGTTGCGAGTCAACACCAGTTCGCCCACCAGGTTCATCATCCGGTTCAGCAGCGCCACGTCCACCCGCAGAGTGCTTTCCGCGGCGCTTCCCGTCCCCAGCCCCATTCCCTGGGCGCGCGGCCGGGCAGCGCAACCCTCCGCTTCCGGGTGCGCCTCGTGAACGGAAGCGGCCACAGGCTCTTCCTGAATTCGCGCCGGCTCCGGCGCCAATTCGGCGGCGGGAAGAGGCTGGCTTGGAGGCTCTTGAGGCGCGGCCTGGGTTTCCAGCCGCGGCCTTGCGGATCGGTGCGCCGCGCGGCGGGCGCCGGCCTTGGCCAGAACCGGTTGCTCGACAGTTTCCACCACCGCACCCGGCTTCGTGCCCTGCAACTCTTCCAGACGGCCAATCAGCGCCGCATCTTCGCCCTCGCCCTCCTTGTCCTTGTCTTCGATGGTCTTCAGAATCGCGCGCAGTCCGTCCAGCAGTTGCAGCAGGCCGGTGATCGTCGGACCGTCCGCGGTCAGCTTGCCGTCGCGCAGCAGACCCAGCAAATTCTCCCCCGCGTGGGCCAGCTTCTCCAGCCGCTTGAAGCCAAGAAACCCGGTGGTTCCCTTGATCGTGTGCACCGATCGGAAGATCTCCGCCAGCAGCCCCGCATCCCGCGGCCGCCCCTCCAAGTCCGTCAGGCACCGCTCCATGCGGTCCAGCCCTTCCTGGCTCTCGATCAGGAACTCCCTCGTCAATTCATCCATCGCGTCCGCTCATCCGCCCCTCCGGGACAAACTTCACCGGCACACGGGGCACTCAACCCGTTTATCGGTGCGAATGGAATCAACTTGAGCGGCGCAACGCGGGAAAGAAGGTCCTGAATCCGGTACGCGCGGCTCTGCGCCTTGACCTTCTCTGGCTTTTCAACTTGGGACTGGGGGAGCAGTTTTCCTCCCGCATCTTCCGTTTCCGGCGTATAGGTTGAGAAGAGATGCTTTTGCCTCAAAGCTCGCGCTGCAAGCAGAACGGAGACTGGATGAACGATCAATACTCGATGGAACCCGCGCTCGTGAACCTGCTCGATTTCGCGCGGGTGGCCGCCCTGAACGCCTATGCGCCCTACTCCGGCTTCAAGGTAGGCGCAGCCCTCAAGCTGACCAATGGGGAAATCGTAACTGGGACCAACGTCGAAAACGTGAGTTATGGACTTACGATCTGCGCGGAGCGTTCCGCCTTGGTCCGTGCCGTTTCGAAATTCGGGCCTGAAATCCGCATCGAGGCCGCCGCCATCGTCAACCTCAACGATGCCCCCAGCCCTCCCTGCGGCGCCTGCCGCCAGATGCTGGCCGAGTTCATCCTGCCGGAGGCGTCGGTGGTCTTCCCGGCCGCCGACGGCGTCCGCAATATGCCCTTTTCGGAATTGCTGCCGCTGGGCTTCGACATGAAGCTGAAATAGCTCCTCGTATCCCTGGTTGCAAATCGCCCGGAAAGCATCGCGCGGGGAACGGCCGCCGCTTCGCCATCGAGCGGATGCGCCTAGGGCCTCTCAGCCGCCCAAAGTAAAGACGACGCTCACCGTCGTTTCCACCTCCACCGGCTCATCGTTGATCCGGTAGGGTCTGTAACGCCAGCTTTTCACTGCATCCAGCGCGGCCTGCTGCAACATGGGCGGCCCGCTGACCACACGAAGCGATTCAACCGTTCCCTCTTTTGAAATCCTCGCCTGAAGGACCACGGTGCCCTGCACACGGGCGGCCTTGGCGATCGGCGGATAGATCGGTTCTGTTTTTTGAAGCAGCAGGCCGGTGGCTACGCCGGATGAGATGGAGAACTTGCTGCGAGCCGTGGGGTTGGCCTCTTCGACCTCAGGCTTCTCCGCCTCGGGGACCGAAGCAAGCAAAGGCACATCGCGCAGAACGATGCCATTAGGAAATGTCAGACTTATGCTCCTGGAACCCGGAGTAAAGCCCTCATAGACCCAGACACAATGCACCGGTATCCCCGATGAAAGTTGGATCTGGGTCTCCCTGGGCCCTGAAAGCTCTCCAAACCAGGCATCCGATCTCCTGAAGCTTCCGCCCTGGTCGTCGTTCATCGAGCCGGAGGCCTTATTCATGAAGGTTCCATAAACTCCTTGCCCAATATACGTTTGTTCCCCGGTGCAAATCACCTGCCCGGCCTTCGCGCGGCACTCTTTTACTGAGAGTCTGATGCTGCCGTTATCCGCTGTAATCGTCTCTGGCGTGGCTCTCCCGGCAGGATTGACGACCTCCGCCGGCTGGCCGAATCGCTTCATCTCATTCGACTCCAGGTCTGGATCGGTGAACCCGGCGGGGTCCGGCAACTGGCTGAACATGTTCTCCGGCGACCGGAAGAATGCGCGCACAATCAGACCGGTCTCCGGATCCACCAGAAAGTCGGGAAGATACGAGGAGTAATTCCTCACATCGACCCGAATCAGCAACAGAATTCCACCCTTGGTCAAAGTGCCGTCGTGGGACGCATTGGCGCTGGTGATCTTGCTGAAATACTCCTCCCACTTGGGCGATTTCATCTGCTCCAGGGGCAGGCCGGGTGAAGCATAACGAGAAGCTACATCCCACCTGCCTGCCCTAACGGCAAAGATGAACTGACGCACCGCTTCCTTGGCTGACTCGATCTCCGCCGCGAAGTTGTCGTTTTCTACCCGCAGCAGCATGAAGGAACCCAAGTAGGATTGAAACGTGAACACCTGCGCCTTCGCGCTCGAGGGCTTGAAGAGCGTGCGCACGCGCGCCTCGAAAACCGGGCCGGGCCGCTCGATGATCGATGCGACGTAGTCGGCTTTGTAGCTGAAAGGCAGGCAGATTCCGTCCAGTTGCCGCGCGTCGTTCAGAACATCGCCGGAGAGAAACGCGCGCGCCGCCTGCGGATTCCCCTCATCCAGGGACTGATAAATCCTCGTCAGAATGCCGGGGATATCTCTCCTCGCCTGACCCAGCAGCGCCTGCGGCACTTCCCTGGCCGGCAAATTCCCCTGGGATGCGCCTCCATTCGCCCCCGGCGATGGCCGCCGTCCGGCCTCGGCGCCGTTGGGAATGTGCGCCTCGATCGCCGCCAGCGTCAAAGGCCCGGCGCCCTTGGCCCGCAGCGATTCGACGATCGCCGTGCTGGGTGTAAAGGCCAGCCCCCGGCTCTGGATTTGGGTGCGCATCGTCGAATCCGGCACATGATTCGACACCAACTGTTCAACCTGGGCAAGAGTCAGTTTGGGAACGGCCGGCTGAGCGGCCAGACTCCGGCACCAGAGAACGGCCGCGACCAGAAAGAAGATCGAGAGGCATACGGCGCCCAGGCGCCGGAACCTCCACGAGGGAAGAAAGAACCAATCGACTTTCATGAAACAGCCTCCCGGATTTCAACTCGTGGCAATCCCAGTCCACCGCTAATCCCGTCGCGCAAGAACCGCTCTCCCGAGGGAGCACGCCGAAGCCGGGTCCCCGCTCGGCGCGGGGACCCGCTCTTTTCAAAGCGCCGGAGAGGTCGCCGTGCACTCCTCTCCTTGCAGCGCATAGCGGACCACACCCGTGGAGTCGGCGCAGAAGGTGCGGCCTGCATGGCCGGCGGTGGGCTTGCCCACGACGAAGTAGTTGAAGTTCGTTCCGCCGGTCGACGTCCCAGCGGGAATGCTGAGAACAAACTGGTAGTTGTTCCTGGTTCCCGTGGCTAGATCCGCGCCGATAAAGCCGGAGTGGTTCTCGTCCATCGAGTTCCCGTCGGCGGGTGGGCCCAGTTTGCCAAGGGAATCCGTAAACCCCCTCGCCGGATAGGCGTTTGAATAGCTCGCCTCGGCAACCGTCAGCAGGCGCACCAGTTGCAGAGCGGTGCTCTCGTTGTCGATGTCCTGGGCCAGCGAATCCAGCATCGCTCCCTTGTACGGGCCGGCCAGCACCTTACCCGATGTGGAGATGGGGGCAAATGTCCCGCCGACATTGCCGTAGAACACCTTTCCGAAGACACCGGCAACGCCGGTAAGGACCTTCGCCGGCTTGATCGCCCACTTGCCGTCCCTGGTAAGCAAGCCCATCCCGTCATTGGTCGAAGCCGGTTCCAGGTCGCCTTCCCTCGCTTGGATGTTGTACTGGCCCGGATTGACGACGTACTTGCCCTGCTTGTTGATTGTGCCCGCATGTCCCTCGACAACAACAACCGCCAGACCGCCGGAAAACATGGTGACCCCATCGAATTGCGGATTGATAACGATCTTCCCAGACGTGTTGATGTAACCCCACTTGTTGTTCATTCGGACCGCCGCCATACCCTCTGAGAAAGTCGTCACGGTGTCGAACTGCGGCCTGATGGCGAAGCTCCCGCTGTGGTCGATATAGCCGCACCGGCCTTCGCAGATCCCCGCCAGGCCGTCGGAAAATCCATCGACATCGGCGGATTGGAAGTGGGGTTTGATCGCATAGCTCCCCGACTTGTTGATGAATCCCCAACCGCCATCCGCGCGTACGGCCGCCAGGCCGCCATGAAAGTCCCCGGCCTCATAGAATTGCGGATTGATGGCATACTGCCCGCTCTTGTCGATATAGCCGGTCTGGTTCCCCAGGTGGACCCTCGCCAACCCCTCAATGAATGGGCTCACGCCATCGAACTGGGCAGCGATCGCCAGCTTCCCTGAGGTATCGATATAGCCCCATTTGCCATCCTTTATCACGCCGCAAAGCCCCTCGCTGAAGGCCACCGGATGGCCCAAAACGGAAGTGCCCGCATAGGCATCCCATACCGGCTGGATAACGACCTTGCCCTCGGCATCGATGAAGCCTGTCTTCACCGTCTTTCCATCCGCGCTCAGCCCCTGAAAGGGATAGATCCCAGGGTCCTGCGCCTTGTAGGCCCCCGCGGGACGATGGAACCACCACCATGCCACGCCGCCCAGAACCGCCAGCAGAATCACCAGGCCCCAAACCAGCTTTCTGCGCAGAGACGCAGGCCGGCTCGGGACCGGAGCCGCCTCAACCGAACTCACCGCAGCGCCTGAACCCGCCACTCCGCTTCCTTCGCCGCCCGCATGGATCGCCGCGCCGCACTTCCCGCAGAACCTGCGGCCTTCCCCAATCTCGCTGCCACAATCCGGACAAAACATCGGATTCCCTCGCTTTCTCGCCGTTTCAACGCGCTGTTTTTCCCACGCTTGCGATGGTGATCAACCCGCCCGCCGCGATGGAACAGAAACCCAGCCCCATCAGCCAGAGCCCCGCTCCCGCTACCGACTGAATCAGCGGCACAAAGAGCAGCTCGACAATGATCCCCGGCCCGCAGATCGATCCGATCATCACTTGGAAGCCGCCCATCAGCAGCTTCTGCGGAGAAGCCGCTCTGCGGGAGAAATAGAACAACACGCCCGAAGCGATCGCCGCCAGCAGGATGAGATAGACAGCGCCCACAACTTTGGCCATGTCTACACCGGAGAGGCTGACATGATTGAGTTCCGATGCGCCCAACTGGCCCAACAACCCCGAAAGAGGCCCCATATCTGGGGTGGAAACCCATGGCAAGAAGAAGCCGAACGCGGCGGCGATCGCTCCCGCTCCAATGAACTTCTCTCCTAGCGACAGGGAATTGAGGAACGATTTTCCCATCGCCGCCACTTCTGCCGCCGAAGGGGGTGCAGGCGGCGCGGCTGCCGGCCGGCTGATGGGTGCTTCGACATTCGGAATCGATCTGGACCGCAAGTCGGCTCCGCAAAACTCGCAAAACAAGACGCCATTGGCATTTGCATTGCCACAGGCAGAACAGTTCATGAACAGTCTCCTTCCAGGTTGTTGGTGCTGACTTCGCATGGCCAAAGGGATTGCATCTCCCGGCAGACTCCGGCGGGCCGCTTCCGAAGAATCGCAGGATGTCCAGCACCCACGATTGGGAGCGGCAATTCTAGATGAGGGAGAGAACGGCGGATCATACGCAACCCAAGAACGGCGTGTCAAGAAGCAATCTGAGGAGAGCCGGCTGCTTCCGCTCGGAAGGGTGCGCGAATCATCTCTCGAAAACGGACTCCGGCAACTCTTGCGATAATTCCATCAGCCAACAGAACGAGGTCTCGGCCGCCATGTCGAACTTAGCAACCACCCCCCTCCACACCATCGACCTGATCCGCAAAAAGCGCGACGGCGGCGCTTTGGACGCCCACGAAATCGGGTTTCTGGCCGCCGGCGCGGCCGATGGCTCCATCCCGCCGGAGCAGCTCTCCGCATGGCTGATGGCCTGCTTTCTGCGTGGCCTCTCGCTGGAAGAGACCCGCTCGCTCACCTTGGCCATGCGCGATTCCGGGGAGAAGTTCTCGCCCGCCGGCCTGGGAAAGGTCGCTGTCGACAAGCACTCCACCGGCGGCGTGGGTGACAAGACCAGCTTCCTGGTGGCTCCCATCGCCGCGGCCTGCGGACTGGCCGTACCCATGATCAGCGGCCGCGCCCTGGGCCACACCGGCGGCACGCTGGACAAACTCGAATCCATCCCCGGCTACCGCACCGCCCTCTCGCTGTCCGAATTCGAGACAGTTCTGGCCCGCTGCGGCGCTTCCATCGTCAGCCAGACCCCGGCGCTGGTGCCCGCCGACCGCGTGCTCTATGCGCTGCGCGATCGCACCGGCACGGTCGAAAGCCCTGGCCTGATCTGCGCATCCATCCTCAGCAAAAAGCTCGCCGCCGGCCTCGATGCGCTGGTCCTGGACGTGAAGACCGGCTCCGGAGCCTTTCTGCGCAAGCGCGAAGACGCCGAATACCTGGCCGCCCTCATGGTAGCTACCGCCGAAGCCGCCGGAACCCGCACCGTAGCCCTCCTGACCGACATGAGCCAGCCTCTGGGCCGCGCCGCCGGTAACTGGATCGAGCTCGCCGAGTCGGTCGAGCTGCTGCGTGGCCAGCGTCCCGCCGAAAGCGAGAACCTGCGCGAGTTGTCGCTGATTCTGGCCGGCTGGATGATTCATCTGGGCGGCCAGGCCGCCACGCCGGAAGCAGGCTATGCCCGCGCCGAATCCGCCCTCGCCGACGGCTCCGCCTTGCGCGTCTTCTTCGCCATGATCGAGGCCCAGGGCGGCGACACAAAAGTCTTCGACCATCCGGCAGCCTTCCACAAACCCGGCGCCACCCAGGTGCTCCAAGCCTGGGAAAGCGGCTTTATCTCGCAGATGGACACCACCCAGATCGGCTGGGCCGTGCAGCGCCTGGGCGCAGGACGCGAGAAGGCCGGCGAGCCCGTCGATCCCCACGCCGGCATCCTCTTCCATGCCCGCCGCGGCGCGCGCCTCCAGACGAGCCAGCCCATCGCCACGCTCTACGCCACCCGCCCCGAGTTTCTGCCCGAGCCCATCGACCTCTTGAAGCAGGCCATCTCCTTCTCCAAGAGTCCGCCTCCCGCCGTGCCTTTGGTCAGCCGCGTTTTCACCCGCGAAGCGGCTCAGAACCATCTGCGCAATGCTGTAAGGTAGTTTTCAGTTGTCAGAGGATGATTTGCGAAGTTTCGCCCGCTTCAGCCAATTGCGGCCAGGACTCGGCAATTTGGTTGCCCTCAGCCCTTCCTAGCGAAACGCCAATCGGTCGCAAACTGACCACTGACCACTGATAACTGACAACTGATAACTGCTCTTCAAGGAGTTCGTTTTGGATCGATTTACCGGAGTGCTGGGGATTTTGGCCGTGCTGCTCGCGGCCTGGCTGGGTTCCACGGACCGCAAACATATCCGCTGGCGCACCGTGGCCTGGGGACTGGGCCTGCAAGTGGTCTTTGCCTTCTGCGTGCTCCGCTTCACCTATGGCCAACAGGCGATGGCCTGGGCGGGCGGCGTCATCAATGCCATGCTGGCCTCCACCTTCGCCGGCACCAAGGTTCTCTTTGGACCGCTGGGCGTACCCACGGGCTCAATGGGCGCCATCTTCGCCTTCCAGGTCCTGCCCACCATCATCTTCATCTCCGCCTTCTTCGCGGTGCTTTATCACATCGGGGTGATGCAGATCGTCATCCGCGGCCTGGCCTGGGCCATGCTCAAAACCATGCGCATCTCCGGCGCGGAAAGCATGAACGTAGCCGCCAGCATCTTCATGGGCCAGACCGAGGCACCGCTCACCATCCGCCCGTTCCTCTCCAAAGCCACGCGCAGCGAGCTGATGACCATCATGACCAGCGGCATGGCCCACGTCTCCGGCGGCATCATGGCCATGTACATCGCGCAGGGCGTTGAGGCCAAACACCTGCTCGCCGCCGTTATCATGACCGCGCCGGGCACCATCCTGCTCTCCAAAATGCTCGTTCCTGAGACTGAAGTACCCGCCACCGAAGGCCGCGTCGTCATGCCCAAGGACGAAGAGCATAAGGAAGAAAACTTCATCGGCGCCATCGCCCGCGGCACCATCGACGGCGGCAAGCTGGCCATGAACGTGGCCATCATGCTCATCAGCTTTCTGGCCCTCGTGGCCCTGCTCGATAGCCTTTTGCTCTGGGTCCATGGCGGCCTGCCCTGGGTTCCGGGCTCGCTCGGCCAGATTCTTGGCTTCGTGGGCGCTCCTGTGGCCTGGCTCATCGGCGTTCCCTGGCATGACTGTAGCGCCATCGGCAACCTGCTTGGCACTCGTATGGCGCTCAATGAAGTGATCGCCTACATCGCGCTGGGCACGCAGAAAGCCATGCTCGCGCCGCGCTCCTTCACCATCGCCACCTTTGCCCTGTGCGGATTCGCCAACCTGGGCTCCATCGGCATGCAGATCGGTGGCATCGGCGCCCTCGTTCCCGAGCGCCGCAACGATCTGGCCAAACTCGGCGTCCGCGCCATGCTCGCCGGCACCATGGCTAACTTGATTTCAGCTTCCATCGCCGGCATGTTTCTGGGCTAGTTCAGGCCCTGATGCTTCTTGTAACTCGCTGTCATCTTGAGCGAGCGCAGCGAGTCGAAAGCCTGCCCTGAGCACAGTCGAACGACCCGCGTTTCCGTCATTTCCCAGCCCAAAAAACTTCCGTGCCCCATCCTTTTCGCGTTCTTTGCGAAAAGGGTGGGAAAGCGTGAATCTCAATCGGCCACGCTCCCCGCCTGCAACCGCCTGACCCGGTAAAAAATCGTCAGCGCCGTCACCGACCCGCACGTCAGCAAACTCGCCGCCATCCCCAGGATCAGCGAAAGATCCTGCTGGTAGAGCCCATGCACAATCCCGATGGCCTGCAAAATACTGAAGCCGCCAAAGGTAATCAGTGAAATGCCCTCATCGCTCTTCTTGCGCCACACCGCCAGCACCTGGGGCACAAAGAGCAGCGCGTTGCACCCCAGTCCCAATCCGAAAATCACCGCGACAATCTGCTTCATCCCCTGCCTCTCCCGTGAATCGAAGGATGCCGTTCGTTCTATCCTCTCATTCCGGCGGAAACCGGCTTTGTTATCCTGACTCCGTGGAATATGAACGCCTGCTCTATCCGCCATACGATGCGCCGCTCATGGAGGCCTACGGCGGCCGCTTCGAATCCGCCTACGTCATCCTTCACCCCTTTGTCGCCGTCCCCGATCATCTCGCCTGGAAGGCGACGAGACTGTATCCGAGCGACGAGCAGATTGGCCGCCTGGGAACAAAATACCCGTGGGCTCGCGTTGCCGCTGAAACCGGGCTGCGCACCTGCGACAAGCTGAGCCAGGCCCTGCTCACTTCCATCGGAGCGATCGACGAGGATTTGCGCGACGATCCGGCCCGCGACGCGCTCCAGAGCTTCCTTGAATCCGAGCCCGTCTGGATGCCCGAAGAAGGCCGCTTCGAGCCCTTGCTGCGGCCGGATTTTCTTGCCGCGTTTGAAACCGCCGGCCACGATGAATTGATCTTTGTCCCTGAGTTTCCCAACGCCGATCCGATGCAAAAACTCAGCGTATCCGGGCTCCGGAATCGCGAAGAAGCATTTCCCTCCCGCGGCACTCTCGCGGCCCTCGATGCCTCCTTTCTCTTCACCGTCGATTGGGACAGCTTCTTCACGCTCTTCTACGGCCCGCGCGCGTCTGTTGCCGAAGTGGTCCGCCGCAACAACCTGGAAGGCTTCTTCGCAACCCCCACCACCGAGCACTTCTGGTTCAATTACTCGCTGGGCTGCTGTGTCATCACGATGGCGCCCGATGGCTGGATGGCCGATTGAAAGCTCGTCCGTCCCCTCTCCGACTCTGCTTGTCGAGTCCGCCTCTTGACACTTCGCAATTTGCGAAGTAATCTGAGACCGTGCATATCGTCACGATCAAGCGCTTGCAGCAGGCTTCTGAGGAGCACCGCGAGGCAGCTCAGGAGATCGGCTCTTGGGCAAGAATCGTGAAATCGGCTCGATGGCGGAACTTTCAAGAGTTGCGGGCAAGTTTCCCCGATGCGGACGATGTTGACGGCTTTGTCGTCTTCAATATCCGGCACAACCGCTACCGGCTCATCGCTGCCGTTCACTATGCAAAGGCGATTGACGGACGCATGACTCTGGGGCATGTGTACATTGGGTCGTTCATGACGCACAAGGAATACGACAGGTGGTGCGCCGCGACCGGGAAGAAGAGGGCGGAATGGCTACACTTCTAGCAAACCCGACGAAGATGATCGAGCGCGGAGCGCCTCACCTGATTCGCTCCGAGGAGCAGCTTGAGGCCTACACCAAGGCCCTCTACCACCTGACTTCAGAACCCCACCCAACGCCGGCTCAAGTCGAAGCGATCGAATTGCTCACTCTTCTCGTCGAACGTTATGAAGGGGAGCACTATGGGATTCCACAGGCGTCTCCAGCCGATGTGCTCCGCTTCCTTCTTGACCGGCATGGTCTGAAGCAGCGCGACATCGCCGCTGACCTCGGCGGAGAAAGCGTCGTCTCTGAAGTGCTTTCCGGAAAGCGCAAGCTGAATGCTGCGCACATCGAACTGCTCAGCAAGCGGTTCCATGTCTCGCCGGCCGTCTTCTTCCCTGCCTGAAAACCTCCGGCCTTGTAGAATGTGCGAAGCGCATCCTCAGGCCCAATCATGACCTATTTCGACCAAGTCTCTGAAGCCGCGGCGTTTCTGCAAAGCAGAATCGGCGCTCTCCATCCTCAAATCGGCATCGTGCTCGGCTCCGGACTGGGCGCGGTCGCCGATGCTGTCGCCGAGCCGGTCGCCGTTCCTTACGCCGAGATTCCGCATTTTCCCCAGTCCACCGTCGAGGGCCACACGGGCCGCATCGTTGCCGGCCTTCTCGGCGGCGCGCCTGTCCTCCTCATGCAGGGCCGGGTGCATTTCTACGAGGGCTACACCCCGCGGCAGGTTACCTTCCCGATGCGCGTCCTGGGCGCGCTGGGAATCCGCGCCGTTGTCCTCACCAACGCCGCCGGAGGCATTGCCGAGGGCTACCATCTGGGCCAGCTTGTCGCCCTCGCCGATCACATCAATCTCATGGGCTGGAACCCGCTGGTGGGCGAAAACGAACCGCGGTTCGCCCGCCAGCCCGACGCAGGCCTGCGCTTCTTCGACATGACCGAGGCCTACTCGAAGCGCCTCCGCGCCTTGGCGAAGCAAGCCGCTGCGGACGAAGGCTTTCCCCTCGAAGAGGGCGTCTATCTGGCCGTCAGCGGGCCCAGCTTTGAAACGCCCGCCGAAATTCGCGCCTTCCGCACCATGGGCGCCACGCTGGTGGGCATGTCCACCGTGCCGGAAACCATCGTCGCCCGCCACATGGGCATCGAGGTGCTGGGCATCTCCTGCGTCACCAACCTCGCCGCCGGCCTGGGCGCAACCCCCTTGAGCCACGAAGAGGTCTTCGAGACCGGACGCCAGGTCGAGCACCGGCTGGCGCGGCTCTTCGAGCGCCTCATCCCCGGAATCGCCGCGTTGCCCCATCCGGGAGTCAGTCACCCGTGAGCGAGAGCACCCCACAAACTGCACGCCTTCCCTTCCCGCCCGTGGTCCTGGCCATCGCCGGCTGTTCCGGTTCCGGCAAAACCACGCTGGCCGCTGAACTGACCCGCAACCTCGGCGGCATCCACTTCTCGCTCGACAATTACTATCGCGATCTGGCTCACTTGCCCTTGGCCGAACGCGTCCGCCAGAACTTCGACGACCCGGCGCTTATCGAGAACTCATTGCTCGCAAGCCACGTTGCGGCGCTGGCCCGCGGCGAGGCCATCGGGCGTCCCCTCTACGACTTCTCGACCTACACCCGCATTCCCCACCAGACTGAAACCGTCCGCGCCGATGCTTTTCTCCTCGTCGAGGGCCTGTTTTCTCTCTACTATCCGGAATTGCTTCCGCTCTACCAGTTGCGCGTCTACATCGACACGCCCGATGAGCTCTGCTTCGAACGCCGCCTCAAACGCGACATCGAAGAGCGCGGCCGCACGCCCGAGTCGGTGCGCCATCAATATGAGGCCACCGTCCGGCCCTCGAGCCTGGCTTTTGTCCGGCCCTCCGCCGCGCACGCCGACCTGGTTGTCGATGGAACCGGCGCGCTAGACTGGAAGGTAGAGCGGGTCCTGACCGAAATGCGCAGTCGAGGGCTTTTGCGGACCTTTCCGGGCTGAGAAGCATCCATTCTCGGCTGCCAACTCTGGTTCATTCACCGAAGATTCATCGGGGAACAATCGGAATCAGGCCCTCGTAGAGATAACGTGAGCACGATGGCGAGCAAATCCCCAAACTCGATGAAGCGGAAGGCGGCCATGTGGCTGCGCCAGGGCATCTCGCCCCGCCGCCTGGCGCTCACGCTCGCGCTAGGATTCGCCATCGGCTGCATTCCCGTCGTGGGCATTCCCACGGCGTTGTGCGCGCTGCTGGCGCTGGCCCTCCGGCTCAATCTGCCCGCGATTCAAGCCGCAAACTATGCCGTCATGCCGTTTCAACTGGTGCTGATTGTGCCGTTTGTGCGCTTGGGCGAATGGCTCTTCCTTTCCAGGAACAGCCATGCCGCAAATCCTGCGGCGCTGCTCCACCTTTCGCCCCTGCACCTGATCTCGCAACTGGGCTCACTGGCCGGCCTCGCCATGCTGGCCTGGCTGGTGATCGCCGTTCCGGCCGTCGCGCTCATGACCGCCACGCTCACCCCGTTGTTGCGCCGGGTTCCAGCTCTGGCCGCGGCTGAAGCCGGCGACTGAGACCCGTTCATTTCCCCGCGTAGGGGTCGGCTACCGGCTTCGCGCTCTCCAGCCATGCGGTGTAGATCATGTCGCGCAACATGCTGGCTCCAGCGGCCAGCCGTTCCGCGGTAAACTCCCGCGACTCGGTCGTCCCCTTGTCCACAAACCCTCCCACCTTCTCCAGTTGGTAGACCTTCTCCACATAGGTGGCCGTGTGGCGCAGATAAGCCACATACGCGTCGAAGATATCGCCATCGATCGCCTTGGGCGCGGTCATTTTGGCCATGACCTCGGGTTCATGCAGGTTCGCGGCCACAAACGGCCCCTCGAACTGCCAGTGAATCTGGTGGCCGGTGGTATAGCCGTTGGGATTGGGTCCCACCCAGCCGTTGTACTTGTCCGTGGTGTGCAGCGGCTGCGAGCCGTCGCCCACGTAGTGGCCCATCCAGCCGGCATAGAAGATCGCCACCTGCTCCACGGGACGCGTATCCTGGCCGGCAGCCGCCAACCGCCGGTACTCGCGCAGCGCGGCCTTCAGCCGCTCCCAGACCTCGGTGGTCTCCCAAGGCTGCAAGCCGATCTTTTCCGGCCGCTGCCCGGCGGCAAAGACTTTGGCTTCAAAATCCAGGCGGCGGCGCGGCAAAGGCCCCAGCGCGTCGGCCGGCTCCAGGTCGATAAAGTGTTCCAGCGCCTGCGCCGCGTTCAACTCCGGCTCGGCGGGCGACCGCCAGCGGTCCGGCTCGGGACCAAGATACTCGATCTCGCTCACCGCTGCCTCTGAACGCAGAAAAGCGGGCACATCGGCGGGGAGCCTGCTGGCCGCCAGCCGGTTGATCATGCGGTGGCCCTCATTGCCCCAGGCGCGGGCGGCCTGCGGTTGAGCAAAGACACAAATCAGCCCGGCCAAGGCCAGGGCTGCATCGGCGAGATGGGAAGATCGGCGCGAACGCAACATGAGGCCAGTATACGGTTGCCCGCGGCAAGTGCTGCTTCAATATCCCGCGAACTGTTCGCTCCCGTTTTCCTCAGCGCGGGGTCGTTCTGTCCCGCCGGACTCACCGCATTCTGCTTGCCGCTCTTCTCGATTGACGGTTACTGGAACGTTTCGCCCGGAGGACACCGTACCGATTTCGGCAGAGAGTTTGAGTTCAAACGCTTATACTACCCTCAAATAGCCTTGGGACCAGTTTCGGCCAGTCTACAGGCACAACACACGGCCTTTCTTGAACGGAAACGTTCTTCCGAAGGCTCCGGTCCAGAACTGCTGCGCCAGGACCGGGGCCATGGGAAATTGCCTTGGGGGAACCATGCAGAACCGGGTCAACGGAGAAACGGCAACCGGAACAGAGCAGCCTGCGCTGCTGGTCCGGGATGGCATTTCCCTGGTTTGGACCACTCTGGCAGCTCTGGCTTTTGCGCTGTCGGCAGGTGCGGTCGTCGCGCGACTGGCAAACGGCCCCCGGTTCGATGGCCTGCTGATCTTCGCCGCCGGCTGCACCGCCGCGGCCTTGGCTTTTCGCCTGGTTGTCCGGAATCGGGTGCCCCCCGAACCCGTGAGCCCGCCCGCCGCCGAACCGCTGAAGGAACTGCTCGATTCGGCCGGCCCCATGGTCGCGGCCATCGGCCTCGATGGCCGCATGACCTACGTGAATCCTGCCGCGGAGCGGCAACTGGGCTACCATGCGGCCGAACTCATGAACGAGTGGAGCACGATGGAGGTTCTTGCTCCCAACGAGGGAGCGCGCCTGGTTGCTGAGATGGAGAAACTCTGCGCTGTCGAACGGCCGCCGGAACCCACTCCCGCGGGACGCATGGCCGCCTACTTGGACTGCGTTCGCATGATTCCTCCTAGCCAGGTACCCCCCTTCGACGCGCAGTTGCGCCGTAAAGACGGCGTTCTGCTCCCGGTTACGCTCCACATCTCCGCCCTTCGCGACGGAACCGGGGCGCTTGCCGGATTGGTGGTTGTGGCGCTGGAACAGACCGCAATCCTCCACCAGGAACTGGCGCTGCGCGAGTCGCAGGAGCGGTATCGCGATCTCTTTGAGAACTCGGTCGAGATGATTGCGACGCTCAGCCCTGGGGGACAGTTTCTCTACGCCAATCCCGCCTGGAAGCGGTGCTTCGGCCTGGACAATGCCGCGCTTCTGGGCCTCGATTCTTTTGAGGATCTCTTCCGCCTCAGTGGCTCCCTCGAGGTAGCCGCGCTCTTCCGCCGCGCGTTGGATGGAGAGACGATCGATCGCGCGCCTCTGCGCCACCACACGCCCGACGGCCGCGTTCTGGAGTTGGAACTGAGCCTGAGTCAGCGGCAGAAGGCAGGCAATCCCTTGGCGGTGCGCTGCCTGCTGCGCGATGTGACCCAGCAGAAGCAGCGCGAGCACCGCTTGGCCTTGCAACTGGTAGTGAGCCAGATCGTCGGCGAAAACCCGTCTCCCGAGGTCGCGGGCGTGCGTATCCTCGAAGCCCTCTGCGTCTCCCAGGGCTGGGATGTCGCCCTCAAGTGGGAAGTCAACACCGAAGAGAACCGGCTCGAATTCTCCACGGCATGGGGCACTCCAGGCCGCCGCGCCGAGACCCTCATTCAAGAAAGCATGGGGATCACCCTGGCCAGCGGCGCCGACCTGCCGGGACGGGTCTGGCACGATGGCCGCCCCATCTGGATCTCCGATCTTGCCTCCATGCCCCCCACTCCACGCCTCGAGTCCGTTCTAAGCCACGAAATGGTCTCCGGCTGGGCGGTGCCCGTGCGCGTGGGCAACAAGGTACTGGCCGTCCTCGAATTCTATTGCCATCTCCATCTCCGCGAGGACCGCGAGGCGGTGGCGGCCATGGAGACGGTGGCGGCCTCGCTGGGACAAATGCTGGCGCGCTCCCAGGAACGCGGCCGGGCCGAGGAACTCTACCGGCAGCAGGAGATCCTGCTCGACTCCGTCGCCGACGGCATCTGCGGCGTAGACCGTCACGGCCTGGTCAGCTTTGCCAACCCCGCCGCCGCCCGTCTGCTCGGCGCCCCGGCCAAAACCCTGACGGGCAAGCCGGTGGATGCGCTGCTGCACGGCTCCGCGCCCTCCGACCGCCAATGCGGCGAGGATTGCCCGCTCCGGCGCTCCACCGTAAGCCATAAGGCCGCGGCCGGCGAAAGCACCATCTTCCGCGCCGACGGCAGCCCCTTCCCGGCCGAGTACGTCCTCACTCCCATCCTCGATCAGGGCCGTTTCTCCGGCTCCGTGCTCAGCTTCCGCGACATCAGTCAGCGCTATGCCCTCGACCGCCTCAAGGACGAGTTCATCTCCACCGTCAGCCACGAGCTGCGCACCCCCCTCACCTCGATTCGCGGCGCCCTGGGCCTGCTCTCTTCGGGCATTCTCGGCAAGGTCAACGACAAAGCGGCCAACCTGCTCCGCATTGCCCTCACCAACTCCGACCGCCTGGTCCGGCTCATCAACGACATCCTCGATCTGGAACGGATTCAGAGCGGCAAGGAACCGCTCGCCTTCCGCCCGGTGCAGTTGGCGGAGATCGTCCGCCAGGCCATCGACGGCATGGCCCCGGTGGCCGATGCCGCCGGCGTGCAACTCATCCACGACACCACCCAGGTGGAAATCGCAGCCGACCCCGACCGCTTGCTTCAGGTCATCACCAACCTGCTCTCCAACGCCGTCAAGTTCTCTCCGCCCAACTCGACCATCTCTGTGATGCTGCGCCCGGGCGTCAACGGCGTCACCCTCTCTGTCATCGACCATGGCCGCGGCATTCCCGCCGACAAGCTCGAAGCCATCTTCGGCCGCTTCCAGCAGGTGGACGCTTCAGACTCGCGTCAGAAAGGCGGCAGCGGCCTGGGCTTGGCCATCTGCCGCACCATCGTCCTGCAACACTCCGGCCGCATCTGGGCTGAGCGCAATCCCGTCTGTGGCTCTACCTTCCGCGTCTTCCTGCCCTACCAGCCGGCGCCTCCCGATCCTTCTGAAGCGCCGGGGGGAATATACGACCAGGAGCCCGGTCACGGCACGGTGCTGCTGGCCGACGCGAATGCGATTTCGCGGCCGCGAATCGCCGCTCAATTGGGCCGCCACGGCTATCGCGTCGTCGAGGCATCCACCGTGGAACAGACGTTGGCCGCGGCCAGCGAAGGCGTCGAGGCCATTCTCCTCGATACCTCCCTGGACGGCATGAACGGCTGGGAGATTCTGCCCCTGCTGCGCCGCGTGGATCCTCAGGCTCGGACGCCCATCGTTTTGCTGAGCGTTGAGAGCCGGCAGAACCAGCCCGGCCTGCCGCCCGACGCAAAAAAGACTCTGCCCGCCGACGCTCTGGGATGGGTCGCCAAGCCGCTCAATGAAGACGCGCTTCTGGGCGAATTGGCCCGCGTACTCTGCGGAACCGGCGAAAAGGCGCGCATCCTGGTCATCGAGGACGATGTCGATCTGGCGCACGTCATCGGCGAAGTCTTCGCCCGCGACACGATCACCGTGCAGTTGGCCTACTCTCTCCAGTCGGCGTTGGATGCATGTTTCACCTTTCAGCCGCACCTGCTGGTGCTGGACATCGGTCTGCCCGACGGCGACGGTTTCAACATGGTGGACTGGCTGCGCAAACACGAGGATCTGGCCCGCCTGCCGCTGGTGGTCTACTCCGGCCGCGAGCTCTCACCCACCGAACGCCGCCTGCTGACCCTCGGACCCACCCACTTCCTCACCAAGGCCCGCGTGCAGCCGCAGCAACTCGAGGCGCTGGTTTTGACCTTGCTGCGCAGCTCGCGCCAGCTGGACGAGGCTTCTGCTGCGGAGATGCCGGTCCGAAAATCTTAACCGAGCCGCTCTCTGCACATGGCTCTCCGGGACCCCTTTGAATCCCCAGGGACTTTGACCGCCATTGCTCAACTGGACTCCCTTCGGGCCGGCCAGCCTCTGCGGCCATCGACAATGCCGCCGCGACGTTCCACAATGGTTGCGGAGGATGTCCCACCGTGGCGCACAAGATCCTGATTATTGACGACGAAGAGGATATACGCGAGGTGGCCGCCCTCAGTCTTGAAACCGTAGCCGGTTGGGACGTGGTCATGGCCAACTCCGGAGCCCAGGGTCTGGCGCGCGCCATCGAGTACCAGCCCGACGCCATTCTGCTCGACGTGATGATGCCCGGCATGGATGGTCCCACCACCTTCCGCGAACTGCGCAAGAATCCAGCCACTGCTCGCATCCCGGTCCTGCTGCTCACCGCCAAGGTGCAGAGCTCCGATCAGCGCCGCTTCGCCGATCTGGGCGTCGAGGCCGTGCTCTTCAAGCCCTTTGACCCGCTCACGCTCTCCACGCAGATTGCCAGCGTGCTGGGCTGGAACTGAAAGGCGCTTCAACCATGGCCGCCGCCGGACAGCCCGCTCTGAGCCAGGCCCTCGACCGCATGTGGAACCGGTTTCTGCCCGAGATCGAGGAGCGGATCGCCATCCTGGAGACTGCAGCCGCGGAGTTTGCCGCCCTCACGCTCTCAACCGAACAATGCGAAGCGGCCACTTCCGCCGCCCACAAGCTGGCCGGCGTCCTGGGCATCTTCGGTCTCGCCAGGGGCACCGATCTGGCCCGCGAACTGGAGAATCTGTACTCCCGCCCAAACGGTCCCGAACCCGCCATTGGCGCCCGCCTCGCCTCGCTTGCCGCCGAACTGCGCACCATGATCGAGAGCCGCAGGTAAGCCCCGCACACTCCTGAGGAATTACACTTTTCATTGGTGATACCGCCCGATCCATTTGCGCCCCAGCTTGACCTCAGCTTTGAGGAGCCGCGCCACGCCCGCCGCATCTGGCCCGTCCGCGAGCTGGTTGGCCAGGTCCGCGAACTGGTCGAACTCGAATACGGCGACGTCTGGGTCGAGGGCGAAATCTCCAACTTCCGCCCCGCTCCCTCCGGCCACGTCTACTTCACGCTCAAGGACGCCGACGCGCAACTGCCCGTGGTCCTCTTTCGCCGCCAGGCCATGCTGCTGCGCTTCCGCCCTGAGGACGGCCTGCACGTGCTGGTCCGCGGCCGGGTCAGCGTCTATGAACAGCGCGGCCAGATGCAGTTGGTCGCCGAAACCATGGAACCGGTCGGCGCTGGCTCGCTGCAACTGGCTTTCGAACAGCTCAAAGAACGGCTCAAGGCCGAAGGCCTCTTCGACGCCGGGCGCAAGCGCCCGCTGCCCGCTTTTCCCCGCGCCGTCGGCATCGTCACCTCGCCCACCGGCGCCGTCATCCGCGACTTCCTCAATATCGTCGCCCGCCGCCACTCCGGCCTCAATGTGCTGCTCTTCCCCGTCTCCGTGCAGGGCGATCAGGCCCCCGCCGAGGTCGAGACCGCGCTTGCCGAGTTGAACGCTTCGGGGCTGGTGGATATCATCGTCCTCGCCCGCGGCGGCGGATCGCTCGAAGATCTGGCCGCCTTCAACAGCGAGCGTGTGGCCCGCGCCATCGCCGCCTCCCGGCTGCCCGTGGTTTCGGCCATCGGCCACGAAACCGACTTCACCATCGCCGACTTCGCCGCCGACCTCCGCGCGCCCACGCCCTCCGCCGCCGCGGAGCTCATCACCGAAGCCCAGCACAGGATCGCCGAACACCTCGCCGACCAGGACCACCGCCTGGAACGCGCGGCCCGCTTTCAACTGCTGCAAGCGCGGCAGCGCCTCACGCGCCTGCCCATCAGCCGCGCTGAGGCGCGCATGACCACGCTGATTCACCGCTCGGCCCAGCGCCTCGACGACTTCTCTCTGCGCCTTGAAGCCGCCGCCAGCGACCAGCTCCGCCAGCGCCAGCGTCATGTCGCCGATCTCGCCGCCGCCGTGCTCCGCCACGATCCGCGCCAGGGTCTGGCCCAGGCCAGCGAACGCCTTGCCGCCTGCCGCACGCGCCTCGACCGCTCGCTGGAGCGCGCCATCCATGCTTCCGCATCCACAGTCGGCGCCCTGGATGCCCGTCTGCACTCGCTCTCGCCGCTGGCCGTCCTCGATCGCGGCTACGCCATGGTGCTCGATGCCCAGGGCGGTCTCGTCCGCTCCACAGCCCAACTCGCGTCCGGCGACAAAATCACCACCCGCCTCTCCGACGGAACCTTCACCAGCCGCGTTGAAGCTGCCGCGCAAAACAAAAGTAAAGAAAAGAGAGTATGACCACTGCCACTGCACGCAAACTCTTCGGCACCGACGGCATTCGCGCCGCGGCCGGTAAAACGCCTCTCGACCCGACTACCATCTTCGCCGTGGGGCTGGCGCTGGGGCACTCCCTGCGCGACATGGCCGTCGAACCCAAGGTCATTCTGGGCCGCGACACGCGCGAGTCGGGCCCCTGGATCGCCGCCACTCTGGCCGCCGGCCTGCGCCAGGCAGGCGCGCGCGTCGAGAGCGCGGGCGTAATCACCACTCCCGCTGTTGCCTTCCTCGCCCGCACGCACGGCTTCCACGCCGGCGTGGTCATCTCCGCCTCCCACAATCCCTGGCGCGACAATGGCATCAAGCTCTTCGGCGCCGATGGCTTCAAGCTCGCCGATGCCGTCGAACTCGCGATGGAAGACGAAATCCTCCATCATGCGGCGCGGATCGCAGCGCCCGACCCCGCCAGCCTGCCGCCGGTCGAGGACAATCCCGCCTTCCAGGCCGACTACATCCAGTTCCTCATCGATTGCGTGCCCGGCCTCTCGCTGGCCGGCCTGCGCATTGTGGCCGACTGCGCCAACGGAGCCGCGGCAGCCGTCGCGCCCGAGCTCTTCCACCGCCTGGACGGAGAAGTAACCCTCCTCAACATCGTGCCCGACGGCCGCAACATCAACGACCAATGCGGCGCTCTCCACCCGGCCTACGTCGCGGCGGAAACAAAGGATCGCGGAGCAGACCTTGGACTCACCTTCGACGGCGACGCCGACCGCTGCATGTTGGCCGGAACGCACCTCAACGTCATCAACGGCGACGCCATCCTACTGATGGCCGCGCGCGACCTGAAGGCCCGCGGACTGCTCACCGGCGATCTGGTCGTCGCCACCACCATGTCCAACATGGGCCTTGAAGCCGCACTCAAGCGCAGCGGCATTCGTATGCTCCGCGCGCCCGTCGGCGACCGCTACGTCCTCGAGCAGATGCAGATCCACAACGCGGCGCTGGGCGGCGAGCAGTCCGGCCACATCCTGCTGCCTCATCTGGCCACCACCGGCGACGGCCTGCTCACCGCCCTGGTCGTTCTCGATCTGATCGCCCGTTCGGGCAAGAGCATCGACGAATTGACCGCGGATCTCAAGGTCTTTCCGCAAGTCATCGTCAACGTGAAGGTGCGCGAGAAGAAGCCGCTGGAATCCATCCCGGCCGTAGCCGCGGCCATCCGCGCCGCCGAAGAGGAATTGAAGGACTCCGGCCGCGTCGTCATCCGTTACAGCGGCACCGAACCTCTGGCCCGCGTCATGATCGAAGCCGAAAGCGAAGACGCGATGCGCCTCCACGCCAACGCCATCGCCGGCGCCATCCGCGCCGAACTCGGCGTGTAGACGTGAAAATGAAGATCGGATTGGTTGCCCCACCCTCGCCGCTGTCATTCCGAGCGGAGCGCAGCAAAGTCGAAGAACCTGCGTCTTGATCCTTTGCGGCTAGAACGGAACCATAGTCGGCGTATCCCGAAAGCGCGGCATTGCAATCGACGCGACCATCAGCGAGCGGCGACCCTGAACAAAGTGAAAAGGGCATAGGATTCTTGGAAACGCCGTAGGGTGGGATACATAACTCCCCGGCTGTGCCGCCACAGTCGAATCTCCGCCTTACTTCAAATCCCGCCAGTTCGGTCCGAAGCCCAAATCCGCCACCAGCGGCACACTGAGCTTCACCACGCCTTCCATCTCCGCGCGCACCAGCGCTTCAATCTCCGCGGTCTCGTCCGCGGGCACCTCGAAGAGCAGTTCGTCGTGCACCTGCAAAACCATCCGCGTCTTGAATGCACGCTCGGCGAGCTTGCGGTCGATCGAGATCATCGCCAATTTGATCAGGTCGGCTGCCGTGCCTTGCAGCGGCGTGTTGATCGCCGTGCGCTCGGCAAATCCGCGCTGGTTGGGATTGCGGCTCTCGATGTCGGGAATGGGACGCACGCGGCCGAAGAGCGTGCGCACGCTGCCCTCCTTCCGCGTCTGCTCCAGGGTCTTTTCGATGAATGCCTTGACTCCCTCATAGCGCGCAAAATACCGCTCGATATAGGCCTTTGCCTCGGCCTGCGGAATACCCAGTTGCTGCGCCAGCCCGAACGCCGAGATGCCATACACGATGCCGAAGTTCACGGCCTTGGCGCGGGCGCGCGTCTGCTTGTCCATCGTCTCCGCGGGCACGCCGAAGACTTCGCTGGCGGTCAGCGTGTGAATGTCTTCGTTGTTCTGGTAGGCGTGCACCAGCAGCGGATCGCCGCTGAAATGCGCCAGCAGCCGCAGCTCGATCTGCGAGTAGTCGGCCGAAAGCAGTTGTGTGCCGGGCGCGGAAGTGAACGCTGCGCGGATTTCGCGCCCCAACTCGGTGCGGATGGGAATGTTCTGAAGATTCGGATTGACCGAGGAGAGCCGTCCGGTAGCCGTGGCCGCCGCTTGAAACGTCGTGTGCACCCGCGACTCGCCGTCGGCCAGCAGCGGCAACGCGTCGATGTAGGTCGACTTGAGCTTGGATAGATGCCGGTATTCGAGCACCAGCCGGGGAACCTCGTGCCGTTCCGCCAAAAACTCCAGCACGTCCTGCGCCGTGGAAACAGCTTTGCCCTTGCCGCGGCTGGCCGGCGCGGGCAGACCCAAATGCTTGAACATTAACTCGCCCAGTTGCTTGGGCGAGTTAATGTTGAAGCGGCGTCCGGCCAGCTCGAAGATACGCTCGCCCACCCGCTCCAATTCGATTGCAAATCGCTTGGAGAGACCGTCCAGCACGCCCAGATCGATGCGCACGCCGGCCTGCTCCATGCGGAAGAGAACCGGCGCCAGCGGCAGGTCGATCTCTCGATAAACGCGCTCAACGCCGGCTTTTTCAACTTCGCTCTTCAGCGCCGGAACCAGCGCATGAATCGCCGCCGCGCCCGCCGCCAGCGTGGACGGAGCCGGCTGACTGTTGCGCGCGGCTACATCCGCCAGCGCCTGCGTCGAGTGCGTTGGATTCAGCGCATAGGAGAGCAGCATGGTGTCGTCCACCGCTCCGCGCAACGCAACGCCCTGCGCACTCAGCAGATGAAGCGCCGACTTCCAGTCGTGTGTCTGCTTGGCCACTGCCGCGTCTTCCAGCAGCGCGCGAAGTTGCTCGCTCAGCGGCAAATGCAGCGCCGTCGCGGCCTCCGCGCACACGCCCACGCTGAAGCTCGCTTTCTTCTCCGCGGCCTCCGCCACATCCAGCAGCGACATCGACTGCTGCGCTTCGTCCTCCGCCTCCGGCTTGGGCGCGGCCAAATCCAGCGCGAAGGCAAACCCGTGCGCTCGCGCCGCGGCATAAAACGCGGCTGTCTGCGCGGAATCGGGCTCCTCGATCAACTCCACCGAAGGGCCGCCCTCCGCGGGACTAAGGTCGCGCAGCATCGACGTGAATTCCAGCTCGGTGAACAATTCGCGGCAAGCCTCGACATCCGGCGGCTGCGTCTCCATCGCCGTCAAATTCAACTCCAGCGGCACGTGGCTGTCGATGGTCACCAGTTCCTTCGACAGCAGAACCGCGTCCCGGTTCTGCTCCAGCGACTCGCGATAACCTTTGCGCTTCACCTCCGCAAAGCGGTCCAGAACGGCCTCCACGCTGCCGAACTCCAGAATCAGCTCCACGCTGCCTTTGTCGCCGATCCCCGGCGCGCCGGGAATGTTATCCACCGCATCGCCGCGCAGCGCCATCACGTCCACCACCTTCTCCGGCGGCACGCCCAGCGTCTCGGTCACCTTCGCGGGATCGAGAATCAGGTTGTCCTTCTGCGGATTGAGAATCTTCACCCGCGGCGTCACCAGTTGCATCATGTCCTTGTCGCCACTGACGATGAAAACCTCGTGCTCCTGCTCCGCGGCCTCGCGCGCCAGCGTCCCGATCACGTCGTCGGCCTCAAACCCCTCGGCCTCCAGAATCGGAATGCGCAGCGCCTCCAGCGCCCGGCGAATATAGGGGATCTGCCGGCGCAGGTCCTCCGGCATCGAGGCGCGGTTGGCCTTGTAGCCCTCGTAGCTCACCTCGTCGAAGCTCTGCGTCTTGCCGTTCCACTTGCGCAGCGGGCCCATCGCGCGCGCCCTCTCGTCGCGGAAGACCTCGCCGCTCACGTCGAAGACCGCGGCAAAATACTGCGGCTGAAAATCCTGCCGCAGCTTCTTGATCATGTTCACGAAGACGAAGATTGCCGCCGTGGGCAGCCCACCGCGGGTGCTCATCGGCCGCGAGCGCTGCATCGCGTGGTAGGCGCGGAAGATGAACGACATGGTGTCCAGCAGGAAGACGGGCGGCTTGGCTTGGTCTGTCACGGTTCCGAGTTTAACAGGGATCGGAGATCAGGGATCAGGGGTCAGGTAATGGCGTAGCTTTCGAATTTCGGACTATACCCCGCAATGGTCTCAGCGCGTCCTGACCGCCGAGACACAAATACATCAATAGATGTCCAGATCGTGCGGAATGCGCGTCTCCGGGGAAATCTCTTCGAGGTTGATGCTGAGTTGCATGGCAACCAGCTGCCGCAAGGTCTTTAGGATACCGTTTTCGCTTAAGCTCCCGCCTAAAGGGTGAGGAGATCCCCCGGCTCTGCCGGGGTGGCAGTAGCAGTTTGACATTTACGGGAGTCCATCCAAGAAACTCCAAACGTGAGCCGACCAAAGCACACGCAAAGGAGAAACTGG
>Ga0181535_10000062_pt1 | contig 154765 bp, 142 predicted proteins | sample PEATcosm2014_Bin_44_FD_119774 | JGI IMG/M metagenome (GOLD analysis project Ga0181535, IMG submission 119774) | Peatland microbial communities from MTU Mesocosm Facility, Houghton, MI, USA - PEATcosm2014_Bin17_30_metaG | ecosystem: Environmental > Terrestrial > Soil > Wetlands > Peat | place... | reverse complement strand
GACGCCCTTGCCGAGGAAGCGCTTCTTGTCGTCGTCGCGGAGCTCGACGGCCTCGTAGTCGCCGGTGCTGGCCCCGGAGGGGACGGCGGCGCGGCCGAGCGTGCCGTCCTCGAGGACGACGTCTACTTCTACGGTGGGATTGCCGCGGGAATCGAGGATCTCGCGCGCCTCGACATATTCGATAATGCTCATAATGCTCTCCTCGCTTGTCGGGATGGGGGATAGCTGAAACACTAGCGGCGGGGGATGCCGGAGTCAAGCGCCGCCCGCCTGCGCGCCTCGCCGACCACTCTGGCGAGCGTACTCCGCATCTCGCCCGGCGTGAAGGCATTCAAAATAAGTTCCAGGCCGATCGGCGGCCTTCGGAGGCCCGACCTCGTATAGGCGCGGAGGTAGACGAGCCGGCGCCCGCCGACCTGAACCTCCTTCGCGTACCAGGAAGTGTAGGCCTCGAAGAATTTTCCGTCGATGCTTTCGAGGAGACGGATTCGATAGCCGACCTCGAGCGGGGACAGATCGTCGCGGATCTGCTCGGCGCGGAAGCTGTACCCGACCTTGAAACCGAGGAAGTGGACGCCAAGTTCCTGGTACATCACCACGAGGGGGCCCTGCCTCCTCTCGATCCGAGCCGCGAGGACCCTGGGGGAATAGCGCAGGGCCTCGGTCGGGTCGTCGAGGACGGCGAGCAGGGCGTCGAGCGGCAGGTCATAGACGCCCTGGACCTCGCCGAAGCCCGCGAGGCGCCGCTCCCCCGTTTCCGGGTCCCTGTATTTCCTGTAGGCCATGGAGACGAGGGCCGGCTTTTCGACCAGTGATGGGAGATTCGCCCCGGGGGCTATGCCGTACCTGAAGTCGAATTCCGGATTCTGGGCGCCCGATGGGCAGGGCGCGAGCGACAGAAGCATGAGAAGGGGAAGCGCGACCGCCTTGGCCATGCTGCCCTCCGGGAACGGGCCCGCCGGCTCAGGGCCGTCCCGCGAGAACGTCGAGTATTCGCTCGAGGTCCCCGAGGGAGTAGTACTCGATCGCGATCGTGCCCTTCTTGGCGTCCCCCTTGACGCTCACTTTGGTCCCGAGCGCCTCTATGAGGCGCTCTTCGACCTCGCGGATCTCGGGCTCCCTGGGCTTCTGGGGGCGAGGGGCGCTCTTCGGGGCGGCTGGCTGCGGCGAGTTGAGTTCCTGGGCCGCGGCCTCGGCCTCGCGAACGGAAATGCCTTTGGCGATTATGCGGGAGAAGAGGACGTCGCGCCTGGCCGGATCGGCCACCGACAGGAGGGCCTTCGCGTGGCCCGCGCTCAAGTCTCCCGAGCGCAGCGCGGCGAGGACGGATTCGGGCAGCCTGAGCAGGCGGAGGCTGTTGGCGACGGCGCTGCGGCTCTTCCCGACTACGTCGGCCACTTCTTCCTGCGAGCGCCCGTCTATGGCCATGAGGGCGCGATAGGCTTCCGCCTCCTCCACGGGGTTCAGGTCCTCGCGCTGGACATTCTCGATCAAGGCTATCTCGAGTCGCTTCTCGGGCGGGAAGGAGCGGACGATGACGGGCACCTCGGTCAAGCCGGCCAAGGCGGCCGCGCGGAAGCGGCGCTCTCCGGCGACGATGAGGAAGGATCCGTCGCCCGCCTCCTCGACCAGGATCGGCTGGATGAGGCCGTGGGTCCTGAGCGAGCCGGCCAGCTCGGCGAGGGACTCCTCCGGGAAGCTCCTTCTCGGCTGGTCGGGATTAGGCTTGAGCCGCGCCAAAGGCATCGACCGGACGCCGTCGCCGCCGGGGACGCTCTCGAGATCGGTCTCCGGGATCAGGGCTCCCAGGCCCTTCCCGAGGCCGAACTGCCTAGCCATCGATCTTCCCTTCGACCGGAACCCGCGCGGCGGCGACGGGCGAGCGGGCGAGAAGCTCCTTCGCGAGCGCCTCGTAGCTCTTGGCGCCGATGCAGGCGGGATCGTAGAGGCAGATCGGCTCGCCGTGCGACGGAGCCTCGGAGAGCCGCACGTTGCGGGGCACTATCGTCCGGAACACCTTATCCTTGAAGAATTCGGTGACCTGCTGGACCACGTCCTGGGCGAGCTTGGTCCTCGAGTCGTACATCGTGAAGAGGATCCCGGAGACCTTGAGGGACGGGTTCATGCCCTTTTGAACGAGGCTCACCGTCTGGAGGATGAGGGAGAGGCCCTCGAGCGCGAAGTACTCGCATTGGAGCGGGACCAGCACCTCGTCCGCCGCGACCAGGCCGTTGAGGGTGAGGATGCCGAGCGAAGGGGGACAGTCGACGAGGATGAAGTCGTACTCCGACTCAAGGGTCGCCAGCGCGCGCTTCAAGTACTCGTTGCGATCGGCCTTGTCGACGAGCTCCACGGTCGCGCCGGAGAGGTCTATGGACGAGGGCGCAAGGTCGAGCCACTCGACCTTGGTCGGCTGGACGATCTCCTTCAGCGTGGCCTGCCCGGAGATGACGCTGTATATGTTCCGGCCGCCCGGCTTGCGCCCGAGCCCGCTCGTAAGGTTGGCCTGCGGGTCGAAATCGACGAGGAGAGTGCGCTTGCCTGCGAGCGCGAGATAGGCGCCGAGATTGATGGCGCTCGTGGTCTTGCCCACTCCGCCTTTCTGATTTACGAACACGATGGTACGCGCCATGCCGCCTCTCCGCGCTCTAGCTTCGGCGAGTGTAGCATACTAGAGCTCGAGCGTCCAAGCGCGCCCGGCTTGACCAGAGAGGCTTCGCCTGACTACATTGTGGTACCTAAGGAGATCCCCATGCTCAACGAGAAAGTCCTCCTCGCCATCCAGGACGTGCGACCGTCGCTCCAGGCCGACGGAGGCGATATAGAGCTCGTGTCGGTCAGCGAGGACGGTGTCGTGAACGTCAAGCTCACGGGGGCATGCGGCAGCTGCCCCATGTCCACCATGACCTTGAAGATGGGCGTCGAGAATTACCTCAAGAAGGCGATTCCCGAGGTCAAGGAAGTCGTCCAGGTCTAATCCGCGCCCGCCTTCAGTTCACCCCGTCGTCGCAGGCCTCGTCGATAGCCGCCGCCCGCTGCGCCTCCGCGGCCTGGGGCGCCGTGCAGGGCTCGAGATCGTTCTCCTTCTCGCCGGGTTTCTGCGCCTTGGTCGTCTTGGCGGCTTTTTCACGTTCCTTTACGCTTTGATCGTCGACTTTCATAGCGTCCTCCCCTCGGGACGGCGCCTCGTCGGCCCCATCCCGCCTTATGGCGAAAATACTAACTCGAACGCCGCGGAGGATAGCCTCAGGTCAGCGATATTGCTTGGCGAGGCGGGATATCGTGGCCGCCATGTCGGCGAGTCCCACCTGCTGGCCGACGTGGCCCAGCTCGAAAGCCACCTTGGGCATACCGTAGACTACGCAGGAAGCCTCGTCCTGGCCCAGGGTCAGGCCTCCTTCCTTATAGATGGAGCCGAGCTCGCGCGCGCCGTCCCTGCCCATGCCCGTCATGATGACGCCCATCGCCCTGTTGCCGTAGAGCCGAGCGACGCTCCCGAAAAGGACGTCGGCGCTGGGCCTGTGGCCGTTCTCCGGCGGCTCGTCGGACAGGCGAGCCACGATCCCGAGCGGCCTCTTCTCGACGATCATGTGCTTGTCGCCCGGCGCGATCAGGATGCGGCCCGGCCTCAGGATGTCGCCGTCCGTAGCCTCCTTGACGTCGAGGGGGCAAATCCTGTCCAGGCTCTTGGCGAACTCCTCGGTGAAGCCGGGAGGCATATGCTGGACTACCAGGATCGGCTGGGGAATGTCGGCGTCGATCTTCGCGAAGACCTCGCGGAGCGCGTTGGGGCCGCCCGTCGAGATGCCGATGGCTATCGCCTCCATGGACCCCGGCTGGCGGAGAGGCTTGGGGGGCTCGGGCCGGTCGCGCCCCCCGGCGCGCCCGTCGAGGACCGGAGCCGGCTCGAACATCCGCTCGGGCGCCTCGAACTCGTAGTGCGGGGGAGTCTTTCCCCTGCGTCTCTGGTGCTGCGAGCCGTAGGCCAGGAGGAGCCGGGAAAGCTGTCCCGCCACGGTGTGGATATCGGAGGAGACGGAGCCGGAAGGCTTGGTGATGAAGTCCGACGCTCCGAGGGCGAGGGCTTCCATGGTGACTTCGGCGCCTTCCTTCGCGACCGAAGAAAGGATGATGACCGGGACATCGATGTCGAGCCTCTTGCGCTCCTTGAGGAATTCGATGCCGTTCATTTCCGGCATCTCGATGTCGAGGACGATGACGTCGGGATCGCATCGCGGAATCTTCTGGAGGGCGAACAGCCCGTTCATGGCCTTGTCGGCGACCTTCAGCCCCGGCGTCGCCTCGATGATCTTGGAGACGAGGTTCCGCATCAACGCGGAATCGTCGACGACGAGGACCGATACCGGCTCAGGCATTGCGCTCTCTCCCGTCAGGCGTTCTTGCGATAGAATGTCGCCCAATCGGTTTTCACGAATTCGAACTTGGTGTTCATGCCGAACAGCGATTCGGAATGGCCGATGAAGAGAAAGGACTTCGGCGCCATGGCTTCCCAGAACCGCTCGATCGCCGCCTTCTGCGCGGCCTCGTCGAAGTATATCAGGACATTGCGGCAGAAGACAACGTCGAGGCCCCGGAGGCCCGAGTCGTTCTTCAGGTTATGGTAATCGAAGCGGACGCCCTTCTTGAGATCCTCCCTCAGCTGATAGCCGCCGGGCTTCCTGTCGAAGTACTTGGGCAGGTACGCTTCGGGCACTCCCTGGACGCGCGCGTCGGCGTAGAAGGCCTCCTTCCCCACCATCAGGCATTTCAGGGATATGTCGCTCGCGACGATCTCGTATCCCCAGCCGAGGGGCAGGATCTCCTTCAGGAGCATCGCGAGGGTGTAGGGCTCCTCGCCCGTCGAGCAGCCCGCGCTCCAGAATCGGAGCCTTCGCTCGCCGCCCGCGCCCTTCATCTTGATCAGCTCCGGAACGACGTATTTCTCGATCGCGTCGAAATGGGCCTGATTTCGGAAGAAGCGCGTCAGGTTGGTGGTCACCGAGTCGAGCAGCGTCTTGAGCTCTTCCTTGTCTCTGGAAATCAGGGAGAAATAGTCCTTGAGGCTGTCGAGCTTCTTCTCGCGCAGGCGTTCCTTGAGGCGACTCTCGAGGATGGAGCGATTGGTCGCGGAGAAGGTTATTCCGCTCGCGTCGTAAATGAGCTTTCTATATAGCTCGAAATCGGCGTCGCCCAAGAAGTCGGACATTCCCCTGGTCTCCGTTTTCCCCGCCTCTCGAGCGGGAACGCGTAAAAAAAGCATAGGCGGCGCCAATAGGGGTGTCAATAGCGGCCGATTTCCGAAGCTCGGCCCGGCTCCGATGGAAATCCTCTTCGCGCGGGATAGATTAATGGCGGTATGAGGAAAGCAAGCATCGAGCTCCGAATTCGAGGCGTATCGATGGAAGGCGACGAGCCCGTCGTCGTGCTCGAGGATCGGGTCACCGATCGGCGCCTCATGGTGCCCGTCGGCCCCTTCGAGGCGAGCGCCATCATCCTGGAGATGGAGGGCATCTCTCCCCCCCGCCCCCTGACCCACGACCTCCTCGCCGAATTCTTCGAGGAAGGAGGCTTCAGCCTCGAGGCGGCCGAGCTCTTCGGCGAAGCGGGCGAGGGCGCGAGGGCGCGGCTCTCGTACAGGAAGGGCCTCCGGCAATTCGTCAAGGAAGTGCGGCCGTCGGACGCCATGGCCCTGGCCCTTCGTCTCGGCGCGCCCCTCCTCGCCGACGCGTCCTTCCTCGAGCGGCGATCCGGGGCCGCCGAGCTTTGGCGTCGCCCCAGGATAATCGCGCTGGAGGAATGGAAAGCCAAAGCCCTGAGGGCCTAGCCCCTCGCCTTCCGCGGGCGGGAGGCTTGATGCCGGCCCGAGACGCTCTTACAATTCTCCCATGGGAATCCTGGAACGAATTAAAGATTGGTTCGCGCGAGCTTTCTCGCAGGATCCGCAAGAGACCTTCCGCAGGGCGGAACTGCGCAGGCTGCAGGGACTCATCGCCAACCTGAAGCCTCCCTACTATCGTCCGAAGCAGAACCTCGTGCTCCCCGGCTTCGCCCATGCGATATTTCATTTCCACGCCCTCCTCAGGCCGCTTGCCGAGCTGGCGCGCTCGACGATCGCGAATTCGGACATCAGGATCTCCCAGCGCTATTTCGACTACCTCATCGACCGCCGCCTCCCCTCCGCCGAGCAGGAGCGCAAGCGCTTTTTCTCCTACGACGGCATGGCCGAGCGGATCCAGGCCGCGCTGAGGCCGGAGGAGGAGCTCGATTCCGTCATACGCGAGTTCCAGGGCTTCCTCGGCTCCCTCGACGCGCTGGGCTCGCGCGCCGTCAACGCCGACCTCTACGAGGTCGAGCGATTCATCGACCTGTGCCGGCACGACTACGAGCGCCTCATCGGCCTCTTCGACCCCAGCGCCAACCTAGACGATTCCCGCTACAAGCCCGACTTCGCTCCCGTGCCCGGCGAGCAGGTCCTGCCGGAGCTCGTGGACTTCTATTACCTGACGGAATCTTTCGTCTTCTCGCCGCAACTCAAGGAGAGCGTGCTCCGCCTCCTCGAGAAGCGCCAGCCCGACAGCTTCGACGAGACCAAGAAGGCAAAGATAGACAAGCTTTTCGCCCAGCTCGGCAAGACGGTCTCCGATAGGCTCGGAAAGGACATCCTCCTCGCGTTGATACGGGTGATCAAGGAAGATCCGGCTTTCTCGCCTTCCACTCCCCGCGAGCGACGGGATTTCCTCGAAGCCTACCGGCTGCGGCTCGTCACCCAGTTCGACAAGGACCGCGAGCGCATCCTGCGGGAACAGCACGAGAGCGCGATAGCCGCCGACATCAGGAGCCTCTTCGGCGACGCGGAGATCCTGGAGGTCGAAGGCTACGACGAGGAGCACGACTCCTTCCTGAGGCGGGAGAGCCCGAACGGCTTCGTCTGGATCAAGCCGCTCCGCATCCTCAAGACCTTCATCGCGGGGGACTTCGAGCCTCTGCTCAAGGAGCCGGTCAAACGGGTCCTCGTAGAGGGATACTTCGACAACAAGGGCTTCCAGAACAACCTGGCCAACATCCTCTACCAGTGCGAGCGCTCGGGCGGGCGGATCCTGGAGTTCGAGGAGCAGCTGAAGGGCAACGGACGCATCTCCCTCATGGCCATGAAGCGCTACATCGAGGAGATGCGCAGGGGCAAGGACATCGCCTCCTTCCTCAATCGCCTGGTCGACGCCATCAACGACAAGGCCCGCGAGATAGTCGAGGACGAGGTCGGCCTCTTCGCGATGCTCGGGGAGTCGCTCGGCGACCTCCTCTCAGACTTCAGGCGCTCGAGCCCCGATCTGGTGACCAACATCCGCACGCTGGGCGGGGGCCGCAATCGGGAGATACTCGCCCAAGTCCAGGGGGGGCGCGAGCGCATCATGGTCCTCGTGAAGATCATGCGCAATTTCACCTTCGTGAAGAGCGGGCTCGCGAGCCCGGAGGCCAAGCCGGCCCCTCGTGAGGACGAGATTCCCCTGCCTCCCTTCGGGCCGGAAGAGACCTCGCCCGCCGAGGAACTCTAGTCAGGCGCCGGATGCCGCGCCGATACCCGTAGCCGCCGGGGCCCGGGGCCGCGGTATATTGTTTCCATGCTCAGTCGAAGGTATTTCGCGGCCGCCTTTTCCCTGGCCCTCTTCGCCGCTGCGGGCGCTTTCGCCCAAGACTCTCCGGCCGCGGGGAGCTCGCCCCTAGCCCGGCTCCTGCCGCCCGAGGCCGCGGCCCGGCTCGCCGCCTCGGGCAAGGCGGTCCGCTCGGGCTCGGGCGCGCCGGGCTATCTTCCCGATCATCCCGCGTCCGCCGGGATCCGCGATGCCCTGGCCGCGGAAAAGCCGTCGATACTCGTCGAGGCCGTCTTCGCCCTTCCGCGAGCCAGGCTCCCCGACGCCGCCGCGAGGTCGGCCGAGCTCTCTTCGATATACGGTATCCTCAGGGCCCTCGGCTCCCTGCAGGGCATCGAATACTACTCCGTCAGCCACAAGGCGATGCGGACCCTCTACGCGGAGTCGTACGTAATCGACGGTCCATCGTCCAGGGCCAGGCTCGCGGACCCCGAGCCTCCCGCTCCAGGCGCGGTGCCCGCCTCCGAGACCATTTTCGCGTTCCAGCGCGACCTGAGCTTCGGCGCGAACACCTACCGCTACGACTTCGCCGCCTATCCGGATGCCATCCTGGTCAAGAGCGGCAACCTGACGCGCATGAGCTTCGGCATCGTGCCGCTGATCGCGCCTGGCGCATTGGCTACCCGGCTCCTCGTCGTCCAGGCCGACGACGCCATCCTCTTCTACGTCGAGAGCGGCACGAATGCCCCCGCCCTGTTCAAGGGAAGGCTCGAGGAATCCTTCGCCAACCGCGCCGAGGCGCTGTTCAAATGGTTTTCGGCGAAGGCCGCGTCGAATCGCCGGTGAAGATCCTCGCCCCGATGTCCGGCCTGTACCAGGCTCCCTCGAAGCGGGCGCGCGCGGCAAGGGCGTAGGCCTCGCCGCGGGCGGCCTCCCAGTCCTCGCCGAGGCCGACGGCGGTGAAGCAGCGACCGCCGCCCGTCGTCAGCCGTCCGTCCGGGCCGCGCGACGTCGAAGCGTGGAACAGCAGGGCGTTCGCTCCGGCACCGGCGAGGTCGACGGGAATTCCCTTCGGATAGCTCCCCGGGTAGCCCGGCGCGGCTATCACGACTCCGCATGCCGTCCGTCCGGAAAAGCGCGGCCGGAGCGAGCAGAGCGCGCCTCGCGCGACGCCGGAGAGAAGCTCGCCGAGGCCGGTCTCGAGCAGGGGCAGGAGGGACTGGGTCTCGGGATCTCCGAAGCGGACATTGTACTCGAGGAGCCTGGGGCCGTCCTCGGTCAGCATGACGCCGAAGAAGAGCACGCCCCGATACGCGAGCCCTTCCGCCTCCATGCCACGGAAGGTCGGCTCGACGATCTCCCGCTCTATCCTCGCCATCGCGTCCGGGTCGGCATAGGGCACCGGGCAAACCGCCCCCATGCCGCCGGTGTTCGGTCCCCTGTCTCCCGCTTCGGCCTTCTTGTGGTCGGCGCAGGCCGGGAGGACCAGATGGTCGCTACGGTCGCAGAGAGCGAAGACCGAGAGCTCGCGGCCGACGAGGAACTCCTCGGCCAGGAGCTCATCCGAGGCGAGCACCGCCTCGCCGAAGGCCGCGAGCTCCGCTGGATCCTCGGATTCGAGCACCCCCTTCCCCGACGCCAGCCCGCTCTTCTTGAGCACGATGCGCCTGCCGCGGTTCTCGTCGATGAATCGCCCGAGGCTCCGCGCGTCGGAAAAGCGCGAAGTGCGGGCGCAGGGCACGCCCCATCTCTCCGAGAAGGAACGGGCGAAGGACTTGCTGCACTCGAGCCGCGCCGCCTTTCTCGGGGGGCCGAAGGACGGCACGCGCGCGGCTTCCAGGGCATCGACGAGGCCGGCTGCGAGCGGGCCTTCCGGTCCCACGACGACGAGATCGATCCCCGAATCCCGAACCGCGGAGAGGACCGCCTCCGCGTCCTCGGGATCGATGGGGACGTTCGTGGCGGACGCTTCGGTTCCCGCGTTGCCGGGCGCGCAATAGACGCGCGCTCCATCCTTGGAGAGCGCCCACGCCAGGGCGTGCTCGCGGGCGCCCGACCCGGCGATAAGCACTTTCACGGCTCGTCCCTTTCCCGGTCGATCCCGTCGAGGATTCCCGCTACGGCCCGCGGATAGATTTCATGCTCTATGGAGTGCACTCTCGATTCGATGTCGCCCAGCGCGCAGTCCCGCCCGGCCGCGAAGGAAGCCCTGGCGATGATCGGCCCCGTATCCACGCCGGCATCGACGAGATGGACCGTGACGCCGAACTCGAGGTCCCCGGCCTCGAAGGCTCGCTCGATCGCGCGCGCCCCGGGCCACTTGGGCAGGAGGGAGGGGTGGACGTTCGCTATCCGTCCCCGCCTCGCTTCGACGAAGCCGGGCGAGAGGACGCGCATGAAGCCCGCGAGGGCGATCGCGTCCGCCCGCGCGTCGTCCAGCGCGGCCGCGATCTCCGCTTCGGCCTCGAGGGGGTCGCGCCTGAAATAGCCGATATGGCGAGACGGGATCCCGAGGCGCGCCGCCCGCTGGGCGGCGTAGGCGCCTTTGCGGTCGTGGATAAGGAGGACGCATTCGTGCGGCCTTCCCTCGATCGCCAGGAGGGATTCCGCGAGGGCCTGGAAATTGGAGCCGTTGCCGCTCGCCAGGACGGCGAGCCTAGCCACGGACCAGCTCTCCCGCCCTGAAGAGGGCGATGCCCTTCGCGGCCGCGATCTCCACGAGGCCCTCGGCCTCCTCTCTCTTCGCGATGACGGCCATTCCGACGCCCATGTTGAATACCGAGCGCATCTCGTCGTCGTCGACCTTGCCGCCGGATTGGATCTTCGCGAAGATCGGCGGGATCGCCCAGTCCCAGTCGAAGCGCGCGCGCAGGTCGCGGGGTATCACGCGCTCGACGTTGCCGGCGAGGCCGGAGCCGGTGATATGGGCGGCGCCGAGCACCCTGCCCGTGGAGATCAGGTCGAGGAGCTCCCGTACATATATCTTCGTCGGGACGAGGAGCTCCTGCCAGGTCGCGCGGTCCTCCGGATCGACGGCCTTGCGCGCGAGGCTGTAGCCGTTCGAGTGGACCCCCACGCTCGGCATGCCGAGGACGAGATCGCCCTCCTCCATGCGGTCGAGCCTGGGAAGCATCTTGTTCTTCTCCACGATGCCCACGGCGAAGCCGGCCAGGTCGATGTCGTCGGGGCCGTACACGTCGGGCATCTCCGCCGTCTCGCCGCCCGTGAGCTCGCAGGAGGCCTGCTCGCAGCCGGCGACGACTCCCTCGATGACAGCGTGGAGCAGGTCCTCGTCGATCTTCCCGCAGGCGATGTAATCGAGGAACTGCATCGGCCTCGCGCCGCAGACGACGAGGTCGTTGACGCTCATCGCGACGAGGTCGATGCCTATAGTGTCGTAGCGCCCGAGCTTCTTGGCGACCAGGAGCTTGGTCCCCACGCCGTCGGTGGTCGAGAGGAGGACGGGCTCGCGGTAGCCGCGGAGGTCGAGGGCGGCGCCCCCCGCGAAGCCGCCGATGCCTTTCGACACCGCCTTCGAGGGTATGCCCTTGATGAACCGGGCGAAATCGTCGCCTTTGCGTATCGAGACGCCCGCCTTCTCGTAATCGAGTCCGCTCATAGGCTGTCCTTTCTCGGGCCCGCCTTGAGCGGGAAGGGATGGCGGCCGTCGAAGCAGGCGCTGCAGAACCCGCCGTCGCCGCCGAGCGCCTCGAGGAGCCGCTCTACCGGGAGGAATCGTACGGAGTCCGCCCCGATCTCGCGCGCTATTCCCCCGGGGTCGAGCCGGTTGGAGATGAGAGCCTCCCTGTCGGGAATGTCAATGCCGTAGTAGCAGGGCCACTTCAGCTCGGGAGCCGCGAGCCGAAGGTGCACCTCCTTGGCTCCCGCCTCGCGCAGGAGGCTCACGATGATGCGGCTCGTCGTGCCCCGCACCAGACTGTCGTCCACCATGATGACGCGCTTCCCGGCGACTACTTCCGGCACCGCGTGGAGCTTGAGCCTGGCCATGAGCTCGCGCTGGTCCTTGGTCGGCAGGATGAAGCTCCTCCCGGCATAATAGTTCCTCGCGAGGCCGAAGTCGAAGGGCAGGCCGGACCTGCGCGCGTAGCCGATGGCCGAGATATTGCCGGAGTCCGGCACGGGAATGACGATGTCGGCGCCGACGGCGCCTGCGTCCTGTACCGCGAGGGCCTCGCCCAGGAGGACGCGGGCGGCATGGACCGATCTCCCGAATACCTCGGAGTCCGGCCTGGCGAAATAGATGAGCTCGAAGACGCAGCGCTTGGGAGGCCGCCTGGGCTCCAGGAAGAAGGAACTCTCGCCTTCATCGTCGAAGACCGCGACCTCGCCCGGACGGACCTCGCGGTAATCGGCGGGAGCCAGGGTATGGAGGGCGCAGGTCTCGGAGGCGACGTAGATCGTCTTGCCCGACCGGCCGATGTAGAGCGGCCGAAATCCCGAGGGATCCCGCGCCGCGATGAGGGCGCCTTCGTGCATGACGGCGAGGCTGTACGCTCCCTCGAGCGGCTCCAGGGCCTCGCGGAGGAAGCCCTCGCGGTCTCCGCGGCGCGAGCGCGAGAAGGCGTGCAGAAGCAGCTCCGAGTCGGCCGTGCCCTGGAAGATGGAGCCTTCCTCGGTCAGTCTCGCGCGCAGCTCTCCGCCGTTGGAGATGTTTCCGTTGTGGGCGAGCGCGATCCTGCCTTTATTGCAGTCCACGACTATGGGCTGGGCATTCTGCACGCTGGAGCCTCCGGCCGTCGCGTACCGGACGTGGCCTATCCCCATGCGCGAGAGATGGGACTCCTGCAGAAAGCTCCCGAGGACCGGAGCGACCATCCCGAGCTCCCTCTTCGAGCGCCATTCCCCGCCTTCGTCCCAGGCGATGCCGCAGGACTCCTGCCCTCGGTGCTGGAGGGAGAAGAGCATGTAGAAAAGGGCTTTAGGGATATCGATGGGATCGGCGGAGCGTATGCCGGCGACACCGCAATGATGGCCGAGGCTCGGGGCGGCGGCGCTTGTCTCCATGGCGGATAGTAGCAGGCTCGGGCGCGCGTGGTCAAGCTTCCGGCCGAGGCCAGGTCTCCGCGAGGAACTCGGGGAGGCGATAGACGTCCTCCACGCCGTCGACGAGGATCGCGCCCATGCCCAGCTCCATCGCCGGCGAGAGGTCCACGTCGACGCGGTCTCCGATCGAGACGCAGCGCGCGCTACCAAGGCCGAGCCTGCGCGCCGTCTCCCTGAAGGGCTCGGGCGCGGGCTTGCTCGAAAGCGTGTCGTCGAGACCGACCAGGACAGGGAATCTGGAGCGCGCGCCGAGCGCGTCCAGACTCTTCTCCCCGACCGAGCGCGGGTTGTTCGTCGCGAGGGCGAGGGCGAACTCGCCGGACAATAGGCCGAGGGCCCGATCGAGCCTCTCGTCCCGACGGAGCCAATCGGCCGGCTCGATGCACTCCTCGCGCCAGCGCACGCTCGTCGCGATGTCCACGCCGAGCTCGGCGAAGAGTCTTCCCAGGCTCGTCTTTCCGAGGCCGGCCGCCTCGCGCTCGGAGCGAAGAGCCTGGATCCTCGCCCGGGCGCCCGCGGCTCCGAGGCCGAGCTCGCGCCCGAGCCGTTCCACGAGGACTTCCTCCTGGAAGGCGGCGTAGGCCGGGTTCGTATAGAGCGTGTTGTCGAGATCGAATATCAGCGCGGCGGGCTTCGGCCCGATGGCGAGGACCCTCATCCTCCCTGCGCCGCTCCGTGCGGGAGGGGCTCGTCCTCGGGATCGAGGTCGGCTTTGCCGCCGGGGCGCTGGTGCGTCGCCCCCGCGCCGTGGACGGCGGAGCCCCCGTCCTTGGCCATTCGCTCCAGCTGCTTCTTTATCCGCTTCGCCACGAGCTCGCGGTTGTCGAGCATGGACGAGACCGAGCGATTATGGTGCACGAGGCTGATGATCTGCGCGAACAGGCCGGTGACGTCGGCCTGGATGTACCATTCCTTCTGCAGGAGCTCCTTGTGGTGCACGGCGTTGGTCCCGATTATCCTGAAGAAGAGTCCCTGCCTGTAGGCCGCCTCGAAATCCTCGATCGCGCCTCCGGAGAAGAGCGGCAGCGAGACCGCGCAGATAACGCGCTCGGCCCCGAGATCGCGGAGATTCTTCATGCCCTTGATGAGGGTCCCGCCGGTGCCGATCATGTCGTCGGCCACGAAGACGGTCTTGCCATCGACCTCGCCGAGCAGCTTCATCTCGCTGATGTTCGAGTCCGAGGCGCTGCGCGTGACCTTGGAATAATCGCGCTCCTTGTAGAGCAGGGCGAGCGGCTTCTGCAGGGCGTTGGCGTAGAATTTGTTGCGGTCGACCGCTCCGGTATCGGGAGCGAGGACGACGAGATCCTCCTTCGAGATGTCGATGATCCCGATGAGCTTCTCGATCACCTGGAGCGAGGCGTGGAGGTTCTCGAGATGAAGGTGGTTGAAGCAGTTCTCGATCTCCTTCGAATGGATGTCGAGAGTGATTATCCGCGTCACGCCGAGGTTCTCGAGCATCTGCCCCACGCGCGACGCGGTCAATCCCTCCCGCCCCTTCCTCTTGTGCTGCCGGCTGTAGGGATAGGCGGGCAGCACGAGGTTCACGTGCTCGGCCCCGGCCTGGACGGCCGCGTCGACCGTGACGAAGAGGGAGAAGAGGTGGTCGTTGACCGACAGGTTCCTATGGACCGCCCCGTCGTTGAACGCGATGGGCTGGTGGTTCTCGACGTCCTGGAAGATGTACAGGTCGAGGCCCCTGACGGAGTCGAGTATCTCTGTCTTGACCTCGCCGTTGGGGAAATAGGTGTGCCGCGTGTTCACCTTGAATCGCGGCGGCCTGTAATGATTGACGTTGCCGGGAATATAGAGAAGGCTCGATTGGATGTCGTTGTCGAAGTTGACCTTGCGGGTGACGAGTTCCTGCGAGATATGGTAGCGGGAGGCGAGGGCCAGACTCTTGCGGTCGAACCTGCGCTTGTATATTCCTGCGAGCCTGCGGATCACTTGATTGGCGAAGGCCTCGGCACCAGGACATGCCAGAATTCCGAGCTTCGTGGGATCGGAGTAGCTCATGCGGGGTACCTTCAGTCGACGGGGCTTGCAAGGAGGCTACCCTTTCGGGCCGTCGATGTCAATGGCCGGCTCCCGGCGACCGCCTCCGCGCGGGACTCTCGCTTTACGGTAGGACGGCTCCATGCTATCTTTCGGCGATGAAACGTACGGTCCTCCGAATGATGGACGAGGCCGCGTCCCGATGGGGCCCGCATCCCTACGCCCTCAAGAAAGACGCCTCGGGCTGGGTATCGATCTCCTTCGCGGAAGCGCGCGAGCGCTCGCGCGAGTTCGGGGCCTGGATCCTGTCGATGGGCTTCGAGAAGGGCGACCGCGCGGCGATCCTCGCCGAAGGCAGCCCCGAGTGGATCCTGGCCGAGAGCGGGCTGCTCCGCGCCGCCTGTGTCGCGGTCCCCCTGTCGATCAAGCTCCTCGCCGAGGAAATTCCCTTTCGCCTCGACCACTCCGAGGCGAAGGCGATGGTCACGACGAAGAACCAGATCGAGAAGGTGCTCGATTCGCTCGCGTACATAGCCGATCGGCGCGTGCTTCTCGTCTATCTCGACGGCGATCCCGCCTTCGCCCGGGAGGCCGCCGCGAAGCGCGGACTCCCGCCGGACCGGGTCGTCGGCTTCGACGAGGCCTGCGAGGCGGGACGGCGCTCGATGGAGTTCCCCGGCTCCGATCTCGCGGCCCGGCTCGACGACATAGCCGCCGGGACCGAAGAAGACGATACGGTGACGATCTGCTATACCTCGGGGACCACGGGCAACCCGAAAGGCATCATGCTCACCAATCTCAACTATTGGACGAACTGCCACGACGGCGTCGATCTCTTCAAGATGCCCGCCGGGTTTCGTACCCTCGTCATCCTCCCGGTGGATCATTCCTTCGCGCACACGGCCGGCCTCTACATCGCCCCATTGATAGGGATGTCCCTCTACTTCGTCGACTCGCGGGGCGGGGGCATCGCCACCCTCCGCAACATACCGGTCAACCTCAAGGAGGCGAACCCGACCTTCGTCATGACCGTACCCGCGCTCTCGGGCAACTTCATGAAGAAGATCGTCTCGGGCGTCGAGGAGAAGGGCGGCTTGATAGAGAAGATCTTCACGGCGGGGATCGACGCGGGCAAGGCCTGGAACGGGGACGGTTGGAACCGGCCTGCCTTCGCCGCGCGCGCGCGCGCCTTCCTGCCCTACATGCTCGCGAAGACTCTCGTCTTCAACAGGATCAAGAAGATGGTCTTCGGCAAATCCATCCTCTACTGCGTCGGCGGAGGCGCCCTCCTAGACAGGAAGCAGCAGGATTTCTTCGCCGCGTTCGGAGTGCCCATCTACCAGGGCTACGGTCTCACCGAGGCCGCGCCCATAATCTCCTCTAACAGCCCCGACAAGCATAAGTACGGCACCTCGGGCACGCTCTGCCCGTCGATCGAGTGCCGGCTCCTCAGGGAGGACGGGAGCGAGGCGGCAGTCGGCGAGAACGCCGAGATCGCGATCCGCGGCGGCAACGTCATGAAAGGCTACTTCAAGAACCCCGAGGCAAGCGCGGCGGCCCTCCGCGACGGCTGGCTCCACACGGGCGACCTCGCGCACTGGGACGAGGACGGCTTCCTCGTCGTCGTCGGAAGGGAAAAAGCCCTCCTGATAGCCGAAGACGGGGAAAAGTACAGCCCCGAGGAGATCGAGGAATCCGTGACCTCCTCCACCGACCTCATCGAGCAGATGATGGCCTGGTGCGAGCAGCGTAAGTACGTAACCGCCCTGGTGACGCTGGACATGGGCAAGGTCGGGCGACTGGTGGAGGCCGAGGGCATCGCCGACGCGGAGACCCTGCTCGATAGGCTGAAGGACGAGTTCGCGAGATTCCGCGACGATCCCAAGGCCAAGAAGGTCCAGGCGGCGTGGATGCCCGCGGTCTTCCAGATCGTCCCGAAACCCTTCAGCGACGAGGACGGCACGGTCAATTCGACGATGAAGATAGTCCGCCACCGGATCGCCGAAGTCCATTCCGGCTTGATCGAGTACTCCTATACGCCCGAGGGCTCCAAGACCTCCAACGACCGCAACCTCGCGTCGCTGCGGGAAATGTTCGGATTGAGATAGGCGACCCGGCGATCGACTTCCTACTTCCTGTCTATGATGAGCCTGTTGGCTTCGAGGCGCGACGAAACCAGGCCCCTGTCCGCGAGCCAGGAGACGTAGGAACGCAGGGTCGAGCCGAGCAGGGCGTATTGCGTATGGTTGAGCTCGAGTCCGTAGCTCTCGGCCAGTCGGGCCGCAAGGGTTTCCGGCGTAGAGGCTTCTGAGCAGAGCTCGAGTATCCGCTCCCCCACTTCGAGGATCTTGGCCTTGTTCGCCGCCGCGAGGGGCTCGGCCTCTCGGGTGGGCTCGGCGTGGCTCGGGACGATCCAATCGGCGTCGATCTCCGTCAATGCGTCGAGCGTGGCGAGATGCGCCGCGACGTCGTAGACGAAATAATAGCTGTACTTCCTGAGTATCTCCGGGCTGGCGACCGAGTCCGCGGCGAAGAAGACCCTGTCGGGGGTCATGAAGCCGACCATGCCGACGTAGTGGCCCGGAAGGGGCAGGGCATCCACGCCGGCGCCGGGAACGGGACAAGGCGCCGAGAGGAGGTCCGTCACGCGGGAGCGCTTCGCCATCAGGAATTTGTTGCGCAGGGGCGGCAGGGGGAATCCTCCCCAAAGGAAGCTCGGCTCGAGAGAGGGGTCCTCGATGAACGCGGCCTCCGGCCTCGACGCGGCTATCCTGCAATCGGTCCTCGCCTGGATGAAGGCGTTGCCGCCGCAATGGTCGGCGTTCGAGTGCGTGTTCGCGATGCAGGTTACGCGCAGGCCCGCGGCCTCGCAGGCGCGCAGGATCCTCCGTCCCGCGTCGTCGTCGTTGCCCGAGTCTACGAGGACCGCGCTGCCGTCGCCGGGAGCGAAGACTCCGACATTGGTGGCGCCGCGGGCTACATAGGTCGAGCCCGCCAGCACGGTCAGCTCGAGGCTAGGCAAGGCCCGACTCCGCGACGGGGAAGCGAAGGCGGATGATCGCGCCGCCGTCGTTGCCTCGCTCGACCTCCCCCTTGAGTTGGGCGCCGAGCGCGTCCATCAGCCGCAGGCCCAAGCCCTCCGCGCCCGGCGGCAGGCCGGGCCCTTCGTCACGCACGGTGAGCTCGACTTCCCCCCGGCCCGAACGCCGCAGGGCGATGGTCACGTCGCTCTCCCCTCCCGCGCCTATACCGTAGAGAATAGCGTTCATCATGGCCTCGGTCGCGAACATCCCGAAGGGCACTGCCTCGTCGGCGCCGGCTATCACCTCGGCCAATTCGAAGGTCGCCTTGGCGTTCTCTCTCCGATATATGTCGATCATGACCGCCCAGAGGTCGCGCAGATAGCCGCCCAGCTCGATTCGGGCGATGTCCGTACCCTCGAAGAGGCGCTCGTGGGCGATGCTCATGGCCTTTATCCGCGCCCTCGTCCTGTCGTTCAGCGCGCGCGCCTCCTCTCCGGCGAGGCTCTCCGTCTCGAGGTTGAGTATGCTCGCGACGATCTGCAGGTTGTTCTTCACCCGATGATTGAGCTCGGCGAGGAGGGCGCCCTTTTCGCCGAGGCCGTCTCGCAGCCTGGCCTCCAGGATCGCCCGCCGGCGCAGCTCCCCGTATACCAACGCGAAAAGGAGGATACCGGTGACGAGGACGTACAGCCAGCCCTTGCCTGTCGAGAGGGCGATCAGGGCTCGCGGATTATCGGTAAGATTGAGGAGAAGGCGATCGGAGAAGAGAATCCAGGCTGAGCCCAATGCGAGGTAGGGTAGGACTATGAGGAGGACCGACGCGACTATCGAGCGCCTTTTCACTACATGCTTCCCGTGGCCGGAGCATCGGATTACTCCGGTGTTTTCTCGCTGGAGTCTTCCCGATCGGCCTCGGCGTCGCCCTCGGAGACTTCGCCTTCCTGACTTTCCGCGGACTCGCCCTCCGGCCGGTTCTTGAGTTCGGCATGGCGAAGCTTCTTTTCCTCTTTTTTCTTCTTTTTCTCCAATTCCTTACGGCGCTTCTCGCTGCTGTATTGGTTCGGTCTCATTTTTTCTCCTCGGGACGCCGATTCGGACAGCTCCCGTCTTGATAGTAGCACAAATCGACATCGGGCGCTAAGGTACGGCGAAGAGACGAATCCGGTCCTCGAGCGTATTCATCACTTGTATCCTCGCGCCGCCGAGACTGCCTTTCCCCAGGACTCGAGAAGCCCCTTGCGCCTATCTTCGGGCAGGTTCGGCATGAACTCGCGCTTTCGCCTCCAATTGCCTTCGACCTCGGCCAAAGAGTCCCAGTAGCCCGTCGCGAGGCCGGCCAGGTATGCAGCGCCGAGAGCGGTGATCTCGCCGACTTCGGGCAGGATCACGCGGCGGTCCAGGATGTCCGCTTGGAACTGCATCAGGAAGCTGTTCGCCGAGGCGCCTCCATCGGCCTTGATGCAGCGGATTTCGGCGCCCGAGTCCTTCTCCATAGCGTCCAGGAGATCCTTCGACTGGTAGGCGATGGACTCGAGGGCGGCGCGCACGAAGTGCGCCTTCGTCGTGCCCCGCGTGATTCCCACGACGGTTCCCCGCGCGTCGGCGTCCCAATAGGGGGCGCCCATGCCTACGAAGGCCGGCACCAGGAACACCTCGCCTGAGTCGTCGACCGAGCGCGCAAGGACCTCGCTCTCGGACGAGTCGACGAGCATTCCCATCTGGTCGCGCAGCCATTGGATGACCGCCCCCGCGATAAACACCGAACCTTCGAGAGCATAGGTGTATCCTCCGCCGAGATCCCATGCCACCGTCGTCAGGAGGCCGTGCCTCGAGGCTACGGGCGTCGGGCCGGTATTCATCAAGGTGAAGCAGCCGGTTCCGTAGGTGTTCTTCGCATCGCCGGGCTCGAAGCAGGCGTGGCCGAAGAGGGCGGCCTGCTGATCGCCCGCGCAGCCGGCGACCGGTATCTCCGCGCCGAGGAATTCCTTTCGCGCGAGGCCGAAGAAGCCCGAGCTGGGCACCACGCGCGGCAGGACGGCCGCCGGGACCTTGAACAGCTTGAGCAGATCTTCGTCCCAGGCTCCCGTCTTGATATTGAAGAGGAGAGTCCTGCTCGCGTTGGTCGGATCGGTCAAATGGGCGCCCGTGAGCTTGTAGATCAGCCAGGAATCGATGGTGCCGAACAGGACCTCGCCTCGCTCCGCGCGGCTTCGAAGGCCCTCCAACCGGTCGAAGAGCCACATGAGCTTGGTTCCCGAGAAATAAGGGTCCAGGACCAGGCCCGTCTTCTCGCGGACCAGGTCGGAGAGGCCGAGCGCGCGGAGCTCGTCGCAGATGTCGGAGGAGCGGCGACACTGCCACACGATGGCGTTGTAGACGGGCTTTCCCGTGGCCCTATCCCAGACGACGGTCGTCTCGCGCTGGTTGGTGATGCCCATCGCGCTCACTTGGTCGCTTTCTATCTGCGCCGCCTCGATGGCCCCCCTCGCCGCCGCCAGCTGGCTGGCCCATATCTCCTCCGGATCGTGCTCGACCCAACCCGGCCTCGGGAATATCTGGGTGAAGGGTATCTGCTTCTGCCCGATCGCGACTCCGGATTTATTGAAGAGTATCGCCCGCGAGGAGGTCGTGCCTTGATCCAATGAGAGGATGTATCGCTCTTTCATGCGGGCGATTATAGGTCCGTTCGAACCATAAGTAAAATGCCGCGAGGCACTTGAACAATCCGCGACAATTGTCGATATTTAGCAAGTCGCAGGGAGCGCGTCGCGCGCCGGCGGCACCGCCGATTTATTCCAACTTGCGGGCGGTTTAAAAATCCACGCTAAAAGGAGGCAGTCAATGCCTGTCCTTCCCCGGCATAGGATAAAAGACCTCTCCCTGGCAGAATGGGGCAGAAGCGAAGTGGATCTCGCCGAGCGCGAGATGCCCGGACTGATGGCTCTCAGGGCCAAGTACGGCGCCTCGAAGCCCCTGGCGGGAGCCCGGATCTCGGGCAGCCTGCACATGACCTTGCAGACCGCCGTTCTCATCGAGACCCTCGTCGATCTGGGCGCCGATGTCCGTTGGTCCAGTTGCAACATCTTCTCTACGCAGGACCATGCCGCCGCGGCCGTGGTCGCGGGCAGGGGGAAGGGCGCGGCCGGAGGCGTGCCGGTCTTCGCGTGGAAGGCCGAGACCCTCGACGAATATTGGGAGCTCCTCGATCTCGCCTTGGCCTTTCCCCCCGATTCCGGCGACTCGTCCTCGGCGGGGCCCGTCCTGGGACCGAACCTGATAGTCGACGACGGCGGCGATGCGACTCTCATGTTCCACCTCGGAGTCCAGGCGGAGGAGAATCCCGAGATCCTCGACCGGGCGGCGGGAAGCGAGGACGAAGCCGCGCTTTACAAGCGCCTGAAGACGATTCGCGCCTCCGACCCGACCAGATGGTCGAGAGCCGCGAAAAGCCTGGTCGGCATCTCCGAGGAGACGACGACCGGCGTGCACCGCCTCTATAGAATGGAGAAGGAGGGCAGTCTCCTCATCCCGGCGATCAACGTCAACGACTCGGTCACGAAAAGCAAGTTCGACAATCTATACGGCTGCCGGGAATCCCTGCTCGACGGCATCAAGCGCGCGACGGGCGTGATGATCGCGGGCAAGGTCGCCGTAGTCTCCGGCTTCGGAGACGTCGGCAAGGGCTGCGCCCAGAGCCTGCGAGGCATGGGAGCGCGCGTCGTAGTATCCGAGATCGATCCGATATGCGCCCTGCAAGCCGCCATGGAAGGCTATACCGTCGATCGCCTGGAGGAGCACCTGGCCGAGGCGGATATCTTCGTCACCGCGACCGGCTGCGTCGACGTCATCACCGCGGAACATCTCGCCCGGATGAAGGACGGCGCCATAGTCTGCAATATCGGCCATTTCGACCACGAGATCGACGTCGCGGGACTGAAGAAGGTACCGGGGATCAGGATGCTGAACGTAAAGCCCCAGGTGGACAGGTGGGTCTTCCCCGATGGCCACGAGATCATCCTCTTGGCCGAAGGCCGACTCGTGAATTTGGGCTGCGCCCAGGGCCATCCCTCCTTCGTCATGTCGGCGAGCTTCACCAATCAGGTGCTCGCGCAGATCGATCTCTGGGAAAATCGCGCGAGCGCCCGGCCTGGAGTGCGCGTCCTTCCGCGCAGGCTCGACGAGGAGGTCGCGCGGCTCCACCTGGACAAGCTCGGCGCGAGACTGGGACGGCTGAGCAAGGCCCAGGCCGATTATCTCGGCCTGGATGTCGACGGCCCGTTCAAGGGCGATACCTATAGATACTGAAAGGACGACCGAATGAGCGAATCAAGATATCTCTTCACATCCGAATCGGTCGGGGAGGGCCATCCCGACAAGGTCTGCGACCAAGTCTCGGACTCCGTCCTGGACGCCTGCCTGGCGGACGACCCCGAGAGCCACGTCGCATGCGAGTGCTATGCCACGACGGGCATGATACTCGTCGGCGGCGAGATCACGACGAGCACGTATGTAGACATCCAGCAGCTCGCCAGGGGCGTCGTCTACGACATAGGCTATACGAATCCCGACTACGGCATCGATTACGAGTCTATGGCCGTCCTCAATACCATCCACGCCCAGTCTCCCGATATAAATCAAGGCGTCGCCGGCAAGGGGCTCAAGGAGTTCGAGGGCAGGCAAGGCGCGGGAGACCAGGGCCTCATGTTCGGCTTCGCCTGCGCGGAAACTCCGGAACTCATGCCTGCGCCCATCATGTTCGCGCACAAACTCCTGATCCACGCAGCCAGGCTGCGGAAGGACAGGGAGATACCCTGGCTGCGCCCCGACGCGAAGAGCCAAGTGACGCTGGAATACTCGGGCCATAAGCCGATACGAATCGATACCGTCGTCGTCTCGCACCAGCACGATCCCGACATTCCCTATGAGACGATCCGCGAAACGATCATGGAGAAGATAATTCGCCCCGTCCTCGAGCCGACCGGACTCTTGGGCGACGACGTCAAGATCTTCGTAAATCCCACCGGCCGCTTCGTCATCGGCGGCCCCGCGGGCGACACCGGCCTGACGGGCCGCAAGATAATCGTGGACAGCTACGGCGGGATGGGCAGGCACGGCGGAGGAGCCTTTTCCGGGAAGGATCCTTCGAAGGTGGACCGCTCCGGGGCCTATGTCGCCCGCTATGTCGCGAAGAACATCGTAGCCGCCGGTCTCGCCGAGCGATGCGAGGTCCAACTAGCCTACGCCATCGGCGTTCCCGACCCCGTATCGGTCATGGTCGATACTTTCGCCACGGGGAAGGCTCCCGACCTTCGCATCGCCGAAGCCGTACGGAAAGTCTTCGCTCTCGATCCCGCGGGAATAATCGCCTCTCTCGATTTGAAGAAGCCCATCTACAGGAAGACGGCCTCCTACGGCCATTTCGGCCGCGACGGGTTTTCCTGGGAGAAGACCGACAAGGTGGAGGCCTTGGAAAAAGCCGTCGGTTGATTCGGAGGAGGGGCTCATACCAAACGCTTCGCTAGACTTCGTTCGAAGCTCTGCTCCGGGGGTCGTTCAATCGGAGGACCGACCCGAATATTACAATCATTGTCGGAATTAATTCTTTCAGTTGACAAAGGAGGAATTCTCCACTGATCGCGGAGGAATCCTTCAGTGATCCCGGAGGATTCCTTCACTGATCCCGTGAGAATTCTTCACTGATCCCGGCCGACTTCTTCAGTGGTAAATTCCTCCGCGACCACTGAAGAATTCCTCCTCAGAAACAACTATCGAGACTAGTTTCGCAAATTAGTGCGTTTATTGCATTTTTCTAGAAACCTTATGAAAGTTGCGCAATCCAATAGAAATTGACAGGTTTCTACAAGAAGCCAAGCCTGATGTTCCACGTGGAACAGGAAACCGCCTTCCATTAGCTATTCGTCACTATCAACATCTACGATAGGGGATTCAGCGCTTTCATCTTCGTCCTCAGATTGCGCTGCTACTTCTGGAACCATAAGCGGTCCCTCTTCGGCCATTGCTCTTACTTCCTCTTCTCGAGCAACCTTATCCAACCCGATGACGAAGTCAGGTCTATCTATATTTAGAACACGGACGCCTTTGGCTCCCTTTCCTTGAATGCTGACCGTAGAAGCCGCAAGCTTGAGCGTTTTCCCCTGCGAGGTGATTACGACCACATCATCTGAATCGAGCACGGTTATCGCACCGACGATCTCCCCGGTCTTCTCCTCAGGAGTATAGATTATCTGCCCATGGGTTGCTCGGCCGTGTGCGGTAAAATTGTCGAACTCGACGCGCTTCCCATAACCGTATTCGGTGAGGACGAACATCTTCTGTTCCGCCGAGACTCGCAGCATGGCCGTCAATTCGTCTGCATGTTCAAGTTTGATTCCGCATACGCCCCTTGATGCTCTTCCCATGGCGCGCACGTCTTCTTCCGTTATGCGTAAGGCTTGGCCTTTCCGGGTAATGAGAACTACTTCATCACGGCCTCGCGTAAGGCAAGCGGACACCAGCCTGTCCCCGTCGTCGAGGTTGATCGCGATGATGCCTCGAGTCTTGGCGTTGATGAAGTCGTTGGTCGCGACCTTCTTGACTACGCCTCGAAGAGTGCCCATAAGAAGGTACTCGGTTTCCGAGAAGTCGGAGAAATCGGCTATGGCCGTGATTTCCTCATTCGGCGATATGGCCAGCAGCCCTTTAATATGTGCGCCGCGGGCGGCGCGGGAAGCCTCCGGAATCTCGTGGACCTTGAGCCAATAGGCCTTCCCCTCGCTCGATATGAAGAGAAGATAGTCGTGAGTCGTCGCGACGAAGAGCTGTTCGACATAATCGTCTTCAAGGAGGGTTGCCGAGTTCGAGCCCTTGCCCCCACGCCCCTGGCTTCTATACGCGCTGACCGGGACGCGTTTCACGAAGCCTTTGTTGGAGATGAGAATAACCATCTCCTCGCGCTTTATCAGGTCCTCGATATTGATCTGTTCGACTTCGTCGACCACGATTTCGGTCCGCCGCTTGTCCCCGTATTTCTCCGCGATGGCGAGAGTCTCGGATTTAACCACCTCTCGAATTCGCGACTCGCTCGCCAGAAGCTCCTTGAGATAGGCGATTCGCGCCTCGGTCTCTTTCAGCTCCGCCTCGAGCTTTGTCGTCTCGAGGCTCGTCAATCTCGCGAGCCTCATGTCGAGGATTGCCTGGGATTGTATGGCGTCGAGACCGAAGCGCGACTCGAGACGCTGTTTGGCTGTATCGGTATCCTTGCTCGTCTTGATGATTTGGACGACTTCGTCGATGTTCTGAAGGGCGATGACGAGACCGCGCAGGATATGGGCCTTTTCTTCGGCTTTCCGCAGCTCATAGCGCGACCGCCGAGTCACGACCTCTACGCGATGGGCGACGAAATGCCCGATCAGGTCTTTTAGACTCAGGAGTTTCGGCCTCCCGTCGACGATCGCCATATTTATTACGCCGAAAGTCGTCTGAAGCGGGGTGTGCGCGAAGAGTCTATTGAGCACCAACTTGGGAATGGCGCCTTTCTTGAGCTCGAGAACTATGCGCATCCCTTCTCGATCCGATTCGTCGCGGAGGTCGGATACGCCATCGAGCACTTTATCGCGGATGAGGTCGGCGATGCGGGTGATGAGCGTCGTCTTATTGACGGCATAGGGGATTTCCGTAAAGACGATCGCCTCTCTCCCTCCCTTCATCGTCTCGATTCCGAACTTCCCGCGCACGATCAATTTCCCCCGGCCGGTGACGTAGGCTTCGCGGATGCCCCTGCGGCCGAAAATTATTCCGCCGGTCGGGAAATCGGGTCCGGCCACGCGCCGCATGAGGTCTTCGATATCGATCGCGGGATCCTCGATAAAGGCGGCTATCGCCTCGCTGATTTCCTTGAGATTATGCGGAGGCATGTTCGTCGCCATGCCGACCGCGATGCCCGACGAGCCGTTGACGAGGAGATTGGGCAAGGCGGCGGGCAGTACCGAAGGCTCTTTTAGGGATTCATCGTAATTAGGAACGAAATCGACCGTATCCTTGTCGAGGTCCGCGAGCATCTCTTCGCCGAACCTGGCCAGCTTGGCCTCGGTGTATCGACTCGCGGCGGGCGGGTCGCCGTCGATGGATCCGAAGTTGCCTTGACCGTGCACGAGCGGATACCGAAGGGAAAAATCCTGCGCCATGCGAACCAGGGCATCGTAGAGGGATAGGTCGCCGTGCGGATGGTACTTACCCATCGCGTCGCCGGTGATTCGCGCGCTCTTCTTCGTGGCGGCATTCGAGCGCAAGCCCAGCTCGTCCATCGCGTACAGCAGGCGCCTGTGAACGGGCTTGAGCCCGTCTCGGACGTCCGGCAGAGCCCGAGCGACGATGACTGACATAGCGTAATTCAAATAGGCGGTCTTTACCTCGTCCTCGATGGATACTGGGATCACCCTCCCGGTAATTTCTGCCATGTTTCTCGTTCCTTATACGTCGAGGTTGGAAACGTAGATCGCGTTCTCCTCGATGAACTGCCGACGCGGCTCGACCTGCTCGCCCATGAGCGTCGTAAAGATTGCCTCGGCTTCGACGGCGTCTTCCATAGTGATCCTCATTATATTGCGCCGAGCCGGATCCATCGTCGTCTCCCAGAGCTGCTCCGGATTCATCTCGCCGAGACCTTTGTATCTTTGAATCGCGACCTTCTCGGGATCTTTGCCGCTGGCGCCGAGTATCTTATCCTTCTCCGCGTCATCGTAGGCGTAATAGACCTGCTTGTCGTAGCTGATTTTGTACAGGGGCGGCATCGCGAGATAGACGTAGCCTTTCTCGAGTATCTCCGTCATGTAGCGATAGAAGAACGTGAGGAGAAGAGTCCTGATATGGGACCCGTCGACATCCGCATCGGCCATGATGATGACCTTATGGTAGCGGAGCTTCGCCACGTCGAACTCCTGTCCAACGCCGGCGCCGAGGCTTTGAATGATCGGCTGCAGCTTATCGTTGCCGATCACTTTGTCGATACGCGTCTTTTCGACGTTGAGCATCTTTCCCCATAAAGGTAGGATGGCCTGGCAGCTGCGATCGCGGCCCATCTTCGCGGATCCCCCTGCCGAATCGCCTTCTACTATATATATCTCGCATTTCGTCGGATCTTTTTCCTGGCAGTCGGCGAGCTTCCCCGGCAAACCGGCGCTCTCGAGAAAGGACTTGCGCCTGGTCAGCTCGCGAGCCTGCCTCGCCGCTATCCTCGCCTTTGCGGCCAATACGGTCTTCTCGAGGACCGCGGCGACTATGTCCGGATTGCTCTCGAAGATAAAGGAGAGCTGGTCCGCGCAAAAACCGTCGACAATACCTTTTACTTCCGAGTTTCCGAGCTTCCCTTTGGTCTGCCCCTCGAACTGGGGATCCATGACTTTGATCGAAAGAATCGCGGTCAGCCCCTCTCGTACGTCATCGCCTGAAAGGGTCTCGTCCAGCTTTTTCGCGAGCTTGGATTTCTTGAAGGCGTCGTTTATCGCCTTCGTGAGAGCAGATCTGAATCCGAGAAGGTGAGTTCCGCCCTCTCTGGTGTTGATGCCGTTTACGAAGGAAAACATGGTCTCATTGAAGCCGTCATTGTACTGGAGGCCCACTTCGATCTCGACGTCGTCGCGTACGCCCGTGAAGTATACAGGTTCCTTATGAAGCACCGTCTTGTTCTTGTTGAGGTATTCGACGAACTGCTTCAGGCCGCCGTCGAACATGAACTCCGCCGTGCGAGGAGTCGAGAGGCGTTCGTCGACGAGGATGATCTTCACGCCTTTATTGAGGAAGGCGAGCTCGCGAAGGCGGTTCGAGAGGATATCGAAAGAGTAGACGATTTCCTCGAAAATCGTAGAATCCGCTTGGAAGCGGATTACCGTGCCGCGCCTCTCCGTCCTGCCTACCAGCTTGACATCCTCTTCCGGAATGCCTGTAAGGTACTTTTGGAAATACAGCTCGCCGTCGATGTGCACGAAGGCCTCGCACCAGGATGAGAGGGCGTTGACGACGGATACGCCCACGCCGTGAAGCCCGCCCGAGACTCTATAGCTTTGCTTGTCGAATTTGCCGCCCGCATGAAGCTTGGTCATCACCAACTCGAGGGCCGACACGCCTTCGTCGGGGTGGAGGCCGACGGGAATGCCGCGGCCGTTGTCCTCGACGCGGACGACATCGTTCTTTTCCAGCACCACCTTGATATCGGTGCAGAAGCCCGCGAGGGCCTCATCTATCGAGTTATCGACCACCTCGTATATGAGATGGTGCAAGCCATCGATGCCTGTTGAGCCGATGTACATCCCGGGGCGCTTGCGGACCGCTTCGAGCCCCTTAAGCACTTGGATACTATTTGCCGAATAGGTTGATTCCATAACCGACCCGATGGAAAAGGTAGAAGGCGGGATGCTTTGTGGTAGCGTTCCATCCCAGATCGAGAAAAAACGCTTGCCGCCCTTAGCATTCCGAGTATACTCGGAATGGCGGACTTAGTAAAGGCAAGTACAGGAAAGATACCCGGAGCTTTCTGGCTACTCGAGCCTGTGGAAAACCTGTTCATACATCGTCAATATGTTGTGGCGTAATCAATAGCGGCATGTGCCCGCCGGCGGCGATGAGGACAGCTTTACCGGTGAGAGTATGTAATTGTTTTACTATCAATGAAATGTGTTTATGTACTACATGAAGATGTGGTAGATCGACAGAATTTTGGAGTTATTTTATTTTTCTTCCGTGAATGCGGAATCTGTTTTGTACTTGAAGCGCTGTGTATAACTTGTGTATACCTTATGCCTTCGGACGAGGTAATCGATGGGCAGATGGGACTATAGCGTCTTTTGGGACGAAGTAATGAAACAAACGAAAAGCGAACTCGGCGACCATGAGTTCGCCATGTGGTTCAACATCCAATACGACTCCTCGGCGGAATCGACCATACTGATTCGGGTCCCTTCGAGCTTCTATAAGGATCAGCTCGAACGGCAATATCGAAGGTATCTCGAAAACAAGCTCTTCGACCTGATGGGGAAGCGCATCGGCGTAGATTTCATCGTAGTCAAGCCGACGCCTTCGGAAGATCAGGCCATGCGGTCGCAGGACGAGTATATCCCGCCCGAGGTCGCGGCGCGTCCTCGGGCGAGCGGGAAGGAATCCGGGACGAAGATCAAGGAGAAGCACTCTCAGCTGCGATCGGACTATACCTTCGAGAATTTTGTCATCGGCGACAACAACGGCTTCGCCTCCAACGCGGCCCTCGCCATCTCGAAGAATCCGGGAACGTCATATAACCCATTTCTGATCTACGGCGGCGTAGGCCTGGGCAAGACCCATCTCATGCAGTCCATAGGCAACAGGGTCTGGCAGGAAAGCCCAAAATTGAAAGTCATCTGCATCACCGCCGAGGAGTTCACCAACGAGTTCATCCAGTCCATACACGACAAGACGACGCAGAACTTCAAGAACAAATACCGCTATGTCGACGTCCTCCTGATAGACGACATCCACTTCCTTCAAAACAAGCTCGGAAGCCAGGAGGAACTCTTCCATACCTTCAACGCCCTGTACGACGCCAACAAGCAGATGGTCTTTACCTGCGACCGTCCCGTCTCGGAGTTGAAGAACCTTTCCGACAGGTTGCGCAGCAGATTCGAGCGCGGTCTCAATGTGGATCTTCAACCGCCGAATTTCGAGACGAGAAGCGCGATATTGAAGAAAAAAATAGAAGCAGGCCGCATCTCGGTACCCGATGAAGTAATAGAGATAATCGCGAAGAATATTTCCACAAATGTCCGCGATCTCGAGGCGGCCCTCACCAAGCTCATCGCGTACGCCGAGCTCGTACATAGGGAAATCACGCTCGAGATAGCGCAGAACCAGCTCAAGGACGTCTTCAGCCAGTCGAAGCACGGCAACGTGACGATCGACAACATCCTGAGAGTGGTGGCGGACTACTTCAAGCTCTCCTACAACGACTTAAAAGGAAAGAAACGCACCAAGAACATCGCCCTTCCCCGCCAGATAGCGATGTATATAGCGAGAGACATCACGGAATATTCGACGACGGAACTGGGCTTCGAATTCGGCGGCAGGGACCATACTACCGTCATGCACGCTTGCCAAAAGATAGAGGAGCGGCTCAAGCTCGATCCCAACCTCGAATCGACGATTCAGTCCATCGTCCGGGCCATCAAGGATTACAGCTCGAAAGCTTAGGGTATCGCTTTCGAAACCTGTTCTAAAATAGGGGTTTCGTGTGTGAAAGTTCGGAGCCTGTGTGGTTGTGGAGGATTCAGCCGTGCTCACGTTATCTTATGCACAACGGCTAATTTATTATATTATGATAAATTAGATACGATCTGCACATATCAACAGGGCTTACTATTATTGTTACTGTTTATATAAAACTAGAGTATATAGTATCAGGAGGAAGAGGTCCGCTGCATTGTTTCAAAGGGGGCTCCCATGAAGTTTACTTGCGAAAAGAACTCCTTTTCCCGCGAGATATCCTTCGCGCAGGAGATTATAGCATCCAAGAACGCTCTTTCGATAATGTCGAACGTGCTCCTGTCGGCCGCGGAGGGATCGCTTTCCTTGAAGGCGACCGATATAAAAGTGAGTTTCGAGACGGTCATCCCGGTCGACACGGTCGAACCGGGATCGGTGACGATTTTTTGCGACAAGCTCTCGGGAATCCTTTCCACTATCCCCGAAGGCGACATATCCATCGAGCAGGACGATTCCAAGGTGATAGTCAGGCCGACATTCAAGAAGGTAAGGTTCCAGCTGAAGACGATATCGAGCGAGAAATTTCCCGAGCTGCCCGATATCTCGAATGGTTCTTATTTTGCGGTTCCCGCCAGGGATTTCAAGGAAATGGTTTCCCAGACGATCTTCGCGGTTTCGGACGACGAGACGAGGTATTTCATGAACGGCGTATTCATGGAAAAAATACCCGGTGGTCTCGTTTTGGTGGCCACCGACGGACGCCGGCTTTCATACGTCAAAAAGGAATTCGACGCCAGGATCCCGGAGTTCAAGGGAGTGATAATTCCGCCGAAGGTGCTCGCTCTCGTGCTGAAGCGCGCGTCCGACGAAGGATTGATAGAGATCGCCGTGTCCGAGAAAAGCATCTTCTTTCGCTTCGGGTCCTACAAGATATCCTCCGTGCTCATCGAGGGACAATTCCCTAATTACCAGAAGGTGATTCCGGAAAGCCAGAGGAACAGGATCGTTTTGAACCGCTCGGATCTCCTGGACGCGCTGAAGAGAGTGGCGATATTCGTCGAGCAGAAATCTCGGCGCACCTTCTTCTCCATCTCGGACAATTCGCTCGTAATCTCCTCCGAAGAGAGCGACCTCGGGACGGCGCGCGAGGAGCTCGCCTGCGAGTACTCCGGACCGGAAGCCACCATCGCGCTCAATTACAGGTACGTCGAAGAACCGCTGAAGGTCATGGATTCCGAGAGCATAAGCATGGAATTCACCGAACCCAATCGGGCGATTACCATGACTCCCGTGCCGACTGAAGACTATTTCCATATCGTCATGCCGATGCAGATCGAGTAGTAGATGAAGACTCCATGCCTTTCAGCGATATAAAGACAGCGTCATTCAGGAACCTTGCGGATGCCGAAGTGGATACCGACGCGGATAGAGTGTTCCTCGTCGGCGAGAACGGCCAAGGCAAGACCAATTTCCTCGAGGCTCTCTATTACCTGTCCTACGGCGCCTCGTTTCGAGGGCCCGTCGATGCCCAGGCCGTCCGTCGCGGCGCGTCCGCTTTCGTGCTTTCGGGAAATACGAAGGCGAGCGGCGGGCCGGGCTTGCCGCCCGACAGCATCCGCGTTCGTTGGGAAGACAAGGTCAAGGACATCAGGAGGAACGAAAAGCCCATTCGCGACCGAAAGGAGCTCGTGGAGCTCAATCCCGCAGTGGTATTTTGCCATGAAGATTATTTCTTCGCCGCGGGCGAGCCTGAACGCCGGCGCTTCTTCTTCGACCAGTCCGCCGGCATGGTATCCGCGGCGTATATCGATATCCTCAGGGATTATAAGAGAATCCTGAAGCAGAGGAACGCGGCGCTGCGGGAATCCCGGCATGAGCTGCTCGACCTTTTGGATATGCAAATCGCGGGTAAAGGGAAGGAGCTCATGACCGAGCGCGCCGGGCTCCAGGCCGCGTTCGACGATCCCTTCGCCCTTCGATACGAGGCTGTCTCCCTGCTTGGAATAGACGTCCGCGTCAAATATCGCCCGAACTGGTCTTCCGATGGCGATGTGCCCGCTATCCTCCAAAGGCTGAGAGCCAGAAGAGCGGAAGAGCTTGCTCTCGGGACCAGCTTGACCGGTCCGCACCGGGACCGCTGGTCCTTCGTCTCCGGGGGGAGGGACTATACCGGAACGGCTTCTACCGGCCAACTTAGGCTTCTCTCCCTCACGCTTCGGATGGTGCAGGCGGATTATTTTACGCGGTCGACCGGGCGCCTCCCCGTCTTCCTCCTCGACGATGTCCTCCTCGAGCTCGACAGGGGCAAGAGGCGGCGCTTCCTCGAACTGCTGCCTCCCTCGGGACAATCCTTTTTTACCTTCCTTCCGGGCGAGCCATGGGAGGAATATAGGACCGGATCCACCATGGTATACGAGGTACGCGATGGGCGATTCGAGGATTAAGGACGTCTCGGCTCTTCTCTCCTCTTTTTTCGACGAGGAGAAGCTTCGCCGCGGCGAGCGCGTCGCGGATTTTTTCTCTTCTTGGCCGTCCTTCGTAGGGCCGCGCCTGGCCGCCCATTCCCGCGTCGCCGACGTAGACAAAGGACTGCTCGTAGTGGAGGCGGAGCATCCGGGATGGATTCAGCTTCTGCAGCTGAGGCAATCCGCCATCCTCGAGGACGTCGCCCGGCGCTACCCGGAGCTCCGCCTCAGAGGCATAGCGTTCCGGCTTTCCGGGCAAGGCAGCGCGGTCTCCCGGAAGGCCGGACCTGAAGAGAAGCTCGACGATGGGGAGCCGCCCCGCGAGAAAGGCTCGGAGGATGAGGCTGCCCTATCTATTACGCTTGAGGATATCCCCGATCCCGATTTTCGGGCCCTCCTGAAGAGGCTGAAAGACTCGCTTCAAGGCAAGGCCTGAAAATCAGCGGGCGCGGCTATTATTGACGAAGCATCGAGTCGTGACTATACTGAGTGGACTTAGCTTTCGAATCGACCGGCGGACTCCCTTGTCACGGTAAATCGGGGTCCGTCGTCGCTCATAGTACTTAAGGAGCCCGGAGCATGAAGCGTACATATCAACCCAGCAAGGTTCGCCGCACCCGTAAGTTCGGCTTTCGCGCCCGGATGAGCACGAAGGGCGGACGCCTGGTTCTCAAGAGGCGTCGAGCCAAGGGGCGGCTCAAGCTGACCGCTTCCGACGAGAAGAAGCCCTACTGATCGGTCCCTCGGGGTTGGAGGTGTCGAAATCCCCGGGCAAGGGCTTTCCAAGGCCGATAGGCTCAGGAAACGGACGGAAATTGAGAAGGTTTTCGCTCGCGGATCCCGTTTTTCCTGCAAAGGCATGCGGATCCATGTCATGCCGAACAGTCTCGCGGCGAATAGGGCGGTGTTCGTTCCCGTCAGGTCCTATGCCAACGCGGTTGCAAGGAACAAGGCGCGGAGAATCGTACGAGAATGCTGGCGCATAGGAAAGGCACGTCTCTTGCCGGGATACGATGTGGCTGTGGTCCTGTACCCCGGAGTTGACCGCTTCGACGAAAGGAAGGCTCAGCTCGAGCATCTGCTTCGTCAGGCCGGACTCCTTTCCTGAAGACTCATGAAACGGCTCTTTGCCTTGCCTTTGATATTCCTCATCAATGTATATAGGGTGGTGATATCTCCGCTCAAGCCGCCGACATGCCGATTCTACCCGACCTGCTCGGCCTACGCGCTCGAGGCGCTCAAGAAATACGGACCCATAAAGGGCAGCGGTCTGGCGATTACCCGCATTCTTCGTTGCCATCCTTTGAACCCGGGAGGCTTTGACCCAGTACCATGAGCATACTCGACAACAACAATCAGACAGGGGATAAACGGACCCTTATCGCAGTCGTCCTATCCGTAGTGGTGATCACCGGGGGCTTCCTCCTTCAGGCCAAGCTCTTTCCGACGCCTCCCGCGAAGGCGACGCAATTCGCTCAGACGGCCCAGGCGCCCGTCGCCGGCGAGAGGACCCAGGCCGCGCCCCAGAGCCCGGCCGGCGGCGCTGCGGCCGCGACGAGCGCCAGCGGAATAAGCGCGCAGCCTTCGATCGGCCCCACGACGGAGCAGAGGTATACGATATCCACGGACCTCATGGAGGCGGTTCTGTCGAACAGGGGCGGGGACATCGTATCCCTGAAGCTGAAGAAGCACAGCGACAAGGACGGCGCGGTCGATCTGATAGTGCCCGGCCGATTCGGCGCGCAGGGGCTCTCGCTCGCGTTCGGGGACTCCGGCGCCGCGCCGGTGACGGACTTGATGAACGAGATGATGCTCGATAATTCGACCATCGTGTTCTCGCGGACATTCCTGGCATCGGTTCCCGGCAAGGCCGAGCCCGTACCCTTCACCCTGAAGAAGACCTATACCTTCCGCGACGGCGAATACATGTTTGGCCTCGCAATCGGGCTCGAGAACTCGGTCAACGAGATCCTCCCCCTCGATGCCGGCGGCACCGCCTACTCGCTGACGCTGGGGCCGCAGATCGGCCCGAGGCTGACTGCCGTACCGGGCGGCAATAACACCGATTACCGCAAATTCGTGAGGCTCGTCGACGGGAAGAAAAAGGAGGAGCGCCCGAAGGCCGGCGTTCCCTTCGTCGTCAAGGACCAGCCGACCTGGGTCGGGATATCGGGGAAGTACTTCGCCTTCGTCGCCGTTCCCGAGCTCAGCTCTTTCAAGGCCACTTTTTCGATGAATCAGGATCCCAAGCTCTTCCAGACGGATTCCATATCGGTCTCGCGTCCCGCGATCAACGCGAGCAGGCAGACCGATGCCTATTATTTCTATTTCGGGCCCAAGACGAACAGCGAGCTCTCGAAATACAACTATGCGGACAGGAACGCCTTCCAGCGCAGCGGCTTGAGCCTCGAGCAGGCTGCGGAATCCTCGGGCATCCTCGGGTGGCTCGAGGCGATAATGAAATTCTTCCTCAATTTATTCTATAAGCTCGTCCCGAACTACGGTATCGCGATAATCCTGGTGACGATCCTGGTCAAGGTAGTCCTCTTCCCCCTGACGAGGAACGGGTCCGTCTCGGCCGCGAAAATGCAGGAGCTCAAACCGAAGATCGACGCGCTCCAGGCCAAGTACAAGGGGAATCCGCAGAAGCTGAACCAGGAGATGGCCGAATTCTATAAGAAGGAAGGCTATAACCCCATGTCGGGCTGCCTGCCTCTCCTCATCCAATTCCCCATCTTCATCGCGATGTACAACCTGTTCAACAATCATTTCGACCTCCGCGGAGCTTCGTTCATTCAGGGATGGATTCCCGACCTCTCCGTTCCCGAGTCTATCGTGACGTTCCCGACCGTGAACCTCCTGATTTGGCAGGTCGGGGCCCTTCGCGCGCTGCCCATCATTTATCTCGTGAGCCAGCTCCTTTACGGTAAGTACACCCAGATGAACTCGCCCGGCCAAAGCGCTACGCAGATGAAGGTAATGATGTACGGCATGCCGATAATGTTCTTCTTCATACTGTACAACACGCCCTCCGGCCTTCTCGTGTACTGGATCGTCTCCAACGTCCTCTCCATCGGCCAGCAGGTGGTGATCAACGATATCTTGAAGAAGCGGCGCGCCGCCTTGGCCGCCGCAGCGCCCGCGCCGGTCCTGGCGCCGTACAGAAAGCAAGCGAAGAACAAGAAGAAATAAACCTGCATTCCTCTCCTAGGAGTAATCATATGGTCTATGAATTCGAAGGGCGTTCCGAAAAAGAAGCCATCGACGCGGCGGCGGAGGAGCTCGGCCTCGAGCGCGACGGATTCGACGTCGAGATCCTCGAATCGCAGGGCGGGAGCATCTTCAAGAAGGGCAAGGTTCGGATCCGCGTGCATACGCGCGATGAGGCTCCGGCTGTCGCCCGCCGCGAGCCCGTCGGGAATCCTCTTCCCGCGGACGAATTCGAAGCTAAGGTGCTCGAATTTACGAAGCGGATGATCGAGGGCATGGGGTATCGCTGCGAAGCGGTAGTCCTGTTCCGCGAGGAGAAGAAACTCGGGATCAGGATCGATAGCGAGCACGCTTCGATCATAATCGGCAAGAAAGGCAAGAATCTCGACGCGCTCCAGGTTCTCGTGAACGTCTATGCGGGGCGTCTCGGAAGAGAGGACACCAGGGTCATACTCGATTCCGAGAACTACAGGATTCGCCGCGAGGAAGCTTTGGTAAGACTGGCTTACGAGACCGGCGAGCAGGTGAGGCGAACCAGGCAATCGGTCCTTCTCGAGCCGATGAATCCCTTCGAGAGACGTATCATCCACACTACCTTGAACGATATCGTGGATATCGAGACGAAGAGCGAGGGGGACGGCCTTTATAAGCAAGTGAGGATCGCGATCCGCGGCAAGGCCTGACCTGGAAAGCACATGCCGAATGACCGGAACATCGAGCTCATATCGCGCTTCGAGTCGGGCTACTCCCGCGTCGAGGGACTCGTCGCGGGCATCGGATCCGATGAGCTGAAATTCATTCCGCCTGTCCGCGACGCGTGGTCCATCAATGACTTTCTCGTGCATCTGCTCGACGCCGAGATCAGTCTCGCCTTCCGCGTCCGGGCGGCGATCGCGGAGCCGGGCAAGGCCGTGCCTGGCTGGGAGGAAGAGGACTGGCATGACGCGCTTCATTACGGCGAGGCGGATGGTCTCGCATGCCTCGACCTCGCGAAAGGCCTCCGGGCCTTTCTTTCCTCCAGCCTCCGCTCCGTCGCCGACGCCGATTGGTCCGGCTTCTTCATCCTGCACCCCGCGAAGGGTCGCTTGGGGCTGGGCGCCCTCGTCGAGATGTACGAGCGGCACTTGGTCTTCCACTTCCCCTTGATCAAGCGGAACAGGGAAGCCTGGCTGAGGAAAGAGGGTTGAAGGGAAGTCGACGGTTCGCCTAATTGCCCGCCGCGGAGGACGCGGATTCGGCTATCGCCTTCAGCTTCAGGTACTCGGTGTTGAGCTTCGCCGTCCTGGCGTTCAGCCTGGCGAGCCTCTGGGCGAGTAGGCGCGCCAGGAAGATGCCGTAGTGCGGACTTCCCTTGATGAGATTCACGAAATCCTGCTTGGATATCTTTATTAGGGAACAGGGGCCCCTCGCGACGACCGTAGCCGAGCGGCGGTTCGAGAGCAGGAAGGACATCTCGCCCATGAATAGGTCGTCCGGAGTGAGGGAGGAGACGAATTTCCCCCTCGAATAGACGTAGAGCGTACCTGAGACTATGTAGTAGAGGAAATCGGACTCCTCGCCCTCGGAGCAGATATACTCGCCGTCGCCGAAGCTTATCTCCTCCGAGCGCTCGAAGATTTTGGGTATGGCGTTCGATTCGGCTTTCCTATGGTATATTTCGAAGGCGACTTCGTTGCCTTTTTCCGAGTAGCTGAGCTCCTTTACGTAAAGGTTGACCATCTTCATGCCCATTCCATGCAGCCCCGGCATTTCCGGCGAGACGGCCATCCGCGCGCGCCAGTCGAAGCCGTCCCCCTCGTCCCTGATCGAGAATCGTGAGCGCTCAGGCGTTATCGTATAGGAGAAATATACCTTGCGGGCTTTGACGACCGGGTCTTTGTTCTTTTCGCGGATCAGCTCCATGATATCGCCGTTACGCTCGAGCCAGGCTGATTTCTCGTCATATCCGATCTTGCAATTTCCGTGCTCGATGGCGTTTATGAGGAGCTCGAGAAGGGCGACGTGAAGCTTTTCCTTCTCGTCGCGGTCTATGAGGTTCGAGTTGTAAAGGTAATTCGTCACGAGATTGGCGTAGGTGGTTATATCGAGGGGGTCGTTGTCGATCACGAAGGCGCCGGATATCGTCTTGAGCAGATGCTGTTGAATGCCCCGCTGGAACAGTATCTGCTTGTTCTGGCGCAGGATTCGCATGAGGCGCGGAATGCTCGACATGAACTCTTTCTTTCGCAGGACGGCAATTATATTGGCGTCCTGCATCGCCTCCAGGAGCTTTTTATCGTCCATGTCGTCATGGATGCCTATGATGCCGCCGTAGTGGAGCCAGGGATCCTCCTGTATCTCCTTGAGGATGCCCAGGCAATCGAGGTTTCTGTCCGAAAAATAGAAGATTTTCATTTCCGGGAGCTCGTACTTGAGGAACTCGATGACTTCTCCTCTATCGGAGAAGAAAACCGGGACGAATTCGCCCTCTGAACGTGAGAATTCCATCCGAATGATGTCGTTGAGCTTGCCGTCGCTCGAGACCACTGGAATCTTGCGCATGGCCACCTCGTATCACTAGGGTCTCGGCGGATTTCGGGCTCCGATTGACTTTTTTTTGCCCCTATGCCTTGATTATCGAATCGTATACTTGGGCCTATAGCTCAGTTGGTTAGAGCTGCGGACTCATAATCCGTCGGTCCCTGGTTCAAGTCCAGGTGGGCCCACATCAGTGTCAAGGCCCACTTGGACTTGAAGCGGAGAGCGCGCGCCGCGAAGGCGGCGGACTGACGCCGGGAGGCCGCCGTCGCCGAAGGGCGACGGCGGTGGACAGGTCCAAGCGCTGCCCGGTCGTCCGGGAAGTCGGCTCAAGCCGGCCCCATAGCGGTATCTTATATAGCGAAAGCTTCATTGGATCATCTTAATTCGAGACGCCGATGCAGATACCCCGCTGGCGGTAGTACGCAGAAGGCCGCGAAGGAGAAGCGAATATGAGCGAGGGCTTGTGGTCGGAGCGCCAAAGCGCCGAATGGCGGACTAAAGTCGGACTTGCGGAGATGCTCAAGGGCGGCGTGATCATGGACGTCACCAATGCGGATCAGGCACGGATAGCCGAGAAGGCGGGCGCCGTGGCGGTCATGGCTCTCGAGCGGGTTCCGGCGGATATTCGCGCCCAGGGTGGAGTCGCCCGCATGTCCGATCCGAGGATCATAAAGGAGATTCAGGCGTCGGTCTCGATTCCGGTCATGGCCAAATGCAGGATCGGGCATTTCGTCGAGGCTCGGATACTCGAGGCCCTCGAGGTCGACTTCATCGACGAGTCGGAGGTCCTGACGCCGGCGGACGATCGCTTCCACGTGAATAAGCATGCGTTCAAGGTACCCTTCGTATGCGGTTGCCGTGATCTCGGAGAGGCGTTGCGCCGCATCGGCGAGGGAGCGGCCATGATCCGGACCAAGGGCGAGGCGGGAACCGGGGACGTCATAGAAGCCGTGCGGCATCTGCGCGCGGTCACCGACGAGATCGCGCGTCTTACGCGTCTCCGGGAGGAGGAGCTCATGACGGTCGCCAAGGACCTCGGCGCTCCATACGAGCTCGTCGTCGAGGTGGCGCGGACGGGGAAGCTGCCCGTGCCCGATTTCTCGGCCGGCGGCGTCGCGACTCCCGCGGACGCCGCTCTCATGATGGAACTGGGCGCCGAGACTGTCTTCGTCGGTTCGGGCATCTTCAAGTCGGGCGATCCCGCTCGCAGGGCGACGGCTATCGTCGGCGCGGTCACCTATTACAAGGACCCGAAGAGGCTGGCGCAGCTGTCGGAGGATCTCGGCGAGCCGATGGTGGGGATCGGGCTCGAGGAACTGGGGGAAGACCAGCGTATGGCCAAGAGGGGCTGGTAGGGGATGAAGCGAGTCGGGGTGCTCGCTCTGCAGGGGGACTATGCCGCCCACCGGGCTGCCCTCGAGCGAGCGGGCGCCGATGCCTTCGAGGTGAGGACCTTGACCGACATCGAAGAGGCCCGCGCCCTCGTCTTGCCGGGTGGCGAGAGTACGGTGATGGGCAGTCTCCTGGTGCGATTCGGCCTCATGGACCGCCTCGTCGAACGTATCCGGGACGGGTTGCCCGTGTTCGGGACGTGCGCCGGACTCATCCTCTTGGCTTCGGGGATCGATGGGCCCGAGCAGGCCGGGATCCGGCTCCTCGACGTGTCCGTGCTCCGGAACGCCTACGGAAGGCAGATCGACAGCTTCCGGGCGAAGGTAAGAACGGCGCTGCCGGGCATAGAGAGCATCGAGGCCGTTTTCATCAGGGCCCCGAGGATAACCTCGCTGGGAGCGGGAGTAAGCGTGCTGGCGGTCCATGGCGGCGATCCCGTCCTTGTTCGCCAGGGTTCTATGGTCGGATGCACCTTCCATCCCGAGCTCGTCGAGGGCGCCGCGATCCACCGCTGGTTCCTGTCTATTTAAGGTGTTGAAAAAGGCTACGGAGCCTTTTTCAACATTACCTTGAAATATGGCTCTCGCGTGACAAGGACCTTGTCGATCCTGTTCCCGTCCATGTCGAGCACCTCGAGGGTATAATCGCCCCAGCGGCATTTGTCCCCCGCCCGGGGAATCGTCCCCATCCGGTCGAGCACGAGTCCCGCCACTGTATCGAAGTCCCAGGAACCCTCGAGGGCGATGGCGAGCTCCTCGGAGAAACGATCCAGGGGAAGCGCGCCGTCCACCAGATAGCTGCCGTCCTGACGCTCGGTGATCTCCGGCTCGTCCCCGTCTCCGGCCCAAGGCAGGTCGCCGACAATGGACTCGATGAGGTCCGACAATGAGAGGAGTCCCGAGACGCCGCCGTATTCGTCGAGGATGAGAGCGCTCTTCGCGCCTCCCGTCTTGAGAGCGGCGAAGGCTTTCAATGCCGAGACCGATTCCGGTACGAATACCGGGTCGCGCAGGAAGGCGCGGGGTTCCTGGAAGGATTCCGCCGCGATCGCCGCCAGGCATTCCTTGACGGGCAGCATGCCGACGACTTTGTCGAGGTCGCCGTCTACGGCCGGCAAATAGCCGTAGCGGGCGTTCTCGACGACGAGCCTGCGCGCCTCGGCCGGTCCGTCCCGAAGATCGACGAGCACGACTTCGGTCCGCGGCGTCATCAGCGAGGTTACGCGGCGGTCGCCGAGCGAGAGGACGCCTTCGACCATTTCCCGCTCGCTCTTCTCGAATACGCCGGTTTCGGCCCCTTGAGCGATGAGGACGCGGACTTCTTCCTCGGTTACGGCCGGCTCCTGGCCTCGCTTCGCCCCGAGCAATGACGCGATAAGCTCGGTCACCGCGGAGAGAAAGCGCGCGAGAGGCGCAAACAGGACGGTGAAGAAGCGAACGGGACCGATCACTCCGGCCGCGATGGTCTCGGGCCTCGACAAGGCGATGCTTTTCGGAACGAGCTCGCCGAGGACGACCGATACGAAGGTAGTCAGGATGACCACGATCGCGACGGAGAGCGTGCCCGCGATGGAAGCCAGGAAGGGCACCGCCCTGATGGCCGGCTCGAGGCCGCGAGCCACCGTGGACCCCCCGAAAGCGCCGGCGAGCGTGCCGATGAGGGTTATGACGACTTGGATGGTCGAGAGGAAGCGAGAAGGGCTTTCGGCCGTTTCCAGCGCGAGGCGGTAGTTTTTCCTGCCTTTTTCGGCCTCGTGCCTGAGTCTCGCCTTCCGCGAAGACACGATCGCCATTTCCGAAAGCGAGAAGAAGCCGCTGAGAAGGATCAGGCAGAGGAGCGTCAGTAGATCAAGGGCCATAATGCGGACAAGGGTGGGCGGATTCGGAGGGTTTTACCCATGGTTTAGGGGTAATGATACTGAAAACCTTCATCATCGTCGAGTATCGCGGGGCCCGCGTTCGCCCGCAGGGAGCGATAAAGCGGTCTTTATATTTGCTACTTATACGATAGGAGAATATATTTATTCTGAGCAGGGCTGATGCCGCTTCGGGTAGTCCTCGAAGACCGTCGTAGTGGAGAGCCGAATGATAATTAAAATGTTCTGGGAAAAATGCTCCGAATTCGTAGTCGAGGACGAAGACGGCTACTTCATCGAGGCAAGCGCCGCGGAAGCGATGGAGAAGATAGTTCCTGCGCTCAGCAAGCACGAGAAGATCAAATTCGAGCAAATGAAGGAAATTTACGTGGCGAAGGCCACGGACGGCATGGTGCACGAAGGCTGCTATTATTTCCTCCTGTCGCGCGACGCCCAGACGATAAAATTCGAATCCGTGGCTTTCATGACCTCGGACCTGTCGGCGCGGGGCGGGAAGCTCAAGCCCCTCCCCGATGTTCCCCTGGAAAAAATCGAAGACATCTCCTCGATAGACCCGGCGGCGTATTGATCGCATCCCGCATATAAGGGCCCTTGCTCGGCGCTTGCCCAGGACGTATTCTCTGCTGATGAAGCGTTGCTCCTGGTGCGGCGAGGATCCTCTTTATGTCGCGTATCACGATGTCGATTGGGGCTCGCCCGTTCACGACGAGACCAGGCATTTCGAGTTCCTCCTCCTCGAGACTCAACAAGCGGGGCTTTCCTGGCGCTGCATTCTCGGGAAGCGCGACGCGTTCAGGAAGGCATATGCGGGATTCGATCCCGCGAAGGTGGCTCGGTTCCCTCCCGCTCGAGTCGAGGAGCTGCTCGGCGATTCGGGCATTATACGCAACCGGCGTAAAATCGAGGCGGCGATCAAGAACGCCCGAGCCTTCCTCGCCGTAGCGGAGGAATTCGGGACTTTCGACGCCTATATCTGGAGCTTCGTGGCGGGGGAACCCGTCGTGAACTCCTGGCGAGAAGCGTCGCAGGTGCCGGCGACGACCGAGATCTCGGAGACTCTCGCCTCGGATCTCAAGAAACGGGGATTTTCCTTCGTGGGACCTACGACGATGTACGCGCACATGCAGGCGATCGGCATGGTCAACGATCATCTGGTATCGTGCTTCCGCTGGAAAGAGCTAGGCGGCGGGCGTATTCGAAGGAGAGGCCATGGAAATCGGAATTAACGCGGTCAAAGCGAGGACCTCGGTCCGGACCTATACCGACGAGCCGCTCACGGACGAAGAGCAGAAGGCCTTGCGTCAAGCCTTCATCGAAGCGGTTCCGGGGCCCTTCGGAGCGACGCCGCGCTTTCTGCTCGCCTCGCGCGACGAGATCGAGGACGAAGCGGCTCACTCGACCTCGGTCAAGGGCGGTCTCAGGATCGGCACCTACGGGATGATCGTCGGGCCTCGGGCCTTCGTCTCGGGCGTGGTGTCCAAGCGGCCCTTCGCGTGCGTGGACTTCGGATACTGCATGGAAGGCATAGTGCTGCGCGCCACCGAAATGGGCCTCGGTACCTGCTGGATCGGCGGCGCCTTCGGCCGCGGAGCGATAGCCCGGGCCCTCGGCGCGGGCAAGGACGAGTTCGTCCCCGCCGCCACGCCGGTGGGTCGCGCCGCCGATAGGCCGACCCTGCGGGAGCGTGTGGTGCGAGGCTCGGCCCGGGCCGGGACCAGGAAGGATCCCTCCGAGCTCTCCTTCGAGGTCGACGATGCGGGGGGCCTCGCCCTCCTTCGCGGCGCCGCCGAATGGGCGGAGGTGATCGAAGCCGTGAGGATCGGACCTTCGGCCTCCAACAAGCAGCCTTGGCGTCTCGTCGTGGATAAGAGGAAGGGACCTTCCCTTCATTTAGTCATGCATGAGGACCAGCGCTACAATAACATGCTCGGAGACGTAAAGCTCCAGGAGCTCGACATGGGCATCGCGATGCGGCATGTCGAGGTGGCTGCCCGTGCTCTCGGCATGCGCGGATCCTGGGAGCGGCTCGATCCTTGTCCGATCGCGCTGGAGGAACCGCACAGGTACATCTCCACGTTCGCCTAGCTTCCCGATTTGCCTTGCCTGGTGCGAATCGCTACTATAAAAGTAGCCCTATAAGCGAAATGCGGAGGCGAGCATGATTTCCAAGGTGATGTGCGACAGGATCAACGAGCAGATAAACAGGGAGATGTTCTCCGCCTACCTTTACCTCGCCATGTCGGCCAGGATGACGGAAGCGGGCTACCGCGGCATCGGAAAGTGGCTGATGATCCAATACCACGAAGAGATGTTCCACGCGATGAAGTTCTACGGGTACCTGCAGGACCAGGGATCGGCCGTGAATCTCAAGGCGATCGCGGCGCCCGTCTTCAAGGAAACCGGGATAAAGGAGCTCTTCCAGCATGTGTTGGAGCACGAGAAAGGCGTAACGGCGAGCATAAACGAGATCATGGCGCTTTCGATCGAGGAAAAGGACTACGCTACTCAGGTCCTCGCCCAGTGGTACGTGAACGAGCAGGTCGAAGAGGAAAAGAACGATATGGAGATCCTTCAGGCGATCGACCTCGTGGGCAACTCGAGCCAAGGGCTCTACCTCCTCAACATCGAACTCGGCAAGCGCGATCTCGACGTTTCGAGCGACTTCACGAAGATGGGCGGCGGCGACTGAAGCGCGCGCCTCAATAGAGGGGAAGGCGGGCGGGTCTCTCGGGCTCTTTGCTCGGGGCCCGCTTTTCTTATAAGCTGGCCGCGGAGGTGATCGTGTACCGAAGCACGAGGTCCGACCGCGCGGCCGTTTCGCCGGAGCGCGCCCTGCTCGATGGCATCGCTCCCGACGGCGGGCTCTACGTCCCGGAAACCCTGCCTCTCCTCGAACCCGCCGCCCTCGGCCTCGAGTCCCTCAGCTACCCAGAGTTGTCCTTCCTCGTGCTGAAGCCTTTTTTCCCGACATTCGGAGACGATGGGCTCAAGGCCGCATTGACCGCTCAGGCCGAGCGCTTTCCGGCGAGCGGACCCGCGCCGGTTGTATACAGGAAGGGTATGGCCTTTGTCGAGCTGTACCGAGGCCCCACCTTGGCCTTCAAGGACCTCGCGCTGAGCCTCATGGGTCCCCTGCTGGGCCTCGCGAAGTGTAAGCTGGGGATGGACGAGGAGATCGTGATCCTGGTCGCGACCTCGGGCGACACAGGCAAGGCCGCGCTCGAGGGGCTCGCTCGGCCCGGCCGCCCGGCGAACGGGATCCGAGTTGTGGTGTTCTACCCTTCCGAGGGCGTCAGCGCCGTCCAAAAGCTGCAAATGACCAGCCATGACGCCCCAGGGGCGGCCGTCATCGGCATCCGAGGCAACTTCGACGATGCGCAGAAAGGCGTAAAGGCAGTCTTCGCGAGCACGGCGGCCGCCGACTTCGCCCTGAGGCGGAAGATGAGGCTTTCTTCCGCGAATTCGATCAACATCGCGCGTCTGCTTCCGCAAATCGTGTACTACGTGTCGGCGTGGCGCGATATGCGAGATTCTGGTGCGCTCGGCTCCGACGGGATCATGGATGTAGCCGTTCCGACCGGCAATTTCGGGAACATTCTCGCGGCGTGGTACGCCAAGCGAATGGGCTTGCCGATCGGCGCTCTGATTTGCGCCTCGAATCGCAATCGCGTGCTCGCCGATTTTTTCGAGAGGAAGCGATACGATCGGGATCGGCCTTTCTACAAGACCGAGAGTCCCTCGATGGATATCCTGGTCTCAAGCAATCTGGAGCGCCTGGTTTTTCACGCGACGGGCGAGGATCCCGACCGGACCGCGGCATTGATGGCCCGGCTCGCGGAGAAGGGAGGCTACGAGCTGACGGGCGCGGAGGCCGATGCCCTCTCCGATTTCCGCGCAGGCTGGGCGGACGACGCCGCCGCGGGAGACGCAGCGCGACGCCTATTCGAGGCGTCGGGCTATCTCGTCGACCCGCACACCGCGGTCGCGGTATCGGTGCTCGAGAAGATGCGGGAGGAATCGGGAGGATCCCGGCCGACTCTCGTCGCGGCGACGGCAAGCCCCTTCAAGTTCCCCGTATCCGTCGCAAGGGCGATCGGGCTTGCAGGGACGTCGGCGAAGGAAGCCTTTCGCGGAGCCGCCTCGACCCGCGCCGAGGCGCTCCTCGAGCTCGATATGGCCGAGCGCCTCGCCGCAGCTGCCGGACTCGAGCTGCCCTCGGCCATTCGGGAGCTCCGCGGCGCCTCCGAGCTCCACGGGACCGTCGTAGAAGCCTCCGAGATGGAAGAGGCCCTGGAGCGGTCTCTCGATGCGCCGCTCCGGGGAGGCTCGAGATGAGCGAAGGAGCCGTGCGGCGGGTCCGGGTTCGGGTGCCCGCGACGAGCGCCAACCTGGGGCCCGGATTCGACGCCTTGGGAGTCGCCCTCTCCGTCTATAACCGCTTCGAGGCCGAAGAATCCGATCGCTTGGAGCTGTCCGGCTGCGAGGAGGCCTTTCGCGGGGCGGACAACCTCTTCGTCCAAGGCTACCGGCGCGGCATAGAAGCGCTCGGCTCGCGCTTCAGAGGCCTGCGCGTCCGCTTCGACGCGGACATACCCGTGGCGCGGGGCCTTGGGTCGAGCTCGGCCTGCATAGTGGGCGGCATACTGGCGGCAGACGCGCTCCACGGCGGGAGAATGGGCAAGGCCGCGATACTGGACCTCGCCGCGGCGATCGAGGGGCATCCGGACAACGTCGCGCCGGCCATCCTCGGAGGCTTCGCAGCCGCCGTATTGGAGGAGGGTCGCGTTCGCGCCGTCCGAGGGGCGATCGGCGGAGACATCGTCTTCAACGCGCTGGTGCCTCCCTTCAAGCTGGAGACCGCCAAGGCCCGCGCGGTCCTGCCGAAGCATCTGCCCTTCAAGGACGCCGTGTTCAACGTCGGTCATGCGGCGCTCGCGGCAGCCGCCTTCGCGACGCACGATTTCGATGCCCTCGGCGCCGCGTGCAAAGACCGCCTCCACGAAGACTATCGCGCGCCTTTCATCCCGGGGTTCCGGGGGATCGTGGACGCGGCGCGCGGCGCAGGGGCGATAGCCGTGTACCTGAGCGGGGCGGGACCCACGATCATGGCGATAAGCCGAGCCGGCGAGACGGAATTCGCGGCCGCGATCGCGCCTGCCTTGGAAGGGCGGGAAGGCGGAAGGTGGCGACTGGTCGCGCTCATGGCCGACGACGCCGGCGCAGTCCTGGAGGACTAGCGGCGTGCTTTTTGCCTCCCCAGGAGATGGGATTCGGTATACACTTGTGTACGTACACGGATGGGCGCAATGGCGAATGATCCCTTCGCGAGCACGAGCCGAATTGCCTCGGTAACAAGCCTCGGCCGCCGCCTCGGCCGGTCCAGCAGCCTGAGGCTTAAGCTGATGGTCTATTTCCTCGTCATCCTTCTTATTCCCCTCGTTTCCCTGGGCTTCGTCGGTCCGGCGCTGTACGCGAGGTCGATCGAGCGCGAGACTACTTCCCATATGGCCGGCATGATCGGCCAGGTAAACATGAATATCGAGCTCCGCGTCCGCGAGATGGAGCAGCTTATCGATCTCATCTCGCAGACGAAGGTCGTGACCTCGTTCCTGGAGAAAGGCATCGCGACCGCCTCCGAGCGCCAGGACATTTTCGAGATGCTCGCGTCGGTATCGGAGACTCATCCCGAGATAGCCGGGGTGCTCGTAGTGGCGGAGAACGATGCATGGATAAGCGACGGCTTCTCGAGGACGACGAGGGACCCGCTCACCGAGGAACAATGGTATGCGCTCGCCGGCGAAACCCCGGGCGACGTGAAGCTCATCGCGAGGCCCATCGGGCGCAATATCCGTTCCACGCGGCAATACGGCGCCGACGAAGTCCTATCGATCGTAAAAGCCGTGACCGGCGAGACGGACGGGAGAGTCCACGGTGCGGTCCTGATCGATATGAGGCTGTCCACAATAGAGGAGCTCTTCACCGACTCGTCGCTCGGCAAGGGCGGATTCCTCTTCATCGCGGACTCGGGGGGCGAGATGGTCTACGCCCCGGTGAATCGGGTGGCGTATCGTATCCCGCTCATGGACCTGACCGGCGATTCGACGTCGGCCATAATGACAGTCGCGGGAACCGATTATCAAGTGCTCGCCCGCAGATCGCCTTATACTGGATGGGAGACGCTCGGGGTCTTTTCCCTGGCCGAGATGCTGCGCGAGGTGTTCCTCATCAGATCATTGACTTACGTTATCGGCGGCATAACGATGATCCTGGCCATCGTGGCCGCCTATTTCTTTACATCGTCGATCGCGAAGCCGGTCCTGGATTTACGGAGCCTCATGAAGCGCGTCGAGCACGGCGACCTTTCCGTGCGCTTCTCGGGGGCTCCCAACGACGAGATAGGCGAGCTGGGCCTGGGCTTCAACGAGATGATCGAGCGGATCCAGAGCCTGATCGACCAGGTCTATGCCGAGCAGAAGTCGAAGCGTGATTCGGAGTTGCGGATACTGCAAGAGCAGATCAAGCCGCATTTCCTCTACAATACGCTCGACACGATCCAGTGGATGGCTCAGGAACACCGCGTCGACGACGTAGTCAGCATGGTAGGGGCGCTCACGAGCCTATTCCGCATCGGCCTTAACAAAGGCCGGGAATTCATTTCGCTGTCCGACGAGATAGAGCATGTCGAGAGCTATCTCTGCATCCAGAAGATGCGCTACGAGGACAAATTCGATTACTCGATCGAGTGCGAGCCCGCGTTGAGAACCCGGCGGGTGCTTCGGCTGATGCTTCAGCCCCTGGTCGAAAACGCGATCTATCACGGAATCAAGGAAAGGCGCGGACACGGCTCGCTGGTCGTGGGGGCGCGCGTCGAGGCCGGCGACCTGTACCTGTCCGTCAAGGACGACGGAGTCGGCATGAACGAGTCGACGGTGGCAATGCTCAATGCGTCGCTCGAGGACGGGAAGCCGAACGTCGGAGGATACGGCATACGCAACGTTCACGAGCGGATTCGCCTGACCTACGGCAAGCCCTACGGCCTATACTACAAGAGCGTCAGCGGCGAGGGCACGGAGGTCACGGTCCGGCACCCGCTCCTCGATTCGGAGGCATGACATGTGGAAGGTATTGATAGCCGACGACGAGCCCAAGATCAGGCGGGGCCTCAAGGCGCTCCTGGACCGATGCGGCGGCGATCTCCAGGTCGTCGGGGAAGCGGAAGACGGCGAGATCGCCTATGAGATGGCGTTGAGGCACGAGCCGGACATACTTCTCGTGGATGTCCGGATGCCTTTTCGTAGCGGCCTCGATCTGATTGAGGGGCTTCAGGCGGCCTTGCCGGACCGGATCGTAATAATCGTGTCCGGGCACGACGAGTTTGAATATGCGCAGGCCGCGGTCAAGCTGCAAGTCTTCGATTACATACTCAAGCCGGTAGACGCGGAGAGCTTCATCGCGGTGGTCAAGAAGGCCAAAGCCGAGCTCGAATCGCGCCGCGAGGAAGGCAAATACGCGGCCTGGGCGCGCGAGCAGCTCGACCGCAATCTCCCGGTCCTGAGGGAGCGCTTCCTCAAGGATTGGGTCGGCGGCTCGCTTTCCCGTACCGAGGTGCTGGATGCGGTCGCCCTGCTCGGAATCGAGCTCGCCTCGCCCGCGACTCTCTTCGCGGCGCGCTTCGCGGAGCACGTGGGCCACGGAGGCCCGGGCAGCCTCGGCAGCGACAGGGGAAAGAGGCTCGCCCTCGTGGCCATGCGGACCGTGATGGAAGAAGCCCTGCCGCCGGGAGGCAGCTATGTCTTCGAAGACGATACCGAGACGGTACTGGCTCTCGGCCCGGGATTCGATCGGCAAGGGCTGATCACCCTCGTGGAGGGCATAGAGCGACGCGCAGCGGAGCAGGTGTTTCAGGTTCCCGCTCTGGCCACGCGGGCCGTACCCGATCCGCTGGAAGGTCTCTGCGACGCTTACGACGAGCTCTGCGGCGAGTTGGCGGACGGCGGAAACTGCGAGGCATTCGTCATACTCGCGCGAAATTACATCGATAAGCATTACTGGAACCCCGATCTCTGCCTCGAGGATACCGCCGTCGAGCTTCAGATCAGTCCGGGCTACCTCTCGCGGCTCATGAAGCGGGAGACGGGCTTCTCCTTCGTCGAGTACCTCAATCGCATCCGAGTGAAGAAAGCCACTCTATTGATGAGCGATCCCTCGGCGAAGGCCTTCGAGGTCGCCGAGCGCGTGGGCTACCGGAGCCAGCACTACTTCAGCCGGGCATTCAAGAAGGTGACGGGGAATTCTCCCACCGATTACAGGAAGGGGGCCTAGCTATGCGTTCGCGGGTCTCGGGAGCGGCGGTCCTGGCGCTTCTCGCCGCGGCGGTCATCTCTTCCTGCTCGCAGGCTCCGCGCCGTTCCGGGATGCGCTACCTCGTCGGCTTTTCCCAGGCCAATCTGACCGAGCCTTGGCGCATAGAGATGACCGGCGAAGTCAAGGCCGAGGCGGCGCGCCATGCCGATATGAAGATCATTTACACGGATGCCGCCGACTCCACGAGCCGTCAAATAGAAGACGTACATCGCCTGATGGATTACGGGATCGACCTGATGATCATCTCGCCGACCGATTCCCACGAGCTGACCCCGGTAGTCCGCGAGGCATACTCCAAGATTCCGGTGATCGTGCTCGACAGGGCCGTGGAAGGTTACGACTACAGTCTCTTCATAGGCCCGGACAACGAGCGGCTGGGCCGCGAGGCCGGCCGCGTGATCTCCGAGCAGCTCGGCGACAGGGAGGGAGCCGTCCTGGAAATACAGGGCAGGTCGGGCTCTCCCCCGACGCTCTCGCGCAGCCAAGGGCTCCGGGACGTCCTCGCGAAGCATCGGAACATCAGGATCGTCGATACGATCGTCGCCGACTGGCTGCGCGATACGGCGGAAGACAAGGTCGCGGAGCATATCCGGCTGATACCCGATCTCGACGTCATCTTCGCCCAGAACGACGCAATGGCCTTCGGCGCCTGGAAGGCGGCGAGAGTCGCAGGTAGACCTGGGATCAAGTTCATCGGGATAGACGGCCTGCCCGGTCCGACCGGCGGTATCCAACTCGTTCGTAAAGGCGTTCTGTCCGCGACCTTCATATGCCCGACCGGCGGCAAAGAGGCCGTGATCTATGCGCGGGACATACTCCAGCATAAGGAAGGGATTCCCAAGAAGATTTTCCTGAGGCCGCTCAAGGTCACTCCGGCGGTGCTAGCCCAAAGCCCGAACGGCCAGCCCTATTCGAACGGCCTCCCTCTGTCCAGCGGGCGCCGGATCGTGCTCGGCTTCGCCCAGGTCGGCGCGGAGAGCGAATGGCGCGTGGCGAATACGAAATCCATCAAGTCCGCGGCGGCCAAAGCCGGCATCGACTTGCTGTTCGAAGACGGGAAGCAGCATCAAGAGAACGAAATCTCGGCGATCCGCTCATTCATTCGCCGGAAGGTCGACGTCATCGCTTTCTCGCCTATCGTCGAGTCGGGTTGGGACGATGTGCTGAGGGAGGCGAAAAGCGCCGGCATTCCGGTGATCATGACCGATCGATCGGTCGACCTCAAGGATGATTCGCTCTGGCTCAGCTTCATGGGATCCGATTTCACGGAGGAGGGGCGTCGGGCCGCTCGCTGGATCGTCGAGAAGATAAAAACGCCGGGCCCCGTAAATATCGTAGAGCTGCAGGGAACCATAGGCTCCTCCCCTGCGATCGAGCGGACTATCGGATTTACGGAAGTCCTCAAGGACTATCCGAATTTCAAAATCATAACCTCCGAGAGCGGCGATTTTTTGCGGGATCAGGGTTACCAGATAATGAAGAAGATACTCGCCCGAGAGAACCGCAAGATCGACGCGGTCTTCGCTCACAATGATGATATGGCTTTAGGGGCCATCCAAGCCATGGAAGAAGCCGGCTTAAAGCCTGGCAAGAATATCGTAATCGTCTCCATCGATGCCGCGCATGGCGCCTTCATGGCAATGATAGAAGGCAAGCTCAACTGCGCGGTTGAGTGCAACCCGCTGCTCGGGCCTCAGCTCATGAAAGCCATCCAGGATTACGAGAACGGTAAAGACCTTCCCCTCCGCATGATTACCGCTGAAGGCGTTTTCCCGGCGGATACCGCGCGCAGGGATCTCGACTCAAGAGATTATTGACGCGGCGTTTTCTCCCCGCCCCCAGAGCCGAAATCCGCGCGCCCCGTCCGAAAAGTGCCCAAAAAAGCCGTTTGGTCTAAATCGCGAATTCGAAAACTGCCTCTAAGATGAACCCTCGGTCGCTAAAAGAGTCGAAATGGGCAAGCAACGCCGATCGGCGTAGGAGCGAGGGGATGAAGAATTTTTTTAGGGGCGCATGGGTATTGGTTTTTCTCTTCATGCTTTCGGTGGAGGCGCTCTACTGCGCCGACGCCAAGGCGGGATCCCTGACGTGCGTAGGATTGTATTCAGAAACCAGCGACGGCTATGTCAGCTATAGGGCAAAAGTTGGCAAGGGAGATTGGCTCACCGTAAAGGTAGGCGACATCATTCCGGCGACCGGAGAGATCAGCATCGTAGTTGATAGGGACTGGGTCGAACTTATTCCAACCGGTAATCCAAACACCGTATATGAAATCGACGGTCCCGATTCCGGGAAACTGATAAAGTCGGTATCCGATATCACGAAACTAAAAGCGAAGACCGTGAGCTTCCCAAAAGGGACTGTGGATAAACCTGATCCGAAATTCAAGAACAAGCTTGTAGTCAAGCAATATCTGGGAAGGCAAATCTACATCACGAAGGATGGTGACTCGAACGACATAAAGTACGGCGACGTACTCGATACCACGGGAAAGGTGAAGATCATCGCCACCAACACTACCATCAGCCTGATGAACGCAGGTGGACAAATCACCACCGTCATAGGGCCTCTTAATTTCACCGTCGATCAAGTCCTGAACAACAAGAATTTGTACAAGTTCTTGAACGTCCAAAAGTGATTTGAGCGAAGGAGGGTAGTAAGGAGGGAATTGAGGCAAGATTAGGTATCCGGGTTTGAATTTCGGGCTTCCCCGCTCGGCCTATGCCGAGCGAGGGAAGGTCATAAGCCCGAATGGCAGGGGTTTCTTAGGAGGGTTTTATGAGAAAAGTTCTTGTAGTGTTGATCGCCCTGATGGTGATCTTCTCCGTGTCCGCGGTCGCCGCGCCGAAGCAGTGGGTAGTAGGGTTCTCCCAAATCGGCTCCGAGAGCGAATGGCGCACTGCCGACACCGTCTCCGTCCAGAATGCCTTCCTCGACGAACCGAGCTTCACGCTGATCTACTCCGACGCGCAACAGAAGCAGGAGAACCAGATTAAGGCCTTGCGCTCCTTCATCGCCCGCAAGGTGAACTGCATCGTCTTTACGGCTCTGGTCGAGACCGGGTACGGCCCCGTCCTCCAGGAAGCTAAGAATGCCAAGATTCCCGTTATCATGATCGACCGCGACGTAGCGCCCGCCGATCAGGGCCTTAGGCTCACGATCATGGGCTCCGACATGGTGAAGGAAGGTGAGAAAGTCGGCCTGTGGCTCGAGACCAATCTCAAGAAGTTGGGCATCGACGACGGCAAGACGGATATCGACTTCGCGATTATCGACGGCACTGTCGGCTCCGGCGCCATGGTCGGCCGCAAGGAAGGCTTCGGCCACATCCTTGCGAATCACCCGAACTGGAAGGTCATGCACGAGCAGACCGGCAACTTCACCACCTCTGAAGGCAAGCAGGTCATGGAAGCCTTCCTCAAGGCTGACCCGAAGATCCAGGTTCTCTTCACCCATAATGACGGAATGGGCCTCGGCGCCAACGAGGCCATCAAGGAAGCGGGCCTCAAGCCCGGTAAGGACATCATCCACGTCTCCATAGACGCGACTAAGGGCGGCATGGAAGCCATCGTCGCCGGCGAGATTAACTGCATCGTCGAGTGCAATCCCCTCCTCGGGCCCCAGGCCGTGCAAGCCGTTTCCGACCTCCGCGCCGGAAAGAAACTCCCCGCGAAGATCGATACGATCGAGGGCATCTTCGACTCGACTAATGCCGCCGCGGCCCTGCCCACTCGCCAGTACTAATTTTAATAAAATAGGTTAGGTTCTGAACTGGTCAAGGCCGTCCCGTTCTCCGGGACGGCCTTGCATGTAATCATAGAGTGCGAATATAGTTTTGGATGATGAGGAGGGGAGGGAATGTCAGATAGAGTGCCTATTTTGGAAATGAAACGGATAAGCAAGTTTTTCCCCGGGGTAAAGGCATTATCCGATGTAGATTTCCGCCTCTTCAAGGGTGAGGTTCACTCCGTCATGGGACAGAACGGGGCTGGGAAGTCGACTCTCGTCAAGGTCCTCACCGGGGTTTATAAACAGGATTCCGGCGAGATGCTTTTGGAGGGGAAGCCGATCCGTCCCGATTCTCCTCTTGCTGCGCAGAAGCTAGGAATTAACGCCGTTTATCAGGAAGTCAATTTGTGTCCAAACCTCTCGGTCGCGGAGAATATCTTCATCGGCAAACAACCGATGAAGAACGGTATGATCGATTGGCCCAAGCTGAACAGGAATGCCGGAGAGCTACTGGCCAGACTGAACATTTACATCGATGTATCCCAAATCTTAGCGTCGTATTCAATCGCGGTGCAGCAGATGGTCGCAATCGCCCGCGTATTAGATAGCTCCTCGCAGATACTTATTCTGGACGAACCGACTTCGAGTTTGGATGAAAACGAGGTGGCGCAGCTCTTCAAGGTCATCAAAAAACTGAGAGATGACGGACTGGCCATCCTATTCATTACCCATTTCCTCGATCAGACCTATCAGATCGCGGACCGTATCACGATTCTAAAGAACGGAGTTTTCGTCGGCGAGTATAGGACATCGGAACTTCCCAAGCTCGACCTCATTGCGAAGATGCTGGGTAAGGAGCTCTCCGAGTTCAGCTTCGCCGCAGGCAGCGATAAAAGTAAGAAGACCTCATCCGCAACTTCGAGGGAGGTTGACTCGATTCTCAAGGTCAGGGCTCTCGGGCTTCCCGGATCAATCGCTCCCTTCGACCTCACCCTTGACAAGGGAGAAATCGTCGGACTGGCCGGCCTCTTGGGATCGGGCAGGACTGAGATGGCCCGGCTTATTTTCGGGATCGATAGCGCCGACCAGGGCGAAATACTCATCAAGGGAAAGAAGACAAACATCAACTCACCGAGGAACGCGATTATGGCCGGCATGGGTTTTTGCTCAGAAGACCGTAAGAGCGAGGGGATCTTTCCCGATCTCACGGTACGCGAGAATATCGTTCTCGCCCTGCAGGGCAGGAAGGGCATCTTCCAGAATATTTCAAAAAAGAAGCAAGGGGAAATAGCCGACGAGATGGTAAAGTCCCTTGGTATTAAGACACCCAACGCGAATATCCTAACCAAGCAACTCTCGGGCGGCAATCAACAGAAAGTCCTACTCGCTCGGTGGTTGGCGACGAATCCGATACTCCTCATCCTGGACGAGCCGACTCGCGGTATCGACGTCGGGGCCAAGTTCGAGATCATGGAGCTCATCTTGAATCTGAGCAAGCAGGGGATGGGCGTCATCTTTATTTCCTCCGAGTTCGAGGAGGTTGTCCGCTGCAGCACCCGCGTAGCCGTCCTGAAGGACAAGGCTAAGATCGCCGAGCTTGTGGGCAATGAGGTGAACGAGAATAAAATCATGCAAACCATCGCGGGAGGGGAATAGGTATGCTATCATGGAAGTCGTTAACTAATAATAAGTTGATTTGGCCGATTGTTTCGCTGGCTATCCTTCTCGTTTTTAACCTATTTTTCACCCCGCACTTCTTTGCAATTCAAATCATGGATGGGCACCTCTTTGGAAACGTGATAGATATAATCAAGAACGCCGCACCGAAAGCGATCCTGGCAATTGGCCTTACCCTTGTCATCGCGACACATGGGATCGACATTTCGGTCGGTTCGGTCGTCGCGATTTCCGCCGGGGTCGTCGCGATGCTTATCGGCGGCGATCTCCAGGGCATACCCAAGCATCCTATTTTCATCTCAATGGTCGTGGCAGTACTCGTCTGCACCCTCGCCGGAACGTGGAACGGCTTCCTCGTCTCGCGAATCGGGATGCAACCGATTATCGCGACACTGATACTATTCGTCGCCGGCCGCGGCATCGCCATGGTTACGACGAATGCGATGCAGGTCTGGCTCTACGCTAAGCCCTTTGCGCTCCTCGGCCAAGGCTACTTCCTCGGTTTGCCCTTCTCCATCTACATAGTGGCCAGCCTCTTTATCCTGACGTATATAGTCACGCGCGGCACAGCCCTTGGGCTTTTTATCGAAGCGGTCGGTTTAAACCCCACGGCCTCCAGGTTCGCCGGAATCAATGCCAAGAACATCCTTTTATCGGTATACGCCTTTAGCGGCTTTTGCGCCGGACTTTCTGGCCTGATCGTCTGTTCTACGGTCATGAACGCCGACGGGAATAACGCAGGCTTGCTGTTCGAGCTCGACGCCATCCTTGCCGTGGTCCTTGGAGGAACTTCCCTCAATGGCGGCAAGTTCAGTTTGGGCGGGAGCATAATTGGCGCCCTCATCATCCAGACTTTGACCACGACCATATACGCCTTCGGCGTACCGCCGGAAATTTCTCAGGTCGTCAAGGCCTTCGTCGTCTACATTATCTGCCTGCTGCAATCGGACCAATTCCGCAGGAAAGTCGCGGGTGCCTTCGGCAGGGAGGTCTCGGTATGAAGCGCTCCTCGATCAACCAAAGGAACCTTCCCATTTTTGTAACACTGGGGCTTTTCGTTCTCATGTTCGCCCTTGGGTCGATAGCTTTCCCCGGCTTCTTCGCTGTACAGAATTTTTTTAATCTCTTCATCGATAACGCCTACCTCCTGATTATTGGTGTCGGGATGACCTTCGTCATCATCTCAGGGGGAATCGACCTGTCGGTCGGCTCCGTCCTCGCCCTCACTACGATGGTGACCTCGAGCCTCCTCGAGAAATCGCACATGAGCCCTGTTCTCGTCATCCCACTCGTGCTGCTGATGGGAATAGCGCTCGGCTTCTTCCAGGGTTATCTTATCCAGACTTTCGACCTGCCGCCCTTCATAATTACACTCGCGGGACTCTACCTGGCGCGAGGGCTCTGCTATGTCGTGAGCGTCGATACGATCCCGATCTCGAACCAATTCTTTAACAACGTAGCCCATTTCCAGCTCAACCTTCCCTTTCTCGGTCAGAACTTCCTTTCATCGAACGCCGTGGTCGCGATCATCTTTGTGATCGTGGCGCTCTTCATGGCCCACAACACGAAGTTCGGACGGACCGTCTATGCCATTGGAGGGAGCGAACAATCCGCTATCCTGATGGGCCTCCCCGTCAGGAAGACAAAGATCGCGATCTACGCGTTTAGTGGCTTTTGTTCCGCCCTCGCGGGAATCGTCTTCACGCTCTACACCCTCTCCGGCTATGCGTTAAATGGAAGTGGTATGGAGTTGGACGCGATCGCTTCGGTCGTCATAGGCGGCACACTCCTAACCGGCGGGGTCGGTTCGATCCTGGGGACCCTCCTAGGTGTCCTCGTCTATGGCATCATCCAGGTCCTTATCGTGTTCCAGGGGACCCTCAACTCATGGTGGACGCGCATTGTCATCGGCTTCCTGGTCTTTTTGTTTTGTCTTCTCCAGAGGTTCTTCGATTCAAGGCGCGGCCAAAGGAAGAAGTATTTTCTCGCGGCAAAAAGCGCCACGAAAACCTGAACTCAGCGCCGCGAGGGGTCCCCGGCTTGATTTTCGACAGTAAATCTTTACCGGGGAAATATTTGCATAGGATTAACTGCTGACGCAGATGTGGTCGGCGATTCATCAAGGCGTTCTTCTCCCGCGATCTTTCGTTGATATATAAAAAAAAGGGGCCTATACTATCGCATTTATGCGAGAGCCCGTGAATAAAAGACAAGGCCTCAGGCTCATCGGCAATATTTTATTCATCCAAGCCGGCGCCGTCATTGCTGCATTCGCCCTCGAGCGATTCCTCGTGCCTAATAGGATCATGGACGGAGGGGTCGTAGGCATAGCGATAATCGTGTCCTATTTGAGCGCACTGCCTCTCGGCCTATTGGTCTTCGCGTTCAACGCGCCGTTCCTCTTGCTCAGCCTGAAACTCATCGGGAAGAGATTTCTCTTCCTCGCGCTCTATGCCGTCGCCTCTTTCTCCGTTTGGGTCTCCGTCTTCGGCGCCCAGGTCCTTATTACGCGAGACCTCTTTCTAGCCACGGTCTTCGGCGGGATCCTCCTGGGCTTGGGCGTCGGCCTCATCATCCGGAACGGAGGCTGCCTGGACGGAACCGAGGTAGTCTCCATCATCCTTAACTCGAAGATACCTTTCTCCGTCGGCGAGATCATCATGGGCTTCAATGTCGTAATCTTCTCGGCGGCCGGGCTCGTGTTCGGCGTGGAGCGTGCGTTATATTCGGTCGCGGCCTACATCATCGCGTACAAGGCGATCGATCTCGTCGTCGAGGGCATCGACGAATCCAAGGCGATCTTCATAGTCTCCGGCCGCTCCGACGAGATATCTAGCCTGCTCTTCGAGAGGTTGAAGGGCGGCATAACGATCTTCAAGGGCATGGGCGGATATTCGAGAACCGAGAAAGACATCATCTACGTAATCGTGCGGAGGCTGGAGATATCCAAGATCAAGAACGCCGTCCGCGGCATCGACGAGGACGCCTTCATCACGATACACAATGTTCATGAGGTGATCGGAAAGAACGTCAGGAAGGGAGAACGATAGAGGGGGTTCGGCTTGACCTGGGTTGCTGGGGTTCCGGGTGATAGGCGTGAGAAAGGCGTCGCGTGCAAGCTCCTATGCATCGTGGGGGCCTTCGCGTTCGCGTTGGCGGGCGCTTCGTGCGGAGAGAACTACTCGTATACGTCGCGCTGCGAGAGTCTCGCGGACGGCCAAGACGGCCGCGCGAGCGCGGCTTTCAGCATGAATCGCAGGCCGGTGAAGCTCGAACTCTATGTGCGAGTGGACGAAGGGAGCGCCGTCGTAGAGCTCGATCACCCCGACGGAAGGACGACCGAGTTCCTCGAGATCAAAGGTCCCGCCATACGGAATGTCAGGAAGGAATTCGCCAAAGAGCCCGGAAGCTGGGGCCTCCTGGTCACGGCGAAGGGCGGCACGGTATCGTATTGGGCGGCGCTGCACGACCGCAAGAAATACCAAGGCCCCGACTATAAGGCCCGGCGCCTCGTGGAAGGCAAATGAAGAAGCCTGCAGATATCGGCGTCTTCCCGGACGCCGACGCGGCCGCATCGGCGCTGGCCGACTTCGGGAAGTCCTTTATCCTGCCCTGCTCGGGCCTGACCGCGGGGGAGATCGCGCAAGAAGCGGGGGATAGGGCCTGGATGAGGCCGCTCGCGCGCAAGTACGCCGGAGCCTTGGAACTCTACAGGAGATGGGCGGAAGAGAGCGTCCCCAGGATGATAAAGAGCGCCCGCTATGTCATCAACCAGGAACAGTACGACCTCCTTATCCGCAGGATGGGGACGGACCTGCTTCGTACCTGGCGCGATCGCTCTACCGATAGGCGCGCTCGATTGTCCTTCGGCGCGGCTTTTGGGGCCGTCGATCTCCTATTCATGGCGATCAACGAGGCGGAGGCCTGCCGATCGAGCTCGATTAACGGCTTCTTGCACGTTCCTCTGGACGGCTCGACGCTAAAGCCGCTGAAGCTATGCATCGACCAGCTCCTCGACAAGGACTTCGCAGTCGAGATTCCGGCGGCCGTTCCCGTGGGCTACATCGCCACCGAGGAGCAATATGTCTTCTTTCAGGAGGCGATATTCGCCCTCGCGGCGCGAGCCGACGTATCGCCCATCGTATATGCGTACTTCTGCGGGGAGTCTTAATCTTTCTTGAACAGCTTCTTTATCCTGTCGAAGAAACCGCTCTTGCTTGTCTTTTCCCGCGCCTTCTGGATTCGGGGAGGCGCGCTCTGTTGCTTCTCGACCTGGGGCTTCGGGCCTTGAGTCTGGGGCGCGCCCTGGCGCCGCGCCTGAGGCGGGCCGACCTGCCGCGGCGTCGGCGCGGCAGGTCTCTGCGGGGTCATCCCCTGCTGCTGCCTTTGTCCGCCCTGAGGAACTCTCTGTACGTTCTGGCGCGGCGCCTGGCGCGGCACCTCGCCGCGCTTGTCCTCTCGAGGAAGCGGCCTCCTCTCCTCGCTCGCCGGCCGTCGTTGATCGTCCCGCCGGGGAGCAGCGCGCCGGAATTCGCCCAGCTTGCCCCCGCCTGATCGGCCGCCCGCATAGGCGCCACTCTTCCCGCCTCCGTATCCCCTCGCGCCTTGCCTCGAGTTGCGGCTGCGTCCCTCGCCGCCGCGATCCCGCGCGAAGCGCAGGCCCGAGCTCCTGTCCTCGAGGAGTAGGGCTTCATCGAAGGGCATGACCGGAATCTTGGCGCCGAGGTACTTCTCTATCGAGTAGAGTCCGTAGACGAATTTCTCGCAGGCGAGAGTGATGGCTTTGCCGGCTTTGCCGGCTCTCGCCGTGCGTCCGATGCGATGCACGTAAGACTCGGCGTCCTCGGGTACGTCATAGTTGACCACCAGCTCGAGGGCTTCTACGTCGAGGCCGCGCGCCGCTACGTCGGTCGCGACGAGGATGCGTATCTTCCCGGCCTTGAGCCTCTCGATGACCTCGGAGCGCTTCGCTTGGGGCAAGTCGCCCATAATGAACTCGCAGTCGAACCCATTCACCTTGAGCCTCCGCGCAAGCTCCTCAACCATGAATTTTTGGTTGCAGAAGACGAGGCAGCTTTCGGGCTTCTCGCGCTCGAGGAGCCCCATCAAGAGGGACAGCTTCTCGTGCGAGCCGACATGGTAGAGTTCCTGAGTGACGAGCTCAACCGTTACTTTTTCCGGTTCGATCGAGATCTCTTTAGGCTCGCGCATATACTCCCAGGCTAGGTCCTTGACCCTGAGCCCCAGAGTGGCCGAGAAGAGGTAAGTCTGGCGCTTCTCGGCGGAGGGCAGGTAACGCAGCAGCTTGCGCAGATCGTCGATGAATCCCATGTCGAACATGCGGTCCGCCTCATCGATGACGAGAAAGCCGACGTCCTTGAACAGCATCTTGCCCTGCTGGAGGAGATCGATTATCCGTCCCGGGGTGCCAACGATTATCTGGACGTCGGCTCTGAGCATGTCGACCTGGGGGCCGTAGCTGACTCCGCCGTAGAAAGCGCCGGCGGTGATGGGCAGGTGCTTGCCCAGCTTCTTCGCATCGGCCTCGATCTGCAGAGCCAATTCCCTGGTCGGCGCCAGAATGAGGACTTTTTTCGTCCTCAGGGCCGATTCGGACATGATTCTCTGCATGATGGAGATGAGGAAAGCGGCCGTTTTGCCTGTCCCCGTTTGGGATTGGGCATAAATGTCCTCGCCCGATAGAGAGTGGGCGAAGACCATTTCCTGGACGGGCATGCAGGTCGTGAAGCCCGCTTCGTCGATACCCCGCTGCAGGTCGGGGTGAAGGTTGAGTTCCTGGAATTCCATGTGTGTGCTCGATGTACGGAAGATAGATCGAGTATAATCGATCCGTGAACAAGTATTAAGGGGTCGGCGCGACCAAAGAGGTAACATGGCGAAGAAAGCGGCTTTAGCCATAGCCCTGGCGCTCACGGTCTTTTTCGCGTTCCCGCAGGGCGACAGCGGGGGGCTCATCGAAGGCGACAAGTGGGCTTTCCTGGTCTCGGCCCCCGCAGGCTGGGTTTGGGACGGCAAGACGCTGCGGATACAGGGTATTTTGGGGCTCTTCTATAAGGCGGGAGCCGATTACTCGCCCTCCAGGCTCCATATATATATAAATCCCACCTCGAAAGGCCCGGGTGCTCCTGCGACTTTGAGCGATTTCATCGATGCGGACGAGACTACGTTCATGAAGTCGAATCCCGGAACCCAAGTCAAGGATTTACCTGTGTACTCTCCGGGCTTGGAGTATCGTTTCATCCTGCGGGACTTCGACGATCAGAACGAGAGTTACTATCAGTCCCTCGCCTACTACGAGGGAGAGGAAGCCTATTTCGTCTTTGTCCTCTCCTGCCGGAGCGCGGCTGAGCGCGAGCTCGAGCGCGCCTCCTTCCTCGAGCTGCTAGGCTCCTTCACGTATATCCGCAAGGAGTGAGCCATGTCAGGCGCGATCGAAGGGATTCGAGAATGAGCGCGAAAACCGTTAAAACGGTCTTCGTCACCGGCGCCGATCGCGGAATCGGCTTCGGCGTCGCCCGCGAAGCCATAGTCGAAGATGCGTCCGCCCGAGCGGCGGGCGGACGTCTCGAGCTCGAGAGGCTCGACCTCGACCTAAAAGAAGTACCATGAAGAAGGAGATCAAGCCGTATCGCCCCGTCTATCCTTCGCCGGCGGCCCTTATCACCTCGATCGATGCCAAGGGAGGAGCGAACATCATCACGCTGGGCGAGGTATTCAACATAAGCGTTCGAGAGCCGGTAATTCTCGGCATCGCGATCCGTCCCGCGACCTACTCGCACGGCTTGATCTCGGAGACAAAGGAATTCGCGATCAACCTTCCGACGGTCGATTTACTGGAGAAAGTCGACCGATGCGGGACGGTCTCAGGCAGGTCAGGCAAGGACAAGTTCCGCGAGATCGGACTGACGCCGGTTCCATCTACAAGGATAAGACCGCCCTGCATCGAAGAATGTCCCGTCAATATAGAATGCGAGGTACTGGATATCCTGAGAGTCGGCGACCATGATCTCTTTCTAGGGAACGTAGTCGCGATGCGCGTCGATGAGGATAAGCTCGATGAGAAGGGCGATATACTCAATGAGACCTTAGACCCCATTGTCTATATTACCGGGCAATACTGGAGCATCGGCAGGCCTATAGGGGCCTTATATTTTTCGGTCAAGAATAATCGAGAACGCGGAGTAGAGCAGTAATGCCGCCATGGCGATGTTGAATACGAGGAGAGTCTTCTTGTCGCTCAAGCGCTTGTTGAAAGCGAAGCCCGCCGAACACCAGGTCAGGACAGCCAGGATACCGATGCACGCGAGGCCCATGGCGGAGAGCAGAATCCCCAAAGTGTTCCTTGCAAGGCTCTTCGCGAACACGCCGTATAGAGTTATCCCATAAAGCATGACTTTGGGATTGATCAACTGCAGGAGCATCCCGTTCTTAAAGGAATAGTTCCTTTTTTGGAGCTCCGGATTCTTCTTGCCCACGAACAAGGAGACGCAAAGCCAAAGCATATAGACGAATCCGGCGCATCTGAGGATGTCGCCGAAGGCCGAATACTGCGATCGTAGGGAAAAGGTAAAATACCCGCTTGCGATCATCAGTATGAAAAACCCGAGGGCGATCCCCGAAAGGTAGGGTAGAGACCGCTTTAGGCCGAGTGCTACGCCCGCTGCCGTAGCCGTGATATTGTTTGGCCCGGGCGTAAAAGTGGTGCTGACGACATAGGCAATCAAGGCTAGAGTGTCTGTAGGCATTCTCCCTTCTTTATAGTGAAGGTTATTTGTGTGCTATAAAACGTACATTACGGGCGTTATATTGTCAAGGACGGCTTATGGATGATCTTACGAAACAGCTTGCCATAAATTTAAAGCTTATAAGAGAAGGGAATAATTATAGTCTGGACGATATTGCCGAGAAAACAGGCGTGAGCAAAAGCATGCTGCGGCAGATCGAAAGGGGAGAGTCCAGCCCTTCGATTTCAACTGTGTGGAAGATCGCGAATGGACTGAAAATCTCGTTCACCACTTTGCTGACCCGCCAGCAAGAGTCGATATCCGTGGTCGGGTTCGTCGATAATGAGCCTTTGGTGGAAAGGGACTCCGGTTACAGGCTTTTCCCTTTGTTCCCTTTTCAAGGCGACAGGAAATTCGAAGTCTACTACGTCGAGATCGACCGAGGCGCAAGGCTCGATTCGGAAGGGCACGCCGGCAAAGTCGAGGAATACGTTTTCGTTTTTTCCGGAGGGTTGACGATCACGGTCAACGGAGAAGAACACGATATCGGGACCGCGCAGGCGATACGCTTCGACGCATCCGAGGATCACGGCTATTCGAACGCGGGGGGTGAGATTGCGCGCGCGATAATGATCATTTACTATGGGTTAAAATGAATGCTTCGGCGTAAAGATCCAGACCAGGGATCGACCGGGTCCTCGCGGTGCCGGCGACCTCGCTTACTGCGACGCGAAAGTCCGGTCGCGCCCTTCGGCCTTGGCTTTATACAACGCCGCATCGGCGCGCCGCACGAGGCTGTCGAAATCCTCGTCGGGGGCGCGTTCCGCCGCGCCGAGGCTCACCGTGATCCTCGGACCGCCCCGGTCCGAGGACGCTACCGCATCGCGGATCTTTTCCGCGACGGCGTAGGCCTCCGCGAGCGTGCAGGAGCGGAGGACCACGAGGAATTCCTCCCCTCCCCATCGACAGGCCAAATCCGACTCGCGGAGGCACGAGCGCATGGCCAGCGTCGAGCGGACGAGGACGGCGTCTCCGGTCTGATGCCCGTACTCGTCGTTGACGCTCTTGAAGTTGTCCAAGTCGGCGATGATCAGGCATAGAGAGCGGCCGTCGCGCTTCATGTCCCTGAAGGCCTGCTCGGCGAGAAGGCCCAGGGCGGGCCGGTTGAGGAAGCCCGTAAGGCCGTCGACGGTTGCGGTCCGCTCGAGGCGGGCTTGGAAGCGGTTTATGGTCAGGCTCGTAAAGAGGAGGACGCCGCAGGTGATGGCCGCGCAGATCGCGAGATTGAGCCTGAATGCATCGCGGATGCCCGCGAGAGCGGCGTCCTCATCCTTCTCCACGAAGAGCCGCCAGCCGAGCTCGCTCACCATCCTTACGTTGAGAAGCCATTTCTTGCGTCCCCTCGCGTACTGGAATGAGCCGCGCTCCGAGGAAAGGACTTTCGAAGCGATATCGGTCAGTCCTTCGATATCGCGAATGTTTTTAGGCGCGGCGTTTCCTCCCGCGGTGTCCATGCCTCCCGGAGATCCCGCGACGATGATCCCGTCCTTGTCGACGAAGTAGACGGAACGGCCATATTTTTGGCGGTACTCGGCGGTCATAGTGGCGATCGCGGCGATGTTGATGCCGACGCCCGCGGCGCCGATGAAGCGTCCGCGGTAATCCAACACTCGGTAGTTGATGAAGACGGTAAGAGCATCGGCATGCGCGAAGTCGCGATCTACGTTTATCTCGTAAGGCGCCTTCATGGCCTTGACTCGGAAATACCACTCGTCGCGGTTCTCGCTCTCGCTCACCGACTTGAGGATGCGGTCGGATTGGTAGTAGATGCGGCTCTTGTCCGAAACCATGAAGCTCGTGAAGGCGTCGTATTTGGTCCTCACCTGGCCGAGGTACTTGATCATGTCGGCGGGCGTCTTCTCGCCTTCGAGGATCCAATCGCGGAGGAAGGTGTCGGAGGCCATCATGGACGAAATCAAAATAGGACGGACCAAGTCTCGCTGAATCTCGGAATACACCGTGTCCGAGGTAACGGGAAGCTCGTTGTCGGATATCGAGGCGCGTAGGGCCGCCCGCGAGGACGTGAAGCCGAAGAAGCTCGTGCCCGCGAAGCCCAGCGTCAGCAGCGAGGCCGTAAGGGCGATGAGCCGCCGCCTGTCTCCGATACCCGTTCTCATGCTATCCCCGTCTATAGATTATAATATAATGTTCGTTCTCCGTCGCCCGAACCCCGATGGTTTCGCGGCGGACGACGGGACCGCGGCTAAAAGATGAGTCGATCGAGTTTCTTGTCGTTCCTTTTCCAGTCCGGGTCGACTCGTACCGACAGCCTGAGCTTTACCTCATAGTCGAATATGCCGGCGAGGTCCGTTTCCGAGTCTTCCCTGATGCGCTTTATCATCGAGCCGCCCTTTCCGATCAGGATGCCTTTCTGGGACTCGCGTTCCACTACGAGATCGTACTGGGCGAGGAGGCTGCCGTCGGCCCCTCGCGAGGAATCTTCGTATGAGACGTAGACGGCGTGCGGGAGCTCGTCGCGCGCGAGGAGGAATATCTTCTCTCGAATTATCTCCGCGATGCGGAAAACCGGCTCCTGGTCGGTGTAGTACTCCTCGGGGTACCAGGCCGGCCCCTCCGACGCGCGCGCGTAGAGGGCGGCGAGCAGTTCGTCGAGCCCCGTACCCTCGAGGGCGGAGATCTCGAAGACTTCGGCTTTGGGGAATTTCCCGGCCACGAAAAGGAGCGACGCGTCGAGGTCGGCCTCGGAAGAATCGATCTTATTGATCGCCGCGACGAGTCGATCCGCGGAGGGGACGAGGGCGTCTGCTATCGCCTCTTCCTCGGGACCGGGCTTCCTGGTCGCGTCGACGAGGTAAAGGACGATGTCGGCATCGGCGAAGGCTTCTTTGGAAACCTCTCGGAGTCGGAGGTTCAGCTTCTTCTCCGAGATGTGATAGCCGGGCGTATCGAGGAAGACGAGCTGCCCCTCGCTTTTATTGACGATGCCCCTGACGGCGTTTCGGGTAGTCTGGGGAACGGGAGAGACGATCGACACCTTCTGGCCGCAGAGCGCATTGAGGAGCGTGGACTTGCCGGCCGAAGGCCTGCCGGCGATCGCTACGAAGGCGGATTTCGGCATCGTTACCTTATTTGGAATAGGAAGCAGGCGGCTCGAGGCCCGTCCATAGCGCGAATTGCGCCGCCGATTGATAGCGGAGCATCTTCCATCCATTCATGATCCTGCAGCCAGCGACGGCTGCGCGCTCGAGGAGGAGACTGCGCTCGGGACGGTATATGAGGTCGAAGACGGACTCTCGCCCCGAAAAATCGTACCAGTCGAGGGGATCGCCCTGACGCTCGCCTTCCATGCCGACGCTCGTCGCCTGTATGACGATATCGGAATGGCTTGCGACCAGCTCTGAGGAATGCTCGGTGCAGGGACCGTACATGAAGCCATAGCGCTGCGCGAGGATGCGCGCCTTGGAGACGGTCCTGTTGAGGATGACGGCGCGCGCTCCGAGCCGCGCGAGGACGTGGGCAATCGCCTTCGCGACGCCTCCCGCGCCGACCAGGGTGACCCCGAGTCCGCGTATGTCGGACTCGCCGATGAATTCGAGAAGGGCTCGCTCGAAGCCCTGGGCATCGGTATTGTAGCCCGTCCAGCCTCCGCTCTCGCGGACAAGAGTATTGCAGGCGCCGATGTCGTCCACCTCCGGCGAGCGCCGCGTGAGATAGGGAAGGAGGGCCTCCTTGAGGGGCACGGCGACGGCCGCGCCCCGAGCGCCGGTAGCCTCGAGCGCCAGGAGGAAGGCCGCCGAGTCGCCGGCCGGCATCGGAATGTATACCGAGTTGATGCCGGCGGCCCGGAACGCGGCGTTTTGGAGCTGGGGCGTCTTGGACGCGAGCACGTTGATGCCGCCGCCGAGGGCGTAGACGGCCGTGTCGCGGTTCAGCTCGCGGAAGCGGAAAATTTCCTCGAGGGCGAAAGGGTCGAGATGTCCGGGCGCCGCTCCCTGTAAGCCCGCTCGAATCGCGCTCGCGTAGACTATACAGCACCCGATTCGCTCCGCGAGCACGCGGCTCGGCATACCGTATTCGCCCATGCCGACGATGATGCGGTCTCCCGGCGGCAGCGATGCCGCCCAGGTGAACAGCCTGGCGAAGTCGCCCGCGCTTCGCGGCGTCACGGCGAGCTTCGGTATCTCGCCGGGCTCGGCGGCAAGCTCCGCCCAAGCTTCGTCCAGGTCGGCCGGCATGCCCGAGACATCGTGTCGTGAGCGGATGATCTTTGTACCGAATGTATGACAGGCTTCCTCGATGGAAGGGACGCGAAAATCGCTCTCAAGGTCGACGTAGGCGTAGTTCGCGCTTTGGTCCGGCCTCGCGTAAGCGATAGCCTTGGCGAGCATGACGAGGCGCTGACCCTCGCCGTCGATGAAGCTCCCGCCGTCGCATTTACGCCGGACGGTAAGTATGCATGGCAGGTTCGCGAGCAAGGGAAAATCGCGGACGGCGAAAGCCTCGGAGGGATCGAGGAGGTCGGCGCGGAGCTCCGCTATATCTATCTTGGCGCGGTAGCGATCGAGGACCGCGAGGTTCTCGGCGATAGTATTGGCCGTGAGCGACAGGCAGACAAGGGGCATGCAACCTCCTAGAAATCGGCTCGGTAGAGGTAAACTTCCGCGATCCTATCCTCCTGCAAGGAGAGGCGGAGCCTGACCGGGTAGGATTTATAGGGCATCCTATACAATAGGAACGACGGGCCGCTCTCGTAAGGCTGGCCGAGCGCCGATAGGGCTTTATCCGAGCTATCGCCCAGGAAAAGGCCGTAGATCGAGCCGGCATAGGGTTTCGTAAAGCGGAACTGCCAGACTCTGTCCCCGTAAATAAATAAAGTGTAGCCGGCTTCGTAGAGGAAAGCCACGTCGTCCTGCCAAGCGGCATCGCCGCGTACGACATTCACCGAGGATGGCGGGCCGAAGCGGGACCAGAAATCGACGAGGCCGAGGCCGAGGAGGCCGGAGGGATCATCCTCGAGGATCACGGGCGCCGACGGGGGTGGCTCCGGAGCATCCGCCCGAGCGCGGTCCTCCGCGCCGGAGACCGCCGGCGCGGCGAGGGCGAGGATTGCAGCGAGCCCGAGGCAGCGATGCAGCGCGGAAGGTCGTCGCATACTGAAGCGACTCTACAAGATGCGGCCCCGGCTGTCCACATGAGCGTAGGCCGATCCGACGGCCCGAGTCTTGCCGCGCCGCCTTCTTTCGTAGAGAATAGATAAAAGTCGCTTCAAGGAGATTTACGTGCCAAGCGAAAACATCGCGAATCGGCTTCCTTCCGATGCCCTAGAGGCATTCCTCGACGGCATACTGGCCGAGCTTCGCGATCCCACGGATCCAGTCGCCCTGAACGAGATCAGGTCGGCCTTCCGAAAGAGGGTCCCGTTCAACCTCAGGTCTTACGCGGCGGCCGCCCTCATTCTCCGGGCAGCGGGCCTTTCCCGCGCGTCCGGCCGGCCGATGGTCAAGGAGCCCCTCGTTTCGCCAAAGGCTCAACAGAAGGGCTTAAAGGATAGGGAACCCTCAATGCGCGCTGCTCGACAGTCCCCCAAGGACGCGAGGACCAAGTCCGAGGAAAAGGCCAGCGAGACTTCCCGCGCGAACGAGGCCGAGCGGAAGTCCCAACCTCCGCGACCTCGCTATATCGGCGAGGGAGTTACGCTCTTCTTCTCGATGGGGAAGCGACAGCGCCTGTATCCAAGGATCCTGATCGATCTCGTCATAGATATCGCCGGGCTTGCGCCCGAATCCATCGGAGAAGTTCGCGCATTCGACAACTATTCCTTCGCCGATATCGATCCGCAATGGTCGGCCGCCGTAATTTCCGCGCTGGATGGCTATGAGTTCAGGGGCCGTAAACTGTCGGTCGGTCCCGCGAAGAAGCGCGATGGGCAAACGGTGGAGGGTTTTTGAAAGGCCTCGGGTCTTTTAGGACCTGCTAAGAAGCCCAGCGCCAGACGGCGAAGGCCAGAACGAAATTGATGAGGATCGCCAGGGCGAAGGACAAGCCGGCTGCCGCGGCATAGAAAGAGGCCCTGCCTTCGACGCGGCGCGCTAGAGTTTCGGGAACCCCCTCGACTACGAAAGTCTGCGCGCCGCTGTCCTCGGGGGATTCCGGCGAGAATAGCGTCAATATCCGGGACTCCCGATGGCCGGATTCATCCTCGGGAAGGCCGATCCATATAGCGCCCTCTGGAGGGGATTCCCCCGCGGTGAGTATGCGCCGCTCTCCGGAAAACCGTAGCGGTAGCCGCAGCAAATCGCGTAAAGTTCTCGATGCGAGGGCTCTGCGCCAGAGCCTATGGTAGGCGAAGAAGAGCGCCAGGCCGGGAGGCGCGAAAGGCAGGACCGGGGCGGCGCCGGCCAGGAAGATCAGCGCGCGCACGGTGGAAAAGAGCGAAGCGCTCGAGAGCAGGAGTATCCCGCTAATCACGGCGAGCCCGAGGGCGAGCGAGATTCGCGTCGGATAGTTCCAGTATTCGTTCGGGGCGCGCCCCCCCGCTACGAGCCGAGGCACGAGATTCGCGTCGCTTCCGTCGTGACAGACAGCGACGAGGCTCTCGTCGGGGGCGTCGACGAAAACAGGACGTCCGTCCTCGATCGCGAGTATGCCGGCGACGAAGATGCTCGTCCCTTCGACGAGCGACGAGACCGAGCGCCAACGGAGGCGTTCTATCGACCCCGCTTCGTCCGGCGTCTCGTCAGGGCCGGGCGAGGCTACGTATAGGGGGGCTCGCGCGAGGTCCACCAGCGCGCTGACATCCTTCCCGCGCACCCAGATCTTGTCCGGACCTTCGATGGCCTCGATCGTGCCATAGAGGCGAAATCGCCCGGCCCTAGCGCGGCCCTCGCGCGCAGCCGCGGCGAGGTCGCCATAACGGAGCGTGGGCGCCCGGCTGAGCAGGATCACGCGCTCGCGGAACCGCCTCCAGTGATTCCGGAGCCTGAAGGCTCCGGCGACAGGGATCAGGAGATAGAATAGGACTGCCGCAAAGAAGGCGGCATATAAGGGAAGGAGCACGGCTTGCGGCCCCCAAGCTCGAAAGATTAGAGTTAGACTACCATGTTGGAGAGGCTCACGGTAGGACCTATCGCAGAGAACGCGTACGTTATCCTTGAAGGCTCCTGCTGTATCGTCGTGGATCCTGGAGCCGAGGCGATGCGCATCCTCTCGTTCCTAGATTCGCGCGGCCTCGTACCCTCCTTGATCGTCGCGACGCACGGACATCTCGATCATACTGCCGCGATACCCGAGCTACTGGGCGCATGGCGCGCGCGCGGCGTCGAAGTGCCCCTTGCCGCCCATGCCGAGGACGCTTCCTATTTCGGGGAAAAAGGCGAAGAGACTAATAGGGCGCTGTTCACGGCTATCGGGGCCCTCGGCTACTTCAAGGCATATTGGCGCCCCATACCTTCGCCGCAGATCCTCCTCTCCGACGGCGACAGGCTCCCGGGCGGCTTGTACCGGACGATCCACTGCCCCGGGCATTCGCGAGGTTCCATGTGCCTATACGACGATGCCGCTTCCATCCTCATCTCGGGCGATACCCTTTTTCGCGACGGCGTCGGGCGTACTGACGGTCCCGACTCGGATCAAGCCGCCTTGGGGGCGAGCCTTCGCCGCCTCCTCGCCCTTCCCGGCCGGACGCGCGTATTCCCCGGACATGGCGAAGAGACGACCATCGGGAGAGAGGCGGGGTTTATCGATCCGGTATAGGGCTTTCGGGATAATGCCTCGGAGATGACCATGGCCGAACGGCTTCTACGCCTTTTTTTCGCCGCATGCGTGATCGCCCTTCTGTCCGGTTGCCCGCAAACGTCGCCAAAGGAGCTATCCCGTTCAGAATTCGTCTTCGGCGCCGAATGCACGATAAGGCTGGCCGGTGGTGGGAGCGAGATGCTCGATGCCGTCTTCACGCGGCTGCGGCAGTTTTCGCTTTGGGCCGAGAGAAAGGCATGGCTCTCACCAGGTCGAAGGGCGTCGACGCCATCGTCATAGATGGAAACAAGGAGGTCTTTATGAGTTCCGGTGTCTCCACTTATTTCGAGATAACCGATTCTTCTTTCTCGTTCGCCGAATAGTCTTTCGGCTCTGGCTGCGCCAAGCCCATTTTCAGGAAGAGCCAGGGCGCGCCCGCGGCGACCCAGCCGCCGAGCAAGGCATAGCGAAGGAAACGTACTAGCGGAGGTCCTCCTACCTCGAGCCCGGCGAGAAGGAGTTTGGGAAGAGCGTACACTATAGCCACGGTCGCCATGCCGAAGAGGTAGCGCAGCGATCGTCTGAAAAAAGAGCCCGAGACGGAAAAGGATGGTCCCCTTCGAGCGTAAATCGACGCCCCGGCAAGACCGAAGAAGGCCCCCGAGAAAGACGTGTCTTGCATGTATAGGACGTTCATGCCAAGGGCGACGGCCGCCACGAGGGCGAGGGCGAGAGAATCTCGGAGGCGGGAGAAAAAGCGTTCGATCCTTTCTCCAAAGAGCCGGTCGAGACCCAGTATCGCCGCACCTATAGCCCAGCCGGCGATGACGTCGGTTGGGAAATGGACTCCGAGATATATCCGCGAGATCCCGACCAGAAAGGGCAGGACTATCGCCAAAACCAAACCCCAGGGGGCGCGAAACAGCGGTGAAGCCGAGCCGCAGAGGACCGTCGTCGTCTGCGCGTGTCCCGAGGGCAGGCCGAAGCCGCTTTCCGCGACCATCCCGAGGGACGGATCTAGGTCGTAAGGCCGAGGCTGGGCGAAGAGAAGCTTGAGCCGCAGGTTGACCGCGCAGGACAGGAATACGAGGATGCCTATCCTGATTCCGCGCCGCTTATCGACGCACCAATAGAGCAGGGGGAGGAGCGCGAGATAGAAATACTCTGTCCCGAGGAGGCTGAGCCCCTTCATGGCGGCGGTTATCGCGGGATTGGCGAGGGACTGCGCGTCCCGCACGACGATCAGTCCCCAAGAAAGCAAATGATCCATCGGGATGGCCTCTGCGATCATTCTAAGACCGGATTAAGTCCTTTCGCAAGCGCAGTCTCGAATTTCTCTCCGGGCATTGGCCGAGCGAAGAGGAAGCCCTGGTATTGGTCGCAGCTCGCTACGCAGAGCCAGGCGAACTGATCCGCGTTCTCGACTCCCTCTGCGACGACGGAAAAGCTGAGCCGGTGCGCCAGATCGATTATCGCCCCGGCGATGGTGGTAGCCCGATCGTCGGATGGCAGATGCTCGACGAATGACTGCGGCAGCTTTACGCAATCGACCGGATAATCCCGTAAGGTCGCGAAGGACGAGTAGCCAGTGCCGAAATCGTCTATGGATATGGAGCATCCGAGGGTCTTGAGCTCGGCCAGTTTTTCGATCGCGTTCATTCCGTCCTCCATGATCCCGCTTTCAGTGATCTCGAGGTCGAGTCGCGATGGGTGGAGTCCGGTCGCGGACAGTATGACTCGTACGTCCTTCACGAGATCGTCGCTACGGAATTGGTAGGGGGATATGTTGACAGATATCGGTATCGACGATAGTCCCTTTCTTTCCCACGAGGCAGCGCTCGCGCAGGCCTTGGCCAGGACGAGGCGACCGAGCTCTCCGATGAAGCCGGAACGCTCGGCGGCCCCGATGAAATCCGAGGGCTGCCTCATGCCGCCCTCGGGAAGACGCCAGCGTGCAAGCGCCTCCGCTCCGACGATTCTGCCTAAGATATCGACTTTGGGCTGGAACCAAGGGAGGAACGCCTCTGCTCGAAGGGCGCCCCGAAGCTCGTTTTCGATACGGGCATTCGCTATGAGTCTCGAATGGAGGACCGCGTCGTATAGCCTGTGCGATCCGGGGCCATCGTCTTTGGAAAGATGGAGGGCCGCTTCCGAGGCTCGGATCAGCGCCTCGGAGCGAATCCCGTCGTTAGGGTACAGCGCGAGGCCGAAGGAGGCCGATAGGCCGATCTCCATATCCCCGATGGAGAAGGAACGGTCGAAGACTTGCCGGGTTTTGTCGATGATATTCTTCGCATCCTCGGGGTCCTTCACGTCGGACAGGAGGACCAGGAAGACGTCTCCGCCTGAGCGGGCAACGAGATCGTCGATCCGAAACGAGCGGACGAGACGGTCCGCGGTCTCGATCAATATGGCATCGCCGGCTCCGGGGCCATGGGTTTCTCCGACACGCTCGAACCTGTCGATGCCTAGGGCCATCACGCCGAGGATCCTGCCGCGCCTCGCGGCGACCTCGACCGCCTTCGCAAGCTCGAGTTCGAAATTCTCGCGGTTTGGGAGCCGAGTGAGAGGATCATGGCTTTCGAGGAAATCGACCCTAAGCTCAGCGTCATAGCGTCGGGCCGCCTCGCGCAAGAGCTCGGCCTGCCTTCGCCGCAGCATAAAACCGAGTCTTCCGCGCGCCTCGAGCGAGAGGCGAAGCCCTCCTATCAGGTATGACTGCGCTGCGGCGGCGACGACGCCGAGGCATATGCCGTCTACCGCGGACATGAAGAAAAGCAGCGGGTCTTCCTTCCACGAAAGCGCTCCCGCGGTCTGCGCTACGCCGATCGCGATAAGAACAAGAGATTGAGTCGCGCAAGCATAGGCCGCCCCCTTGGTACCGAAGAATAGGGTGGCTAGCATGGTCGCCACGCAGATCCAAACCTCTCCCGTGGAAAGGTCTCCGAAGTGGAGGATGAGATATGCGCCGAACGCGAAAATGATTGCGATAATGAAGACGTAGATCATTCTGCCCAGGATCGATTTGCTCAGGTAAATTGCGACAATCGCCATATATGCGCTTGAGCAGATTAAAAAGAATCCGATATCGCCTTTGAGAGAAGCATATACAAGGCCGGGCGATAGAAGGACGATCCCGAGGAAGAGGCCGAAGTGGAGTAAACTCTTGGCGATCCTTATCCGAAACCTATCCATCAAGTCGCGTTGCGGTGGACGTCGCTTGTGAATTGATGATTTTGGGACGCCCCGGAGATAACCGTCATCTCCGGGGCATCCCCGTATGTCTTCGATACTCAACGTTACTCCAGAGCGCAACGATCTAACAATTTGAAGTTTATAACATATTGGACATTTTGTTAAGCTTCATACTATCTGCTTCGGAGGGGTTTGCCTTGACGAGCTTTGACCTGCATAGTAGAAACGATCCGTAGCCGGCATGGTGAAATGGCATACACGGCAGACTCAAAATCTGCTGCCAGCGATGGCTTGAGGGTTCAAGTCCCTCTGCCGGCATTTGCTTTGGCCCTATATGCCTTTGGCATAGCGAAATCGCAGCTAGATTCCGGATGGGAGATCTCTGTCGATTTTTCGGTGGTCTCGGCCTTAATCGGCGCTGTATCATCTTCGCAAGAGGTGCCGACCATGCCCGTATTACCTCCGATTTCCGTAATGGAAACCGCGTTTCGTCAACGGGACGCGTCTTTCGATGGACTATTTTTCGCCGCTGTTACGACTACGGGGATTTTCTGCCGTCCTTCATGCCCGGCGCGCAAGCCTCTTCCTGGACATACCGTTTTTTATCCGACCGCCGCCGAAGCCATTTTCGCAGGCTATCGTCCGTGCCAGCGTTGCAACCCATTGGCTTCATCCGCCGATCCCGAGTGGGCTCTCGACCTCGTTTCGCGCGTTGAAGCGGCTCCCGAACGCCGGATCCGCGACGCGGATCTCATGGCCGAAGGACTTGATCCGGCCACCGTTCGGAGGCGCTTCCAGGCGCGCTATGGGCTCAGCTTCCAGGCGTACCAGCGCGCGAGACGACTCGCGGCAGCTTTCGAGGCAATCAAGGCGGGAGGTAGCCTGGACGACGCGGTTTTCGACCATGGTTTTGAGTCCCACTCGGGGTTCCGCGAGGCGTTCGCGCGACTCTTCGGCGATCCGCCTGGACGGGCCTCGAAAGTCCACGGCGGCGACTTCATCCGCCTAGCCTGGATCGACGGGCCCCTTGGCCCCCTCGTCGCCGGAGCGGTCGATGGGGGAATCTGCCTTCTCGAATTCACTGACCGCCGTTTGCTAGAATCACAGGCTGCGATGCTGCGGACGCGCCTGGGATTGCCCGCCGCTCCCTCCGCCCACCCCCACCTTGAGCGACTGGAAGAAGAGCTCGGTGAGTACTTTGCCGGGAAGCGCTCGGCCTTCGGCGTACCGGTCTATGAGCCGGGAACGCCATTCCAAGAGCGGGTCTGGGCGGCATTGCGCGAAATACCCTATGGACAGACCTGCAGCTACGGCGAACTCGCGCGGGTTCTGGGCGATCCGGCCGCCGTTCGCGCGGTGGCCCAGGCAAACGGGCGCAATCGCATCGCGATCCTTGTGCCTTGTCATCGCGTCATCAGTGCCGACGGCGGCCTCGGCGGCTATGGCGGCGGTGTTTGGCGCAAGCGCAGGCTCCTCGAGATTGAGGGCGCTTCGCTCCCATGACGGCTATGCAATGCAGGCCGGGCTGCGCCGCTTGCTGCATCGCCCCTTCCATCTCCTCGCCGATTCCCGGTATGCCCGAGGGAAAGGAAGCGGGTGCCGTTTGCGTGCAACTCACTGACGAAGGTCTATGCGCTCTGTTCGGCAAGCCAGAGAGGCCGGCGGTATGCGCTTCTCTTCGCCCATCGCCCGCGATGTGCGGCTCAACGCGCGAACAGGCGCTCGCTTACCTGACCGCCCTCGAGAGCTCGACGGCCCCTTGAGACCGGGCCCCGGCGCCGACATCTCTAATGGCCAGGATCCTCGAGAGGACTTTCTCCATGCTCGTCCTGATTTCGTCGTAACGAGGGCTTGGGGCCGCGAAGGCGGTAGAATCCTCCTTTCCCGGGTCTTCAGACTCGCTCTCGCCGGGACGCGCTACGGCCCAAGCCATATGCGGCTGCGTGAACTCAAGATGGAACTGTATTGCCAGTACGTGAGGACCGTACCTGAAGGCTTGATTAGGCCATGTCTCGCTCGAGGCGAGCAGCTCGGAGCCGGCGGGCAAATCCCATGCATCGTCGTGCCATTGTATCGCGAGGAAGCTGCCGCGAGTATCGCCTATGGCCCCGAGAACGGGATCGGTGGCGCCAGCTTCGTTTAGCCAAACCTTCTTGAAGCCGAACTCGGGCGCGGAGCTCCGAAAGACGCGCGCACCGAGTAGACGCGCCAGGAGCTGGCTCCCAAGGCATATCCCGAAAACCGGCGTGTCGGCCTTGAGGCATCCCTCCAGGAAGCGCAGCTCGTCGGCTATCCAGGGATTGCCGGCCTCGTCGTAGGCGCTCATGTATCCGCCATAGACTATCGCGAGATCGTAGAGCCTTGGGTCCGGCGGCTTCTCGCCCGCGAAGAGGAGGAGGTTATCCGTCAGGTCGCCCCTCCTCAAGAAAAAACCTTCGTCGTTGTACCCGAACTCCGGCTTCCAATGCTGAACCTTTAATATACGCGCCATCTCAGCCTCCCGTTCCGCGAGAAAAATACCGGGAATCGATGAGGAAAGGAAAGGCCCGAGGCCCATTAAGCATGGACCCTGAGCGTGCCTTCCTCCTCTATAAGCGCCCTTCCTGGACCACTCGGGGAAGGAAATGCCCTCGGGCCCGACGCGGAAATCGCTGGCGCGGGGATGCCATCGCGGTCCAGCTTGCCCGAAAGGAAACCGCAGATCAAGGGGCTGAGAATCATGAAGTCGGCGGTGAATCCTTTGGGGGCGGGGAAGATGCTTTTCTCGGACTCGCGGGTAAAGAGCGAGTACTCGCTTTAGATTGCGGCGACAGGGTGGATCGACATCGCTCGCCTCGGCGTAGTGGCAGAGACCGCCTAATGACCGATCAATCTGGCTTTTCCCCTCGAACGAGGTCGGCCGGCGCGAGGATCATCAATAGCTGTAAATCGAAAGCGGCTCCTCTAAAAGCCCTTGGGGCGATCGCGGTATTCGTGACGCAACCTTATATCTTTTCTGGCGATCGTCGTAGAGGACAGGGGAAATGGGGGACCCTCCCCGACCGTACCGGCTCCTTCGGTACCGGAGGACCGACGGGTGCCGGTTGTCTCGAGGCCGGATTCGCCAGGCGGCACAGCCAAAACGAGATAGCCGACACGGGCATGACTCTTTCCGCCTCGGTCTTGCTATGCGACCCTGCTATGAAGATATCCGTCATCGCGGAAGGCTGCGACTCGCCCTCGAGCTTCTACTCGGATATCCGCTCCGTCTTCGCGATGACGCCTTCTGAGTTCCGAGAACAGGTCATCGTGAAGATATGAAGGACTCGAATCGGTAGATAGTCCTTGGTGCCCTTCATATAGTGGTTTGTATGAATTCGTTAAATCGGCTCTGTCCACGATAGCAGCCCGCTTTGGTGTCTGAATTAATGAGTTTCGGTGGGTATTTTCGAGCTACCTTATCGTGATAACAGCCCTTGTATTCAGGCTTTGCTCTTCTCTGTTTAGAATCCTGGCGCCTATCCGTCCGTACTGTCGCTTCGATGTTCATATATCTCCCCCTACGGGGGGCGTAGGGCCAGGTATTCTGCTTCCTGGGTAGCGCCGTGACTGCGGAATCGACGGTCGCATCTTCTAATGCCAAGCTCTCCATGTCGCGCGCGTCCAACGAGCCGATTATCGCGGGGAGTATGACGCGCTCAGGCGAAATATGGACTCTAGGTCATCACCTTATCGGCGGCACTCCTCAACGGAAGCATGAGCGCGCCTATCGGAAGCCCTGTCAATCGCTTAGAGCCAGCGAAACAAGAGCGCCGGCGATGCATTAGGTCTCGCGGATGACTAGTTCGGGTTCATAGACAACGCGCTTGGGGTGCGGCTGTTCCTGCCCTGACTCGATGAGCTCGAGCAGGGCATGCGCGCTATCGAGACCGAGGCGATACTTTGGTACTTGAATCGTTGTCAGCCGGGGTATGAAGGACATCGCGACTTCGATATCGTCGTGTCCTACAACCGATACTTCTTCGGGCACGCGAATGTTGGCGTCCGCGAAAGCGCGAAGGGCGCCGAAAGCCATTGCGTCGTTGTAGACGAACAAGCCGTCCGCATCGAAACCTTCATCTATCCACCGTACCATAGCGGCGAAAGCAGATTCGCATGTCGCGTCGCAGTTTCGTACGCTTTGTCCGTCGAAATTCAGGTCGAGCTTGCGTATTTTGGCTGAATAGCCTTTCATCCTTTCCCTATTGCATGATACGGGCATGCTGAAACCGAGATAAGCGAGCTTTTTTTTGCCTAAAGAGACTAAATATTCGGCGGCAAGCTCGCCGGAGCGGCGGGAATTCGAGACGAAATATATCCCCGAGTTATCGCGAGACGGTCTGACTATCTCGATGTGCGGTACTTGGATAAGTTCGTAGTCGAGATCGCTCTTTAGGTCGCTAGCTGGCATGATGAGCATGCCCGATACGCGGTACGACGTAAGTAGCTTGATTGCGCTGCGCTCCGCTTCTACGTTCTCGTTCGAAGAGATCGTCAGGACCGTATAGTCTCGCTCGGATATACAATCGCTCACTCCTTGAAGTATCCTGGAAAAGAAGGCGTTGTCTATGCGGGTGACGATTACACCGATAGACTTGGAAGTGCCGGAGCGGAGGTTCGAGGCTGTCGCGTGGGGTATGTAGCCGAGCTCTTCGGCTATCCTTTTGATGCGCGCTTTGGTGTCGTCGCCTATGTCGTCTCGGTCCTTGAGCGCCCGGCTGACGCTGTTTACCGAAACCCCCGACTTCTCGGCAATATCGCGAAGGGTAACATATCCTTTCATATTTCCTCTTCCGAATAGTATAAAAAGAACTTGACAATATTGGAAGATAAAAGAATAATTAACATTAACGTTAATGTGTTTTGATTGTTTACCGAGGGACGGAGCGCAAATGGAAACAGTGAGGATAGGTATCATCGGATGTGGGCGGATTTCAGACCTCCATGCGTCTGGATATCTTGCTGACGCGCGCGCACGAGTAGCAGCCGTCTGCGACATTGATCCTGCCAAAGCACAGGCTAAGGTTCGCGAATGGGGAGCGGAAGTCCCATACACCGACTATCGGGCACTACTCGCGGATAGCAGCATAGACGCGGTTGATATTATAACGCCGCAGCGCTGCCACGAGGTAATGGCTCTCGAGGCTCTCGCGGCGGGTAAGCATGTCTGCGTCCAAAAGCCAATGACTATAGACATGAACAGTGCCGATCGTATGGTCGCAGCGGCCGCCGCGACCAGTGGGAAGGTATTCAAGGTATCCGAGAACTATATATTCTATCCGCCCCTTGTTCTTGCTAAGAACATTATCGATGACGGAAAAATCGGCGAACCGACTAGTATGCGAATAAAGTTTATCTCCGGCGCCAAGGGAGGCTGGGACGTGCCCGCCTCCGCCTGGGACTGGCGAAAGGATGAACACCGTCGGGGTTACGGTATGCAGACTTTCGACCATGGTCACCATATGTGGTCCGTGGCCTGGTACCTTTTGGGCGAGATAGAGCGCGTTTCAGCTTGGATCGACTCCGTGGACGGCGAAATAGATTGTCCCGCGGAGATAATGTGGAAATATGTGGGTATGCCGAAGTATGGTTCCTGCGACTACTCGCATGGCCTAGACCTCCACATTCCTTCGCGCTATTACGCGAACGATGAGTGGTTCGAGGTAACCGGGAGCGAGGGCATCGTCATTGTGAACCGCTGTACGGGAAACGTCTGGGGCGGGGCGCCCGTGCGTCTCTTCAGAGAAGATCACTGGACCGAGTTTGCTGACGTCGACTCGGACTGGGCGGCCGGGTTCAAGGGCTCGACTTCCAATTTTATCTCAGCGATTCTTGGGTTCGAAGCGCCGACTCTTAGCGTAAACCGAGGACGTGAGGTGCTGAGGATGGACCTCGCGATACAGGAGTCCGCACGATCGCGGCACGAAGTCGAGCTAGCGGGTTTTCGTGGCGAACCCGCGGCGGCTAAATAGAACGGAAGGTTCGATCGTCAGCGGTGGCTTAGAGGGCCGCGCACTCTGGCCTACCGGGGAGGGGGTGACGCTTCGTAGACGCAGCCGACGTTATCGCCGATTACAGGGTCATGGCGGCCTTGGGCTCTGACGGCATGTCGTGTACCTTTACACCCCGTTCGGGCTGACCCGACGGCCCCGTGGTGGGGGGCAGGGTGATTGAGGAGGCTGGACTTCTTTCGGGTGCTTTCTTCGGAAGGCAGGTCAGTCCGCTGGCTACGAAGCCGTTGGGCATATTCTTCTGGCCTACCTCACTGCCGGGAGTGACGTACGCTAGCGCTGAAAATCTGGACCAAGGTAGGGGTCACCGTTGAGGCTTCACTTCTTGCGGTCGGGCGTTGACGGGAAGGCAAGGTCGTGCTAGGGTCTAAATTGGTAAGGCAACTAGACCAATTATGTTCTATCACACCTTGTCATCATATCAGGAGGAGGGATGTCGAATGTTCTTGCTCCTAAGCGCAGCACGGGGCCGCAAGGCACGCTGAATGGCTTTACGATCCTGGAATCCGTGCGCGCATTCAACGGAGTCTGGCTGGCGGGGTTTTGCGGCGAATCCGTGGAGGCCGAATGGCATGTGAGATTCGATTCACAATGGACGTCAGGACCCAAAGGAGGTGGCTCGGGGAAGCAGGTGGAGGACATTAGCGGCGGTGATACAGGTTTGTTGCGGTAGGAGTGCATGTTCAACAGGAGGTGATGAGATGTCAAAGCGAGTAGGTATTGCTGTAGCATTAGGATTCGTCCTAGTCCTATGTTCTGGATTGGCGTTCGCTGCACCGAAAAAGCAAGTCGTCCTAGGCATCACGATGCAGGGCAACCAGAGCGGCTTCGTACAATATATAACGTCCGGGATGTGGGAGTGGCAAAAGAAGAATGCCCCCGATGTCAAAATGGAGGTCGTATTCGCGGATGACGATGCGACGAAGCAGCTTTCGCAGGTTGAGAATTTTATAGCGGAGAAAGTGGACGCTATCATCATCAACCCGGTGGACAAGGTTCAGGGCGCGACCGCAGTCGACGAAGCTGCGGCGGCAAAGATCCCCGTCTTAACCGTCAACACGATTACGACAAGCAAAAATGTGACGGCTCATGTCGGCTCCGACGACGTTCAGTCCGGCTATCTTCAGATGAACCGGATTATTAGCGTAATCGGCCCTAAGGGGAAAGTCGCCTATGTTGACGCCGTGCTGGGGCATTCTGCGCAAATCGGGCGAACGGTTGGCTATCAGAAGTCGCTTGCCGAGCATTCTGGGGTGACCCTTGTCGTTCATGACGTCGGCAACTGGTCCGGGGACGAGTCGATGAAGCTTGTGGAGGATTGGCTGCAGTCGGGCAAGAAATTCGACGCAATCGCCTGTATGGCGGATGTGCAGCTCATCGGGGTCGTTACTGCGATCAAGAACGCGAACATGGCCGGTAAGATAGTGCTTGGTGGAATGGACTGCGATCCGTTGGTCATGGGCTACATCAGGCAGGGGATCGTCGACGACTCGATTTGGCAGGACGGCGTGGGGCAGGGGGCGAACGTTGTCCGCCTTGCGCTCGATGCGATAAATGGGAAACATATTTCCGATTTCTACTTGCCGTACGAAGTCTGCACGAAGGCCAACCTCGATCATTACATGGCGCTTGCGAAGGACCGGGACGCCCTGGCGAAGAAGTATTTCTAGACTTCCGAGCATCCCGATCGTGGAAACGGTTCGCGGCCGCTTTTACGATCGGGATTTAAAACCACGACTGCAAGGGGCCAATAGCCATGGCAGACCCGGAAATAATCCTCGAGATGAAGCATATCGACATGCGATTCCAAGGGGTCCATGCCATAGACGATGTATCTTTGACACTAAGGCGCGGGGAAGTGCACGCCCTCGTTGGTGAGAACGGCGCGGGTAAATCCACGTTGATGAAAGTACTCGTCGGTTTATATTCGCCTAACAGCGGGGAGATCGTCTTTAAAGGGAAGCACGTGCATTTCCGGTCCGTAGGGGACACGAGGGCCGCGGGGATATGCATGATTTTTCAGGAATTCAACCAGGTCAAGCACATGACCGTCATGGAGAATATATACCTGGGAAGGGAACAGAAAACATTTTCAGGGTCGATTGATTATAAGAAAATGCTCAAAGATTCCAGGGCTATTCTCGAGAACATGGGCATAGATGTGAGTCCGACGACGTTCGTGCGGGATCTCAGTGTCGCTAAGCAGCAACTGGTAGAGATAGTCAAAGCCGTTTCCTATAACGCAGAGATAATAATCATGGACGAGCCGACTTCGGCATTAAGCGATACTGAGATACGGCACCTTCTTGATACCGTGTCGGCGCTGCGGGGAGAGGGAAAGGCGATCGTATTCATATCGCATAAGCTGGAAGAAATATTCGGGGTATGCGACAGGGTGACGGTCCTCAGGGACGGTAAATATATTCATTCCGACCTCGTCAAGAACGTAAGTGAGAGCGATCTCATCCGCATGATGGTGGATCGTGAAATCTCAGCGATGTTCCCTAAACAGCAGGCCAAAATCGGCGAAGTTGTATTCGAGGTCAAGGGGCTCAGGCGTAAGGGAGAGTTCGAAGATATCAGCTTCAACCTAAAGCGCGGAGAAATACTAGGGCTTGCAGGCCTGATGGGGGCGGGCAGGACTGAGATCGTCGAGGCGATCATAGGTACGCGGCGAGTTGAGAAAGGGGAAATATTCCTCAATGGCGAGAAGATAGTCAACAGGCTTCCAGGCGATGCGATCGGCCGGGGAATCATCATGGTACCCGAGGACAGGAAAAGGAATGGCGTCGCCCTCAAGCTCAGCGTCCGGGATAACATACTAATGTCGGCGCTTCGCAAATGCCTGAAGAGCGGATATCTCCGCAAGAATCTCGAGAAAAAATTTTCAGACGAATATATCGAAAAGTTGGAAATCAAGACGGGTTCGGACCGTCAGATCTGCGCTAATCTATCGGGCGGGAACCAGCAGAAAGTGGTCATTGCTAGAGTGCTCAACGCCGATCCCGAAGTAATCATTCTGGATGAGCCGACGCGCGGAATAGACGTCAAGACAAAGGCAGACATCCACGCACTTATGTCGCAATTGGCTGTTCAAGGCAAGGCTGTTCTTATGATCTCCTCGGAGATGGCCGAAGTGCTCGGGATGAGCGATAGGATCATCGTACTACACGAGGGCAGGATAACGGGCATGTTGGATAGGAGCGAGGCAAATCCGAACCGTATAATGCAATATGCGGTAGGCAAGAAAGATGTCGAGGTAGGTTGAAATGGACTTCATGCAGAATGCCCGAACGAAGGCACGCCGGTTCGGCGCGACGCACAGCCTGAATAATTACGGTATCCTGATCGGCTTCATCATGATCGTAATCATCATTTCCTTAGCGACTCCCCATTTTTTCACTTACAGCAATTTCATCAATGTATTGAGGCAGGTTGCTTGCATCGGAATCGCGACCGTGGCCGTCGGTGTGCTGATCATCATGAATTGCATCGATCTTTCCATTGGCTCCTTATTCGCCTTATGCGGGATAACCGCCGGTATCATGGTGTCCACGGGCAAGGAAGGCCTCGGTCTCCCTGCAGTGATAGGATATATGGTCGGTATACTGACGGGAGTCGTCGTCGGTCTCTTCAACGGAGTGACGGTCGCCAAAGGCAGGATACCGCCCTTTATAGTAACGATGGGGTCCATGTCGATCGCGCGAGGGCTTGCCCTCATTTTTGCCCACGGGATGCCGGTTGGGAGCTTCCCCGACCGGTTCACTTTTTTAGGGACCGCTTCGGTCGATACCGGTAATCTAATACCCTGGTCAGTAATCATCTTTCTCGTAGTCATATTGGTGATGAATTTCGTTATGAAGAAGCGCCCGCTCGGTAGATATATCTATGCGATCGGAGGGAACGAGGATGCCGCGATCGCCGCAGGGATCAATTCACAAAAAATAAAGATACTAGCATATCTTGTTGAAGGCGGGCTTGTTGGCCTCGGTGCCACGCTTTTGTCCTCGCGGCTTAAATCGGCGGCTCCAGCGCTAGGGCAGGGATACGAGCTCGATGCAATAGCCGGGGCGATCATCGGCGGAGTGAGCTTCACGGGAGGTATCGGTTCAGTATGGGGTATGGTCCTTGGAGCGTTAATAATCGGCGTCATAAACAATGGCATGGACCTCCTCGGTGTCCCAGCTTTCTATAAGCAGGTGGTTAAAGGTACTATCATCATTGTTGCCGTGCTGCTGGACAGAAGGCGCGCGGGCCGAGGATAGGCATAGGGCCGATATGAGGAAGGAAGCGATTTTCGAGGGCAAGATCGGCTTTATGGCATCCATGGGCTTCGCAAGGATACCCGCCGAGACCATTGTGTCCGATCTACAGAAGCTGGGCTACAATGCTTTCGAGTAGTCAGCGGCTCACTTCAATCCTTGAACAAAGTCTCACGTCGATCTCAAGCGTCTAATCTCGTTGGCTGACTGGCGATCAGCGAGGGCCTTTGCGTCTCCTATCGATTGCCGATGGCCTCATGGTGGGAGGACAGCGAGAGCGCAGGGGATCAATCACCTCTTTGATTGCTTTCTCAGAAGGGTAAGCCCTGCATATGATCCGGAAGCCTCCCGACAAGCCCTCGAGCTCATCCTTCTGGCCTACTGTTCGGCCAGGGAAGGCCATGTTCCGAAGCTTGATACTTAAGTTCCCGCGGAGAGTCGTAGCCGCTGCCTTAATTCTCATAGTCGGGCGTTGACGAGAAGACAAGGTTGTGTTAGGGTCTGAATTGGTAAGGCAACTAGACCAATATTAGTTCTATCGCGCCTAATTGCGAAACACCAGGAGGAGGAAGGCGAATGCTCCTGCTCGCGGACGAACACACTGAGCTCGATGAGGCATTATTGGGTTCTATTGCAGGAAAGGTGAAAGCAGAAAAGCTGACGGAGGGAGATTTGCGAGATTGCCTTAGATTGTTCTGCATGGTTTGCAATCGCGTCCAGGAACTGCATTTTGAACTCGAGGACTTCACTGGGTCTTTCCTTTTCAGAGTCGGTTCGAAGCTTAGCGCCGCGATATTTAAACATGGTTCCTGCGCGGTGTATTCCGGCGACCTCGATTCTCCGGACATCACGATGGACCTGGAACTCCAGACGATGCTGGACCTCGTGACGGGAAAGCTCGGATCTGGTGCGGCCCACATGAACGGCGATATCAAGTACAAGGGGACAAAAAACGGTGCGGTAAAGCTGCAGGCGGTTTTCGAACTATTCTTGGACGAGTTGAACGCATGGCCGATAGCGAACCATCCGGCTTCGGAAGATTAACGCAAGGACGTATAACAATGAAGCAGTTGAAATTCGGGGTCGTGGGGGGCGGCAGCGCTTTCGCTTTTCATGCAAATGGGGTCAAAGATTCTAAGTTCCTACGCTTCTCGGCGATATACGATACGAACATCGAGAACGCTAGGAAAATAGCAAGGAGATCCGGAGGGGGCCAGATCGAAGTATACGATACCCTGGACTCGATGCTCGATTCGGATATCGACGCCGTACTCGTAATAGTCCCGCACGTATACCACGAGCGCATCGTCGTGCGTTGCGCGAAGAGGGGCAAGCACGTCCTCTGCGAGAAGCCGATGGCGACCACCCCCGAAGCGTGCCGGAATATGATCAAGGCCGCCGATGAAAACAAAATTAAATTCATGATCGCCGAGAATCATCGCTTTCTTCCCGCCCATGTGTGGATCCACGATGCCGTACAACGCGGGCTCGTGGGCGATGTGCTTACGGTGCGGGCCTATGAAGGGGTCAACGAGATCCCGGGTCTCTCAATGGGCGGCTTCTGGAAAGGCGATCCGATAAAGGCCGGAGGCGGTGCTCTCATGGACATGGGGGCACACAAGTTCGCGGCCCTCGAGTACATACTCGAAAGCAGATGCACGAAGGTTACGGCCATCTTGGCCAAGCAGGCGATTAACCTGCCGGAGAAAGCCGAGGATAATGCGTTCGTGATCGCCAATTTCGACAATGGCGCTATAGGAGAAATATCGGTGAGCTTCACGCAGATGACCCCGCCATTCAATAGCCTCGAGGTATTCGGGACGATGGGGACCATCTTCGAGAATCACGCTTGGGCGAAACCGGTCCGCATTTATTCCTTCGCGAAGGATATGGGAGAACATCAGCAAGTCATGTACGAACCAGAAATAGAGCATGCGCCCTTCCCCGGTTATTATCCCATCTCGGTTTGCCATGAGGACGAGTACTTCGCATCCTGCATTCTCGAGGATAAGCAGCCCGCGTTCACCCCGACCGACGCAATGAGCGCCATTGAGTGCATTATGGCCGGTTATCTGTCCTCTATGGAGCACAGGCCTGTGGAGAGGCAGGAGATCGTCCAGCTCACGGACAAAGGACTCACGGCAACCATACTGGAACGACTCGCTGATGCGATACCCATTAACCCTAAATTGCCCGAGGTGAAGAGGATGAAACCCGTCGGATACGACAGCAGGAGAGCCGCCCAGATTATGGGGAAATACGACCTAGACCTGCTCATAGCGAACTCTCCCGAGAACGTTTATTACCTTAGCGGATTGCCGGTTCTCCACGGCACTTCCAACCCAATACTTGAAGCATTAGGTAATCAGTACCCGAACATCGCGATGATCCGGCGCGAGGGTGAGGGGACTGTCTTTAATTGGGAGGTGTTCAGGAGCGTAAAAGAACTCTGCTGGATTGCGGATAGCGTCGGCATCAGGAGCCCGAAGGACGTCCAAAGCGCCCTCCAGTATCGGGTCAAGAAGTGGGGCCTCGTTGGGAAACGGGTAGGCGTACAATCCGTCGCGCCGAAATACCTCCTTGACGTGCTTTCGCGGGACAAGGCCGATATGGAAATCGTCGAGGCAGATGAGGCTTTCAGTGACTTGCGCATCCTGAAATCGGACCTCGAGATCGAGTACATAGCGAAGGCTACTGAGATTACCGAAAAAGTGATCATGCGTTGCGTAAAGGCTTTAAGAGTTGGAATGACCGACAACGAACTTCTCGTTCTCGGTAAGAAGGCCATGCTAGAGGAGGGAGCCGACGACTGGAATCACATGACCCTTTCAATCGGCAACTCCGATCCCGAGGCGCCCGGTATCGGTACAGTCGTACGGAGGGGAGACATCGTCCGCCTTGATTTCGGGGCCGTCTATAAAGGCTATGTCGCCGATGTAAACGCCCAGGTTGTCATCGGCGAGGCGCCTACCAAGGCCGAAGCCCTCATCGAGGGCCTACTGGAGTTCCAAGGCTGGTTCGCGACCCGCATCAAGCCCGGAGTTCCGATGAGGAAGCTCGGCGAAGAAGCGGTCAAATGGTACAAGGATAAGTATCCGGAAGGCATCGCGTTCTGCATTGGCCACAGCATCGGGCTCGAATGCGAGGACCTTCATCTCTTCGGTGCCATGGGGTCGCAGGACCGAGCTTTCGAGAGAAATATGGTCTTAGAAATCGAGGCATGGGAGAACTACGAAGGCTTTCTCATCGGTGTCGAGGACTGCTATGCCGTTACCACCGAGGGCTGCCGCAAGATGACCACCCTCGATAAGCACATCATCCAGGTGAAGGATTAAAACAATGAAACCGCTAATCATCGTTGCGACTCCGAATATCTGCTGGCTTAAGCCGGAATTGGCCTGGCCAAAGACTGCTGCCGACATCGCGCAGGAGGCGAAGCTCTGCTTCGAGAACGGCGCAGTTGTCCTGCATACCCATGCAGAGGGGCAGTGGGTCGAGGTTATAGCCGAAGTGAGAAAACGCTGCGACATTCTGATGCAATGCGGTATGTCGAGCATTCCTCTTAAAGATAGGATGGACGTGATATATGAGAAAGCTGACATGATGTCGATTATACTCAATCACCACGACGAAGCTTTTGCTGAAGTGGACTGTAATATGCTTCATACCAAGGCGGAACTTGAGGAATATTCGATCGCCTGCAGGAAGTATGGCGTCAAGCCAGAATTCGAGGTATGGCATTCGGGTTCTATCTGGAATCTGAGACGTTTGATAGATAAGGGGTTCCTTGATCCGCCGTATATCGCGACGATGTTCTTCGGGTGGCCTGGTGGGACTTGGTCCCCCCCGACCGTGGAGGAGTATCTCCATAGGAGAAAGCAGATGCCGCCGGACTGTACGATGACTGTCAGCGTCATGGACGAGAAGCAGATGGATATACTCGTCGCGGCAATAATGAACGGGGACAACGTCAGGGTAGGTACCGAAGATTATCCCTATAATCGCAGAGGGAAGCTTGTCGCGACACATGAACTAGTAAAGGAAATCGCAGATATCGCCCGACTCCTCGGTAGGGACACCGCGACCCCCGCTCAGGCCCGCGAAATCCTGGGGACGCGGCGATGACGGACAAGGCCGGAAAGAAAGTTGCAGTCGTCACCGGCGCCGCCAGCGGGATAGGGAAAGCGGCGGCTGAGAAATTCGCAAAAGAGGGCTATGCTGTGGCAATATTCGACAGGAGCGAATTGACGGCGGGAATTGGCCAATCGCTTCGCGGCAGCGGTTTTGAATGCCTCGATTTTCGCGGCGACGTGGCCGACGAGAAAGATGTCGAGGCTTTTATCGGAAAAGTCGTCGAATCGTTCGGGAGAATAGACGTTCTCAACTGCAATGCAGGCCTAGTCCTAGTTATGCCACTTGAAGAAATCTCATTCGAGGAATTCGTCAACATCGCGAACGTAAATATCGGAGGGACGTTCCTGTTCTGCAAACATACACTGCCGATCATGAAGCGCCAGCGACATGGAGCGATAGTGAATCTCGGCTCTGTTTCCGGCCATGTCGGCCAAACGGAGCACGCCATCTACGGAGCGACGAAGGGCGCCGTAATTGCGTTCACCCGCGCCGTAGCTTGGGAAGTAGCGGGCTGGAATATCCGTGCTAATTCCGTAAGTCCGGGTTCCGTCGATACGCCAATGCTTCGCTCGGACATCCAGATCGAATCGGCGCGAACAGGACAATCCTTTGAAAAAATAAAGAAGACAAGGGAGGCCGAACAGGCTTTCAAGCGATGGGCGGCGCCTGAGGAAATCGCGGAGGCAATCTATTTCCTTGCGAGCGACGCAGCCTCATTTATTACTGGGTCTGACTTGCTGGTAGATTGCGGATGGACGGCGAAATAAATGCCTGATGCACCAATGGACTTCGAAATAGCGAAGAAGAAGAATACAACGGGAATCATCGTCGAAAAGCTTCTGGAACTCGTTCGCGACCGCAGCATTAAGACTGGGGATAAGCTTCCGCCAGAGAGAGAACTCTCGAAGCTTATGAAGGTTAGCAGACCATCCCTGAGAGAGGCGCTCAAATCCCTGGAAATGATGGGCATTATCAGCATCAGGCAGGGCTCAGGAGCTTTCGTTCGGAAGCTTGATCCAGAAAATGTAGTTGAGCATCTCGATATAGTGTTCACGCTGGACGATACGCTTTATCACGATTTATTCAAGGCTCGAAGAGTCCTCGAATCCGCGATAGCGGGAATGGCGGCCGAGAATATAAGCGAGGCCGAGCTTGTCGAAATTGAAGCGAATATCAGAGAGGCGGCAAGCGCAATAAGAAAACCCGAGGAATTCCTTAAGCTTGATTTCAAACTCCACGGCATGATTTTGAAAGCGTCGAGAAATCGTATCCTGCCCGTATTCATCCAGTCTATCAACAAACTCAATATGATGATGCGCGAAAGGACGAATAGCTATATTAAGATCAGGAAATCTTCCATCCAAGATCATCAAAATATCCTCAAGGCCTTAAGAGCACGGGATCCGAACAGAGCCGCTAAGGCTATGGAAGAGCATCTATTCAATGTCGAAAGTGGATATTACGGCCTCAGGAGTGAAGGAGAGCAAAAAAAGTGAATGACAAAATTTTCGTTACTGGAGCTACCGGATGTATAGGAGGCTGGGTCGTCAGGAACCTCGTCAAGTCGGGCAGCGATGTGTATGCGCTCGCGAGGGGCGGGAATCTGAATAGGCTCAGGCTGATACTGGCAGCCGAGGAAATTGCGAAAGTGCATGTAATAAAAGGAGATATCAACGATGCTTTATTACTTCAGAAATGTATAGTGGGGAATGGGATCGAACGCATAATTCATTTGGCCGCGATGCAGCTGCCTTTCTGCCAAGCTGATCCCGGACTCGGCGCCCGCGTCAATGTCGAAGGAACTATCAATGTTTTCGAGGCCGCAAAGAAATGCGGAATTCCTTCGCTTGTATATGCTAGCAGTACTGCTGTGTTCGGAAGCAGGGAATCGTATCCGGAAGGGCCCCTTAAGCACGATGCCCGGTTGCTGCCACATTCCCTTTACGGAGTCTATAAGCAGGCCAATGAATGGAGCGCCAAGGTGTACTTTGAGGCGGATGGCATTTCCAGTATTGGTATCCGGCCGTATGTCGTATACGGTCCCTTGAGAGACCAGGGGATGACTTCTACGCCCACCTTGGCCATGAAAGCGGCGGTAAAACTCGAAAAATACGAGATATCGTATGGTGGCGAGTTCAATTTTCAGTTTGTAGACGACGCGGCTAAAGCCTTCATTAGCGCTGCGTACGCGGATTACAAGGGGGCTGATACATACAACTTGGGCGGGGGCGCTGTCTGCATGCGCGATGTGGTCGAAGCTATCGAGCTCGCCGAGCCAAAGGCAAAGGGCCTTATTTCGTACAACGATAAGCCCCTTCCTTTCCCTTCAAGCGCCGGTAATCATGAGCTTGAAAAAATCATCGGCACTGTCTGTTCGACGACTCTCGTTGACGGCGTACGGAAAAGCATGGAAATATTCAGATCGAACTAAGGCCAATCGACGTCTGATGCGTGATCATCGAAGAGCCGAATTCACTGGATCGTCTTGGCCTTATTGGGACGGCATGGATATCATGCCGTCCCAACTGTTCAATATAGGTCCCTCCCGCTCCTCATCCTCGGAATGCAAATGGGAGGTGACGCTCTTCAGTTCGTTGAGAATCATAGGCCGTCAGTGCCTACCGTATGGAGGTCGCCGAAGAACGATCGTCTGTAGCCGGTGACGCCGAAAACGCTCAAGGGTCGCAGGGATGCCAATATTGATCCCGACAATGTAGCCTTATCTCCGCTTCGCGAACTCGCGAGCATAGTAACCATTCCTCTATTGAAACAGCTAACGCGCTTTACGCAGGCGACAGGTCCCAATACGTCGCCGTTTCCAATGCTTATGCATGGCTCTACCTTGTCGAATTATGTTGGACCAAGGCTAAAGCCACCCTCATAACTTGGTACCTTGATGCCGCGCGGCCGTCCAGGACGAGCTCGGCTCCCTCCGCAATGCCTCTTTCGTTATATACGGTAAGTTTGCGCCGTGCCCCATGTTGACAAAAGAAACGAGTTGGTGGATCGATCGCAGGCGGAGTTCACTATTCCCACAGACGTCCTCTCGAGGGGGCATCGGCGAGGACTACGTCATGATTGTTGGCTTCCGTAAGGCACTGGGCCCTCCATGCCGAATTCGCGTAAAAGTGTCTTCCGACACTCGTCGAACCCACGAAGGTCCCCGCCAATGAGATTCTAGAGCAATATCTAAGCCTCGTCCGGCGAACAAGTGACGATGTTGAGGTCGCCCCGCTGCAAGCCCGCCTCAGACCAGAGTTCGGCGATTTTCATCGAGGCCCGAGGCGTGAAATTCGCGACTTTGAGAACCATGGTATTGTCAGTCGCCAAATACAACGGCGCCATCTAACCCATAGGCATCATCGTATGCACCGACGAGCTCACGATACTGGGTCGTATTTAGCCGACGGTGCACTCCGTGAGCGCGGGCCCTATCATGAGATGCGGAATGCCGCAGGCGAATTCAACTACTTCGAAGGCCTTGTTGGCTTCGCCAATAGCCTCGTCCCTGACCTTCCCGTTCAATCTCGTCATGAGTTCGATCAGTTCATCAATCCGCGCGTCCATGGGGGATTTGAGCTTGAAGAGCACATGGACCCTATTCAGGGCCGGAGTCTCGGACCAAGCCGGGGGAGCATCTTTTGCTGACTGCGTAACCACATCCACTTCCTCGGCCGAACAACAGGGCTGCGAGCGCTAAAATTTCCCCCGTCGAAGGGTCGAAGCAATCCGTATATTTACCGCTTCTCGACTCATGCCAATCCCCGCCCGAAAGTAACCGAGCCTCTTCGGTCTATTGGCTGTATAGAGTCCTCCCTTACATGCCGATCGTATGCTTCTCGCGCTGGACTCGTTCGCACCAAGGACCGACGTTCCAGTCGCCGTAGGCTCCGAGCCCAGCATGTTTGTCTTCACCCGAGTATACGGGCACGTGTACGAGCGAAAGTCCCTCGTGCGAGTAGGCAGCTTCGAGCGAAGCCTCGAGCTCAGAGCCTGAGCGGCCTCCCTCGAAGCCGCAGACACCGCCGAATGCACGGGCCATTGCGGGGTAGTCAACCTCGACCCGGTCGTCGGTACGGAATTCGGCGCCGTATTGTTCACGCTGCAACGAGCTTATCGCTGCCATTTTTCGATTGTCGAAAAGGACGATCATCCCCCGTAGGCGATACGACGCCGCATCAAGGAGGATTTGGGGGCACATTAGAAAGCTGCCATCGCCCGTGAAGGCGATCGGGTATCGCGGTGCATCGGCAATCGCCGCAGCAAGGATGCCAGAAGAGGCAAACCCCATGTATGAGGCTCCGGTTTCCGTAAAGGTTTCGCCAACGGCGTCGTCCTCTATTATCTGGAATCCGTTCGCTTGCACATCGCCCGCATCAAAATACTTGACAGCGCCTTTCTTCCGTGCGAATTCGGCGACGATCGAAACTGCGACAGGCTGAGTTAGGACGGTTAGGCCGAACTTGGGGTCGAGCAGAGAAGGGGCGGAGAGGCGCTCCATGAGGAATGCGTCCCACTCGGTCCGTTTTGCCCGGCACTCTTCAAACCAGGGTGTCGGAGAGGAGCCTTTATCGATGGCGCCCGCTCGGAGTATGGCAACGAGTTTCTCAATCACCGAGTTCGCGTCGCCTACCAGGGGTAGCGAGCCGTTGTAATGCGAGGCGTCCTGGTAATCGGTGTTGATCGCGATTACAGCCCTAGCGGCCTTCCACGCAGTGCCCGAGGAGTCCCACTGGCATACGGCTCGCGCACCAATCGTCACGATGAGGTCGCCGGCAGCCATAGCCGCGTTGCCCGATATTGATCCTTTCGAGCCACCGACTGTCATGTTCCGCGGATGCTTACCCGGTAGGATGCCTACTGCCGAGGGACCGTGCACGTAGGCCGCGTCCGTGCGGCGCAGGAATTCATCAAGAAGGATCGGGTCTAGGCGACGGGCGCCGTTGCCCGTCTTCACGACGACTCGTTCAGCTTCGGCGATAAGGCGCGCTGCTGCGATGTAAGGTTCGTCCGCGGCCGGCGCCGACGAGAAGTAGGAGGGAATGAGTGGGAGCTCCGCGAGGTTGAATTCCCGCATGACCTCGCCTTGTACGTTCATAGGCAACAGGAAGTAGAAAGGCTGCGGCCTTATCGGTCCGAACACGGTCTGGATACCCCGTTTCAGGGCTGCCGGCAGTGCCCATCCTGTATGGAGGGCGTAGGCGCTCCCAATGGCCTGGGCAAGTTTCAGGAAGGAAGCTTGATCCGGCCTCGGCACCTGCTGCATATTGTAGCCTTCGTCGTGAGTAGTCTCGTCGCCCAGGATGTAATACAGGCCCACGGAGTCCGAAGCCGGGACGAGAGAGGCGCTCAGAGCCTGGAGGGCCCCAGGTCCGATGGAGGTGAAGACCGCCGCCGTCTCGCCGTACTGCCATTTCAGGGCGGTAGCCGCGTGTGAGGCCTCTATCTCGCTACGCACATTGAATACAGCAACGGCACCTGCTGCCGCGTAGGCTCGCAAGGCTTCGCCCAATTCCGTCGTGCCATGCCCGAATACGCCTATGTACTTATGCACGCCTTGCCGGAGAAGTCCAATGATTAGGGCTTCGCTCAGCGTTACATCGAGGTTTCGCGCAAGCGCGCCTGATGCCAACGCTTCGTCAACGCCGCCTGATCCCACGATGATTCGTGCTCGTGCGAGCCTCGATTGGAATATGGTTAGCGCTGTATTCATCTGTCTAGCCTCGCCTCGATGGCGCGAGTTAGTTCTGCATCGGTCCTTCTATTGCTTGAGGTTTTGTCGAGAAGAATCCCGCGGATGCCTGGGTAAAGGAGGGCCGGGAGGATCGCCTCGTCCGTAAGTGCGGATACAATGTCGGCCATCGATCGGTGTGTTGTAGTAGAGATCCGTCCGAGGAGCTCGCGCGAGTGCGCCTGTGGCTCGCTGCGGCTTTTTGGGAAGCCCGAGGCTCGCTCGAACGTAAAAAGCTCGTCAAAGATAAGACTTAAGTTGATACCGGACGCCCAGCCGTAGCCCTGGTTCAGGGCAAGGCTCACACAATTACCGTCATTAATCCTCGCAAAGAGCCAGGCGTCGAGCGGAGTTAGAATATGGCCACATGAGACACCGGGATATGCAAGAACAGCGTTGAGGAATCCCTGCCCCGTGCCGCAGCCGCCGACGACAAAATCGACTTTTCCCATACCGAGGACAAGGGCCGCGAGGAGGCCCGTGTGGATGTAAGAGAGTTCAGGCTCTTCACCACTCTTCCGCATGCCGCAATTGACGATCTCGTGTCCCCTGCCCTCGAGGGCTTGAAGGATGTCGGCGTTCCTATCCGCCGCGCTCGTTTCGTTAATAACCGCGATTCTCATTGCAGCCTCCCATCGCTATGGATAGTCGCACTCATTTTTCACCCTGCCCTTCAGCTTGACGGAACGGCTGACCGCTGCTGCGATGCCCGCGGCATCCAGGCCATACTTGGCGAAGACGAGGTCGTCATCGCCCGATTCCATGAATACGTCAGGGAAACCGAGTCGATCGACGCGACAGGGCACCTCTTCCGTGATGATTTCGCAAACTGCGCTGCCGAATCCACTTGAACGAGAATGATTTTCTAAGGTGACGAGATGCCCGCAGTCCCGCGCCGCCTTTACGACTGCTGCCCGATCCATCGGTTTTAGCGTCCCGAAGTGGAGGATTCGCGCGTGGATACCTTCGCGGACCAAAATGGAGGCGGCGTCCAACGCGCGATGCGCCATCATGCCCTCGGAGAGGATGGCGACATCGCCGCCCTGCGCGAGCTCAACCGCTTTCCCTAGCTCTGGCGCGCAGTTTGGACCGAAGAGGGTGGGGAGCTCGCACCGGACCGTGCGAAGGTAGACAGGGCCGGGCAGGCGCATGGCAAGATCGGCCATAGCTCGGGTCTCGTTCGCATCGGCGGGCGAAAAGATGGTCATGCCCGGCATCCCGCGCATTATCGCGATGTCCTCGATAGAGGAGTGTGTCGCCCCTCCCCTTCCCGAGGGCAGGCCGCCGTACGAACCGTTGAGCTTGACGGGAAGCGCGGCGTGCGCGACCGAGACGCGCACTTGGTCGCACGCCCGCGTCGAGAGGAATACGGCGAACGCCGATACCCAAGGGATGAGCCCGCAAGCCGCGAGTCCCGCTGCTACGCCGACCGAATTAGCCTCCGCTATGCCCATCTCGTAAAAACGGTCGGGGAAGGCTGCACGGAATAGAGAAGTACGCGTCGAGGTGCAGACATCGGGGTCCAGTACTACCATGTCAGGATATCTCCCGGCTATCTCGACCAGCGCCCGTCCGAAGGCTTCCCTCGGCGATTCCATGCCGCTTGAGCTCATTCTCCCACCTCTGCCATCGCTCGAACGAATTCCTCGTCGTTCGGCGCTTTGCCGTGCCACTCGTAACGGCCTTCCATGAAGGAAACGCCCTTGCCTTTGACAGTCCGCGCCACTACGGCGACAGGTCCCGTTGCCGCGTGTTCTCTGGCGCCCTCGAGGGCGTGAACGAGAAGCGACATGTTATGGCCGTCGACGACGACGACATCCCATCCGAAGGCGCGCCATTTATCCTCGAGGGGCTCGAGGCCGACTGCGTCCTGCGTTTTCGACGCAAGTTGGACGTCATTCGAGTCGACTATCGCGACCAGACCGGGCAGCGCCCTCGCGCCTGCATAGAGGATTGCCTCCCACACTTGTCCTTCTTGAAGCTCGCCGTCGCCGACGAGGACGAATGTACGGAAGTTCCCGAGCCCAGGTCGTGCGCCCGCGGCGAGGGCCATCCCGATCCCGCATGAAAGTCCCTGGCCAAGAGAGCCGGTGGACATGTCGACGCCCGGTGTCTTATGCATGTCCGGATGAGCCTGCAACAGGGTCCCGAGCTCGTCGAAGGTATCGAGGAGACTCAGTGGGAAGTAGCCACGTAGAGCGAGTGTCGAGTAGTAGCCCGGCGAGGCATGCCCTTTCGAGAGAATGAAGCGGTCTCGATCGGCCCTCCCCGGGCGGGTCGCCTCGATATTACGCATGACGCGAAAGTAGAGCGCGACGAGTATCTCGACCTCAGATAAAGATCCGCCTGTATGCCCCATTCCCGCGTGATGCGTCGTTTGAAGGATGAGGCGGCGGACCTCAATTGCCTTGTTTTCGAGGATTTCTATAGGGAGCTCTTCATCTGGCATAGGTATTCTCGCTTTCTTGCTTATTATACAATATGGTTGCGTATATGTCCACAAATTCTAGTTTCATCCTTGATCTTCATGCGACGCTGTTTTATCATCACTTCATGCCTAAACAAGAAGGGGCGATGGTCCAGTCTGTGGAACGCGCATTGAGCCTCCTCGGACGGATAGCCGACCACCCCGAAGAGAAATACAGTCTTACGGATTTAACGGAATTTCTTGGGATAGACAAGAGCTCTGTATTCAGGCTGCTTTCCACTCTCATAAAGCACAACCTTGTGAGGCAGGAGGAAGGTAAAAAGGGCTATCAGCTCGGCTTCGGAATTTATTCGCTCGCCGCCGCCCTCCGCGATCAGCTTAAGTTGACGGAGTTGGCTTCGCCTGCCTTGAAACGCTTGGCATATTCGACTAAGGAGAATGCGCACCTGGCAGTGCGCTCGGGCACCAGGGCTGTTTTCATCGACCGCGAGCGGGCGACCAAAACCATCGCCGCAAATACCAACATCGGTGATTCGGAGGATCTGCATTGCACGGCGGTCGGCAAGTGCTTGGCATGCAAATTCTCGCGCTCTGAGCTTGAGCAGCTCTTCGAAGGTACGACGTTGACCCGATATACAGATCGCACGATATGCGACCTCGACCTTCTTGCCGAAGAGCTGGCAGCCGTGCGTGAGCGCGGTTACGCGCTCGACCGGGAAGAAAATGAAAGCAATGTCGTTTGCCTAGCCGCGCCCGTCTATAACTTTGAGCGTAGCGTCGAGGCGTCGATTGGGATATCGGGCCCCCGCGACCGCATGGAGGGCCAACTTGAGGTATTTGCCGCCGAGGTGCTGGCGGCCGGGCGTCGGCTCTCCGCCCTTATGGGCGGGGATAAACATCCGCCCTCGGTAATTATACCGTCGTCTTGATTTTCTAGCGCTGAGTGATCGTATCCACTAGTGTCTCGCCGGGGCAGTCTTCAGCGCTCCTATCGCCGATTAGGAGGATCAAAGAGGTTATTGCGACGCATTCTTAGCGAGTTTCGGGGATCGCAAGGAGTCCCGTGGACTTCATTTACGGCACGATGACCGGATAGGGGTTAGAATGGACGCGAGTGGGATTGCCGCGATTTGCGGCGCTGCTTTTTTTACAGGCTTTTCCAAGTCCGGGATGCCCGGCATGGGGATACTCGTGCCTATCCTCGCGGCCGCGGCCATGCCGGCGCGGTTGTCGACAGGCTTTATCTTGCCGGTTTTTATCGAAGGGGACTGCGTCGCTGTAGGGTATTGGAGACGAAAGGTCGGATGGCCTCGCCTGGTGCGCATTTTGCCTTGGGCGGCGCTTGGGATACTTCTCGGTTATTTCCTGATGGGCGTGCTGAGCGAGGCCATCTTCAAGCCGATGCTTGGTGCGATTATTGTGGCGATTGTATGCCTCGACTTGGGGCGCCGCGCGGCGAAGGTGGAGTTCCGAGCGGAAAGCCACTTCCTAGCGGCCGTCATGGGAATCATCGCCGGCGCCTTAACGATGATCGGGAATGCCGCCGGTCCCGTAATGACCATCTACCTCCTTTCAATGAAGCTGCCGAAGGAAGAGTTCGTCGGTACCGGTGCCTGGTTCTACTTCATCATCAACCTTTTCAAGCTTCCCTTCAGCATAGCTTTGGGCATCGTAACCTGGGCAACGCTCAAGACGAACTTCGAGCTCCTCCCTCTAGTGCTGCTCGGGAGCCTGATGGGCGTGCTCGCGATGAAGCGGATGTCCCAGAATCTATTCAATATTGCTGCCGAGGTCCTGGCCGTCGTAGGCGGCATCCGTCTGCTCTTCTGAGCGAGCCTCGAGGGGCGGCCGAATATAGCCGGTTCCTGGACGAGCGTGGAAGTGCCGTTGCCTATATCGCCTTGACCTTTTGGTACGTGGCGAGCGCTTTCGCGAAGCCGTCGCCGGCGCACTCATTCAGCAGCCTCGCCGCGGTCGGGAAAACCGACATAGCGAGCATTTCGAGTTCTTCGGGCGAAAAATCCGAGAGGACGTAGCCGGCGACGTCGGGATGCTCGGGGCGGCCGATCCCGAAGCGCAGGCGAGCGTAATCGCGCGTTCCCAGGCGCGCCTCTAGGGAGCGCAGGCCGTTGTGGCCGCCTAGGCCCCCGCCCATTTTAAGGCCGACGAATCCGAAAGGCATCTCAAGCTCGTCGTGTATTGCGAGGAGCTCGGAAGGCTCGATTTGATAGAATCGCATAAGCTCCGCTGCAGAGTCGCCGGAAAGGTTCATGTAAGTCTCGGGCAGGAGGATCCAAGCCCGTCCCGCGTCGCTCTCGCGTATGGCGAAGCGCCCCTTGAATTTTCGCTCCCAGCGGAGCTCGTTGTAGTAGGGCAGGGATTCGAGGAATTGCCAGGCCACGTTGTGGCGATTCTTCGAGTATTCGCGGCCGAAATTGCCGAGGAAGGCGAAGAGCCTGATCAAGTCTCCCCTCCTGGGTGAGGTTTGACCGTCCGCGCGAGCGATAGTACATTTTCGAGCAGACGGGCGGTACGGAGGGTAGCATGAAAGTCGATCCCAGGTTCAGCCTTTCGGTCGAGGACGGGGATCGGCAGAAGGCCTTGCGCTTCTTCGCTGTGGAGGACTTGGCCATTGGCGAGAGCGCAACGTCGCTTTTCGACGTGGGTTTCGGCGAGCTCTGCGACCTGACTGAAGTCGGGGCAAGGCAGCGGAAGGCCTTCGAATCTACCAGCGATCGGACGATTTTCTCTAATGGATGGCAGTCCTGGAGCTTCAGCGGCGAGCTCGCCGCGGGCGAGCGAGTGCGCCGCGCTCGGATCATCCCCAATATAGCCGTGTATTGCGACGGTCCAGGCCCCTTCGAGGCCGGGGGCGAAGTACTCTCCCGCTTCCTTACCTATGTCCGCGCCGGCGAAGGAAGGCTGGTGCTCCTTTCGGCTGGCATGCCGGAACGGGTGAGGCCGCCCGTCTCCTTCAGGGTGGACCGATCCAATTTCGGAGTCAGGGCCGAGATCAGCGCGAAGGGCGGGCGATTTGCGAGGGGCGATATCGTCGCGGAGATCCGTCTTTTCTATCGAGAAGGCTACTTCGCGACTAAAGACGCTCTCCGCGACGCCTTCCGCGGGAATCGCCATTTCGAGCGATTGGCCTTCCTGGGCTCGGGGGCCCCAGTGGTGCCAGGGGGCTACGAGTCTTGGTACAACCACTATACGGGCATAGACGACTCGATAATCAAGGGGGACCTCGCGGCGATCGGCGCCAACGACAATTTGATCAACGCCTATTATCTTCGCAGAGGCAAGCCGACGGTATTCCAGATCGACGACGGCTGGGAGAAAGCTGTCGGCCAGTGGGAGCCCGACGAGTTGAAGTTCCCCCGCGGGATGAAGGTCCTAGCGGAAGAGATCGAGGCGAAGGGCCTGATACCCGGGATTTGGGTCGCGCCTCTTATCGTGACGAAGGGCAGCGAGATTTTCGAAGAGCGGCCGGAATTGCTGCTTCGCGACGACAGGGGAAAGCCCGTACCGGCAGGCTATAATTCAGGCTGGAACGGAGTGTTCTACTGCCTCGACATATCGCTGCGCGAGGTTGAGGAATATCTCGACGGAGTTCTCGAGCGACTCGTCGCCGAATGGGGTTACCGTTACTTGAAACTTGACTTCCTCTATGCCGGGTTCATCGAAGGATCGCGGGCGAGGCCCGCAAAACCAGCTGGGGGCGGAGCGGCCTACGAGCACTACGACCGCCTAATGCGGCGCCTAACGTCTCGAACGCGCGGTACAAGGGGGCGGGAAGTGGCGTATCTGGGCTGCGGAGCTCCTTTGGAGCCCTCTTTCCGCCACTTTCCCCTCATGCGGATTGGCGCCGACACGAAGGAAGTGTGGGATGACCCATTCCTGAAGCGAGTCGTACGGCATCAGGGTCGGCCCGCGGCCTATACCAATCTCTCGGATACGATTGGCAGGTCCCTTCTCGATGGCACGGTGTTCGTCAGCGATCCCGACGTGGTCTTCTGCAGGACGGCGAGAATGGAGTTGACGGATGCCGAGAAGGAGCTAGTGGCCCTCGCCGATTTCATGCTTGCCTCCCAGATAATGTTCTCGGATGATACGCGCGAATTCGGGGATAGGGAGGAGCTAGCTTTTACGGCGCGTGTGGTAGGGCTCTACGACAGGCTCGCGGGCCGCGAGTACGGTGCCGAGCGCGTCGGGAGGGACACATTCCGGATCTTCAGCCGGGACGGAAAGGTCGCGGGCCTGGCAAACCTGTCGGACCGGGCTTGGATCCAGCCCTCGTCGCGATGGAACCTCGGGAAGGCGATAGTGGCCCATGCGCGGCGGGGCGACGGCACTCTCGCCTTCGCCCCGAGGAGTCTGTCGCTTTTCGAAGAATGAGGAGAGCAATGGAAAAAACTGTCTTCGTGATCGGCCACAGGAATCCCGATACGGATTCCGTTGTGGCGGCCGTTGCCTACGCCGCGCTCAAACGCGCGACCGGGATGCCGGAAGCTCGCGCCGCTCGTGCCGGCGCGGTGAATCCCCAGACCGAGTACATCTTTGACCGCTTCGGCCTCGAGCTGCCTGAATTCATCTCCGACCTCGTCCCGAAGGCGGAGTACTTCCTTTCCGGACCGGCGAGAACCGTACGCTCGGACACGCCATTATGGTCGGCCCTTGCCCTTCTCGGCGACGGCGCGGGAGAAGCCCTGCCCATAGTCGACGACGATGGGCGGTATCGCGCGCTCCTCCACTACGGCTCCTTCGCCCAGAACATCATCGCCAAGATCAATCCCCGCAAGAAGGCGGTCATATTGACAAGCGTCCGCCATCTCATGGAGACGATCAAGGCCCAGGCCATCGTCTCCTTCGACGAAGGAGACGTATTCAAGGCCAATATGATCGTCGCGGCCAATCAAACGGAATCGGTGCGAGCCGTGCTCGAGGCCGAGAGCGCCGCGAACAAGGTCTTGCTCGTAGGCGACCGCGACGACGTGCACAGGCTGGCCATGGAGTCGGGGGTCCGGGTCCTCATCGTCACCAACGGCTTTGTCGTCAGCAAGGAGCTGCGAACCGTCGCCGAAAGCAAGCGCATTACCGTCCTCGTCTCGCCCTACGATACATCGAGCACGTCCCTTCTCGTCCTCTACTCGACCCCGGTTCATGCCATGGGTGACTCGGAGACTAAGCCGATCCATAAGGGAGTGCGAACGAGGGACGCCAGGAAAACCCTCGCCGCCTCTCCCAGCAGGTCGGCGGCTGTGGTCGACGACGACGAGCGAGTAATCGGGCTGCTGCGCGAAGGCGATCTTCTAAGGGAGCCCAGCGTAGAGGTGATCATGGTCGACCACAATGAGTTCGGCCAGGCCGTCGAGGGCATCGAGAATTATCGCATCCTCGAGGTCATCGACCATCACCGCCTGGGTTCCTTCTCGACCAGGTACCCCATTACCTTCATCAATCGCGTCGTCGGCTCGACGAGCACCATGATCGCCGGCATGTACCGCGACCAGCGCATACCGATCCCCAAGGAGATAGCTGCGATACTGCTCTGCGGCATCCTCTCCGATACCCTAATCCTCAGGTCCGCTACGACGACCGAGGAAGATCGCGACGAGGCAGAGTACCTCGCAAACATCGCCGACCTCGAGGTATCCGAGGTCGGCGAGGCGATAATGCAATCCGCCTCCAGGGCGGCGAGCAGGCCGGCGGAAGAGATAGTACGCCTCGACCTCAAGGAATACGAGACGCAGAAAATCAAGCTCAGCGTGAGTCAAATCGAGGTATCGGATACAGTCCTCGTGATGGAAAAGCGCGGCGAGATCCTGGCGGCGCTGGCGAATATCCGAAGCGAGAAGGCCTATTACCTTTCGGCCTTGATGGTGACGGACGTGACCGAGCTGGTGAGCCTCCTTTTCATCGTCGCGGACAGGGATTTTCTTACCCTCGTGAGCTATCCCTCCAACGGAGACGGCGTCTACGTCCTTCGGGACATGCTTTCGCGGAAGAAGCAGCTCATGCCTGCGATCCTAGAGCTCGTCGAGAGGGCCCTAGGCTAGGAAGAGGCTTTCTGAGCTGCCGAACGTAGAGATCGCGGTGGGTGATATGGGCAATCTGTCGCGACGGGCCTCGACCTCCGCTATGTCGACGTCCCGCCCGAGGAAGCCAAGCGGGCGCAGCTCGCCGCGGGGATGGCGCCGTATCTCGCCGACGCGTTGGCCGAGCCTTTCCCGGAGCGTCGGAAGGGCAAGGAAGCCAATGTCTCTACGATCATCCCCACGGTATTCGGCATGCGCGCGACCAATTTCCTCGATTTCGCGACTCGCCATGCGGCGATCTTCCGCGGAGAGCAGGCTGTCCCGAAGGTCTGAGTTTCAGGACACGGCCATTCCGTGGCACTTCTTGTACTTCCTGCCCGAGCCGCAGGGGCAGGGATCGTTACGGCCGATCTTTGGGCCCTCGCGCACGACGGTCTCGGGAATGACTTCGCCGTCGGCGAAAAGCCAGGCATCGTCCCGCCTTACGAAGGCGGCCTTCTCGTGGTGCTCCTCTCGCAGTCCGCCCTGGACATATGTCGCCTTGAACTCGACCATGCCTTCATCCTCCGAGGGGCCGCCGTTCTCGGTCTTCAGGATCTTGAGGCCGAGCCACGTGGATCTTTCGCTCCAGTGCCTGGTAGCTTCTATGTCGATGCCGTGATCGTCGTCGTGGAGGCAGGTTGCGATGATATAGTCGATCGCCTTCGTGGCGTAGGCCGTATAGCGGCTCCGCATCAGGGCCTCGGCGGTTGAAGGTTTGGCCTTTCCCGATATGAAGGGGCCGCAGCAGTCTTCGTACGGATGGCCTGAGCCGCAAGGGCAGTTGTCCATGGAATGATCCTCCGGCTCACCTTTGTACACGGAAGGCAGGAGATAGGCAATGCCGCAAGTTACTTCCCGGAACGACCGCCCGATTTATCCTCGAGGATCCGCGATACGAAGCGGACTTCGTCCTGCAACCTTCGTACGCTTTCCTCTCGCTCTTCGACGCGCTTCTCGAGAGCGGTCAGCCTACTCTTTAGAGACTCGATGTCGGTGGAGGGGACGGCTCCTGCGACCTCCTTGGCTCTGGCCTTGGCCTGTACCATCTTCGTCGCCATGTCGCCCAGAACGCTGACTACGGTAATCACTACGACTCCCAGCACGATGATCGTCACGATACCCATTTCAGTCTCCTTGCTGCGCTCGCGGACCAGGGGTCGAATTCTAGGCTCTCCCGGCTCGGACCCGGCTCATCGAACTGTCGCGGCATCGGCCGCCGCCTTAAAGAATCTTTCGCGCAATGCGTCTTCACCGGGTTTGGAGCCCGTCGGTACAACTCCGCCGGCCGAATGTGCGTGGCCGCCTCCGCTGCCGATACCCCCCAGGGCGGCGCGCACGAGGCCGAAAGCCGAGACCGCCGCGCTCTTCGAGCGGACCGAGACGTGTATGCCGCCCTCATCCTCCTGGGCGACCACGGCGGCCGAGAGCTCCTCGGCCCTTAAAGCGAATTCCGCCAGCACCGCAAGGGCCTCCTGCCCGCAGGGACCGCGCATGAAGGCGAATAGGATGCCGTCGCGGACTACGGCCTTCCCGAGAGCCGAGACTATGAGGCCCAACTCCCGCAGGTCGAGCACCGTCCGGACGATCCGGCTTGCCAGCTCCCAGTCGCCGCTTTGGTAGAGCGCTGTGTAGGCGGCGAAATCGGCGTCGGAGCAGCTGCGACTCAGGAAATCAGTGTCCGACTGGATACCCGCGAGGAGGGCGGTGGCGATGCCGCGCGGAGGCTCCCAGCCCGCCTCTTCCCAATAGCCGCGGATTATCGTCGAGCAAGAGGCAAGCTCGGGACGAAGGTCGAGGAAGGGAGCGCTTACCTCTCCCGACTTGCAATGATGGTCTATGACGGCGATGAGCTCACCCGCCGCGAGGCTCACGTTGCCGTTCGCCGGCGAGCCGTCTACGATGATGACTTGTACATCCCTTCCGCTTTCGGATGCCGGCGCGAGGTCGATGCCGAGCTCATATATGAGGGTTCGAAGGCTGCGGCTCCTGAGCTCCCCTCGGTAACAGCAAGCCGCGGAGAAACCCTTTCGGCGGAGCGCCGAAGCTAGCCCCCAGGCCGAGGCCACTGCGTCTATATCCGGGTAATCGTGGGTCTGCACGGCTACTGGGCGCTGCCCATCGAGGAGGGAGGCCAGCTCCGGAAAGCGCTCAGCCATTAGACCCTGCGCCGAGGCGTTTACGCTCTGCGAGGAGCAGGCGGTATTCGAGCGTACCCTCTCGTTTCATCTCCTCGCCGAGCGCGAGGTATTTGGAGGCTAAGTCGATCTTGCCCCTGCATATCCAATATTCGGAGAGGTAAAAGAGCATCGCCGACTTGAGATCGAGCCTTTTCTCCGCTTGGATGTCGAGCTCGAGATCGGATGTGGCGTCGTTCTGGTCCTGCATCAAGCGTAACATGGCCCAGTAGATACCGTTCTTCTCGCGGTCGATCCCGGAGGCGAGGGATCCGGCGTACGTGGCCGCGTCCTTGGGCCTTCCAGAGCGCCACAGGGCGAGGCCGGAGGCGATCGCGTACTCGTAACGGTCGGGCGAAGAGGAATAGGCTCGCTGGAAATCGGCGGCGGACTCAGTCCAGAGTCCGAGGCGGAACGCCGCGGCCCCCGCGGACTCGAAGGCATACCAGTAACCGGGATTGAGTTCGATCACCTTGCGGTAATCGTCGAGGGCCGCCGCGTCCTTGCCTGCCTCCTCCAGGATCCCGCCGCGATACGCGTAGGAGAGAAAATATCCGGGGTCGAGGGCGATGGCCTTGTCGAAGTCGACCTGTGCCCCGGCCATGTCGCGCTTGTCGAGACGGTAACGGCCGCGGTCGAGATAGAGCCAGGATTCGTCCGGAGCCAATGATACCGCCGTATCGAGGTCTTCCTCGGCTTCCTTATATTTACCCTGTTGGTATCTCGCGCGGCTTCGGTCGGAATATGCGAGCGGAGAGGCCGGCTCGAGCGCTATGGCCGCGGAAAGCCTGGACTCCGATTCCGGATACTTAGCCTCGCGGTATAGCGTCCTGCCAAGCCCGAGCGATGCGTCGACGCTATTAGGATCAACCGCGAGGGCGCGCCTGAAGTAGTCCTCGGCCTTCGGCCAGGATTTTGCGTCCAAGTAGTATTCACCCCAGGCGTTGAGAACCGCCCCGTCGGCCGGCGCGGTAACCGAGGCTCGATCGAGGTAGGAGCGTCGAGCTTTGTCGTCGCCGCCGAATCGAGCGAGTTCCGCGCCCATAACAAGCGCGCGCGGGTTCGCGGGATCGGCGGCGAGAATAGCATCGACTTCCGTCCTTGCCGCATCGAGTTTGCCTGCGGACACGAGCGCGGCGGCATGGGCCAGCCTGAGATCGGTATCGGCCGGAGAGGCGGCGGCGAGATCGCCGAGCTTGGCGGCCGCCGCCGAGGCGTCGCCTTTGTCCAGGAGCTTGGCGGCCGCTTCGACCGTCCGGAGGCGCTTTTGTTCAGGGCTCGGCGCACTGGCGGGAGGCTGCTTTGCGGAAGCCGTCGCGGTCCTGGGCGCTCCGGCGCATGCGGCCAGGAGCGACAGGGCGAGGACGGCGGCGATCGCGCCCGTTATGCGCGGCGTTCGTGGAAAGATTCTCGAGAAGCTTGTCTTCTCACACCCGAAGCTCGTTTCAGACTCGTGATCCATATTTTCCCACTCCCCAATTCGGCTCCCTCGATGGGGCGCTCGATACTAACCCGGGCCCCTTCATTATACAAGGTTGCACAAGGCACTGTTACCGGCTATAGTCCATATCCGCAATGCAAAGCGGAGCCTTCCGGCGGGCCCTCGGCCTTACACTCCTCTATATCGGCTTGTTCGTCCTCGCCGTCGTCGTGCAATTTTCCAAAGGGCCGGGCCTATCCGAGAAGTTCGGCTCTCTTACCATCAGCGCTTCATATCCTAAGACGGCAGCCCACGCCGATGCCGGTACGATCCCCGAATCGCTTCGCCTTTCCTACTCGGGGCTCTCTTTTCTGATATCGCCGAAATCGGTCGCGGAAACCGTCGGCGCGGATGGCTTCACGACTCCTCTTTCGCTGACCTCGATAGACAAACTTCCGAACGGGATACTCATCAATTTCTCATCCGGAGTCACACTTAAGGCGGCGATCGACAATGGCCCGCCCGAGCATTTCGGGCTCGCCGCAACCGCTCCAGACGGCGTCACGGCGGTGCGTCTCAGGCTTTCCCCGTACCGATCCGTCCGGTTCTCGGAAAAGGACGGCAAACGGAGCCTCGATTCGGCCGGAGCATCCTATGAGATCAGCCTCGGGGCAGGTAGCCTTGATGCCTCCGGCGGCTTTATATCCCTACGTCCCGGAGATTCCGGCTTCGTCCTCGCTAAGGTCCCGCCCGCTGCGCCTGCTCAGCCGAAGACAGCGCCTCCTGAGAAGCTCGTTGCCCAGGCACCCAAGGAGCCCGAGGCCTTCAAGGCCGAGATAGCCGTATGGCGGGACAAGGTCTGGTCAGGCTTCTCAACGACGCGATTCGACGCGGACAAAATAACATGGAAAGGCGCCGACGGCCTCCCCGCGTTTTCCGAAAAGACGCTGACTGCCTATCTCGCGGAGTCCCTCGCGCGAGGAGTCTTTGCGGATTCCCTGGCGCGCGTTCGGGGAGCGAAGGAGAAATGGACCGACCAGCTCAGTTACCTTTCCGCACCGTACATTGGCGGTCTCGTTCCCAAGATGAAGGCCCTCGAGGCCGGCGATCTCGCCGAGACGAAGCGCCTTACCCAGCTCATCGCCGATAAATCGCCGTCGATCCTCGAGGTAGACGGATTCCTCCGCTTCCTCCTCGACCGAGCGCCGCCTTCCCTCGCCCGGGACGCCTTCCGGTACTTCTCGGGGATAGATCCCGCCAAGCTCTCGATCAGGCAGTCCATCGGCTACCTAGGCGGAGCGCTCGACGCTAAAGCCGTCTTCAACCTCAAGGACGAGGAAGACCCTTTCCGCGATCCCGCGGTTTCGGCCGACCTTATAGTCGCGGCGGCCCGTAGGACCTCCACCGCCCTGTACCTAGTCACCGAGGATGACGGCTCCAGCGATGTCCGGACTTCGTTGATAGGAGGGTGCTTCCTCGCGGCCTATGGAGCGGGCAGCGCCAAGCCCGAGTATATTGGCATCGGCCAAGGCCTGGTAGAGGGCGTGCTCGGGTTATCGGATCCCCAAGGCTTCGTACCGGCTCGAGTCTCTGTTCGCGCTGACACGATCGATCAGAGAACGGGCGCGATCGCCCCTGAGGAACTCTACCCCATCGTCGCCGGTAATTCCTATTATCCGCGTGAAGTCTCTTTTTACCGCGACATTGCGCCGGGATTCTGGGCTTGGACCTGCGCCCCCTCGCTCGTCGTCCAGGCAAGCGCCTCGCGCTACGTGTTTACGGCCGTCTTCCCTGCGGGCCGCTCTCACTATCTGACCTTTTATGGTGTCAAGCCTTTCGCGAATATCCAGCTTTACGACATCGATTACAGCCCCGATAGCCAATTCGAGAGCTACGATGCCTCAGGATATCTTTATAAGAAGGAAGCGGGGGCGCTATACATAAAAATGAAGCACAAAAAGGATAGCGAGGATATAAAGCTCGCATTCTAGCCTGCCTTCAATATCTGCTAGACGACCAAGTATTGACTGGCTAAAAGGCTTTCAGTAGAGTGCTCCATGCGCATCGAGACCTGCTACCGCCGTCCAGGACTCGACGGCAGGGGCACCGCGCCGGCCGAGAAGCTCGCGCGCGCTTTGGGCGAGAGTGCCTCGGTTCGGGTTGCCGACGTGGTTCTCCTCGATTTCCCCCTGCTCAAGGCAACCGCGGAAGAGCTCTTCTCCGATCCGGTGACGCAGTTCGTCGCCGAGGTTCCGCTGTCAGGCCTTCCGTCCTTCACCGGTTGGGACTGGTTAGTCGAGATAGCTTATCGGCCGGGCGTCACCGATACGCTCGCCCTTACGGCGCGCGAGGCCATCGTGATCGCCGACGGAGCCCCGATCGGCCGGCCCTGGCTCGTGCAGACTGCCAGGCTTTATATAGTGAAGGCCAGACGATCGTCCGCCGATATCGTGCGCCGCGCCTTCTCTAGTCTTTGGAACCCCCTCGTGCAGTCGGCCATTTTCCTTTCCAAAGCGGATTGGGAGAGGGGGGCGCGGCTGCCGGACCTATATCCGGCCGTTTCGCTCGCCGACGATCCGGAGTCCGAGCTCTTCGAATTGGGCGCGCTGGATGACGAGGGCCTCGCAGCTCTCTCCTCGGGCCGGCTCCTCGCCTTGAGCCTGGCCGAGATGCGAGCCGTCAAAGCCTACTTCGAGTCTCCGGTGACCCGCGCGGACCGCGCGGCCGCCGGCCTGCCTTCCGCTGCGACCGACGTCGAGATTGAGATGATCGCCCAGACCTGGAGCGAGCACTGCAAGCATAAGATCTTCAACGCCGAGATCAAATATTCCGAAGCGGGAGCGCCGATTCGCGAAATCGCCTCCCTGTTCAAGACTTATATCCGCTCGACAACGGAGGAACTCGCGCCTTCGCGGCCCGATCTCCTCTCGGTGTTCACTGATAACGCCGGCGTGTTTAAGTTCGACGACACCACCGCGATCTGCATGAAGACGGAGACGCACAACTCGCCCTCAGCCCTCGATCCCTATGGCGGGGCGATCACCGGGATCGTGGGCGTCAATCGCGATATCCTGGGAACTGGCATTGGGGCGTCTCCGCTCTTCAATACCGACGTGCTTTGCTTCGGGCCGCCATCCATCCCGGACGAGGCAGTCCCGGAAGGCCTCATCGTCCCGAGGGAACTGCTTGCCGGTGTGCACCGAGGCATCGTAGATGGAGGCAACCAGTCAGGGATTCCAGTCGTAGCCGGCGCTTTCGCGTTCGACGAAAGCTACATGGGGAAGCCCCTCGTATTCTGCGGTACGGGCGGCATCATGCCGATGGAGATCCGCGGGGCGCCTTCCTGGGAAAAGGCCGCGAGGCCCGGCATGCTCGCCGTCATGGTCGGGGGGCGGATTGGCAAGGACGGCATCCATGGCGCTACCTTCTCGAGCCTCGCCTTGGACGAAGCCAGTCCCTCCTCCGCCGTCCAGATCGGCGACCCGATTACGCAGAAGCGCATGAGCGACTTCCTTCTCGAGGCGCGGAGCGAGGGACTTTACGCGGGCATCACCGATAACGGAGCAGGTGGGCTATCGTCGAGCCTTTGCGAGATGGCCGAGTCCTCGGGCGGCGTGAGGATCGACCTCGACAAATGCCCCCTGAAGTATCCGGGCCTCTCGCCCTGGGAGATCCTCGTATCGGAAAGCCAGGAAAGAATGAGCCTAGCCGTCAGGGCCGAGTGCCTGTCGGAGCTATTAGGCCTCGCCGCGAGGCGTGGCGTGGAAGCAAGCGTCGTCGGCGAGTTCACGGCTTCGGGCCGTATCGAGGCGATCTTTCGCGGAAGGACCGTTTGCCTCGTCGATATGGAATTCCTCCACCGGGGGCTTCCGACCATGCGCCTTTCCGCTCGCTGGGTTCCTCCTTTTATCGCATCTTCCCGGCTCGATGGCCGCGCGGACTGGACGTCCGCCCTTTTCTCCGTCCTTGCCGATCCCGACGTTGCCTCGAAGGAAGCCTTGGTCAGGCAATACGACCACGAGGTGAAGGGGATCTCGATAGAAAAACCCTTCACGGGCTTGAACCGGGACGCGCCGAGCGACGGAGGCGTGCTCAAGCCATTGTACGATTCATGGCGCGGCCTCACCGTTACGCACGGGATATGCCCGAGGTTGTCGTCGCACGACGCGCGGGCGATGGCCTTTGCGGCCGTCGACGAAGCCTATCGCGCCCACATCGCGCTCGGCGGCGATCCCGCTCGAGCCGTCGCCCTGGATAATTTCTGCTGGCCCGATCCCGTGGAATCGGCCACTAATCCCGACGGTGCATTCAAGTTGGCTCAGCTCGTCCGGGCCTGCGAGGCCCTCCGCGAGGCTTGCGTCGAATACGGCCTCCCTCTCGTCTCGGGCAAGGACTCGATGAAGAACGACGCCTTCGCCGGTGGAAGGCGGATCTCGGTAACCCCGACCCTCCTCGTTACCTTGGTCGGCATCATCGACGACGTTCGGAAGGCGAGCTCCACGGATTTCCTGTCGGCGGGCGATCTGGTATATGTAGTCGGCGCGACCGGCAGCCGGTTGGGGGCATCAGTGCTCGAGCGGGCCCTCGATGCGTCCGGCGGTCGCCGCCCCTCGCCGGCGCACCTTCTAGGTCCTTGCCCCGTCGCCTCTCCCGAAGAGCATCTGCCGATATACCGGGCAGTCGCTCGAGCCCTCAGTGGCCGGGCTCTGCGCTCATGCCACGACCTTTCGGACGGCGGCTTGGCCGTCGCCCTCGCCGAGTCCTGCCTGGGGGGCCGCCTCGGAGCTGAGCTACGCCTCGACGCGATGCCGAGGCGCGGGGTGCCGGAAGGCTCAGGGCGCGAAGGGTCCTATCCCGACGCGTCAGTCCTCCTTTTCGCAGAGGATACAGGACGTTTCCTGGTCTCCATACGTGCCGAGGATCGCGAGCGCTTCGAGCGCAGCATGGCGGGACTATCCGTCGCGCTTCTGGGCGAGACTATCGCCGAGCCGAGGCTTCGAGCCGAGCTCGGCGGGAAGCGCGTACTCGACGCCGCGCTGGATGAGCTCGACCGAGCGTACAAGACGCCTATAGCGTGAAAGGAATATTGTGGAACCCAAGGCGATAGTCCTCTCTGGCTATGGATTCAACGCGGACGCTGAGCTCGCCGAGGCCCTGAGGTTGGCTGGAGCGAAACCAGAGAGGCTGCATGTCGCCGATCTCGTGGCGGATCCCGGGCGCCTCTCGGGGGTGCGCATCCTCGCCTTCCCCGGGGGCTTCTCGTTCGGCGATCACCTCGGCTCGGGTCAGGTAGTCGCTCTCATCTGCCGGAGGACGCTCAAGCCGTCGCTGGATGGCTTCATCGGCGGCGGCGGCCTGGTGATCGGCGTTTGCAACGGCTTTCAGGCGCTTGTGAGGATGGGAATGTTGCCCAACCGCGACGGTTTCTGGGGCCGCGAAGTCTCCCTCATCAAGAACGAATCCGGCCGTTTCGTAGACGGTTGGTATCCCGTGTCCTTCGAGGGTGGAAGCCGCTGCCTTTGGACTAGGGGTCTCGAAGGGCGGCTCTTGCCGGTGCGCCACGGCGAAGGCCGTTTCGTCGCACGAGACGAGGCGACTCTGGATGCGCTTGAGGGCGAGGGGCTCGTAGCCGTACGGTATAGGGGCGAAGGCCCCAACGGCTCGGCGAGGGCGATCGCGGGGATTTGCGATCCCAGCGGCCGGGTACTTGGGCTCATGCCCCATCCCGAAGCCTTCCTTGTCCACGAGAACCATCCGCTCCGAAGGCGGGCGTCCCGCGACGATCCGGGCGTCGAGCTCTTCGAGAACGGCGTGCGCGCCGCCCGAGACGCTTCCTGACTTTGGCTGGCGGACATGCCGGCGGGGGTTTATACTTCAACCAGCGATTCATCTGGAGGCGCGCGAGAGCTATGGCTGAAGCAACCGATATCGAAGCCCTCCGTCAAGAATACGAAAAGCAGCTCTTCGATCTCCGGCAGCTACTCGAGGTGTCGAAGAGTCTCAACTCGATGCTCGATTACCATATCTTGATCGACGCCATATTATTCAACGTGATGGGGCAGATGAAGGTGCTCAGGGCGGGTATCTTCGCGAAGAAGAGCCTTGACGCCACGCGATTCAGCCTCCATCGCAACTACAAAGGCTTCGAGATCGCGCACGGCGTCGACTACTCGGTCGCCGAGGATAATCCCGTCATCAAGCTCTTCACGCGGCAATACGGCTGCTACACTCTCGAGGATATACGCCAGCGGATAGGGTCCTTCGCAGGGTTCGAGGGAATCGCCTCGCTGGGCCCCAGCCTTATCGTCCCGCTCAAGGCCAAAGGGGCTGTCAACGGGCTTCTCATGATGGGCGAGAAGATAGGCGACGAGGGCTTCGACGTGTACGAGCGCGAATACGCCCTCAACCTGGCTGGACTGGCGGCGGTTGCAATCAACAATGCCTTCCTCTTCGAGATGACTACTACCGACATGATGACCCGGCTCAAGATGAAGCATTACTTCTATACTGTGCTCCTCGAGCGCATGGCGCAATGCTCGACGTCCTCGAAGCCCCTCTCGGTCGTAATGATCGATATCGATTTCTTCAAGAAATTCAACGATACTCACGGCCACTCCTGCGGCGATGCCGTGCTCAAGCAGGTCGCCCGCGTCATCCAATCGGGCGTGCGCGGGGACGATCTCGCGGCGCGCTACGGGGGGGAGGAATTCTGCCTGCTCCTGAATGAGGCCAACGCCGAGCGCGCCTTTCAGGCGGCTGAGAGGGTCCGCGCGAGCGTAGAGTCCATGCATACGAGCTACGAGGGCCGCAGCCTCGCGGTGACCGTCTCACTGGGTGTCGCGCAGTTCGACCCCTCTCGCGACCTATCGGGCAAGTCCCTCATCGACCGCGCCGACCGCGCGCTCTATACGTCCAAGCAGGAAGGGCGCAATCGAGTGACCGTCGCGGTCTGAGGCGGCCATGGCTCGAATCAAGGTTGCGAACAGGGCTGGCGGCGACGGGCTCCCGGCGGATCTTGATTCCAGTCCGGCCGTATCGATCTTGAATTCGCTGCTCGGCGCTGGAGTTCGCATTCGCCACGATTGCGGGGGCAAAGCCCTCTGCGGGACCTGTGCGGTGCGCGTACTTTCCGGAGAGGCGGGGCTCTCCCCCGTGGCGCCGCTCGAGGCCGAGCGGCTCATGGCGGGACGCAGGCCCGCTGGGATTCGCCTGGGCTGTCAAGCCCATGCGATACGCGATATCGATATCGAAGTCGTCCTTGACTGAAGAGGACGGCGGGTAGGACTTTGTTGTCTGCGAACCGGACCTTATACGCGTGAAATCGATCGTTCCCGGAGGCAGAACATGCGTCATTGGTGGGAAGACGCTGTCTTCTATCAGATCTATCCGAGGAGTTTCGCCGATTCTAACGGCGACGGCATAGGCGACCTCGCGGGGATCTCCTGTAAGCTCGGATACCTCGAGAGCCTGGGCGTCGACGCGATCTGGCTATCTCCTTTCTTCAAGAGCCCGATGAATGATTTCGGGTACGACGTCTCCGATTACCGCGATGTCGACCCCATGTTCGGCACGCTGGATGATTTTAAAGAGCTCGTCTTCGAGGCCGGAGGGCGGGGCATACGAATAGTCCTCGACCTCGTCGCCAACCACAGTTCGGACGAACACCCTTGGTTCGTCGAGGCGCGCTCGTCCAAGGACTCGCCCAAACACGGCTGGTATCTCTGGGCGCCGGATACGGGACGTCCGCCCAATAATTGGAAGGCGATCTTCGAGCTCGGCACGGCGTGGCATCCCAACCCCGCCACCGTCGAACGCTACCTCGGCACCTTCACGAAACATCAACCGGAATTCGACTGGCGGGAGCCGGAGCTGCGCGAGGCTATATACGATATAATGCGGTACTGGTACGGACTCGGCGTTGACGGCTTTCGCCTCGACGTCGCGACGGGTTATATCAAGGACTCCGAGCTACGCTCTAATCCTTTTTCATTCAAGGCTAATCCGGATTTCTTTCAACGGCATATCTACGATCGAAACCGTCCCGAGGTTCATGAGGTCTTCAAGGAGATGCGCAAGGTCGCCGATGCTGCCGGCGAGCGCGTATTGATAGGCGAGACCCACGGCCAGGATCCGCTGCTTGCCGCCTCGTGCCACGGGGAGCACGCCGACGAACTCCATATGGCCTTCAACTTCGAGTTCCTCTACAAGAATTGGGGAGCCAGGGCCTTTCGCGATTCCGCGGAGAGATGGTATTCCTCCCTGCCCGAGGGGGCCTGGCCCAACTTCACTTTGAGCAATCACGATCAGCCGCGCCATGCCTGGCGCTATCGGGCCGGCGGCGCCAAGTCGGCTTCGCTCAGCGAGGCGCGTGCGCGTATAGCGGCCGCGATGCTGCTCACCTTGCGCGGCACGCCTTTCCTGTATTACGGCGAAGAACTGGGCATGACCTGTGAACGCCTGCCTCGCACCGCGCTGAGGGATCCACTCGGCATCGCGACTTGGCCCTTGCCGTCCCTCGGGAGGGATCCCGAGCGCACGCCGATGCAGTGGGACGCGAGCGCCAACGCGGGATTCTCCTCGGCGACGCCTTGGCTGCCCGTCAATTCCGACTACCGCGTCAGGAACGTGGCGTTGCAGGACAAGGATCCCGCCTCTCTGCTGTCCTGGTACCGATCACTCATTTCGCTCCGCCGATCGATGCCGGCGCTAAGGGAGGGGAGCATCGCCTTCCTAGACTTCGATCCCGATATCCTTGCCTTCGAACGCAAGGCGCCCACCTCGAATGGCCGAACTGAAGAAATGATAGTCGTCGTGCTTAACTTCGCGTCAGGTCGGAGGGCGATCGAGCTCGAGAAGGCGGCACGCGTTCTCCTAGGGAGCGTCAGGAAGGAGGACTCGGCCTTGGCCGCGGGCAGAATCGAGTTGGGACCGTGCGAGGCTATCGTCGCTTCGGTGGAGTGACTAAGTCGAGGCGAGGTTGAGATCAAGGTCGCCTTTCTTGACCATGATGCCGTAAACGTAGAACTGGAGCAGGGCGCGCTCACAGCCGGCTCCTAGTGTCCTGGCCTTCGAATCGAAAGCCGAAGTCAGCTGGATGATGCGCTCGCAGGCGGAGCGAGAAAAGCGGCGGATAGCCGCGGCGCTCTGCCTCTGGAGGGCCTTGCTCCGCATTTGGAGACTCGCGCAGGCGGATTCGAAACCTTCGCCTTCCTCTATGAGCTCATGAAGGCGGCACAGCCTACGAAAGCTCCAAGTCAGGGCCGCGATGATCTGAACCGCATCGCCCTTGCGATCGGCGAGGACAGCCTCGAGAGCATCGAGGGCCTCGGCGAGGCCGCCCGTCGTCACGCGCTCGAAAAGACTGAAGGCGTCTTCCTGCCTGTTGCGAGCTATGGCCGCTTCCACGTCGCTCTCGCCGAGCGTCGTACCTCGAGGAAAGACGATAGCCAGACGCGAGCAGGCCGCGTCGAGGGCGCCCGATTCGTTCTCGACGAGCTCGAGGAGGGCTTCGATACCGCCTTCGTCTATTCCTAACCCGAGCTCGCGCAGCCTCTTCTCGATCCAGCGCGGTTTCTCGCTCGCGAACATCTCGAAGAAAGTCCGCTTTCGGTCCTTGCCAATCGCGTCCTCGAGCGCCTTCTCGACATAGAAGGCGTCGGTAACGAGGAGTAGTACCGCATCGGGAGCGGGCGAAGCCAGGTAGGTGGCGAGCATGCCCAGGTCTTCCTTGCCTTTAATTAGCTCGGCGCCCCGGTATTCGACGATTCTTCGCGAAGAGAAGAGCGATCCGTTGCGCAGCAGACCCAGTATTTCGCCTAGGCCGGTCTCGGATGCATAGGCGCGGTGCTCTTCCGGCGGCGAGCCGTCGACGGAGGCGATGGCCTCGCGAAGCTCGGAAGCGAAGGCCGCGCGCTTGCCGGCCTCCGGACCGGCGAGCAAGTACGCGTGCTCGATCTTCATCGTCGGCTAGTATTTGCGGATGATACCGCGTAGGCGCCCGAGTATCCGCACGTCCTGCGTGTAGATCGGCGCATAAGCGCTGTTCTCGGCCATCAGCTTGACCCTGTTGTTCTCTCGAAAGAAGCGCTTCAGGGTGACTGCGTCGTCTATCATCGCGACTATTATTTCGCCGTTGTCGGCCGTCTGGCGCTGCTCGATGACTGCGAGGTCGCCATGGAAAATGCCCACGTCTTTCATGCTGTCGCCACGTACCGACAGCGCGAAGCAGGTGGCGGTCCTGACTATGTCCGCGGGGACGTGGACGACCCCCGAGTAGTTCTCATCGGCCGTGATGGGCTTTCCGGCCGCCACGCTGCCCAGGAGGGGCAATTCAACGACCGAGCGTTCGGGCTTGTCTCGACGAAGCAGCTCCAGCGCTCGCGAGCGGTTTTCCCCTAGCCTCAGGAAGCCTTTTTTCTCGAGGGCTTTAACGTGGTCGTAGGCGCCTTTGACCGATATCGAAAAGCTCTCCGCCGTCTCGCGGATAGTAGGAGGGTAGGCGTGGCTATCGATATAAGAAGAGATGAAGTCGAGCACTTCCTTCTGACGGGCTGTAAGCGTCTTCATCTTTCCTGCTCTATCCCGAATTTCTTGATCTTGGCATGGAGGCCGCTCGGATGGATCCCGGACGCATCGGCCGCCCTTACGACATTATAGTCGCACTCCCTTAGCTTTTCCGCAAGGTAGTCCCGCTCGAACAGCTCCTTGGCCTCCGCTAGTGCTAGGGAGCCGTATCGCCGCGCCACAAGGGGCTCGGGTTTCTCCCGTATTCCCTCGCTCAGCACTCGCGACACCGTCTCGGGCGATACAATGCGCTCGTCGCTCATGACCGCCAGCCGCTCGATGAAGTTGGCTAGTTCCCGAACGTTCCCCGGCCAGCTCCGCGCGGAGAGCAGGGCGAATCCCTCCGGCGATATCTCGCGCTCAGGAGCGCCAGCGGAGGCGGCCTTCGACAGGAAATAGCGGCAGAGCTCGGGCAAGTCCTCCCGGCGCTCCCGCAGAGGGGGCATGCGTATCGGGACGACCGCTAGGCGGAAATACAGGTCCTCACGGAAGCGGCCGGCGGCGATCTCCGCCCTGATGTCCTTGTTGGTGGCAGCTACCACGCGTACGTCGACGGAGATCGTCTTCTCGCCGCCAAGGCGCTCGAAGCGCATCTCCTGGAGAACGCGAAGTACCTTGGCTTGCGCGGGCGGGGAAAGGTCGGCGACCTCGTCGAGGAAGAGAGTACCACCGTCGGCGGCTTCGAATCGACCGGCCCGCCGCGTAACCGCGTCGGTGAAAGCGCCCTTCTCGTGGCCGAAGAGCTCGCTCTCTAGGAGGGTATCCGGGATCGCGGCGCAATTGACTTCGACGAAGGGCCTCTTAGAGCGCTTGCCCCTCGCATGGATGGATCGCGCGACGAGTTCCTTGCCCGTACCGTTTTCGCCGGTAATGAGGATGCGGGCGTCGCTCGGAGCCGCCTGGTCTATCAGTGCGCGCACTTCTGCCATGGCGTGCGAGGACCCGATGAGGGGCTCGGATTCTATCGAGGATGAGGCGGCACGCTTTAGGTCGCGGTTCTCGCGTCGAAGCTCCCCGATCTCGAGCGCGTTTCGCGCGGCTGTGAGAAGGCGGTCCATCGAAAGCGGCTTCTCTATGAAGTCGAAGGCTCCGAGCTTGAGGGCGCGAACGGCCATATCGATCGTCCCGTGGCCCGAGACAACGAGCACCTCCATCTCGGGCCTGCGCTTTTTCATCTCCGCGAGGGCGTCGAGGCCGCCCATCCGGGGCAGCCATATATCGAGCACGGCGAGGTCGGGACGATGGGCGGACATTTCCTCCAAGCCGACGACCGCATCCTCGGCGATGATGACCGAGTGGCCCTCGTCCTCGAGTATGTCCCGGACCGTAGACCGAATGCCGGGCTCGTCGTCGATCACGAGGATGGTTGCCATCTCGCGCTGCCCCCTAATAGTCGAATATCATCGATCCAGCGGGAGATCGACGTAGAATGTAGTTCCGGCCCCCTCCTCGGACTCGAAGCGGATCGCGCCGCCGTGCTCTGCGACGATGCGCTCGACGATCGATAGGCCGAGGCCCGTGCCGGAGCTTTTGGTCGTAAAGTAGGGCAGGAAGACTTTCTCCCCTAGCGAGGCCGGGATGCCGTGCCCCGTATCCCGGATCTTGAGCCTACAATAACGTGAATCGGCCGCCTTAACAAGGTCGGCAGCAATCTCGATTTCGCCCCGTCCGTCCATCGCGTCGATCGCGTTGGCAAGGAGATTGCCCAAAGCCCTCTTCATCGCGGCTCTGTCGACGCGCAAGGTCATTCCTACCGGCAATCCGTCGAGGCGGAAGCGAACCTCGGGGTACGAGGCCGCGTAGAGCGCGACGGATTCCGAGATCAAGCCTGAAAGCTCGGCCCAGTCCCTTTGGGGCTCGGGAAGGGAGGCGAAGGCCCTGAAATCGCTGAGCAGAGCGTCCATACCCTCGACTTCCTTGACGATCGCGAGCATCGATCCCTCGATGATGGGCGCCGCTAGGGATGGATCCGACTTCCAGCGTCTGAGGACGCGCTCCGCCGCGAGCCGTATGGGCGTAAGGGGGTTCTTTAGCTCGTGCGCGAGGCGTTGCGCGATGTCCTGCCATGCGTCGATCTTTTCCTTCCTCAGCTCGTCCGATCTCGAGCGCTCGATCTCCCCGAGCATCCTGTTGAAGGATGCGACGAGTCGGCCCGTCTCGTCCCCGGGCTTTACGATGAGCCTCACTCCGAAGTCCCCGGCGGCGACGCGGCGGGTCGCTTCCTCGAGGCTCATGAGAGGTTCCGCGACGAGATCGGCCGCGGCGATGCCGAGGAGCACGGCGACGAGGAGAAGGGGAAGAACGAGGAAGCTGTACAATAAGGCGAGCAGGCTTGCCCACCTGGCCGAGAAGGGCGCGAGGAAGGACGCCGTGCGAGCCGCTTTACCGAGCAGGGCCGCGGCGCTGTCGAGCCCCTCGGGCAGGCGGAGGCTCAGCACCGCGAAGTCTTCGCCCTTGACCGAGCCGCGGAGGGGAACTGCATAGCGGACCAAATTCGTGGCGCCTGAGGAGGATGCGGCAAGGAGGTGCCCTGGCGATCCCGCAGCCGGAGATGGAGGCGTCGAGGCGAGGCGCGCATAGGCGGGACCGGCGAAGTCGGCGCTGCTCTCCCCCTCAAAGAGCTCGACGGCCTCCATTCGAGGATCCCGAGCCTTGAGCCCTGCGAGTATGGCCGATGCCCTCGCCCCTCGGCCGATGGATTCGTCGGCAATTCCGGCGGCCGCCCGCTCGATTCGGCCAAGCTCTTCGTCGTACCAGGCGAGAGCGAGGGCTTGTCCTTCGGACAATGCCTCGCGCAGCTCCGCCGAGGATGAGGAAGACTGGGCCGCATAGGCTAGCCTGAGGAGGAAGAGGCCCTGTGGCAGGGACGCCGCTGCCACAGCAAGAAGAAATAACCCAGTCAGCCGAAGCCTGAGCCTCGAGCCGTATCGCCGGACCCTGACGTCGATGGATAGTCCGCGCAACCGGACCGCGAAGAGCACAAGGAGTGCGGCAGGGAGCACCGCGAGAAGCGCCGCCGGCAGCCTCTCGTAGAGGTCGGGGAAGGACGGGGCTCCGGAGAGCACCGAGGACGCGAACGCGAATGCGCCCAGCGTTATGAGGCCGTATACGATTAGGACCGAAAGGAGTTCAGGGAGAAAGCGTCTGCGCGGTGCAAGCGGGCCGGCCATTGCGATGCGTCGGCCCGGCTATCGAGGCTCGCAGATTGACGCCCTCGCGAAGCAGCGACCTTCGGGTCGCGCAGGAACGAACGCGCGCCGGCTTCGGTGGATATGCCCGACTTTGTCCCGTTCATGCAAAGCATGAACATGTCCGGTCGTAATCATCATCAGTCTTCTTCGAAGCGCGCCTCGAAGAGAGCCTTGATGGCGGTCGCCGCCGCTTCCTCGTCCTTACCCTCGGCGAATATCCTTAGCGGCGTCCCGAAGCTCGCCCCGAGCGTGATGATGCCCATGATTGATTTGGCGTTAATCCGGTCAGAACCCTTCTCGAGCCAGATGCTCGAGGCGAATTTACTCGCGGTCTGCACTATCAGCGCCGCCGGGCGCGCATGGATGCCCGCCCTGTTCTTGATGCTTACCGTCACCTCGGTCATCGCTGCTTCCTTGGATCTTGGCCAAGCGCCGCGAGCCTTCAGCCCGTCGGCGCTTGGCTAAAGATAATCATCCCTATTGAAGTACAAGGCCCGCGCGTTCTCGCTCTCAAGCCAGCGCAGCACGTTCTGGTTAAATTCCTTGGCCGAATGATAGCCCATTTTCTTCAGGCGTTCGTTCATGGCGGCGGTCTCGATGATGATTGGGATGTTCCGACCCGGCTTTACCGGGATTTCCAGCTTGGCGATCCTGACTCCGAGTATCTCGGTCGTAAGTTCTTCCGTGCCGATACGATCGTACACCTTGTTGGAATCCCATTCCTCGAGGCCGCATACGAGCTGTATCTGCTTCTTGTCCCTAATGGCCCCGACGCCGAAGAGATGGGTCACGTTGATGATCCCGAGGCCCCGGATCTCCATGTGGTGCCCGATTACCTTGTTCGCTCCTTGGCCCATGAGGATGGAGCCGTTGACGCAACGGATGTCCACGACGTCGTCGGCCACCAGGCGGTGGCCGCGCTCGATCAGCTCGAGGGCCGTCTCGCTCTTGCCTACGCCGGAGTCGCCCGTCAGCAGGATCCCGATGCCGTAGACTTCGACGAGCACGCCGTGGATGGAGGTCTGTGGCGCGAAGATGTCGGAAAGCACGCGTATGACTCGGCTCGAGAATTCGCTGGACGTAAGGTCCGTCTGGAGGACCGGGCAGTCACCGGCTTCGGCCGCTGCAAAAAAGGTCTTTCCGGGCGAGAGGTTGTGCGTAAAGATGCAGCATGGCATGGGGTAGGCGAACAGCTTCTGGAGATTGTCCGTCCTGTCCGCCTCGTCTAGCATCTTGAGGTAGGCGTTCTCGCCGCGTCCGAAGATCTGCAGGCGATTCCATGCGAAGGAGTCGTAGTATCCGGATAGCGCCAGGCCGGGCCTGTTTAAGTCGGGCGTCGTTATCTCGCGGGACAGGCCCTTCCGGCCGCCGATGCACCGGAGATTGAGAGCATTCTGCTCCTTAAGATCGAGGTCGAGGAGGTCGAGGACCGTGAATTTCTTCTCGTCGGCGGACACGCAGCAAGTTTACTACGGAAGCTCGAGAGGCGCAATGACGAACGAGGAGGGCTCGCCGGGGCTGCGCTTTCTTCCGACTTCTATTTGCGCTCCTGTACTTTCTCCTTCTCTTTCGCGATCTTCTGCTCCAGCCTGTCCATCAGCTTGTCGATGCCGGGATTCAGGTCGAAGTCCCGTTCTTCCATATGAGCCTGGAGGCCCCAGCGGAAATTCACCGTTGCCTCGAGCTTGAATTCCTTGTCTTTTGTGATGACGAAGATAAGGTCGACGATCATGTCCTTCGCGTACCCGATCCTCTCCACCTTGGCATCTAGGTAAGCCCTGCTGGTCTCGCTCAATTCGAAATGCACGCACCGGACATCGACGGTCATTCGAGCCTCCTTAGATATATCGATCGTCTTAGATTCGTTTCCTCCCAAAGGATGAGCCGAGGTCGAGTTCGCCGCGATACTTGGCGACCGTCCGGCGCGCAAGCTTGATGCCTTTGCGGGCTAGCACCTCGGCGATGTCTCGGTCGGAGAGTATCGAGTCCTCTGCCTCGATGATCTCTTTGATTACCTGCTTTACGCCCTCCTTGGAAAAGCTCGAGCCCCGGGATCCCGCACCCGAGATGGAGTTCGTAAAGAAATAGCGCAGCTCGAAGATTCCCCAATCCGTTTGCATATACTTGCGGTTCGCGATGCGCGAAACCGTAGTCTCGTGCACGCCTACTTCGTCGGCTACGTCCTTAAGCGTAAGAGGCGCGAGCCTCTTCGGGCCCTCGGCGAAAAAGGCCCGCTGGAACTCGACCACCGCGCGCGCGACCTTGAGCAGTGTTTGGTTGCGCTGGTGGATCGACCGGATAAAGAATTTCGCCTGCTTGATATTGTCGCGTACATAGGCGCTCGTGACTCGGTCCGAGTTCAGCGGGGCGACCCCGTGACCGGCGCTTCGTCTCTCGGCGTCCGCGCGCTCGGCATAACTGTCGAAGAAGGGGTCTATGCCGAGCACCGGAATCTCCTCGTCGTTCAGTACGATCACGAAATCCCCGTCCTTGAGCTTGACCATGAGGTCGGGCAGGACGTAGCGCGGCTCTTCGGTCGAATAGGCCCGGCCCGGGAAAGGCGCGAGGCTCTTGATGAAGCTCAGGGCTATCTGGAGATCATGATCCGAGAGCTTCATGCGCTTCTGTATCTCGGCGTGCTTACCTTTTTCGAGAAGATCCACGTGCTCTCGCAGGATCGCGATCGCGGCCGAAGGGGCGTCGCCCGCGAGCGAGGCCTGTACGAGGAGACTCTCGCGATAATCGGCGCAGCAGGTCCCGGCTGGCTCGAAACCACGCACGAGCCCGATCACCTCGTCGACCTCGGATCTGGGCGCTTTCGGGAAGAACACATAAGGGTCTTCCTTATGGAAACCGTCGTCGTCGAGGTTCTGTATCAGTGCTTCGCCGATGGCTCGCTTGTCATCGCCGATCCGCTGGAGCCGGAGCTGCCAGAGCAGATGCTCCTGTAATGTCTCCGGCCTCGCGATCGCCCCCTCGATGAACATGCGCTTTGAATCGTCGTCGGAGCTCGAATGAGAGGAAAAGCCGGGGTCGGAACTGTTCTCGAAGGGGGAGAAATCCTCGGCCTCTCTGGGCTCGTTCTCCGGCAGGCTTTCTAGCGAGAGGGTTGACGCATCGGATACGACCTCGAGAGCGGGGTTCGACTCTATCTCTTCTTGGATCTGCTCCTTGAGCTCCTGAAGCGGCATCGCCATCAATTTGATGGATTGAATCATTTGAGGACTGAGCTTTTGGCGTTGTTCCGCGATCAGCGCTGGCTTCTGAAGCTGCACCCGTTCCTCCACGCATAAAATTTAGACCCAAGGCTCCGAATGTCAAGCAGGGGAAGGACGAAAATATGCGAAAAACGATAGCAATAATCATGCCGAAATCCTATAATCATCCCAAATAATAGCTAATTCAAGCATAGGGAGTCGTGTTTCGTATTGACGTGATTGGATATTAGTTATTACTTTATTGATACTTCAGAGGGCTGCCCGAGCCCCGAATTAGGTGGAAAGATGTCGATTAAGCAGCAGGAGACTCACGGCGAGCCCGAGGAAGAGGGTTCCGAGTCTGCCCCGCCGCCTGTGGAAACGGTTGGCGAAATGGTACTGAAGACGGCCTCTCAAGGCGATGAACCCACCGCCGAAGCTTCGCTCGATGAGCAGAATTCGGCGAGAATCTCGGCTCTCGAGTCCGAGCTCGCTGCGGTGAGGGAAGAGCTCACTTCGGTCAACGATAAATACCTTCGGAAACTCGCGGACGACGTCAACTTTCGCAAGCGGATGGCTCGCGAGAAAGAGGACGGTCAGCGATTCGCCGTATCCAGTCTCCTCGGGGACCTTATCCCTATTTTGGACGATTTCGACCGCGCTATCGCGAGCGCCGAGATCCAAAAGGATTATACGATCCTCCACGACGGCGTCCTCCTCATCAAGCGTCAACTCGGCTCCGTGCTCGAGTCAAAGTACGGCCTATCTCGTTTTGAGTCCCTCGGAAGGCCCTTCGACCCGAACCACCACGAGGCCGTGGCCACGGTTCAGGGCGGGCCGGAGGACGGCGAGGAGGCGATCGTAGCCGAGGAGTTCCTCCCCGGCTACGGGCTGCACGATAGGATACTTCGGACCGCCAAGGTCAGAGTGCGCATGCCTGCCCCCCAAAGTCCAGCCTCGGACTCGGCGGGCGCCGATTTAAACGCGAATTAGGAAGGAGCGGATAGTATGGGAAGAATAATCGGGATCGATCTCGGCACCACGAATTCTTGCGTGGCGGTAATGGAAAGCGGGGAGCCGGTCGTAATAGCCAACTCCGAGGGCCAGCGTACTACTCCCTCTATAGTAGGTTTCACGCCCAAGGGCGAGCGCGTAGTAGGCCAGCCGGCTAAAAACCAGATGATCACCAACCCCGAGAACACGGTCTACTCGATCAAGCGCTTCATGGGGCGGCGATACCAGGAAGTGGGCGACGAGACGAAGCTCGTGCCCTACCACGTCGTCGACAACGGTTCCGACGTACGCGTTGACATCTCCGGCAAGGGCTATAGCCCCCAGGAGGTTTCCGCCTTCATCCTCCAGAAAATGAAAAAGACTGCCGAGGACTATCTCGGCGAGACGGTCAGCGAGGCCGTAATCACCGTTCCGGCCTACTTCAACGACGCGCAGCGCCAGGCCACCAAGGACGCGGGCAAGATCGCCGGTCTCGAGGTAAAGCGCATCATCAACGAGCCGACGGCTGCCTCCCTCGCCTTCGGCTTCAACAAGGACCAGAAGAAGGAGAAGACCATCGCCGTATACGACCTCGGCGGCGGCACCTTCGACGTATCCATCCTCGAGCTCGGCGAAGGCGTGTTCGAGGTCAAGTCCACCAACGGGGACACCCACTTGGGTGGGGACGACTTCGACCGCCGCGTCATGCAGTGGCTCGTCGACGAGTTCAAGAAGGACACCGGCATCGACCTCTCCCAGGATCGCATGGCCCTCCAGCGCCTCAAGGAGGCGGCGGAGAAGGCCAAGATCGAGCTCTCCAACGTCCAGCAGACGGAGATCAACCTGCCTTTCATCACCGCCGATGCCTCGGGTCCGAAGCACCTTCAGAAGACTCTGTCCCGCTCGGCATTCGAGCGAATGATCGACGACCTCCTCGACCGCTCCAAGACCCCTTGCACGAAGGCCCTCGCGGACGCAGGCCTCACCGCCGCCCAGATCGACGAGGTCATCCTCGTCGGAGGCTCCACGCGCATCCCCAAGGTCCAGTCGATCGTCAGGGACTTGTTCAACAAGGAGCCCTCCAAAGGCGTAAACCCCGACGAGGCGGTGGCAGTAGGCGCGGCGATCCAGGGCGGCATTCTCGGCGGCGAGGTCAAGGACGTGCTCCTTCTCGACGTCACGCCTCTTTCCCTCGGCATCGAGACCCTCGGCGGCGTCTTTACCCGACTTATCACCCGCAATACGACGATACCTTGCCGAAAGAGCCAGATATTCTCCACGGCCGCAGACGGGCAGACCGCCGTTTCCATCCATGTCCTCCAGGGCGAGCGCGAGATGGCCGGCCAAAACCGTACCCTGGGCCGCTTCGACCTAGTCGGAATACCTCCGGCGCCGCGCGGCGTGCCGCAGGTCGAAGTCACCTTCGACATCGACGCCAACGGCATAGTCCACGTTTCTGCCAAGGACCTCGGCACGGGCAAGGAGCAGAAGATCCGGATCGAGGCCTCGAGCGGGCTGAACGACGAGCAGATCGACAAGATGGTCAAGGAAGCCGAGGCGCACGCCGCCGAGGACAAGCGCGAGCGCGAGAGGGCCGATGCCCGAAACGAGGCCGATGGCCTTCTCTACACGACGGAGAAATCCCTCAAGGATTACGGCGATAAGGTGAGCGCCGAGGACAAGGCCGCCATCGAGGCCGCCGCCGCCGAGCTTCGGAAGACGCTCGAGGGCCAGGACGTCGAGGCGATGAAGGCCAAGGTCGAAGCGCTCAAGCAGGCTTCATATAAGCTGGCCGAGGAGATATACAAGAACGCGGCTCCGCAGGGCGGCCCCGGAGGGGCCACGTCCCAGGGCGGGAATGGCGGGCCCGGTCCTGACGCTTCGGCCGGAACCGATTCCGGCGCCTCAGGCAAATCCGGAAGCGCGGAGGACGTGGACTACCGCGTCGTCGACGACGAAGAGAAGAAGTAGATTGCGAGCGCTGAATTGAGAAAGGAGAACTGAGGAGGGGCCGGGCCTTCTCCCCGTTCTCCTTTAACCGCTTTCTATTATCCATTGGGTATCGGGGTTTATCTTGGCCAAGCGCGATTACTACGAAGTCCTCGGCGTGGGGAAAGACTCATCCAAGGACGACATAAAGAAAGCGTATCGCCGCCTCGCGATACAGAACCACCCGGACAAGAATCCGGGCGATAAGGCCGCCGAGGAACGCTTCAAGGAGGCTACCGAGGCTTACGAAGTTCTCGGCGACGATCAAAAGCGCCAAGCCTACGATCAATTCGGCTTCGCGGGCGTCGAGGGCATGGGGGGCGCAGGTTCCGGCCAGGACTTCTCGTCGGTATTCAAGGATTTCGAGGATATCTTCGGCGGCTTCGGCGGCGGCGGCTTCTCGAATATTTTCGATACGCTTTTCGGTGGCGGCGGCGCCGACGGCCGGAGCCGCGGAGGCGAACGCGCGACGCGCGGGGCCAACCTTCGCTACGACCTCGAGCTTTCCTTCGAGCAGGCCGTCTTCGGCACGGCCGTCGAGATCGCCTACACGAAGAACGACTCCTGCAAGACTTGCCACGGCTCGGGTAGCGCGGACGGCGCCGGAAAGAGGGTTTGCCCGACCTGCCAGGGCTCGGGCCAGGTGCGCCGCAGCTCGGGCTTCTTCTCGATAGCCCAGACCTGCCCGAGCTGTCGAGGAGAAGGTTCGGTAATCGAGAAACCCTGTCGCGAGTGCGCCGGCTCCGGCCTGGCCAAGAAGAAGCAGAAAATCAAAGTCACCATTCCGCCCGGCGTCGAAGACGGTAAGCGCGTTTCAATCCCCGGTCAGGGCGATACGGGTCCCAACGGGGGCGCTCCCGGGGATCTTTATGTCTTCATGCATGTGCGGGGACACGAGTATTTCGAGCGCGACGGCGCGGACCTCTATTGCGCCATTCCCATCAGCCTGACGATGGCGGCCCTCGGCGGCGAAGTCGCCTTCGATACCATCGAGGGCAAGAAGATAAAAGTGAGCGTGCCGGCGGGTTCCCAATACGGCAAGATGCTCCGCGTCCGCGAGGAGGGCGTCCCCGTCCCCGGCGGCCGTCGAGGCGACCTCTATCTCAAGCTTCTCGTCCAGGTGCCCCAAAAGCTGACGAAGCGAGGACGTGAGCTTTTGGAGCAGCTCCGCGAGAACGAGGGAGAGCAGGCCGAGCCCCAGCCCGTCAAGCTGAGCGAGCTGAAAAGCTGACCTACGCTAATTCTTGATTCGGAGAAGGGGGCTCATACCCCCGCAGCTGCCGCTGCGAGGTCGTTCATTGCGTCAAGTAAAGTTTTTTGTTTCAACTTATACGAATTGACGATAAATATGCATAATGTAACAATATAGTAAATAGATTTATTAGTTAATTGTTAAAATCAACCATCACGGCGAGTTTCCATGAAATTAAATTACCCTTTGTGATACCTTGCAATTCCAGATCGCAGAAGCGGCGAATCGTGCTTGCGTAGGAACCAGTCGACGTCCGTTTTCTCGTCAATACTGAGTCAGGGAAGTGTGAAATGAAAAAGGCCTTACTCGCATCGATGTCGGTTCTCGCTCTTTTTTTCGCGGTCGCCTGCCAGGGCCCTGCAGGGCCGGCCGGCCCTGCAGGGACCAGTGTCCAGGGTGTTGCGGGTCCGACAGTCTATCTTACGGACTCCTCGGGTAACCGCTATTACTCGGGAGGGACTCTGGATCTTGGATTCCTAAACACTGCGCTTTACGCATCCGCAACCCCAGTATCCTACGCGCTCTGGAACAATACCGGCGGAAGCTTGATGATCAACTCTATGACTATAGTCGGCGGAGAATATGACGTCGTGGCAAGCGGGAGCGAATCGTTCTCGGTCTGGAACGGGTCGAGCGAGACTCTTCCCGAAATCGCCGTTTCTACTTCCCTTCCTCTCGCGGTCGTACCGAATAACGGATCGAGCTCATTCGCCCTCCAACTTAAGAATGGACCTAGCAGTAGAGTCGGGATATTCCGCAAACAATACAGCATAGCGATGACCGGTTCTTCTGCCTATGACTTCACCTTCGAGGTATATGGCGCCATATCCTGCTGATTTCTTCGGTGCGGCATCGCTACACTACGGGCGTCGTATGTCGGTTCCGTCGGCGCTCAGTAGGAGAGCAGCGTTTCGCTGATGGAGTAGGGATCGCGGCCCGCCTCCATCAGCGCCGCCATGAGTCCGATGCAGCGCTCGGAGAAGAACTTCGTCAACGCGCACTCGATGGGATCGATCGCGAGGTGATCGCCAGCGATCGAGAGGCCGTTGACGTAGCAAGTGCCGCCGCAGAGTGTCCGCGCCCAGCAGCTCGCGCAGCCCTTGCGTGATCGCCATGATACGTCGGCGTGGAATCTGGAGAAGTCGATACCCCGATCGACCGAGCCGCAGCGGAAGGCCTCGTTTCCGATGACGCTGTCGCAAGGATAGAAGTCTCCTAGCGCGTCCATGATGATATGGGTTGTGCCCCAGATGCATCGGCCCTCGGCCTTGGTCTTCAATACGAGCTTCCAGAGGGGCCGCAGGGCGAAATCGTGTTTCATCACGGCCAGCAGGGTTTCATCCCCGTCCAGGAGCGAGGACTCGAGCTTCGCGAAGTATCGGCCATAGGAATCAAGGAGAACGGGCATGTCCTCGGGGAGGAAGGCCGCTTTGAAGCCGGCTCGGACCGGCTTCATGGAGATGGACTCGAATCCGTGCTCGAGGAGGTGCTCGAGCACGAGATCCGGATAAGGGAAGCTCCTGGTGAGGACGGCCTGAGCCTCGAGTCCCATTCCGCGGTCCCTCGCCCAGGCGATCAGTGCCATGACCTTTTCGTAGGTACCGCGGCCCGCTACGTCTTTGCGATATCGATCGTGGACCTCCTTCGGGCCATCGATGCTGACGGGAAGCCTATGGCCCGCGAGGGTGCAACTTATGGCCGCTAAGGCCGCGGGGCTCTGGGCGGTGCCCGAGGTGCAGAAATAGATCGGGAATTCCTTAGAGGTCCCGCTCCTTAATTCCTCGACTGCAGTCTCAAGCTCGCGGAGCTGATCGAGGTCGACGAGCGGCTCCGAAGTCAGATTGAAGGATATGCAGTAGACGTCGGAATCGCGGCCGAAGCCCCCGACCATCGCACGCATGGCGTCGCGGACGAGACCGGGGCGCGGCCGAATTCCGGAGTCCTCGGGCCTGAAGCAATAGGCGCAGGCAGATGGACAGCGGTTTGACAGCGCGAGCTTCAGGTTGCCGATACGGGTATCGGACCGATAAAACGGGGCTGGAAGATCCTTGGCCGAGCCGAGATCCTCGAGGAATCCGGACATCGCTTCGCCTTCCTCTTCGGTCATCGCCGGGAGCGTGCCGCCCTCGATGGCCGCCTCCACGAAAGGCGCGCTCTCGCCGTCGATGACGTAGATGTCCAGACTCCGTTCGTCGAAGAGCCATAGCGTTTCCCCTCGGCTGATTGCCTTGAAGCGCGCGGTGTCGCGCAGGATGTCCGTGTCTATGTCCATGATGTTTCCTTTTAGCGGTTCGGAAATCAGTACTCCCTATGGAGCAGCCGCTCGGCGAGGCGGCCGAGGTCGTCCCGCGCGGACGAGCGAGGAAGCCGGTCGATTTCGGCCAAGGCGCGAGACGTGAAGCGCCGTGCGTCGCCGCGCGCGAGTTCCGCTCCCCCTATCTCGATCGCGCGAGCCGCGGCTTCCGCCGCGGCCTCCGCGGACGCTGTTTCGCCTTGCGCCCCGATCCGCGCGAGTATGACTTTCATCCCGGGCCGATCCGCCTTCAGCGCGTAGATCAGCGGCAGGGTGCAGAGCCCCTCGGCGATATCCTTGCCCACGGGCTTGCGTACGACGTCCTCGACCGACTCGAAATCGAGAATGTCGTCGATCACCTGGAAGGCCATCCCGATATCGTAGCCGGTACGGCGCAGAGTCTGGGCGGTCTGGGCGTCCACCTTTGCCTCGGAGGCGCCGGCGTAGAGCGCGAGCGAGAAGAGGGCCGCAGTCTTGCCGGCTATAGTACGGAAGTAGGAACGGACGCTCGCGGAGAATCGATATTTGCCGATGTCCTGCGATATCTCGGCCGAGCAGACGGCCGCTATCAATCGCGCCAGGGCTCGCGCGTTCTCCGGTTCGGCGCATTCGGAAGACAAAAGGAAGCAGCGCGAGAATAGCCAATCCCCCGCGAGGATCGCCTCCTTGACGCCTATGCTGGCGTGGAGGCTGGGGCGGCCGCGTCGCGTCGTCGCGTCGTCGATAATGTCGTCGTGGACCAGCGTAGCCACGTGGAGGAGTTCGATAGCCGCGGCGAGCTTCTCGATGCGGGCGGGATCGGCGGCGCGCCCGAAGCCCGAGCCGATGATGAGGAGGGCGGGTCGTAATAGCTTGCCGTTGGACTCCGCCGCGGCCGCCACGACCCGCCTAAGCGGAAAGCCGCGATCGTCGATATTGGCGTCGATCACGGCCATTACCCGCTTGAGCCGAGCCTCGATTTCCGGCCTTTCGATCCAGAATTCGGTCATCGAGTCTATTTGGCGCGATTACTTCGTCGGATCGTCGCCGTAGAGGTGGGAGCGGCGCGCGAGCCTCGTGCCATTCCACCACCTCTTGAAGAGGGGGACCGACCAGTAATCGAGGCCGAAGGCCCTTCCGGCGCCTCCCATCATCACGATCGCGGCGAAAAAGAACCAGGCCTGGTTCCAGGCGAACATACCCGAAAGCGTAAACACCAGGCATAGCGCGATGCTGGCAACCGCGCCGAACCAGGTGAAGAAGCCGCCGAGGAGGATGAGGCCGATGCCGATCTCGGCGGCGACTACCGTGGATTGGAATAGCTGGTAGGGCAGATATGAGAATACGCTGTCCATGAAGATCTTTTTGAACCAAAGGACGATGCCCGACTGAGGGTCTAGTATGGGCTTGGTCATGTCCCATACGTCGCGGAAAGCCGCCGGTACCGGCGAAGATCCTGCTGCCGCCGTCGCCGCGCTGGTGGCCGCGACCGCGCCCGCCGCGGACGAAGCCACGCCCGCGGCTGCCGTCGCCGCGCTCGTGGCGGCAGCGGCGCCCGCGGCGGCTGTAGCGGCGCTCGTCGCGTCCGCGGCGGCCTTGACTCCGGCCTGCACGATGCCGGTAGAGAACATCCATCCGGACTTCGTTCCGGAGGAGAAGGCGAGCCAACCTTCTCCGATCTTGTTAATGCCCTCGAAGAGCCAGGATAGCCCGAGCCAGAGGCGGAGCGGGAGCGGCCAGTAGCCGCGAACCTTGTAGGAGAAGAAGCCGCCGACGATGGAACGGCCGCTCCTCATGTCCAGGAATTCGTGCTTGAAGTATTCCCAGACTTGGTTCAAGCCCGCTATCCTGAAAAGGTAGTACATGTTGATGATATGCTTCATCGCCAACGCGACGAAGCCGCTCGTCCTCATCCCGCCCGCGTTGGATACGCCATAGCGCCCGCCGATCGACACCATGAAGCCATGGTAGTTCGGCCTGAACTCATGCCGTCCGCCCCCGTCGATGTCGGCGATGACGTTGCGGGCGGCCGTCTCCGCGCTGAAGTGAGCCGATTCCACGATCATCGCCATCGGCTTGCCGTCGACGAGGAGGCCGGTGCAGTCGCCGATCGCGAAGGCGAAGGGATATTTCTTCGTCCGGAGTCCCGCATCCGCCTCGATTCGATTTCGCTTTCCCATCGGGATCCCGAGGCCAGCCGCGAATTCCGTTCCCTTTACGCCGCAGGTCCAGATGAAGGTGGCCGTCTCGACCGCATCGCCTTCCTTGACGAGGACCTTTCCACGCTCCGCCCCTACGATGGGTGTGCCGATCATGATCTCGCAGCCCATATTGCGAAGGTATTTCTCGGCCTTGACGCGAAGGGGCTCGTCCAGGATCGGCAGGATGCTCGGAAGAGCCTCGATGACGACGACTCTCGACTCGGCGGGATCGATAAAGTGCTTGCGGCACATCGCCTCCCGATACTCGAGGAGCTCACCCGCCAGCTCTATGCCGGTGAAGCCCGCTCCGGCGATAACGAAGGTGAGAAGCCGCGTCCGCGCGGCGGGGTCCGTTTCCTCGACAGCCTTCTCGAATACCGTTTCGAGGTGGTGCCGTATCCGCATCGCATCGTCGAACGACCAGAGCGTGAAGCAATTATCCTGGACACCGGGGGTGCCGAAGTATTCCGGTTCGGCTCCCGTGCCGATCAGTATGTAGTCGAAAGGATATTCCCGCGATCTGGAACGGGCTACTTTGGCTTCGAAGTCGACCTTCTCTATCGAATCGACGACGCATTCCATTCGCTTGGCCCCGAATATCTTCCTGAAACTCACTTGGACGGATTCGGGCTCCGCTCGCCATCCTGCTACCTCGTGCAGCTCGGTCATCAGGGTATGGAAAGGCTTCTTATCGACGAGAATTATCTCGATTTCCTCCCGTTTGTGGAAACGCTTTTCCAGGATTTTCCCGGCCCAGACCCCGCCGTAGCCTCCCCCGAGGATCAATATCCGCTTTCTATCGTTCATGGGACGTGTCTCCTTTATGGCATTGGCTCGGAATCTGACTTTAATAACGAATGTTGGGTGAATTCTATCTTGAAAGTCAAGAAACGGCTATATATTTCTTTATCGAATAATGCGAAGCCGCGGGAGCTTTTCGCCCCGACTTCCTTTTTTGGCTTTTTTACTATACGATCATCATTCGACCCGGCAATGATGCTTCGATGCGAATGCGGGCTTTCCGCCCTTGATCGTAATCCCACTTCAATAAGCGAGTTGGCCATGGATTTTCAACGATTCGGTATCGACCCTCGACTCGCCAAGGCGGCCGAAGGTCTCCCGACCAGTTTCTTTTACTACGAGAAGATGCTCGCCCACGCGGTCGAGATGCAGGAGAATGTCTGCGTAAAGATAGCGCTCGACGCAGGACGGGAGGACGTCCTCCTCATGCCTGCGCTCCAATGGCTCCTATCGGGCGAGGACGCAGGCTGCTCGTGGTCGTGCCCGATCCCGAAAGCGCGGGGCGCTGCGCGGCGGCAATCGAACGTCTCGGCTCCGCCGCAGGTCTCGGAGTCCGCTGCGTCTCCCGGGACGACAGCGGCGCGGGCGGCGACGGGACTGCGGAGACGCCGACCTTTCGCCTAGAGGGTGATCCTTCCGCCTCGGTCCTCATCGGCATGGTCGAAGACCTGCTCGGCGCTCCATCCCTGAACCTTCGCGACTACGGCTTCCTGGTCGTAGACGGCATGGACCGACTCGCCGAGCTGCCTTCCGATCTCGTCCGCAGGTTCTGCGGCTGCCTCCTGCCGTCATGGGAGAGGCGCAGCGCGCTCGCATGCTCCAAGTTCTCGGTCAAGGTCAAGAATCTGGCTTGGGATCTCGCCGACAATCCCTCGGAGATCAGCATAGAGGGCGAAGTCGCTAAGGCCCAGAGCGTGCTCAAGGAGACCTGGAAGGTCCCGGTCGAGGCCAAGCTTAAATTCCTTCTCGGGCTTATCGAGCGCGAGAAATCCGCCCGCCTGTGCGTCTTCTGCAATCTGAAGGACACCGCGAGGGAAGTGACCCGTCGCCTCGGGGCGAACGGCATCGCCACGGATACTATTTCCGGCCCGCTTTCCCCCGAGCGAAAGTTCGCCCTCATCGAAAAATTCCGGGCTGGGGATAGTACCTGTCTCGTCTTGAGCGACGAGGGGGCCGATGGCCTGACCCCCGGGGTCTTTCCGCTGGTCGTCAACTATGATATCCCGCTCGAGCCCGAGCTTTTCGTGAAGCGCCTGGAGATGCTCGACCGCTCCGATCCCCGCGCCAAGGTGGTCAGCCTCGCCTGCGATCGGTATATTTTCGGCCTTCCCGCCGTCGAGCAGTATATCGACGCCAAGCTCGACGCAGCGCCGGCCGACGACTCGATGCTCTCGGCGGTCGACGCGAGCGAGGGCAGGGTCGGCGAGAAGAGGCAAGGGACCGATGCCTATCAGCGAGACGCTCGACGCGTACAGCCGCAGAGGCGCGATGCCAACCGCCGCGAGGATTCGCGTCGGGAAGAACCGCGTCGCGATGCGCATTCTCGCGGCAACCCCGATATCCGCAAGAGCATTTCCGAGGCGACAGGCGGGGCGCTCGATATGAGCGGCGCCTTTCCGCCGGGTTCGAGTCGTGATAGGACCGAGCCGAATCGACGGCCTCCGAACGGGCCGCCTGCGAAAGGCGAGCCTCGCCGAGGGCAGGCACCCTCGGGGGGACGACGCCCTGGAATCAATGATCGCAAAGGCGAGGACTTCCGTCGCGAGGATGGGCGACGTATGGGGGGGGGCAAGGCTCCTTCGCTGCGTGGATCGCCCTCTCGGCAGCCCGCGACTCGACCCACGGCCGCGAAGCCGGGTCCCGCGGGCCCGCAAGGGTCCGGCTTGCCCGGAAATCCCTACGATATGCCGATGGAAGAGCGCATGAAGCTTTACCGGGAAAAGTACGGTCGCGGACTCGGCGAGGACGAGGCGAGGAATGGCCAGGGAGGCGGACAAAAGACGCTCCGAAGCGGCCAGCGCGGTCCCCGTCCCGCCGGGCGCCCTCCTGTTAGACGCAACCCCGCCCAAGGCGGGAAAGAGAAGCGGCCCGGCACGACCGCGTCCTTGCCCGAGGCGGTCCGAGAGCCTGAGATGCCGCGGTCCGATCCGGTACGGAAGCCTGAAGGCATCGTGAGCCGCATCCTTGGCGGGCTTCGGAAGAAAAAGGACTGAAGCTCTTCGAGGCCTATTCCGCTGAGCGTCCATGCATTTCGGGAGACTCCTTGATAGTGCAGAGGAGGAACCCGCTAATCGCGAGGAGCACCGCGAGCCCCATTATCGAAGGCATATAAGAGCCTTTGAAATAGTTCTTGAGGCCGTCCATCAATAGAATCAGGAAGCCCGAAGCCTGTACGACCAGGGCGAAGATGCCGTTGCTCGTGCCCTCGGGCGCCGGATGGGTGATTTCGGCGCCATACTGGTAGGCGAGAGGCGTCAGGCCCGTGATGCAGAAGCCCATTATGAAGAAGCTGGCGATCTCCGACGTGAAGTCCTTGCCCAGCGCGAGTCCCAATGTCGCCGGAACGGCTAGGAAGAGGCCGATGAGCAGGAGAGGCTTGCGTCGGCGAATGGTATCCGAGATCCCGGGAATGACGATACTCCCGACTATGCCTCCCAGGAGCAGGATCGCGGTGAGCAGGACTCCCTGTTCGACGGAAAGCGATTTCTCTTTGCTTATCCCATCTATCAACGTGAAGACGCCATTTACGATGCCGCTGCCTAGGAATAGGGCGATGGACATCAAGTAGACATCTCTCTTCTTGAGAATTTGACGTAGGCCCTCGAGCACCAACGCGCGCGAATCCTCCCCCGGGGGGCTCGCAGGGGTCGGCGGCTTCGCCCTCGCGAAAACGAGGAAGAGCGCGACGGTCGCCGTCGTCGCGATTCCGTAAATGAGCTGCATTCCCGCGAAGCCGGCCGCCGCCAGGAGGGTAGGGCCGAGGACCTCGCCCAGCCCGATGCCGGCGAACAAGGCCAGGAAGATGATCCCGGTGACAGTCGCGCGTTGCTTTTGCGGGAACCACAAGGCCGCCAATTTCGTGAACGCATTGAGGAGGAAAGGCTGCCCGATGGATATCCCGATAGCGCCGATGAGCGCCGCCGCGTAGCTGAACGGGAAGAGCGCCCGCAGGACGGCGAATGCTGCCATGAGAGTCGCGCCGAATCCGACCGCTTTTTTAAACCCGAAGGTGTCGATGGCCCATGACGCGGGAAAGGAAATCGGAAGGTATATGAGCATGAAAAGATTGGCCAGAAGATCGATGGCATCCCGCTTCACGCCATAGGCCGCGGCCGCGATCGATGCGATAGGGGCATAACAGATCCAAAGCACCTGGACCATGATATTTATGAGCATGAACGCGATGAGTACAACCCATCGGTAGGGATATATCCTTACTTCCGGTTCCGCCATTTAATCCTCCGAATCCTGTATACACTGATCCTTGAAAATACGGAAGATCCATAAACCGGTTAAGTATTGACTCCATCCCTTGGGTTGACTACGATTTGCTTGAGAGACGCCCGATGCATCGCGCTCGCGGCCATCATGCCTTCAAGGCGGTGATTCGATGAAGATCATCTCCCATACGGTTAAGCCCAAGATACCGCCCGCGCTTTCTTCTCTCGAGGAGATGGCGCACAACCTCTGGCTCTCGTGGAATTTCGAGGCCATCACGCTGTTCATGAGGCTCGACTACGATGTATGGCTTCAATCCAATCAGAACCCCGCTATGATGCTCGGCATGGTCGCGCAGGAACGCTACGACGAACTCGCCCAGGACGATTCGTACATCGCCGCGCTCAAGATGGTCGAGGAGAAATTCGAGCGATACAAGAACGGCGAGGCTTGGTACAAGGGCGAGCATGACGGAGTGGTGGCCTATTTCTCGATGGAGTATGGGCTCGATGTCTCCCTGCCTACCTATTCCGGGGGCCTCGGGATCCTCTCCGGCGATCATATGAAGGCAGCGAGCGACATGGGTCTTCCCCTCGTGGGAGTGGGCCTTCTGTATAGGCAGGGGTATTTCAAGCAATACCTCAATCCGGACGGGTTCCAGCAGGAGTCCTATCCGGAGAACGACTGGTACAACATGCCGGTCCACCGATGCCTCGATTCCAAGGGCAAGCCCATCATCATCTCCGTCGAGATGGCGGGCAGGGTCGTCGCGGCCCAGATTTGGGAAGTGACGGTCGGACGTGCCTCCCTGTTCCTTCTCGACACCAATATCGAGGAAAACGCGTCCGAGGAAAGGGCGATTACGGCGGCCCTTTACGGCGGCGACACGGAGACCCGCATCCGCCAGGAGATACTCCTGGGCGTCGGCGGCATACGGGCCCTCCGCGCCCTCGGAGTGGACGTCGTCGTCACGCACATGAACGAGGGGCACTCCGCCTTCCTCGCGCTCGAGCGCATCCGAGAAGTGATGGTCGAGCGCTCCTTCTCCTTCGCCGAGGCCGTCCAAGCGGTGTGGCCGACCAACATCTTCACGACGCACACGCCGGTGCCCGCGGGCAACGAGCGCTTCGGACTCGATCTGATGGAGAAATACTTCAGGCCCTGGGCCCAACAGCTCGGAATCGAGTGGCAGGATTTCCTGTCCCTGGGCCGAGAGAGGCCCGAGGACCACAACGAGAGCTTCTGCGTCACCGTCTTCGCCCTCAAGCTCTCGGCCTACGCGAACGGAGTCGCCAAGCTGCACGGCGTCGTATCCAGAAGGATGTGGGCGGGCCTCTGGCCATCCCTCCCCCTCGACGAAGTGCCTATCTCCTCGATCACGAACGGTGTCCACCCTCGTACCTGGGTCTCGCACAACATGCTCGAGCTCCTCGACCGCTATTTCGGCCCCCGCTTCTACGAGGAGCCGGCGAACCTGGACATATGGGACCGCCTCGACCGCATCTCGGACGAGGAGCTGTGGCGGACGCACGAGCGCCGGCGCGAGAGGCTGGTCGTTTTCGCCCGAGACCGGCTCAAACGCGCGATGAAGCGCGCCGGCGCCGCCGAAGGCGCCCTCCATCGCGCCGAGGACGTCCTCTCGCCCTACGCGATCACGATATCCTTCGCGAGGCGCTTCGCCACCTACAAGCGCGGCAACCTCCTCCTGCGCGATCCCGAGCGCCTGCTGCGACTGATTTCCGATACGCAACGGCCCGTGCAGATCATTTTCGCCGGGAAGGCCCATCCCCATGACCTCCCCGGCAAGGAGATCATCAAGGAGCTCGTGCATTTTTCGCGGCGCGAGGAAGTCCAGAGCCGCATCATCTTCCTCGAGGACTACGACATGACGATGGCCCGCTATCTCACCTCGGGCTCGGACGTCTGGCTCAATACTCCGCGCCGGCCCCTCGAGGCTTCGGGCACGAGCGGGATGAAGGCCGGCGTCAACGGCGTCCTCAATTGCTCGATCCTCGACGGCTGGTGGGCGGAGGGCTACGGCCCGGAAGTCGGCTGGGCTATAGGCTCGGGCGAGGAGTACCAGGACGAGGAGCTCCAGGACCGGATCGAGAGCGAGGCCCTGTACGACCTCCTCGAGCACGAGATCGTCCCTCTGTTCTACCAGCGCGGCCGCGACGGCCTGCCTCGCGAGTGGATCAAGCGGATGAAAGCCTCGATGAAATCGGTCGGGCAACGATTCTCGACCCATCGGATGCTCAAGGAATATTCCGAGAGATTCTATTTCCCCGCGCTCGATTTCGGCAGGCGCCTCGTCGCGGAAAAGCTCGAGCCGGCTAAGGAGCTGGCCGCCTACCTCGAGAAGGCGCGCAAGGCCTGGCCCGCCGTCTCCGTATCGGAGCTTCGATCCGACGCAAAGCCCATAATGGAAAGGGGCGACTCGATCATCGTTTCCGCCCTCGTCGACTTGGGCGGCCTGGAGACCTCCGAGGCCGCGGTCGAGCTTTACCACGGCCCAGTCACCATACAAGACGGCATCACGGACGCGACTCGCGACGAGATGACGGCTGTCGAGCGTAAGGGAAAGGCATGGGAATATCGCGTTACGATCGTATGCGACAGGACGGGGCAGCGCGGCTATTCCGTCCGAGTCCTTCCGAAGCATCCTGCCTTGGCCAGTCCTTACATTCCTGGATTAATACGCTGGGCATGATGCCGGAGCCGCCGCCGCCTCGAGTCCGGCCGCCGCATTTTCATGCGGTCATCGTCCTTTAATTCGCGGATCTATGTGATATCATATCTAAAGAGTGATTTAATAAAGCCCGATGGCGCCGAGTCGAGCATCGAACGTCGTTGACCGGTACGGGCACCGGTAGACCGATCCCCCTGTCTTCGGGGACCGCTCGCTACTGCTCGCGGAAGGTCCGGTTGATCGGAAGCTCGGATTTGGAGCCCTGGTTCGCTTTTTTTTCGCATTTTCGGCTGGATGTCCTTTCCCCTAGGCTTCTTCCTGACTTCCGACCTCGCGGCCGCCGGCAAGCCCGGCCGTTCCGGGAATTCGCCCGGATACGACGATGTTCGCGATTCTCGGGAGGGCTATTATGGAAAAAGCGAAGATCCTGGTCGTCGAGGACGAAGCCATAGCCGGCCTGGCGTTGAAGGAGGAGCTGGAAGGTCTCGGCTATTCCGTGCCTGAGGTCCTCGAGACGGGAGAGGCGGTCGTCCAGGCCGTCGCGCGTCTCCGCCCGGATCTCATGCTCATGGATATCCGCCTTCACGGGAGCCTCGACGGTATCGAGGCGGCCTATCAGGCCAAGGCCGAATTCGACATACCTGTCATCTATCTCACCGCCTATTCGGATCCGGCCACCCTCGGCCGAGCCGCCCAGACCGGCCCGGACGCATTCCTCCTAAAGCCTTTCGGCGAGAGGGAGCTGGCTGCCAACGTGCGGCTCGCCCTGTCGCGGGCGAAGAGCGGCGAGCCGCTCCGGCGCGAGCTTCGCGGGGCGATGTCGCTGATAGATGCGTTGGACGAGCCTTCCCTGATCGCCGACCTCGACGACAGGATCGTGCACGCGAATCGGGCCGCTGTGGATTTCCTCAAAGTTCCCGATTCGAGCCGCCTCGAGCGAGTCGAGCTCTCTCGCATACTCGAACCCGGCTGGAAGGAATCGGGACGGAGGCTCGCCAAGGTCCGGGAGGGCGACCAGGGGCCGTCGGGGGGAATCGCCTCGGTCGGGTCGCTTTTCCGACCCGACGGCCGCGAGTACGGCAGACTCATCGTGTTCGGCGGCATGGAAAGGCGAGAGCGTCTTCTCCTCGAGGCCTCCGCGGGGGAGGCCAATGCCGCCCTGATCAGCCTCCTTCCGGGGCCTTCGGCCGCGGGTCCCGGCTACCGAGTGCGCGGATTCCTCGATCCCTGCCTTTCGGGATCGGGCGATTTCTACGACGTCTTCACTCCCCGCGAGGGGGTGGTCGCCTTCTACGGCCTCGACGTAATGGGCCACGGCATCCTCACGTCGCTCATGGCTTTCACGCTGCGCGAACTCATGCCCGTCCTCGGGCGCAGGAAGGACGGGACGGCCTCGACGCCCGTCGAAATTGTGCGCACGCTCTACCAGCGCTATGGCCGCAGGAGAGAGGGCGCGACAGGAAGCATGTTCTTCACGATCGCCTACGGGACGATCGAAACGGCTACGGGAAACTATAGGATTGCGCGCGCGGGCTACACTCCCGTGCTCCATCTCGAGGGCGGAGGGAAGATGCGCGTGCATTATACGAAAGGAACGGCGGTCGGCGTATTCGGCGACGCGGAGGTCGAGGAGGCGGCCGGCACCCTATCAGCGGGGGATCGCATCATCGTGGCCTCGGACGGGCTCCTCGCCTCCTTCGGCGCCGGTCTCCTCGAAAGTTCGCTCGAGCGGCTCGGCGCTTTCGTTGACGGCTTTCGCGGAGCTTCCCTCGAGGACTTCGTCGAGCGGTTCCGCCGCCGCTCGAGGGACGCGATGGAGGGTAGGCCGATGATCGACGACGTAAGCCTCCTGGTCATCGAGCGATCCTAGCCGTCGAACATGCTGTTACGTTCCTTCGCGGCTTGCGGTACAATATGAGCCCGCGAAGGAGGGCTCATGGAGGATTCCTACGATGTCGCGATTATCGGTGCAGGAGTCTGCGGGGCGAACATAGCGCGCAGACTTTCGGCCTACGAGCTCGACGTCGCTCTGGTGGACAGGGAGGCGGACGTCTCCTTCGGCGTTTCCAAGGCCAACTCGGGGATAATCCACGGCGGATTCCATCATAATAGGAAATTCCTCAAGGCGCGCCTCGAGATTCAGGGCGCGATGATGTTCGATCGCCTCAAGGCCGAGCTCGACTTTCCGTTCGTCCGCTGCGGCATCGTCGTCGTGGCCCTCCATGAGGACGAGATGCGCGCCGTCGAGCAGCTCTATGCTCAGGGAGTCGAGAATGGCGTCATCGGCGTCGAGATGTGCTCCAGGGAGCGCATGCTCGAGCTCGAGCCCAAGCTCAGCCGGGATGCCGTCGGCGGGCTCTACGCGCCGGGCGGAGGCATCGTCGAGCCCTACCGTTTCGTATTCTCCCTCGTCGAGTCGGCGGTCAAGAATGGCGTGCGCCTATTCACGGAATGGGAGGTCGTCGCGGCGGAGCGCGACGGCGGAGCTTGGACCCTGCGGGCGGCGGACGGCAGAAAGCTCCGCGCGCTCTTCGCGGTCAATTGCGCCGGTCTCTATGCGGACGGGGTCTCGCGGATTTTCGGAGCCGAGGATTACTCCATAAAGGGGCGTAAAGGCGAGTACTACCTGCTCGATAAACTGACGAAGGCCAAGCCGGACCGCGTGGTCTTCCCCGTACCCACCTCCATATCCAAGGGCATGCTCGTCGTGCCCACCGTCGAGGGGACGGTCCTCATCGGGCCTACCGCGAACGCCGTCGAGGACAAGGGGGACGCTGCCACGACCAGGGAGCAGCTCGAGACCATCCTGCGGAGCGCGCGTAACATGATTCCCGATATCTCGGAGACCGACGTCATCACGAGCTTCGCCGGCATTCGGCCCACCCTCGGGGAGGATTTCTACATCGACGCGTCCGCGAAGGTTCCCGCATTCGTCCAGGTGGCGGGCATCCAGTCTCCCGGCCTTACGGCCAGCCCGGCTATCGGCGAGTACGTGAAGGATTTGCTGAAAAAGGCCGGCCTCGTCCTCGTAGAGAAGGCCGATTGGGACCCTGCCGTGCCCAAGGTTCCGCGCGCCAGGGACCTGTCGCTTTTCGAGCTGGACGCCCTCGCCGCCGATGACAGGAACTATGGGGAGGTCGTATGCCGCTGCGAGCGCGTCACCGAGGCCGAGATCGTGGCCGCGATCCGCCGAGGTCATACGACTCTTGACGGCATCAAGTATTTCACGCGGGCCCAGATGGGGCGTTGTCAAGGCGGATTTTGCACGTATAAGATCATGAAGATACTGATGCGCGAAAGCGGAATGGAATGGAGCGAGATCGCGAAGCGCGGCCGCGGCTCGACTCTGCTTGAGGGCGAGCTATGAAGGAGCTGTCGTTCGACGCGGTCGTGATCGGCGGCGGCGCGGCGGGGATGGCGGCCGCCCTCGAGCTCGATGCCGAGGGCCATAGGGTCGCCGTCGTCGAGCGCGAGGAGCGCCTCGGAGGCATACTCGCGCAGTGCGTGCACAATGGCTTCGGCCTCATCGAGTTCGACGAGGAGCTGACCGGACCGGAATTCGCCGAACGCTTCGAGGAGAGGATGAGCGCTCGGCCGATCAGCGTTTTCTGCGGTTGCACGGTCCTCGAGCTCGGCGCCGACGACGGCGAGAAAGTGGCGTCCTGCATTTCGGCGAAGGAAGGAGCGCTCAGGCTGAGGTCGAGGGCGGTCGTCCTCGCGATGGGCTGCAGGGAGCGCAACCGGGGCAACATCCGCATCCCCGGATCCAGGCCGGCCGGCGTCTTTACCGCCGGCCTGGCCCAGCGCCTGGTGAACGTGGAGGGCTACGTACCCGGCAGGGACGTCGTCGTTATCGGCTCCGGCGATATCGGCCTGATAATGGCCAGGCGGATGAGCTGGATCGGATGCAAAGTCCACGCGGTAGTCGAGATCCTGCCCTACCCCTCGGGCCTGACGCGCAACATCGTGCAGTGCCTTCACGACTTCGACATCCCTCTCTTCCTCTCGCACCTCACGACGGACATATACGGCGGAGACCGAGTCCGGGGAATCGAGGTTGCGCCGATCGAGAACGGCGCGCTCATGATGGAGAAGGCTTTCAGGATCCCTTGCGACACCCTTCTCCTCTCGGTCGGCCTCGTGCCCGAGAACGAGCTGTCGCGCAATGCGGGCGTCGCGATCAATCCGATGACCAACGGTCCCTGGACCGACTCGACGCTGATGACCAGCGTCCCTGGCGTATTCGCCTGCGGCAACGTCCTCCACGTCCACGACCTCGTCGACTTTGTCGTCGAGGAAGCCAGGCGGACCGGGCGATTCGCGGCCGGCTGGCTCGGGGGCGCCAGGCCCCGGCGCGAGGCGAGGGTCAAGGCCGGTCCCAACGTGCGCTACGTCGCCCCGGCGCGCGTGGAGGCCGGCCGCGACAATAAGCTATACCTGCGGACCATGATCGTGAAGAATGACGCTCTCTTGGAGGTCAGGCTGGGCGGCAAGGTCCTGCTCTCCTCCAGGAAGAACCACGTCCAGCCCTCGGAGATGATCACGCTTACGCTCGGGAAGGCGGAGCTCGCCACGCTGGCCGACCTTCCCGACGAGGCGGTCGAGGTCTCGATACTATGAGGAGGCGGGAATGAGCCAGGAGCTGACCTGCATAACCTGCCCGATGGGCTGCCGTCTCGTCGTCGAGCGTTTGCCCGGCGGGGAGGGCGGCGGCGAGCTGTCCGTCAGCGGGAACCGCTGCCCTCGGGGCGCGGCTTATGCCCGCGAGGAGCTGCTCGCGCCCAAGAGGACGGTTACCGCGACGTGCAGGGCCTTAGCGAGCCGTAGCTCGGGCGCGGCTCGCGGGATGGCGGCCGTCAGGCGCATACCCTGCAAGACGACCGCGCCTTTCCCGAAGGAGAGGGTGGACGAGCTCCTCGCCGCGATATACGTCCTCGAGGAATCCCTGCCGGTGGAGAGGGGGCGCGTCCTCATCCACGACGCGCTCGGCCTGGGAATCGATGTCGTGGCCACGCGCAGCCTGGGCTAGGCGAGAATCGATACGGCGCCCGCAACCTTCGACGGGGCAGCGACGTCTAAAAACCGCGGCGACGCGGGAAGAGAGGATTTCGGATGGCTTTACCTTCGGCCGCGCAGATAATCGTTTCGATAATTCCGATCGTCGGGATCGTGATGGCCGGCGTGATCGCGTTCTTCTACCTTCTTTGGAGCCATCGCGAGAAAGTCAGGCTGATCGAGCGCGGGCTATACGAGGCGAGGAAGATCGACTTGGACACCTTCTGCCTCCTCGCCGGCCTGCTCTTGTTGAGCGTCGGGGCGGTGCTTTCGGTCCTTTTCATCGTAATCGAAGGCGCCTCGTTCGCTCTATTAGGGGGGCTCATTCCCTTCGCGGCCGGCATAAGCCTATTGCTCTTCTTCATGCTGCGGAGGAACCGGGACGGGGCATGAGCGCCGCGGATCGGGCGCAAGAGACGAGCGACGAGGAGGCGATCGGGCTGGTGCTGGACGGCGATACCGAGGCTTTCGCGGTATTGGTGAGGCGGCACAGGGCCCGAGTCGCGAGGTTGGGCATGAGCTTCTTCCGGGACGAGGAGGAGGCGGCCGATTTTACCCAAGATGTCTTCGTCAAGGCCTATACGGCCCTCGCGTCGTTCAAGGGACGGAGCCTCTTCTCGACTTGGCTCCTCCGGATCGCGTACAACACCGCGATCAACTCCAAGAAAAGGAAGCGGGATCAGCTTTCCCTGGATCCCGACATGGAGATATCGGGTGCGCCGGGCGCGGACGACGTGCACCTGCGCGAGGAGACCGCCCGAACGGTGCGCGAGGCCATGGCGGAGCTGCCGCCCCGGCAGGCACTCTGCATCGAGCTTTATTTTTACTACGACCTGAAGTATTCTGAAATTAGCGAGATCACGGGATTTCCCGTGAACACGATAAAGTCGCACGTGTTCCGCGCGAAGCGGATCCTGCGGGAACGGCTGGAAGGGATGCGGGAGGATGGGGATGCGGCACGAAGCGGCGCTTAAGCGGCTCGACGAACTCGACTCCAGGGAGGAATACGGCCTGGCCCTGCGGTGGCACCTCGCGCGCTGTCGTTCGTGCCGCGCCGCCGCGGAACGGGTCGCGGCGGCTCTGCGCGTCTATCGCGACGTCGGGGCTTCGGAGCTTGACGGCCGCGTCGAGGACCGCATCATGGCCTCCGTCAGGCTCATGCCGCCGCCGAAGCAGGACTTCGCCATCCGCGACTGGCTCTTTCCCGGAGCCGTGCTCGCCCTATCGATGGTTCTCCTGCCTTTATTGGGCAAGGATGCGGATTTCCTCAAATCGGTTTTCGGCTCGGGTTACCTGCTGTATCTGTCCCTGGTGCTCGGCGCGGCCTTTACGGCGTACTGCGCGCTCTTTATAGCGACGCACTTGTCCGAGCTGCAGTCCTATCTCGAGAAGCGCGGCCTGATGCCGCGCTGACCTGATCCTCCGCGAGCGCTTCGCTATATAGCCGCAAGGAATGGGTTGTATGGCCGCTAGCGCGGCCGCGGCTATTCGCCTTCCTTGAGGATCTCTATCTTGATGCCCTCCGGAGTATCGGTCTCCTCCTTGGGAGGAACCGTGACCTTGAGGATGCCGTTTCGGAAGACTGCCCTTACTTTGTCTTGCGCGAATTTGTCGGCCGGCACGTAGTACTTCTGCTTTTCGACGTCCTTGAGCTTGAGCCTGCGCTTGAAGTACCGCACATCGTCCTCGGGCAGGTCCTCGAGGCCTATCTTGGCGTTGAATACCATGTAGTCGCCCTGGAATGTGAGGGATATGTCCTTCTCGTCGAAACCCGCCAGGGCGAATTCGAACACCATCCCCCGCTCGCTCGTCAGATAGATGTTCATGGGCGGGTAGGAATAGCCCGGATAGTAGTCGGCGTTCTCGTCCTGGCCCGCGTCGAACCAGGGCTTGGCCCCGGGGCCCGCGTTCACGTGAACATTAAAGTTAGGACCCAGCTTTTCCCCCATCTTCTCGCCCATATCCTGGAAATTGGCGCCGAAGCTCTTGGCAGCGTCGAATACCTCGTCGAGAATCGTGCCGATATCGACGTACATGCGATTGCCTTTCACAAGTCCCTCCCGCGCCCTTCCGAGGGGCCGCCCAAGCTTAGGCGGCCTCTCATGATACTCATCCAGCAGCCTAATCGCCTTCCTTGACGATCTCTATCTTGATGTCCGAGCCCTCGCTCTTCTTCGGAGGCACGGTCACGGTGAGTACTCCGTTCTTGAACACCGCCTTCGCGAGTTCCTGAGCGTAGTCCTCGGCGGGGACGCGGTACTTCTGCCTCTCGATATCCCTAGGCCTGAATCCGCGCCTCGAGAATCGTCCTTCGTCGCCGTCTTCGCTCCCGGCCGCGGCCTTGGCGGCGAGGACGAGGTAGTCGCCCTGGAAGGTGACCGAAACTGCGCTCTCCTCGAAGCCCGCCAGGGCGAACTCGAGGACCAAGCTGCCGTCCGCCTTGGCGTAGATGTTGACGGGGGGGTAGAAGTACGAGCGCCATCGATCATCGCGAATGCCGGAGCCGCAGCAGTGCTCGAAGAGCGGATCCATCTCGGGAGCCATGTTTTTCATCTTCTCGCCGAACTCGCGAGCCATCTGAATGAATTCGTCCAGCGAGCCGCCGAAATCGAAGCCTCTGTCGTAGTGACCCATAATATCCTCCCAAAGCGAGGAAGTCCGCGGCGGGGAATATCCGCGCGCGCGGAACGCTGTTCGCCCTCCGTACGGAGCGGCGTGCCCGAGGCCCCCGAACGGGCGGCCCTTGCATACGGATAAAGTACTGCCCCGGCGATTGGAGGGCAAGGCCTAGGGGTCGATCGCCTTGGGGACGGAACGGCGGTATGCGCTCGGACTCATCCCCGAGACTCGCGAGAAGTGACTGTTGAAGGAGGATTTCGAGCTGTAGCCGGCCTCCAGGGCGATATCGAGGATCGAAAGATTCGGCCGCTCGATGATGCGCCGTTTCACGAATTCGATGCGATAGCCGTTGAGCCAGACGGGGAAGCTCATTTTAAGCCTGCTGTTGAAATAGGCGGAGAGGCGATAGGACGGTACTTTTATGATCGCGGCGAGGCTTCGCAAGTCGAGCCCCGTACGGCATAGGACCTCGGGGCTCGACTGGATCCTGGAGATCCGTTCCCCGATGGCCAGCGCCTCCTCGTCGCTTAGTAGGAGGTTCTTCTCGTGAGTCTCCTGGATCTCGCGGCGCGCCCGGCTGAAGAGGTCCGGACGCGCCGACGCGAAGAGAAGCCAGCACAGGAGGAGAAGCTCGAGCGCCGTGTGGCCCGCCCGGTAGAGCGGGGCGAAGTCCATGGCCGCTCCCGCCGAAATCGCGCACAGGATCAGCACGAGGGCCAAGGTCCCGCGGACGAGGAACTGCGTTCCCGGCGCGTGCGTCGGGACATCGCGAAGGGAGTAATGGCTCGTCGTCGATGCGACTACCGAGATCGCTATCGGCCAGGCGTAGATCGCTACCGAGGCCAGGGCGTGAATCGGCCCGAGGCTCGCCTGGTCCTCGACGCTCCGCTCGATCGGCTTCCACTTCATCAGGTAGTCGAGGAAGGGAAGGACCCAGACGAAGAGGGACCATGCGATACCGATGAGGCTGACCCGACGCGTCATGCCGCGAGTGCGCTCGTCGCCGAAAAGGTACAGGATTATCTCGAGAAAGGCCTGGCTCAAGGCGAGGATGGCGAAGACGATGAGCAGGTTGCTCGGATCGGTCGGTATTCGGAGCACGGGATCCAGCGCGCTGAGGCAGAACAGGAACCCTGCGGAGACGAAGAGCAGGCCCAGGCGCTGGCGAGCCCTGTCCCTTCCCGGCGCGATCGAGAGGGAAAGCCCTCCTACGATGAGAGAGAACCCGGCCGCTCCGCGGAAGAATTCGTACAGGGAAACTAGCGTGTTCGCTCCATCCGTCGGCCAGACAGGCCCTAAGGAGGGGAAGGATACCGAGGCTCGGTATCGCGGTCAATAGGAATGACTCATCTCGCCCTGCCCTATGCTTCGTCCTCATACCCCGCGCCGAGGGACTTGCCCTTGGCCAGGGCGTCGCGCCTTTCCTTGTCCATGCCCAACTCGGAATAGCTGTCGGCGAGGTTGAGCCATGCCTCGGCGTAGCCGGGAGCCAATGCCACGGCCTTCTCGAAGTCCTTCCTGGCCCTCGAATACTCGCCGCGGCGGAACTCGACTACGCCGAGATCGTTCCAGGCTTCGGGATAGTCCGACCTGAGGACGAGGGCGCGCTCGTATCGTGACGCGGCCAATTCGTATTCGTCGGCCTCGTAGGCGACCAGGCCGAGGGCCAGCAGGATGTCGGCCGATTCCCCTTCTGCGGCCAGCACCGCCTCGAGGTCCGCCTGCGCCTCCGCCGAGCGGCCGGCCCTTCGGTAAGCCTCGCCGCGGTTGTACCGTAGCCCCGCGTTATTCGGCTCCAGGTCGAGGGCGCGGTCGAAGGCCGCGACGGCTTCCTCGTAGCGTTCCCCCGCCGTGAGGTCCATGCCGCGCGCGTTGAGCGCCGCGGCCGATTCGCTTTCCTTCGGATCCCTCATCCTATCACCTCCCAGCCGAAAGGCCGAATCCTCTTGCCGAGGATGCGCTTCGCCTTGGCGTTATGGTTGAGGATCACCTTTACGGTCCCTCCGTCCTCCGCGCGCCTCTCGATCACCTCGATCCCCATGCCGCGGAAAGCGGCCCCGGCCTTCGCCTCTTTCAGGATGCGCCGATAGAGGAGGAATATCCCGAGGGCGTCCGGGCTGGTGCCGATGTACCACACCTTGCCCGCTCCCCGGGCGTTTACCGTCGCGCAGGGGAGTCCCGAATAGAACTTGCGCCTATCCGTCCAAGTCGCGATGGGCCTCGCCGTCGTGGGCTCGATTATGTCGGCCCATACTTCGCCCTTCGCCGGGACGAGGCCCACCCTGATGCCCGCTTTGCCGGCGTTGAGCGACTCGAAGCGGGGGACGCGAACGCCGGCCATCTCCGAGAAGAGTCCGGGCAGAGGGCTTCCGATGTTCCAATTTCGCATATCGCGCGTCCCGCATCTGTAGCCCAGCACGAGGTGGCCGCCCTTCTCGACCCAGGCGTCCAGGCGCGCGACCAGCTCGGGATCGGCCATTTGGTAGAGCGGCAGGCTTATTATCCTGTACTTCTCGACGTCGACCGAATCGACGCTCTTCACGTCCGCGTTTACGTTGAAGACGACGTAGGGGGCGAACCACTTGATCATCTCCATGTCGTATCCGGCCTGGGCCCATTCCACCGGCCTGAGGTACAGACCCTTGGACAGGTATTGCTCGGTGAGGACGCGGGCGTCGTCCTTGGAGTAGACGAGGCAGGCGGGACACTCCATCGGCGTCGAGGCGAAGCGCGAAAAGGGAGCCCTTACGGCTCGGATGTTCTCGCGCAGGACTCGCGCTCGCTCGGTCTCGGCGTCGTCGCCGTCGAAGAGGCCGTGGCAAAGCTGCTCCTGGCCGTAGGGCGCCGTCCTCCACCTGAAGTAGACGATGCGGTCGGCCCCCCTGGCTATGGCTTGGTTGGTCCAGAGGGCAGCCTGGCGCTCCGGAGGAAGGTAGCCGAGGCAAACGTGGCCCTGGAAGCCCGAGAACGATTCCATCACCGTGAAACCGCCGTCGGAGAGGCCCCGGATGAAGGACTCCGCGAGGGCCTGGGCGACGTAGGGGAGGGGTTCGTCCTGGTCGCCCCAGACGGGATAGTTGTCCCAGCTCGCGAAGTCCATGTCGCGCGTCAGGCGCTCCAGGTCGATCGCGTTGGACAGAGGCGGCGGGTAGAGGTTGGTCGTGATGAAGGCCCCGGGACGTTTGGCGGCGCGGAGGATGGCGACCTGCTCGTCGAGGAAGGCGGTCGCCGAATCGGAGCAGAAGCGGTCGTAGTCCAGGAGGAGTCCCGGATTGAAATGGGTCGCGACCTGGTCGCGCGGCACGGGAACCTGGTCGAAGCGCGAGAAGCTAGCGCCCCAGAAGACGCTGCCCCACTCGGCGTTCATGGCATCCGTCGAGCCGTAGCGAACGGCGAGCCAGGCGTGCCAGGCCTCCTTGCATGAGTCGCAGACGCAGCGGTCGGAGCCTTCGTGCCCGAACTCGTTGTCGACCTGCCAGCCGACGACGCGCGGATCCCGGCCGTAACGCTCCGCGCAGGCCTCGACGATCCCGCGCGAGGCCTCGCGGTACGCCGGGCTGTTGTAGCAGCCCATGCGCCGCGTGCCGAAGTCGCGCTTCGTCCCGTTCCGGGCCACTTGAAGGACGTCGCCTTCGTCCAGGAGCCAGGCCGGGAAGGTCGCCGTCGGCGTCCCGAGTATTACGCCGATCCCGCGCTCGGCCAGGACGTCTATCGCGCGGTCGAAGAGCGAGAAGTCGTACCGGCCCTTCGACGGCTCCAGCAGGGACCAGGCGAATTCCATGATCCTCGCGACATCGATGCCGTAAGCCCTCATGCGGTCGGCGTCGGAGGCCCACATCCTCTCGTCCCACTGCTCGGGGTACCAGTCGACCCCGAAGGATAGCTTGTTGCCCGTCGATCCCTCCTTCAAGGCGTGGCCTTCGTCATGCAATTGTCGAGGTAGAACCCCGCGGCGCCGTCCTCGGGTATTGTCTCGAGGACCCTCTTGAAATAGTACATCGCCCCGGCGAAGTCCTTCTGGTAATAGGAGAGCATCCCCTGCTCGAAGAAGGTATTGGCCTTCATCTTACGCTCGAAGAGCTCCGGGGCGATGCCGTCGAATATCTCGAAGACTGAGACCGGGGCCGCCTTGCCCTTGACTTTGACCCTCCCGATGAACCGGTACTTGTAGAAGCCCGGATCCTCGAGCTCCTTGAACGCCTGTTCGGAGATCGCGAGGGCGATATTGAAGGCCTTGGTGATGGCCTGGAGCCTCGAGCATAGGTTGACGGCGTCGGAGATGACGGTGTTCTCCATCCGATCGGTCACGCCGACTACGCCGAGCATGAGGTCGCCGGTATGGATGCCGACGCCCATGGATATAGGCCTGTAGCCCACACTTGCCCTGTGCCCGTTGTACTCGACCATTCTGGACTGCATGGCGATCGCGGAGCGTATGGCCTCGTCGGGCCCGCGCGGGCCGGGGAAGAGGGCCATGATCGCGTCGCCCATGTACTTGTCCACGAAGCCCCCGTTCTCCTTGATGATGGGCACCACGCGGGCCAGGTAGGAATTGATGAAGGCGAAATTCTCCTCGACGGTCAGTCCCTCGGACAGCTCGGTGAAGGCACGGATATCGGAGAAGAAGATCGTCATCTCCTTCTTCGCGTGGTCCCCCAGCCGGAGGTCGATGACGTCCGTCTTGTTCAGGTGCTCGAGAAACTCGGTGGGGATGAAGCTTTTCACCGTGCGCGTCACCGAGTCGACGTATTCAGTCAGCGCGCCCGCGGACTCGAATGTGTCGGCCACTTTCTTCACGAGCATGAGCATGACGACGATGCCGAAGATCGCGACGGCCGTAGGCTCCATGAGGTAGGCGTTCCAAATGCTCTCGGGGCCGAAGCGCCGCAGGCCCAGCGCCGCGAGCGCCGGGACGAAAGCCGGTATGAGCCATCGCGCCTTCCTATCGCCCTTCGCGGCTAGTCGGACGAAGAAAAAGAGGGCTGCGAGCCCGAATAGGGAGCAATAGGCCTCGGAGCCGATGTAATCGGCTCCGAGCAGCGAGGGGAGGGTCATCGCGCCGACGGCGAGCGCCGCGGGAATCGCGTATAAAGGAAGCGCGAGGGCGGCCCTTAGGCGGTCGCCGTACAGCGTGCGTATGAAGAAGGTGAGGGCCAAGTATTGCAGGTCGATGGCGACGAGGCTCGCGGCCTCGGCGTAGCCTCGAACGGCGCCGAGCGGCAGATAGAAGAACAGCGCCCCGTCCTTGAAGAAGTAGCAGGCGCCGACGACGATGAGGAAGATCGAGTAGGCCAGGAAATCCCTGTTCTTCTTCCAGAACATGAATAGGACGAATACGAAAAGCCCGGCAATTATCAGGAACCCGTCCTGGATCGCCGCGGCCAGGCCGAAGAGGGCCTTCTCGCGACTCACGGAATCGGGAGCGCCGAATACGACGAATGACGGAAAGAAGGACGCCGCCTCGAGGCCCGGAGCGGAAGCCGGGATCTTAAGGACGAGGGATACCTTTGCGCCCACGGCGTCAAAAAGGAGGAGCGGCGGAGCCGCGGGGTCGCGCGCCGCATCGTAGAGCCTCAGCCCGTCGGCATATACCGCTTCGATGCCCGAGAAAGCGGGGATATGCAGCGCGAGCCGCCCGCCGGCCCAGTCGCCCTGGAGGCGGATACCGATGCGGTAGGCTGCCGGGCCGGCGGAGGAGTCCGCTCCGGGGCTCCTCTGTCGAAGCGGGAAGTCGACGATGCGCGTCGCCTTTCCCTCAGGCAGGCCGTCGGTCGTCGGCCCGTCGAAGCGCTCCCAGGGGCCGCGCAGGAGGACGGCCCCTGAACCTACGCGATATGCGAAGTCGGGGATCGCGTCGGTCTCCGCGCCGATCGCGGCGGCGAAGAATAGCAGGAACGCCTCCGTAAGGATCGCTCGCAGGAGGCATTTCGTACTCATGCCTCCAGTATATACGCGAAAAGCGCCTGGCCGGAAGGTGAGATACGAAGGCCGTGGGACCTCTCTTGTCACGTTTTGGACATTTTCGTATACTGGCGCTGACAAAATATCGATATTTTTTTATCTATGGGGGTTGTGAATGCAGATGGCTCAAATAGAGTTCTCCAAGGAGCTCAGCGCTTTCATCGATGAGTGGAAAGCGAAGCCGGGAAGCCTCATCATGATGCTCCACCGCATCCAGGAGGAATTTTCCTATATTCCACGGGAGGCGGCGGAAAAGCTGTCCCGCTCGATCGGGCTTCCGCTCGCGAAGATCTATGGCGTCATCACCTTTTATCACTATTTCAAGACGACGAAGCCCGGCAAGCACAAGCTCGCTATCTGCCTCGGTACGGCCTGCTATCTCAGGGGCTCCCAGGATCTTATAGACGAGGCTCAGGCGATCCTCAGCATTAAAGGCGACGAGGTTACCGACGACGGCCTTTTCAGCATCGACGAAGTGCGCTGCCTCGGCTGCTGCGGACTGGCGCCCGTCCTCATGATCGGGAACGAGGTCTTCGGCAAGGTCACCAAGGACGAGCTCCCCGAAATCATAGCCAAATACAGGGATAAATAAGCGAGCCCCCGGGGGAACGCGATGCATTACGGCCTGGGCGACTACGTTCTGGACATCGCGGAGAACGCGGTCGAGGCCGGGCCCCGCGAGGTGATCCTGGACCTGGACGAGTCCGAGGACTGCTTCCGGGTCAGCGTTCGCGATGACGGGCGCGGCATGACCGCCGAGGAGAAGGCGCGGGCGCTGGATCCCTTCTATACCGATGGGACCAAGCACGCCGGCCGGAAAGTCGGCCTGGGCTTACCCTTCCTCGCGCAGGCGGTCGAGCTGGCGGGAGGGCGCTGGGCGATAGAGTCCGAAAAGGGAAAGGGAACGAAGGTAGAGTTCGCCTTCCCCTCGGCGAGCGTGGACAGTCCTCCGGCGGGGGAGATTCCCTCCCTCCTCCTCGGACTTCTCTGCCTTCCCGGGGATCACGAGATGCTGATCCGGCGAAAGAGTCCGCGGGGCTCCTATGAGCTCAGGCGGAGCGAGCTGTCCGAGGCGGTCGGCGGTCTCGAGCGGGCGTCCTCGCTGGCGCTGCTCAGGGACTACCTGGCCTCGATGGAAGACGACGATTAGACGAAAGGAGACGGATACATGGCGAAGATGACCCTTGAGCAGCTGCGAAAGCTCCGAGAGGAGAAGAAGCAGGACTTGACCCGCCGCGAAGTGGAGGGCAAGGAGATCCAGGTGATAGTGGGCATGGGTACCTGCGGCATAGCCGCGGGCGCGAAGCAGACCTTCGACGCGGTGGTCGAGGCGGTGAACGCCTCCGGCCTAGGGGACCAGGTCGTCATCAGGCAGACGGGCTGCATGGGCCTCTGCTACGTCGAGCCCACGGTCGAGGTGGTGGCTCCGGGCATGCCTACCGTCATCTACGGCAAGATGACTCGGGACTTCGCGAAGGAGCTCGTCACGAAGCACCTGGTCGAGAAAAAGCTCCTCGACGACCATATCTTCGACCGGCCCGCGGCCGATATCATGAAGAACTGAGGCGGAGGAAGAGATGGCCTACAAGAATTTCATCCTCGTCTGCGCCGGAACCGGCTGCGAGTCGAGCAGGGCGATCGAGATATACGAGGCCCTCGCCCGCGAGGCGGAGGCGCAGGGAGTCAAGAACGAGGTCCAGGTCGTCAAGACCGGCTGCTTCGGCTTCTGCGAGAAGGGACCCATCGTGAAGGTCCTCCCCCAGGAGTCCTTCTACGTCGAGGTCAAGCCCGAGGACGCCAGGGAAATCATCGCCGAGCAGGTGGTCAAGGGCCGCGAGGTCAAGCGCCTGCTGTACAAGAAGGACGCGAAGTCCGTCGATACGGTCAAGATCGAGGACATAGAGTTCTACCAGAAGCAGTTTCGCGTCGTCCTGCGCAACTGCGGCGTGATCAACCCCGAGAACATAGACGAGTACATAGCGCGCGACGGCTACTCGGGACTCGAGAGGGCCCTTTTCAAGATGAAGCCGGCCGACGTCGTGAACGAGCTGAAGGCCTCGGGCCTGCGCGGGCGCGGGGGTGCGGGCTTCCCGACCTGGCTCAAGTGGGACCTCACCATGAAGGCGCCGGGCGACGTAAGGTACGTCGTCTGCAACGCCGACGAGGGCGACCCCGGCGCCTATATGAACCGCTCCACGATCGAGGGCGACCCCCACTCCCTCATCGAGGCGATGACCGTTTGCGGCTACACCATCGGGGCCAAGCAGGGCTACATCTACATCCGCGCCGAGTATCCCCTGGCCATCGAGCGCCTCAAGATAGCGATCAAGCAGGCCAAGGAGTACGGCCTTCTCGGGACGAACATACTCGGGTCGGGCGTCGACTTCGACCTCGATATCCGACTCGGCGCGGGCGCCTTCGTCTGCGGCGAGGAGACGGCCCTCCTCCAGTCCCTCGAGGGCAAG